>Ga0299912_10002759_pt1 | contig 14392 bp, 11 predicted proteins | sample RVTome_2_FD_207667 | JGI IMG/M metagenome (GOLD analysis project Ga0299912, IMG submission 207667) | Soil microbial communities from uranium-contaminated site in the Upper Colorado River Basin, Wyoming, United States - RVT95D214 (version 2) ...
GGGGGAGTCGCGGCGATCGGATACGGCCCCCCTGCGGCGCTGGCGGCGCAGATCATCCGCCCCGACGCCAGGGTCATCTGCGCCTGCGGCGACGGGGGAATGATGATGCATCTCTATGCCCTGGAGATGGCGCGAGACCTCGGGCTCCCCGTCACCTTCGTGGTGCTGAACAACTCCTGCCTCGGGAACGTGCGGGATTTCCTGGCCCCGGATCGGAGAATGGCGACCGAGTACTCGCAGCCGGACTTCGCGAAGATCGCCAAGGGCTTCGGCCTCCCGAGCGCGCGGATCGAGAGGCCCGAGGAGCTGGGGAGCGCACTCAGGAAGGCCGTCGACAGCCGCGAGGCGTGGCTCCTCGACGTGATCGTCGACGACCTGCCCCACTTCAAGCTGATCTCGCAGTAGGAGTGGGCCGGCGCTCAGCGCCAGTCAGCCACCTCGTCGAGGGGAAAGACCGGACGGGTGATCCTGGTGTAGGGGAGCGCCCGCAAGTCCGCGTGCACCGGACCCGGCGTGTTCACCCAGACGAAGTGGCTCGCGATCCCGCCGAATCCGGCGACGTGGTGGAACATGCTCTTCGCGACGATGGCGCGCGCCGCGCGGGGATCGAGGCCGACGCTCGAGAAGATCTGCCCGTCGAACTGCGCGCTGGGAAGCTCGCTCAGCACCAGCCGAAGCTCGCCCACGCCGAGGACCGCGGTGCGACCGCGGTCGAAGACGGTGCCCTTCGCCACGCCCGCCTCCATCCGCACGCGGCCCTCGTGCTTCCCGAGGAGCGTGCCGGTCACCTCGACCGGCTTGTAGAAGCGGGTCGAGATGCATCCCCCCACCGGCAGCGTGACCTGGTCGCCCACCTGACACCGATAGAGCCGATCCACCGCTCCCGGATCGGTGATGGCGAGGTAGATCGGGAGGTCCGAGCAGCCACCCTCGAGAAAGACCCGCAAGAGCTCGGGCGAGTCGCCGGCGGCGCCGGCTCCGACCGAGTCGCCGATGTCGCTCACCACCAGGGGCCCCGGCCTCGCCTCGCGCACGCTCCTGAGCAGCTCCGCCGTCGAGAGGGAGAGCGCGCTCGGCTCGTCGCCGGTCCCGCGCATCGCCCACGCCCTCTCCGCCAGCGCGTCGCAGATCTCGCCGGCCAGGGCGGGATCGTCGTCGGTCACCACGACCTCGGCCCAGCCGAGCTCCGGCACGTCGATGAAGGGGTGGACGGCGAAGTTCGAGCACGCAAGGACCCGGGGCCTCTTCTCCTGCTCGGCGCAGAAGGCGTAGAGATCCTGGTAGTCGCCGGGAAGGAGCGTGGTCTGCGAGTTGCCCGGAGCGATGGTCGGTAGCTTGCGCCAGGCGAGGGTGGGACGCGCGGCGCCCTCCATCGCGCGCAAGAGCAGGCGAGCCGCCCGCGCTCCGGTCTCGCGCATGTCGGTGTGGGGGTTCTGGTGATACCCGACCAACGCGGTGGCGTGTGACGCCATCCGCGCGGTGACGTTCGCGTGCAGGTCGAGCGTCGCGACCACGGGAACTTCGGGGCCGACCAGCGCGCGCACCCGCTCGAGCAGCTCGCCCTCGGGATCGTCGCAGCCCTCCGCCACCATCGAGCCGTGGAGGACGATGAAGACGCCGTCGACCGGCATGGCATCCCGCACGCCCGCGACGATGCCGTCCCGCAGCTCCCGGTAGACCTCGCGCTCGACGGGTCCGCTCGGCCAGGCCGAGCCGGCGCGCGTGCCCACCAGCTCGAGGTCGTCGCGGCCGGCGCAGACGTCCAGGAGACCTCGGATCTCCGAGCCCTCCGGCACGTTGCGAAGCACCTCCGCGCCCCTGCGCCACGCCAGTGCCTCGAACGCCCGCCTGCCGGTCGGGAGCTGTGAGAACGACGCCGATTCCTGCCACATCATTCCGACTGCGATCTTCATGACCTCACTCTAGCGCGGATCACACCCGGCGATCCACGCGCACGCGAGACGGGGTCGGTCTCCGAAATGCTCTCGCAGTATGTTACCCTCGGGACCGGACGGGTCGACGCACCGCCGGCCCGACGAGGAGCGGCGAGACTTGGCTGATCGAGACGAGACGATCGAAGGACTTCGAAGAGACCTCTTCACGGCCACGGCGAACCGCGGCCTGGTCTACGCTGCGATCCTGAGGGAGATGCGCAAGGAGCTCGGCGAGGAAAGGGCGAGCCAGAGCTTCAAACGAGCCATCTTCGACCATGGCGTCAGGATGGCGCGCTTCCTCGATCCGCCCGCAGGGCTCGAGGATTTCAGGGATTGGCTGCTCGCCTTCCTCCCCGGCGGCGGGGCGATGCACGAGCCCGAGGTGATGCGCTGCGACCAGGACGGACTCGACGTCAAGATGCACCGTTGTCCCCTCAAGGAGGGGTGGCGGATGATGAACCTGAGCGACGAAGAGGTGGCAGATCTCTGCCGCCACGCGGATGCCTTCGATCACGGCTTCTTCGGGAGCGTCTTCGAATACTCGATGGACCTCTGGTCGGGACAACCGGATGACTCCTGCATCCTGCATTTCCGACCGAAGCGCGCCAACCAGTGAGAGAGGGGCACCAGGAGGATCTCCCCCCTCATGAGCGCCACTCCCAGTCGCAGCAGAGGAGAGCAGAATGCCTGAGATCATGACGGTCCTCGGTCCGATCGCGCCCAAGGAGCTCGGTTTCACCTCGATGCACGAGCACGTCCTCTACGACGGCGAGTGCTTCCGCCGGCGCTTCGGGAGCCTGATCCCGCCGAACCCGCCCGTGAAGGTGGATGACCGGGTCAGGCTCGACAACCTGGGCCTGCTGAAGCACGGCTTCATCATGAGCCGGGACGCGGTCGTGATGAGGGACGTGGAGCTGATCGCGGCCGAGCTCGCCGACTTCAAGGCCGAGGGAGGCTCCGCCGTCGTGGACATGAGCACCCCGGGGCTCCGGGTGGATCCGCTGGCGACGAAGACGGTGTCGCAGCTGAGCGGCGTCCACATCGTGACGACGACCGGCTTCTACTCGCGCGACTCCTGGCCCGAGAGCTTCCTCCGGATGGATCGGGACGAGATGGAAGCGCACATGATGCACGAGATCGACCGGGGCCTGGATGGCACCGACGTGAGACCCGGCCACGTGAAGGTGGCGATCGAGGAGGACTTCTCGGAGCCGGAGGTGAACGCCCTCCGAGCCGGCGCGCGCGTCGCCAAGCGAACCGGCTTCTCGATGACCGTCCACCAGGGCATGCTTCTCGGGCCGGAGGCCGGGATCAAGATCGCGGACCTTCTCTCCGAGGAGGACATCCAGCCCCACCGCGTGGTGATCGCCCACAACGATGGGAAGTTCGTGGAGCACGAGCTCCGCAAGCTGATCCTGGATCCCGCCTGCTGGGCGCTCAAGCTCGATACCGCGAGGGCGCTCCTGGAGCGCGGGTTCAATCTCTCGGTCGACACCTTCGGCCACTACTGGGACGCGGAGGCCCTCGGGGTGGCACCCACGCCCGACTGGCAGCGGATGGCCGGTCTGGTCCGGCTGATCCGGGAGGGCTACACGCGCCAGCTGGTGCTGGGAACCGATACCTTCATCCGGATCCTGCTGCGGCGTTTCGGGGGAGACGGCTACTGCCGGCTGACGAGCTTCGTGGTCCCTTCTCTCCGCTCCGTCGGCGCGTCGGAGCACGAGATCCGGCAGATCACCATCGAGAACCCCGCGCGGATCCTCTCCTACTGAGGCGGACCCACGGGGCGGCGGACCCGCCGGAGCGATGTCCGCGGAATCGGTTCACAGGCTCCCCTGTCGATGGAGCTGTCACCGGATTCCGCGAGGCTCTCTAGCCGTCGAGGACGGTGAGCTCCAGCGGGGTCGCGGTGAGCATCTCGCCCCCGGAGGCCGTCACGCGGACCGGGCACTCCAGCCGCATTCCCCCCACCCCGGGCACGTTGATCACCATCGCGGCGACCTCGACCACGTCCTCCTGGAGCACCAGGTCGCGGACCTCGTCGCTGTCGATGATCGGGGGGTACCACTCGTGCCCCACCACTCCGAGACCGTGGCCGAAACCGGGCAGTGTGTAACGACGGTAGTCCGAGCGCGAGACCTCGTCGCTCACCTTCTTGAAGACGTCTCCGATCGTCGAGCCGGCCTTGAGCGAAGCGATCAGCGTGTCACAGGCGGCGAGATAGGCATCCGCCAGCTTTCGCTGCTCGAGGGAGGGCTTTCCGAGGATGTAGTTGTGCGAGAGGTCCGAGTAGTACTGCTTGTAGGTGGGGTGCATGTCGACCAGCAGGCTCTCCCCCCGCTGCACCAGCTTGTCCGTCGGCGGGGTGCATCCACCCGCCGCATACCAGGTCCGGTAGCCCGAGGCGATCTCGCTCGAGCCGGTGACGGGCCAATGGAACTCGCTCCCCCGCCTGCGCATCTCGAGCTCGCCGATTCCCGCGATCTCGAGCTCGCTGATTCCCACGTGCAGGGATTCGCGGATCTTCTCCTGGGCGGCGTCGGCGATGGCGGCTGCCTGGCGCATCAGCTTGATCTCCCCCGGCTCCTTGACGAAGGTCACCTCGTCCATCAGGTCGAGGGCATTCACGAAGCGCGCGTCGGGGAGCTGCTCCCTCAGGTACTGGTACTCGGTGGCGAAGAGATAGCCGGCGATCATCCGCGGTGAGTGACCGAGCTCGACGCCGATGGTGGCTCGCTCGAGCCCGAGCTCGCGGATCTTGCGAACCGCCACCTCGAAGAGCTCCGCGCCGGGGAGAGGAGCGCAGGGCACCACGTTCTCCATCCAGGAGTCGTCTCTGACGCGCTCCGCATCCATCAGCAGGGTGTGGAGGGCCAGGTAGCCATCCCGCGAGGCCAAGAGCACGCTTCGCCAGGGGACGAAGGCCCCCGCGATGTAATTGACGCTCTTTCCACGGGTGGCGAGGAAGAGGTCGATGCCTCTGGATCTCATGCCCTCGCGCAGCTTCTCGACGCGGCCGGCGTAGTCGATGTGGATGTCCATGCGCTGTCTCTTCGGGGTGGCGGGTGCGCTGCTGCGCGGTGTGCGAGCGCGGCACAGAGAGGGCTGCACGATACCCATCCGGGGCCGAGAGCGCTCGCGCGACTGCACCCGGCGGGCGGACGCGAGCGAGCCCGGTTGGCGCCTCTCAGGACCCTCCGACGGGGAGTCCGTCCACTCGCGATATCCTCGGATTCATTGGACTTTCCCGCGACGCTTCGCGGCGCCCGGGAGCGCCGGCGGCGGTGCGAAGGCGACCCTTCGAAGACGCGCCGGCTGGCGCCAACGGAGCTGGGAGTCGCCCCGCGAGACCGGCGGTCGGAGTCGCTTCTCCGCTCGGGATCCGGAGCAGGGCGCGCCACCGCCTTTCGGTTATCCTGAGCGCGGGGCGGCCATGTACGAGTTCCTGGAATACCGCGTCAAGGACGTGATGACGCGGGAAGCGATCAGCATCGAGCCGCAGACGCCGCTCGCGGAAGCCGAGCTCATCTTCGAGGAGCACGACTTCGACGCGCTACCGGTCCTCGACCGGGAGGGGCGCCTGGTCGGCGTTCTCGCCAAGCTCGACCTGTGCCGCGCCTTCGGCTTCTCCCCGGAGTCGGTGATCCCCCCCTACCGGGAGATCCTCGCGCGTCCCGCCGAGAGCGTGATGACGCGCTCGCCGGTCGAGGTCGATCCCGAGATGCGGCTCACCCGCGTGCTCCAGATGATGATCGAGACCCGCTACAAGAGCTTTCCCGTGGTCGAGAACGGGCGTCTCGCGGGGGTCATCGCTCGGGAGGACGTCCTGCGCGCGGTCCGCCGCGCCGGCGACGGGGAGCTTCCCTGAGGGCTCATGTCTGAGCGCCGCCGCATCCTGCTGCTCTCGATCGCCATCCTGGTGCTGGTCTCGCTCTCGGCCGCCATCCTCGCCATCGGCATTCTCTATCGCGCCACTTTCGAGCAGCACAGGAATCGCCTGATCCAGATGGCCCAGCACCGCGCGGAGATTCTCGCGACGGTGGCGGAACTCGACACCGGCCTGCACGAGGAAGCGATCCGCGGAGGCCCCGCAGGACGGGAGCTCAGCGAGTTGGTCGAGGTGTACGGGCACTTCTCGACCTTCGGCGACACCGGCGAGTTCACTCTCGCAAGACTCGAGGGAGATCAAGTCGTCTGGCTCCTGCGCTCCCGGGACGACGACGCGGAGGCGGAGCGGCTCACGCTTCTCGAAGCGGAAGCGCCAACGCCGATACAGCGCGCACTCAGGGGCGAGTCCGGCAGCATCGCCGCTCTCGACTCCCGGGGAACGAGAGTCCTGGCGGCGTACGAACCGGTTCCGGTGCTCGGATGGGCGGTGGTCGCCAAGATCGACGTCGCCGAGATCAGGGAGCCCTTCCTGCGCGCCGGTATTCTGAGCGGCGGCCTCGCGATCCTTCTCATCGCCGCGGGCGCGGAACTCAACGTCCGTCTCACCTCGCCGCTGGTCCAGCGCATCGAGGAGCGCGTCGCAAAGCGAACCGCGGAGCTCTCCAAGGCCAATCGGGACTTGCAGCAGGAGATCGCGGAGCGCAAGCATGCGGAGCGGGCGCTCCGCCGGATGTCCAAGGTCTTCATGGAAGCGACGGCCCCCATCTCGATCCAGGATCTGTCGGGGAAATTCGTCGACATCAATCCGGAGATGGAACGAACCTATGGCTGGACGCGAGAGGAGCTGCTCGGAGAGCCGGTCGACAAGATCGTCCCTCCGGAGCACCGCTCGCAGCAGCACGAGTTCGCCGCGCGCTGCAAACGCGGCGAGAAGATCCGCAACGTGGAGGGCTGGCGAGAGGCCAAGTCGGGCGAGCTGATTCCGGTGCTGCTGACCTTCTCCTTGCTGACCGGCGAGCAGGGGGAGGGCGAAGGGATCGTCACGATCGCCAAGGATCTGACCCAGCAGAAGCGCCTGGAGGAGCAGCTCCGGGCTGCGGCCGGCGAGGCGGCCATGGCGGAGGAGCGGGAACGCAGGAACCTGGCCGTCGATCTTCACGACGGCGTCGGCCAGCTCCTGGGCCTGACCAGCATGAAGCTCGGAGCCCTCCGCACCTCCGTCTCGAGCTTCGGGCTCGACCCCATGGTGCGAGAGCTCGAGCAGATCCTGATCGACGTGCAGCGGAGCATCAGCTCGCTGGTCTTCCAGCTGAGCCCGCCCACCTTGCACGACGTCGGTCTGGTGGCAGCCGCCCAGTCGCTCGCCGAAGACATGCAGCGCCGCTTCGGGCTTCACGTCACCCTGGAGGAGGAGGGGGAGCGCGAGTTCCTCGATGAAGCCACCCGGATCACGCTCTTCCGGGCCTTGAGAGAGATCCTCGTCAACGTGGCCAAGCACGCGGAGACCGAGAACGCCGACGTCCGCTTCGCCTGGCGCGACCGGCGCATCGAGATCACCGTCGAGGACGATGGCGTCGGATTCGATGCGGCGACGCCCACCAGCGGCTACGGTCTCTTCAGCGTACGCGAGCGCCTGAATCGCCTAGGCGGAAGCATCGAGATCGAGTCCTCGCCCGGCGAGGGAGCCAGGATCGTCCTGGTCGCACCGCTCCCGGCCTCGGACGAAGACGGAGACGCGGGGCTTCGATGAGCATCCGGATTCTGCTCGCGGACGACCATCAGATCATGCGGGACGGCCTGCGCGCCATCCTGGCGGCGGAGCCGGGTTTCCAGATCGTCGGCGAGGCAGAGAACGGCAGGGACGCCACGGCGATCGCCCGGACGCTCGTCCCCGACGTCGTCATCATGGACATCGGCATGCCCGATCTCAACGGCGTCGAAGCGACCCGCCAGATCAAGGCCGACAACCCGGTGGTCAAGGTCATCGCCCTCTCGATGTACGCCGACCGGGGCTATGTCCTGGGGATTCTCGAGGCCGGGGCCTCCGGCTACGTCCTCAAGACCGGCGCCTACGACGAGCTGCAGCGCGCCGTCAAGGCCGTGATCCAGGGAAAGACCTATCTCAGCCCGGATGTCACCCAGATGGTGGTCGATGCGCAGGTCCGCGGCCCGGCGCAGGATGGCGCCTCCCCTCAGACGAGACTGGGGCCGCGGGAACGCGAGATCGTGCAGCTCCTGGCCGAGGGACACACCTCACCCGAGATCGCCCGGCGAATGCACATCTCGACCCGCACCGTGGAGACGCATCGCCGCAACATCATGAAGAAGCTCGATCTCCACAGCGTCGCGGAGCTCACCAAGTACGCGATCCGCGAAGGCCTGACGTCGCTGGATCGCTGACTCCTCCGGCGTTCCGGGCTCGCGCTCACACCTCGAGAGCCTTGAGATCGATGGTGACCTCCATCTCCGTCGGCTCGGGCGATGCGGAGACGCGGAACCCGAGCTTCCGAGCGAGCGTCAGCATGCCCCGGTTCTCCCGCAGGACGGCACCCCAGACGGTCTCGATTCCGCGCTTCTTGGCGATCCTGAGCGACTTCTCCAGGAGTCTTGCTCCCACCCCTTTGCCCTGCCAGGGATCGCCGATCAGCACCGCGAATTCCGCTCGACGGCCGTCGGGGTCGGCAATCACACGAGCCACTCCCAGCATCCGCTCCTCACCGTCGCCGTCTCGCTCCATCGCCACCAGGTCGATCTCGCGGTCGTAATCCACCTGCGTGAATCTCACCAGCATCGAGTGGGGCAGCGCCTTCATCGCTCCGAAGAACCGGTAGTAGATGCTGGTTCGCGACAGCGTGTTGAAGAGATCCACCAGGAGCGAGGCATCCTCCGGCTTGATCGGCCTGACGAAGACCGAGAGCCCGCCGCTGGTCAGCTCCTCGGATTCGTACTCCTCCGGGTAGGGGCTGATGACCAGATGGTTGGGAGAGGTGACGGTCGCCGGCTGGAGGAGGACCCTCGCATCCACCACGATGGGCTTGCCATTGGCGACGAGGATGGGATTCATGTCCAATTCCCTGACCTCGGGAAAATCCACGACCAGCTGGGAGAGTCGAACGATGATCTCCTCCAGAAGCGCGAGATCGGCTGCTGGACGATTCCGGTAGCCCCGCAGCAGGGAATGGATGCGCGTGTTCTCCATCAGCCTCCGCGCCAGCACGACATTGAGCGGCGGAAGCCCGATCGCCCTGTCGTTCAAGACCTCGGTGAAGATCCCCCCCGTTCCGAACAGGATCACCGGTCCGTAGTTCTGGTCGGTCTTGGCTCCGAGGAGGATCTCGTAATCGGGCCCGACGATCATCCGCTGCAGGCTGACCCCCAGCAGGCGCGCGCCGGGGCGGGCCGCCCGCGCTCCCTCGACGATTCCCTGGTAGGCTTCGAAGACTTCCGGCTCCGAGCGGAGGTCGAGCCTGACTCCCCTCGCCTCGGTCTTGTGGAGGATGTCCGGAGAGAGAACCTTCATCACCAGCGGATATCCGAGATCCCGGGCCAGCCGGGCAGCCTCCTCGGCCGTAGCGGCCGCCCTGGTGGGATTGACGGGGATTCCGTAGGCGGCGAGCACTTCCTTCGACTCGAGCTCGGTGAGCGCCTGCCTTTCCTGGCGCAGCCCTTCCTCGATGATTCCCCTTGCCCGCTCGCGGTCGAAGCGAATCGCGCGCGAGAGCCTCGGTGGAATCTCCTGGAGCATCTCCAGGTTCCGCGAATACTCGTACATGTAGCGGAACGCGCGAATCGCCTGTTCCGGGGTGTCATAGGTGGGAATGCCCGCCTGGTTGAGGATCCCGACTCCCCTCTCCACGTCCAACCCGCCCATCCAGGAGGCGAAGATCGGAAAGCGCTGCTTGCCGAAGGCTTCCGCAACGGTCTCGGCCACCTTGGTCGGGTCGGTCATCGCCTGGGGCGTCAGGATGACGAGAACCCCGTCGATCTCGCGAGCGGAGACGCAGAGCTCCACCACCGCGCGATACCGATCAGGGGTGGCGTCGCCCAGGATGTCGATCGGGTTCCGATGGCTCCACGGAGACGGCAACAGCTCGCTCAGCCGATCGATCGTCTCGGGCTTGAGAGGAGCCGGCTCCAGCCCGTGAGTCGAGAGCGCGTCGGCCGCCATCACCCCCGGTCCCCCGGCGTTGGTCACGATCGCCAGACGCGAGCCCGAAGGCCTCGGTTGCTTGGCCATCAGCTCGGCGCAGTCGAAGAGCTCGCCGATGGTGTCGACGCGGACGATGCCGGCTCGTTTGAAGGCCGCATCGTACACCGCATCCTCGCCGGCCATCGCGCCGGTGTGCGACCTTGCCGCCTGGGTGCCGGCCGGACTCCTGCCCGCCTTCAGGACCACGATGGGCTTGAGGCGGGAAACCGCTCTCGCCGCGCTCATGAACTTCCGGAAGTTCGAGAGGCTCTCGACGTAGAGCAGGATGCTCGTCACATCCGGATCGCTCCCCAGGTAGTCGATCAGATCCCCGAAGTCCACGTCCACCATCGAGCCGATGCTGACGAAATGGCTGAAGCCGAAGTTCCGCTTCGGAGAGAGGTCCAGAATGGCGGTGCAGATGGCGCCGCTCTGGGAAATGAAGGCGAGCTTTCCCCGCTGGGGCATCCGCGCGGCGAAGCTGCCGTTCAAGCCGATTCCGGGGCAGATCACTCCCAGGCAGTTGGGGCCGATCACCCGGAGGCCCCCGGAGCTCGCCTCCTTCTTGATCCGCTCCTCGATCGCCCTGCCCTGCTCGCCTGCTTCCCTGCCCCCGGCGGAGATGACGACCGCTCCCCCCACACCGGCGGCCGCGCATTCGCGCACGATCTCCGGCACCGTCTCGATCGGCGTTGCGATGACGGCGAGATCGACGGGGATCCCTGCGTCCGAGATCGACGCGCAGGCTGCGAGTCCGTGTACCTCCGCGTGCCGCGGATTGACGGGCAGGATGCTCCCCTGGAACCCTCCCTGGATCAGATTCCTCATCAGCGCGCTGCCGATGCTCTCCGGCTGCTCGCTCGCTCCGATCACCGCAACCGAACGAGGCCGAAAGATCTTGTCGAGGTTGTAGATCCCCATCGGCCCGAGGGGCTAGCGCTTCACCCCGGGAAACCGCTCGTGGTAGGCGGCGACCACCAGGTTCGCCCCCGCCTCCAGCGTGAAGTCGCCGGTGTTGATGCAGAGGTCGTAGTCGCCCGGGTCATTCGGCTCCCGGTGGAAGTGATGCTTCAGGAACTCGTCGCGGCTGGCGTCGGACCGGTGGACCAGCTCCTCCGCCTCGCTGCTGGAGATCGATTCCCGCTTGCGGAGCCGCTCCACGCGGTCGGCGAGCGGTGCCACCACCAGGACCCGCAGCGTGCGCTCCGGTCGCAGGATGAACTGGGCCCCGCGGCCCATGATCACCGCTCCGCCCCGCTCACCGAGCGCCGCCATGATCCGGACCAGCTGGCGCATATAGGAGCTCTCGGTGAACTTCTTGCGCGCAAAGCCGTCGGTGACGAAGCGATCGATGGCGCTGCGGATCTGCTCGTCCACACCCGCGATCATCTGCTCCTGGTACCCGGTCTGGTGGGCGATCTGCTCGACGATCTCGCGGTTGAAGAACGGGAAGCCGAGCTGATTGGCCACCCCTCGGCCGAGGTCGGCCGCACCGGCTCCGAGCGGCCGGGAGAGAGCCACACACGGAAGAGTCGCCTCCGACGCCAGCGATCTTCGCGGAAGGTTCCAGCGGCGGATCTGTTGGTCGACGAGTGCCTCGATGCTCCGGCTCATGGTGCTCCCCTTCTCCTCCCTGGCCCGACCGGGCGGGCCGGGTCGCGCAACCGCCATTATCGCACGCCATGGAGAAGTGGGCAGTCGGGGGATGGGGTACTTTCCCCCTCTGGATCCGGTATTCTGCGCCTGGTGATCCGGTATCTCCGCGAGGAAGGCGGCTGGCCGAGCCCGCCAGGCGAGAAGAGGGGCGGGCGGCCCGGCTCGGCCTCACTGCCATCTCGGCTGGCAGATTACGCGGATCCCGGGGCCGAAATGCGCAGATCCGCGGATTTCCCGCCCCCGCCCCGCCGTGCGATCCTGATCCTCCCCGGCCCACCCGGCGCCGGGGTCGAAGAAGGCAACCCGGCGAGAAGCGAGCCACTCATGACCGATTCCCCGAGTCGCTGCCGCAGCCCTGCCGGGAGGGGGCGACCGTGAGCGAGCGAAGGCTCCACACCGCGGCTCGCGCGGAGCTGGAGCGGCTCATCCGCCTGCTGTGCGAAGACGGATACAGGGTGATCGGCCCCACGCTGCGGGACGGCGTCATCGTCTACGACGAGATCCGCGCGGCGGGCGACCTGCCGGTCGGCTGGACCGACCGCCAGGAGCCGGGCCGCTATCGCACGCAGAAACGGGACGACGACGCGTGCTTCGGCTTCGTCGTCGGTCCCCATTCCTGGAAGCAGTTCCTGTTCCCCTCGAGAATCCGCATCTTCGCTGCAGACCGGAACCAGACGGGCGGCTTCGAGGTGGATCTCCGCAGGGAGACCCCGCCCAGGTACGCCTTTCTCGGCGTCCGCGCCTGCGAGCTCGCCGCGATCGCCATCCAGGACCGGATCATCGGGTCCGAAATCCCCGACGCCTACTACCATCGGACCCGCCGGGATCTCTTCACCGTCGCGGTCAACTGCCTCGAGCCGGCAGCCACCTGCTTCTGCGCATCGATGCGGACCGGCCCTCGCTGCACCGAGCACTTCGACCTCTGTCTGACCGAGCTGAACGGGTACCTCGGCGTCGAGGTCGGCAGCGAAGCGGGCGCCGAGCTGCTCCAGCGCCTGGAGCACAGGGACTCCACGCCCACTGAGCAACGCCTCTTCCAGCTGCTCGTCGACCGCGCGAGCGAGCACATGGGCCGTCGGATCGACACCGAAGGCCTGCCGGAGTTGCTGGCCAGGCGCGCGGACAGTCCGCGGTGGAAGGAGATCGGCGAGCGCTGCCTGGCCTGCGGAAACTGCACGATGGTCTGCCCCACCTGCTTCTGTTACAACGTCTACGACCACACCGATCTGACCGGCGATCACGCCGAGCGCCGGCGGCGCTGGGGGTCCTGTTTCGCCCTGGAATTCACCTACATGGCCGGGCAGAACGTCCGCACCTCCAGGTCCTCTCGATATCGGCAGTGGATGACCCACAAGCTCTCCTCCTGGCACCAGCAATTCGGCAGCTCCGGCTGCGTCGGATGTGGACGGTGCATCACCTGGTGTCCCGTCGGAATCGATCTCACGGAAGAGGCCGCGGCGTTCGCCCACGCCCCAGCAGGAGGAGAAGCCGCCCCGGCGGCCGCGCGCTAGGAGGACCCGCTTGCCTTCCTTCCAGAACCGGCCGACGATCGTCTGTCACGCCGATCGACCGATGGTGCCCACGCTGGCGACCATCACCGCCATCACCGAAGAGAGCGCCAACACCCGAACCTACACGCTGCGGATCGACGATCCCGAGCTGCGCGCGAGGTACAGGTTCCAGCCCGGGCAGTTCAACATGCTCTATCTGTTCGGCGTCGGGGAGGCCGCCATCTCGATCAGCAGCGACCCCGATCAGCGCGACAGCCTGGCCCATACCATCCGGCACTGCGGCAGCGTCACCTTCGGAATCGGCAAGATGCGCGTCGGCGGAAAGCTCGGCCTGCGCGGCCCCTTCGGGAGCAGCTGGCCTCTGGAGCAATGCGCGGGAAGGGACATCGTCCTGGTGGCCGGGGGCATCGGGCTCGCGCCCCTGCGACCGGCCATCTACCAGATCCTCGCCCATCGGAACCGCTTCGGGCGCTTCATTCTCGTCTACGGCGGGCGGGCGCCCAGGGATCTGCTCTTCCAGAGCGAGCTCGAGGCCTGGAGCGAAGACCCGGACATCGATGCTCTCGTCACCGTCGACTACCCGATGGAGGAGTGGACCGGACCGGTCGGCGCCGTCACCCAGCTGCTGAAGAGGGTGCGCCTCCGGGGTCAGGACACCTCCGTCTTCGTCTGCGGGCCGCGCATCATGAACCGGTTCGTGGCCTTCCAGCTGCTCCGCCTGCAAGTGCCTACCGATCAGCTCTTCCTCAGCCTGGAGAGGAACATGCGCTGCGGCGTCGGGCGCTGCGGCCACTGCCAGTACGGGGCGAAGTTCGTCTGCAAGGACGGACCGGTGTTCTCCTACCGAGAGATCGAGAACGTGTTCGCGACCGAGGAGATCTAGCGGTGATCGCCGAGGAGCAGTCCGCTCGCAAGCCCAAGCTTGCGGTCTACAAGTTCAGCTCCTGTGACGGGTGCCAGCTCCAGCTTCTCGAGCTGGAAGACGAGCTCCTGGCTCTGGCCGGTCGGATCGAGATCGCCTACTTCCTCGAGGCGCGCCGCCAGATCGTCCCCGGCCCCTACGAGATCGGACTCGTCGAGGGATCGATCTCGACCCCCGGCGAGGAGGAGCTCGTCCGTCAGGCCCGCAGGGATTGCAGGACCCTGGTGACGATCGGCGCCTGCGCCACCTCCGGCGGGATCCAGTCCCTGCGCAACTGGGCCGAGGTGGAGGA
>Ga0299912_10002761_pt1 | contig 14385 bp, 14 predicted proteins | sample RVTome_2_FD_207667 | JGI IMG/M metagenome (GOLD analysis project Ga0299912, IMG submission 207667) | Soil microbial communities from uranium-contaminated site in the Upper Colorado River Basin, Wyoming, United States - RVT95D214 (version 2) ...
TGATCGTCCCCAGGACATTTTTTGATCTCACCAAACCTCCGTAGAAAAGGGCAAGCCCAGGCATCATCAACATCACCAGGGCGGCGGAGATGAGAAGCCAGGCCGTATCTCCCGAATCCATTTTGGGGAGTAAGGGGGCCGGTGCCTCGGCAAAAGCAACCCCGGCGATGAACAGGCTCATCAACAACGATAGGAATAGGATTTTTTTCATGACACGCCTCCTATGAAAAATTGCGGAATAAACCATGAAATACCTTCAATGCTACCTTATTATCAAGAGCCCCCTATGTCTCGTATCAAGATCAAGCACCAATGCGAGGCAATATAAATGTCTGCGATGCGCTATGCTCTGTGCGCCATGCCCTTTGTGGTTTTTGTTTTGATGAGCCTTTTCATAAATGATTTTCTATCACCCTATCTCCCTATCTCGCCATCTTTCTTTTGGAGAGGGCCACCTTTTTTATGGATAACACCTCAATTACAATCAACATAGTCCTAAGAAGTTGACTGAAAAATTCAGTCAGGAGGTCTGCTATTCTTTCTCCGACAACTCATAAATCTCTTTTAGCGGCCTGAACCACGGCGAGGCCCTATCGACCTGGTAATAGACCCTCGCATTTGTCTCTCGCTTCTTTATAATTCCCAAACTAAAAAGGTTCTCCAGTTCTCTTTGGACTGCCTGAAGAGATAGTCCGGTTTCATACATGATTTCTCGTTGATAGAATGTTTGTTGGGGACGACTTAAAAGGAGGCCCAGGATTCTTGGTCTCGATGTGGACCCAAAGAGTCTAACCATCCTCTCTTCCATCCGATCTCTGTTCTTCATTGGCATCGGTGTTTATTATATGTTGACTGAATAATTCAGTCAACGGGTTAAATAGGAAGCAATGATCTGCCTCTAATTGTAAGCGGCTAACTCAAGAAATCAGTCTGACGCGATTGAGGAGGAGAAATCAGAAAGGAGTGTATCACTTGACTGAAAAATTCAGTCAGGCGCTTTGGATCTCTTGACTACAAAATTCAGTCAACTGCCACTTAGCGACTCATTAACTCTACGATTCAACGGTTTACCCAATCACCCATTCAATTGTTTCTCCATTGAATCCGCATTCCGCAATCAGCAATCCAAAATCCGCAATTGAAAGGGCCAACTTCTTTATCGATGACACCAAAGCCTTTATGATTATGTCAACAAAATAGACCTGACCCCGATTGGTGCTTCCTGTAGTTCTCTCCCAAGGTGTTGACGGGTGGCTCACTCTTACCAAGGATCAACAAAAGAATGGCTTCCCCCCTCGGTGCATGCAGCGGGAACGGAGGGCAGGGCCTGTAGAATCCATGTGCGCGTATCCGCCGGGTCAATCACCGCGTCGATTTCGAGATAAGACGCCATATTGATCGCCTTTCCTCGCTCATACGACTGGGCGACGAGTTTCTCGTAGAGGGTTTCACGTTCCTTCGAGTCTTCAATCGCCGCAAGCTCCTTTTTGAATCCGGCCTTGACTGCGCCTTCCAGGCCCATGGCACCGAATTCTCCGGTAGGCCACGCAATCGTAAACGAACTTTCATGGAAACCGCCCTTAGCCATGGCCATAGCACCGAGGCCATATCCCCTGCGCAAAACGACCGTAAAGTAAGGTACTCTCAAGTGTGAACCGATCACAAACATGCGGCATACGTGGCGCACCTGAGCACGCTTTTCGATCTCCGGCCCCACCATGAACCCCGGAGTATCGCACAGAGACAGGATGGGCAAGCCATGGACGTTACACAACTGCATTAATCGCGCGGCTTTATCAGCCCCTTCGGCCTCAATCGCTCCGGCCATGTGCATGCAGTTATTCGCGATCACGCCGAATGGCCGGCCTTCGATGCGCAGAAACCCTGTAACCATCCCGGGGCCGAATTTGGGCCGCATTTCCAGAAATGAGTCGGCATCTGCAATGGCGCTAATGACCTTCCGTACGTCATACGCACGGCGGCTTTGTTCCGGAATCAGCTGGCGAAGAAGATGTTGATCGGATGCCTCCCATCGGGAAGTCGTTCCCTGAAAATAGGAGAGATATTTCTTAGCGACCGCAACCGCCTCCTTATCATCGCGTACGGCAATGTCAACGACGCCGTTTTTCGTCTGCACGTCCATGGGTCCTACGTCCTCGGGTCTGAAGACGCCGAGCCCGCCTCCTTCGATCATCACGGGGCCGCCCATACCGATGTTGGAGTTCTCTGTGGCGATAATCACATCGAAACATCCAAGCAGGGCGGCGTTTCCGGCAAAACAGGGGCCTGATACGATCCCGACCATGGGGACCCTGCCGCTCAGCCTGGCCAGGGAGCTAAAAGTGGAGAGGTCGAGGCCTGCGATCATGATCCCGTAGGCATCGACGTCGCCCGGCCTGCCGCCCCCGCCTTCGGCGAAGAGAATGAGGGGAAGGTGCTGTTCATGAGTAAGCTTCAGCATCCGATCCATCTTTTTATGATTGAAAAACCCCTGCGTGCCGGCCAGCACCGTGTAGTCGTAGGCCATGATCATGCAGCGGGCCTTGTCTTCTCCGAATAGAGATCCATTTACCTGGCCGATGCCTGTAATGAGGCCGTCGGCCGGGGTTCTGCTCATGAGATCATCCAATGACCGCCTTTGGCGTTGCGCCGCGATGGCCAGGGCTCCATATTCGATGAAATGGCCCGGATCGCAAAGATCCGCGATCTTTGCACGCGCCGTTCTCTGGTTTCTTTCCTCCATACGGTGCACTGCTTCGGGGCGCCGTTCATCTAATCCGACCGCATGCCTTTCGATCACCTCGGCAAGATCAGAACGTATGGGATCCAGATTTCTTCCTATATCAACCGGTGTGGAGCTTTTTCCCGCCGCCTCTTCATTGTCCTTAGCTTTCATATTTTTTTACCTTCCAACTTTTTTCAGTTGCTCCTCCAACAACACGCACCGGAGGACCTTAGTTGAATTCTTTCGTATCCCTGCTCACCAGCCCCGGTCCCGCACTATCAATAGACCGAGAGCGGGGCAGGCCCTGAACCTAACATGGTACAGCGCAGGCATGCGAGTTCCCTGCCTACCGGCAGGCAGGCGCAGGAGGACAGGAATGTTAGAAGTTACTGAGCATGACCTAATCTGCCAAATATAAAATTAATAATCAAGGAAACAAGTTACAGTCTTAATGCCGGTCGACGACCGGCACCCATCAGCCTCAACTAAATCTCTTAGACTCACCCGCAGGACCGCAAGAAGAAGTCGCCCCCGACCCTTTCGAAGAGGAAAAACTGGAAAGAACCTTCTCAGGCTTTTCTCCTCCACAGTAGGGACAATGAAGTGATTCTCCTCCTCCTTCTTCTACCTTTTGAATCCTCTCAAAAACCTCTCCGCATTTTCGACATCGGTATTCATAAATAGGCATAGTTTCTCCTTATTTATAAAGTAAAAGTGACGTGTTCCGTGTCGGTGATTCGTGAACCGTCTATTGAACTCCTAAATAAAAATCCTCAACCTTAACCTTAGCCTTAACCTCTGTTTAGTTTAAGACCACTTCATAGCCGGCCTCTTCGATGGCCTTTGCGATTCGGTTAGATGCTACATCTTTCGTGTTATCAAACCGAACCTCTCCCTTTGCAAGGTCCACCTGAACATCCTTAATGCCTTCCAATTGACTCAGCGACTTCGTGACCGACATCACACAATGCTGGCAGCTCATTCCTTTCACTTTTAAAATGGATGCCATTTTATTTTCTCCCTCTTTTCTCCCCTGATGGGTGAAACTGAATTCCGAAATTGAGTTTTTGATTCTTCATTCCGCATTCCGCAATCTACATTGCGCAATCGAACTACGCCCAGTCGATATATCGGGAGATGGCCGTTTGAAAATCCTTTAAGGTCTCTCCCCGTTTCGCACTCGATTCTTTTTGAGTCTGATTGAGACATTCCTCCATATAGGTTTGAACGATGACCATCCCGGCCTTTTTGAGGGCTGCAGTTGCAGCAGCCACCTGCGTCAGGATATCTTGGCATGGGACCCCTTCTTCCACCATCCTCTGAAGACCACGGAGTTGTCCCTCAATCCTTCTTAATCTCAGCAAAACATCTTTCTTCTGTCTTTCTGTCTCCATATTATACCCCCCCCAGGTATATTATTATATTAACTACCATCTCGCTTTTTGTCAAGAGGGATATTTTGTCTCTTCGTTTCTACTTTTTCTTCAGGATCGGTTCAGAATAATAGGTGGTGACCATTTCATTGCTGTGGTCGGTGTCGGTTTGGATCCCGATGGCCAAAACTCCTTCGGGTTCTGCCCCAAACGCAGTTTTATAATCTTTGCGGATATTCCTTTCCTCGTAAACCCACTGTCCGATCTTGCTTTCTCCGGATTCCAGGACAAAAACCTTACATGACTTTTCTCCGGGATGATCAAAAATATGACCTTTGGCTAGACGGCTCGCCCAGATGTATTCGATTTTTGGTCCGGAAGGTTCTCCCCCTCCGAATATCCTGAAGCGTTCTTCTTTTCCGAAGACGACCATCACCCGGGCCGCTGCATCAAATCGGTCTTTTCTCGTTTCGACCGCAGAGCGGACGACATTCGATACCTTCCACCTCCATGAGAGGATGGGAAATTGTCTCTTCTTCTCTTCGACGTCCTTAAAGAGGGAGGAACGGCTGCCCCGACTCTCGGCCTTGATGATTCCTCTTCCAGCCTTCGAATATTGAGTGGCAGGGACGGCAAAGTGGGTGACCATCCTCCAGCCCTTGACCGGCGACTTCTCCTCCTCCGGTTTCTCTGGTGCAGAGGGTCCGAGGGGAAGCTGAACAAAAATCAGGATGAAACCAAGGAGAATAAAAAATATTTTCATTTTCTAAATGCCTTCTTCATTCTACTACATTATACATCATATCATGATTCATAGGTTGAAAAATAAATATGGACCTGATAGACTTCAGGCTATGAAAAGATACTTCTTGACCCTTGCTTCCCACTTCTTAATTCTGATCATCCCAATTTTATTATTCTCTATGGCCCATGGCAAAGATTTCAATGAAATGGAATCTTTATACAAACCCCTAATCGATCGGCTCTCGCAGGATGGATTCGATGCTGAATTTTTATCTAAACTCATGGCCGACCCTCGATCCGAGTCTATTCAAGCCGTGATGACCATTTCCCTCAATTCGGGGGAAAATCGAGAGCGGTACAGCCAATTCTTAAGCCCAGAATCAATTCATCTTTCCAAAAAATTTCTCCGCCAGAATCTCAAGATATTGAGGAAGGCGGAAAACAGATTTCATGTGGAGAAAGAAGTAGCCGTCTCCATTCTCTTGGTGGAGTCTAGATTTGGAGAGAATATCGGAAAATACCGAGTCATTCCCACCCTGGCAAGCATGGCTCTCATAGGCTCTCCAGAGAATCTCCAGAAAAATTATTCAAACCTTCGGGAGACCGATCCTGAACTCTCTTACGAATGGGTAGAGAATTTGGCCAAGAGGAAAGCCGAATGGGCTTATCATGAGCTGAAATGTTTTTTGGACATTATCCGCCATGAGAAGATAGATCCTTTAGAAGTCTATGGTTCCACGGCTGGAGCCTTTGGTATGGCCCAGTTCATCCCTTCAAGTTATCTCGCGTATGCCCATGCCCTAAACAAAAACAGTTTCGAAAATTGGCTTCTCGGAAAGGAAGAAGCGATCTTCAGCATTGGTAATTACTTAAGATCTCATGGATGGAAAAAGAACCTGCCCATCAAAAAGAAAAAGCAGGTCCTCTGGTATTACAACCGCAGTGAACCTTATGTGGAAACCATTCTCAAGGTAGCTCAAAAGATAAAGCAGTAGTAGGGGTAGAAAAATATTCATTATCCCATTGTTCTGTCAGGCATTTTTGCTCTTCTTTCGTAATCCTTGAATTTACAATCTGCGATCATTAAATTTACACCGAAAAGGAGCAAAGGAGGAAAAAGACGATGAAAGATGAGAGAAATTATCATCAACGGCTTCAAGAGTTCTGTGACTGTTTTATGGAGACCGATCCCAAAAAGGAATTGGAAAAGGCTTCTAAAGGGTTTTCTGGAGATCCCGGTGAAGACCCGGATGAATTAGCCCTTAAATTTCTTGGTCTTGGAATTTTTTATGGCGCCAGCGAGAAAGCCAAGAAAATCTCAATTCAGAGATCAAGAGATGGAAAGGTTTTATTCTCGGTTGATGCCAGAGGCAAATACCAACTTCCAGCGCCAAGTGCCGAATTAGCGGATCGTATCATCTCTATTGCTCGATCGATCACGCATATCGATGAGGACCAAGGGAAGGAGCCAGTGTCCTTTGGTTTAAGAAGCGATCGTATGGATATCACTTTTCAATTCGACCGAAAGAAAACCGGAGAGTCCTTATCGATCCTGTTCCCAAAACTTTAGAAATGGACCGGTGGTCTTTTGCGGCAGGAATCGAGTTTCTTTGTCGAAGAGGAGTCCTCTTCTACTATACTCTGCGATATTAATAACATCGCATTAGTCCTTGGCAATCCGGTTAGATCAGCCCTGAAGGGCTGAGTTGCAGACGGTTATCGAATTGTAACTCAAGGCTTCAGCCTTGATTAAAGGTTCTGACCTAAGTCGTTTTGTATAGTTCACGAATTGTACATTAGAATTGCCTTGGGCAGTCGTTCAGGGCTTGAGCCTGGGCAATTTTGTAGGAGTCGAATCAGCCTACCACCATACAAGGAGGGAATAAACATGAAACGCTGTATCCTTACAATGATTGCAGTGCTTGTCTTAGCCATCCCGGTTTTTAGCTATGCATCGACCTGGCAAATCGATCCTGATCATTCAAGCTTCCAATTCAAGGTCCGCCACCTAACAGTCTCCAATGTCAAGGGGGAATTCAACAAGGCAAGGGGGGGCGTCACGATGGACGACCGGGATATCACCCATTTGAAGGTCGATGTCACCATCGACGCGGCATCTGTTAATACCAATCATGCCAAGCGGGACGAACACCTGAGGAACCCGGACTTTTTTGATGTGATCAAATACCCGACCATCACCTTTGTTTCCAAAAAGGTGATCCAAGCCGATATGAACAGGCTGAGAGTGATAGGAGACCTGACGATCCACGGCGTGACCCGGGAAGTAACGGTGGATGTGGAAGGGCCAACCGGAGAGGTGAAGGACCCCGGGGGCAATTTCAGACGGGGTGCCACTGCCACTGCAAAAATCAATCGAAGGGATTTTGGGATTACATGGAACAAGGTCCTGGACACGGGAGGTTTATTAGTCGGCGACGAGGTGGAGATTTATGTGGAGGTTGAACTGATCAAGAAGTAATGGGGATGAATAAGGCGACGGATCAGTCCAACGACGTGGGGACAGGGCCTGACCCTGGATAACGTACCTCAGGACGCAAAGGGTGAAAAGATGACGTCTCTTTCTTGATATCCTATTTATCATATGCTTTTCAGAACTGACTTTGACCAAGATTTTCCTATCCCTATTTCCTGCTTTTTCGTTGATCCATAAGTCCTATTCTTTAGGAACTTTTGTTTTCCTATGACAAGAATGGGCAGTTGCTATCGTCTTCGAAAGGTCCTATTTTTAAACAACTTTTTTTGAAATCAATAGCTTAATTAACTAAGCTCTTCTTGGCATTGAAATTGCAGTCTTAAGGCTAAGATAGCCTACGAAGGTCAAACCGAGAGAATCTTGCGGGGTGTCCACGGCCAAAGGTGATTCGGGCTCTCTTTTTTGGGGTCGCTCGCCACTACAGGGGAGGTAGTTTCGATGTCAATTTCAAGGAAATGCCCATTTTATCGGAATTCTCAAAACCTCACCATCGACAGAGGGTATTGCGATCTTGTTGGTAACCAAACGATTTGCAGTGGGACCATCCAGTTCTGCGAAAACCGCGATGCCTTGAGGAAACGATTATTGGAGCAAAAAAGTGTGGAGGGTTTGAATAATAAAGGAGAAGAAGTCCAGAAAAAGAAACCCCCTAATGACAAGGTTCTCGTAGTTGACGATGAAGAACCTCTGAGAAAGTTAATTGTTACTTTATTATCTAAGCAGGGAAATCAGTGTATAACAGCAAGCAATGGTATTGAGGCATTGAATGCAATAAAACAAAACAAAGTTGATGCTGTCATTACTGACATCGTCATGCCTGAAATGGATGGGATTGCCCTTACGAAAGAGATTTTAAGTCTGTATCCTTATCTACCCATCATGGTCATGACAGGACACGGTAAAGAATATTCTGCTGAGTCTGCTATTGCGGCAGGGGCTCGGGATTTTATAGAGAAGCCATTTTCTATTGAAGAATTTTTGCTTCGGCTCAGTAAAATGATGCGTGACTATGAAATCCTCTGCCAGATAAAGGTCAAACAGAATCAAATGGTCTACCGCTTGAGTAAGAAATCTTTAGAAGAAATAAATGAGCTTAAAAGGGAGATAGACAGTCTTAAAAGCAGATTGTGCTCTGTATATTCTAGATCGTGGTGATAAATGTATTGGATGCGAGAAAGAACCTCAACTTAGAGTGGGTTCTGTTCGCAGAAGCAGCCGAAGGTCCCTGTGGGACAACAGCTCGGCATCTCCTCAATCCGAACGCATCTTCCACAGAGTTCTGCCGGCTCCTTAACTCCTTGGCACGGAATGATCATACCCGGGCAGACATAGTCACATCCCCGGCAGAGGCGGCATGTCTCTGGCCTCACCTCAAAGGGCATGCTCACTTTTCTCCCCATTCCTCTTCCAACAAATCCGAGGGCCTTTCCGTCCATTTGTTCGTAACACATCCGGATGCAGAGACCGCAGAGGATACACCGATGATCCTCCATGGGAAATCGAACTTTGAGAAGCCCCATCCGGGCAGCGATGTCCTGAGCTATCTTCACATTAGGAGCGCTGGCTACCAAGAGCTCAGCTAACATCTTCCTCGCACGAATGATTCGTGGGGACTGGGTTTGAACCACCATCCCCTCTCGGACTTCATGTGTGCAGGAGGTATCGACAAAAGTCTTACCCCCTCCATCGTAACCAATCTCTACCACACAGATTCTACACCCCCCATAAGGGGTGAGGTTTTCCATATAGCATACTGTAGGGATGTGTATTCCAAATTCATGGGCGGCTTGGAGAATGGTGCTTCCCTCCTCCACATCCAACCATCGTCCATCGATCGTAACATTAACAGTTTTTCTTTCCATATTTATTCTCCTTTATTGAACCATCACGGCGTTGGCTTTACAAACATCTATACAGGATCCACATTTTGAACATATTTCTGCAAGGATAAGGTGGCTCTGTTTTTTCTCACCTTTGATCGCTTGAGTTGGACAGATCTTTGCACATGCACCACATCCTGTACAATCACTTTCTGAAATCGAATATTGGATGAGAGACGTACAAACAGCAGCCGGACATCTCTTCTGATGAATATGAGCCTCAAATTCGGGACGGAAATATCTCAAGGCAGAAAGGACCGGATTGGGAGCTGTCTTTCCCAACCCGCAAAGGGACGTATCAGCCACCACCTCGGCCAGTTCCTCGAGGAGAGATAGGTCTTCCTCATTCCCTTTTCCTTCTGTAATCCTATCCAAAATCTCACCCATCCTTTTTAACCCTTCACGGCAGGGGAGACATTTTCCACAGGATTCCTCTTGTAGGAAATGGACGAAGTATTTCGCCACATCGACCATACAGGTTCCTTCATCCATGACGATCATCCCACCGGAACCCATCATGGAACCGACCTTTGTGAGGCTATCGAAGTCCACTGGCAGATCGAATAGCGAAGCAGGGATGCAGCCACCTGAAGGGCCTCCTGTCTGCACTGCCTTGATCCTTCTCCCATCCTGTTGACCGCCTCCAATATTGAAAATGATCTCTTGAAGGGTGATGCCCATAGGCACTTCAACCAATCCAGTATTTTTTACCTTTCCAACCAATGAAAAAATCTTTGTCCCTTTGCTCTTTTCTGTGCCAATGGAAGAAAACCATTGGCTTCCTTTATTGATGATCAATGGGACATTTGCCCAGGTCTCCACATTGTTGAGGTTCGTGGGCTTTTCCCATAGCCCCTGTTCGACCATGTGAATCTGCTTACCCCTCGGTTCTCCAATCCTTCCCTCGATCGAGGCGATCAATGCCGTCGATTCTCCGCAGACAAAGGCCCCACCCCCCTTGGCAATTTCCAGATCAAAATCGAAACCGGAACCCAAAATATTTTTCCCCAATAATCCGGCCCTTCTGGCCTGAGTGATGGCCGTCTCTGCATTTTTACAGGCAAGGGGATATTCATGTCTGACATAGATGTATCCATGGCTTGCCCCAATGGCATACGCACCAATGATCATCCCTTCCAAAACGGTGTGTGGATTGCCCTCCAAGAGGCTTCGATCCATATAAGCTCCGGGATCTCCCTCATCGCAGTTGCAGATAATATACTTGATTTCACCTGGAGCATTCCGGCAATCCTCCCATTTTTTACCTGTTGGAAATCCTGCTCCTCCTCTCCCTCTCAGACCGGATGCCTTGATCTCATGGATGATCTGCTCAGGCTTCATTTGGAAAAGAGCTTTTGACAAAGCTTGATACCCGCCGATTCCAATATAATCCTCTATCTTTGTGGGCTCGATCAGGCCATTATTTCCCATGACCAATCGATGTTGCGCTTGATAAAAAGGAATCTCTTTCTCTGAGGTCAACTTTCGTTTTGTGGTCGCATCTTCATAAAGGAGATGCTCCAAGATCTTTCCCTTCTCGATGGTCTCTGAAAGGATGAGGGGCACATCTTTTTCCTGAACCCTCTGGTAGAAGATCCCCTGTGGCTGAATGGTGACGATGGGCCCTCTTTCACAAAACCCTCTGCATCCTGTAAACCTTAATCTGATGTTCTTCTTAATCCCAATATTCTTCAGACCCTTGGTAAACTGATCCTTCACCTTCTTACAACCATAAGCATGACATCCGGTCCCTCCGCATACGGAGATGACTATCTCATACTGTTTCTGTTTCAAGAGAATATCTTTCTGCGATCTTTCTAAATCAGAGACCGATTTGATCTTTCTCATGATTTCACCTCATTTCTCTTCTTATTTAACTTCTCAATGATTTTCTTTGCCTTGACCGAATTCATCTCCCCATAAAATTTTCCATCGGCGAACATTACCGGTCCGATCGCACAGACACCCAAACAGTTCACCACATTCAGAGAGAACTGTTTATCCGCAGTCGTCTGACCAGGCTCGATATTCAATTGTTTCTTCAACTCCCTTAAAATCTTAGGACCGCCTCGCACATGACAGGCGGTTCCCAGACAGAGAGTGACGGAGTGCTTTCCTTTCGGGACGAGACTGAAAGATCTATAAAAAGTGGCAACACCATAAATATCATTGAGGTCCATCTTGAGCCTTGAGGCCACTTTTCTCAACGCCTCTTCAGGCAAATGGTTATATCGGTCCTGAATTTCATGGAGGATGGTGATGAGAGCCGTCCTTTTTTCCTGATGCTTGTCAATAATTTTGCCAACGTGTTCGAAGCCCATTTTGCCCCTCCAAAATAAATTTTACTTAATTTTATTTCTAAAATATTATTTTCACTTAATTTACTTAGCAAAAAAAATAACTTATTTAATTTTTACTTAATCTTACCATCCCCCTCTCGGTGGACTCAGAACCCATAAAAGAACTGCATCCCCTTTCCCTACATTTGCCCATTTAGAAGGAAATGTTAATCCTATATAAAGACTATCTCCCTGCCTTAATAACTGCTTTTCGTCTTGAATTTCAACCTCCAATTCCCCTTCCATGACATAGGCAAATTCATCCCCCTTATGGCTATAAAAATGTCCGTTGATGACGGCACCCTCTCTCATGATTAAGAGGTAGGGTTCCATTCTTCGGTTAAGCACATCGGAGACCAGAAGTTGAAGTTTCACATCCGTGCCCTTCATCTCTTGAAGATGAATATCTTGCCTCTCGCTTGGCTTGATCACCATCTTCTGCAGCGGTCCGCTTTCCCCATCCGTCAGAAAATAAATGGGCTGGGTATTCAATTTTTCGCTCAATTTGAGAAGGGAATCGAGGGAAGGACTGATTAAGTTCTTTTCCAATTGAGAGATAAAACTTGGGGTGAGGCCAACCTGCTCAGCCAATTCTTTTTGTGTCATTCCCAATTTCTTCCTCAATGTTCTGATCTTATCCCCAAGGTTACTGGGCCTGCGGCCTCCGATAGAGGGAAAGATGACTTCCTGGTCCCATACTTCATAATGTTTTGGGAGAAAGGCACTTCTTGAAAACCTTCCTTCGAGCTTGATCACCTTGAAAAAGAGTTCACCGTTCTGCTTTCCCAGTTCGATCGCCACCTGCGTGATATGTCTTAGATTGGCCTTAAACGATGGCGTGTGTGCCTCTTTTTCCAAGACCCAATAGGCAACGGTCTGAAGATCATAGAGCCGAGGGCAGGAGTAAGTAAAGAATTTATAAGTGACATTTTCATCACCCCAGATATCCTGCATTCCTGTTAGGCTGTCGAAGATATAACGGACACCTGCTCCCTTCTCAATCTCGATCCGATCCAGGGCCACACGAAATTGTGAAATGTCCTTTGGGTTTTCAACCTTCACCACACTCCCTTTGAATCCCTCTTTATCCTTTTCATAAAACTGGGTGAAGAGGGGATCACTATTCCCCTTTCCAGAAGTAAAACAGTCCAGGATGGTTGAATTCTCTAAATTGGGAAGGTAGTTTAAACGTTTCGTGAGTGTGGAAGGAGAGACATTAAAGCTAACATAGACCACTTTATATCCATTTTTCAAATTGTGTTCGATAAACCTTTGAAGAAAAATCTCTATATAAGTACCAGCCTCCACCTCCCAGATGACGTTATCGCCTGTTTTGAGAAAACCCAAAAGATGGTCTATATAACCAATTCCTGAGGAAATTTTGCCTGTCATTTTAACCCTAACTTATCTAATTGGAAAATAGTTTAGTTTTAGTAAATTTTTGCGATAATTAATACCCTTTTGATATTAAAATGTCAACACATTTTTAATTTTGAAGAAGAATGTTGCTCTGGTGGGTTACTCTTGGGAATTTGCGATGGTCAGATTAATTTTGTTTAATCTATTGTCTCAAAAAAAACATCCTTCACACCGTCTAATAACCGGAATGATTTTATCTTTTTATGTTTACCTTTCGGTCGAAAAAAATCAAATCTTCGTCTTGTTCAATATTGAGCCCTGTGCTATCTTCTGATTATGATTGAGAAATGGGATACAATTGTTGTCGGTTCTGGAGTAGGGGGGCTTACAGCCGCAGCCCATTTGGTTAAAGCAGGTCTCCGCGTTTTGGTTTTAGAAAGAAACTTTCATCCAGGTGGCACGGCCCATGTATATCACAGAAAGGGATTTACCTTCCCGATGGGGCCCCTCGGTTTTAGCGAGCCAGGATTTGTTAAAGATTCTCTTATGGATCTCCGAGTAGGAGACGCTATTGGACTTTCACGGGTCCATTACCGGATCAGAGCTTTTGGCTTAGACATACCTCTCTCCTTGCCTTTCCCGGAGATGGTGAAAGAATTAGGAGGTCTTTTTCCTACAGACGCACAGGGTGTGGAACAGTTTTTTAGATCCATAGAAGAGATGATTTTGAACCCGAACCAAAGATCTGGCATTTCGGCCTCAGAATATCTTAAGGGTCTCATTAAAGATTGGAGGGTTCGACGTATTTTGGGAAGCATCGGCACAAGGGAGCCATATAGCGGCATTCCCCTTCTTGCCGCCATGTGGAATCTCATGTGCAAGGATGGGATATGGTATCCCATAGAGGGCATGCAGTCGTTCTGTGAAAGGCTCGTAAAGGCAGTGAACAGGAATTTTAATCATCGACAGAATGGTGACCCCAAAAGAGAAAATGGTGGCATGGGTGAGATTCGATTAAACAAGGAAGTAGTAGAGATTCGGGTGGAGAACGGAAGAGTTCTGGGAGTCACCCTTAAGGATGGCACTCAGATTGACTCGGATTCAGTCATTTCAAATGCCGACTATAAAAACACCTTTGTTAGACTGGTGGGGCCTGAAATGGTGCCTCGTGAGTGGTACGAAGCCGTTTCCACAGCCAAGCAAACAGGGTCTATTTCCCAGGTTTGTTTAGGAATAAATGCAAGGAAAGTCAATCTTGCAGCATTTAAAGAAGCGAGCAGAATAATCTATCGGCGAGACCCAAAGGATACAAGAGAGGAGACACTCCATTGGGATGCAGTAGAAATCGATCCCGGAGCCCTCGCTAGTCAAGAACTCGAAGTGAGCCTTTGGGGTGGAGATGAAAAGATAACATCACCTGGGGAGAAAGCAGTCGTCGTGATCCGTGTGGAAGCAGAGCATCGTCATTTTG
>Ga0299912_10002762_pt1 | contig 14382 bp, 13 predicted proteins | sample RVTome_2_FD_207667 | JGI IMG/M metagenome (GOLD analysis project Ga0299912, IMG submission 207667) | Soil microbial communities from uranium-contaminated site in the Upper Colorado River Basin, Wyoming, United States - RVT95D214 (version 2) ...
ACATGGAGGCCGGGTGATGTTCGCCGGCCCGATCGAGAAATTTTTAACCGATCCCGATTCCTTGACCGCGCGCTATATCCGCGGAGACAAGGAAATCGCGATCCCCAAAAGGCGGCGCGAAGCGGCCACGTTCCTCCTGATCAAGGACGCCCACCGCCATAACCTCCGTCATATCGACGTTCGTCTGCCCCTCGGGATTTTCGCCGCCATCACCGGCGTCTCGGGTTCGGGCAAAAGCACGCTCCTCAACGACGTCCTTTATCAGGGCTGGGCGGGAGATGCCCGCGACGGCTTCAAGGAGATCCGCGGCCTGGAATTCGTCGATAAGATCATCATGGTCGACCAATCTCCGATCAGCACCTCGCCGCGTTCCATCCCCGCGACCTATACGAAAGCGATGGACGGCATCCGCATCCTCTTCAGCCAGACGCGCGAAGCCAAAGCCCTGGGGTTTCGGCCGGGTTATTTCTCTTTCAACACCGCCGGCGGCCGCTGCGAGGACTGCCAGGGAGCCGGCCATCAGATCATCGAGATGCAATTTCTGTCCGACGTCACTCTGACTTGCGAGGCCTGCAAAGGCAAGCGCTTTAAAAGCGAGATCCTGGAAATCAAATACCGGGGAAAGAACATCGACGACGTCCTCCACCTGACCATCGACGACGCCCTCGAGTTCTTCGCCGACCGGCCGGACATCACCAAAAAGATTGTTCCCCTTCAGGAGGTCGGGCTCGGCTATCTCCGCCTCGGCCAGCCGACGACGACACTATCGGGCGGAGAGCTGCAGAGGATCAAGCTCGCCTATCATCTCGTCCACGAGCGCGACCGCCATATCCTCTATCTCTTCGACGAGCCGACAATCGGCCTCCACATGGACGACGTCTCGCTCCTTCTCCGCTGCTTTCAAAGGCTTGTCGAAGAAGGCCACTCGGTCATGGTCATCGAACACAATCTCGACGTCATCAAGAGCGCGGATTACGTGATCGACCTGGGGCCGGAAGGGGGAGAGCGCGGCGGGCAGGTGGTCGCGGAAGGAACGCCCGAAGACATCGCCAAAGTTCGGGCCTCGATCACGGGCAGATATTTAAAAAAAATCCTGCCCTAGGACGCGTCGGCGGCGCTACCACGAAACGCCACGGATTTGACCTCGCGGATTTTCCTGTGTTATGAGAGAAGCGAAGAAAATCATGCTCCACCCGCCACGAAGCGTTCGCGTCCTCGGCTTCTTTTTTGCCGTCATTATTTCTTTTTCTCCAATCGACGGCCAGCGGGCGGCAGCCGTCAATCCCGCCCCCGGGCCCTGGGCCGAAGCCATCGCCGCTTTCGAGCAATTCACCGCGGAGGCGATGCGACTCGACGGAACCACCGGGTTATCCATCGCCTTTATGAAAGACGACTTCGTCTGGGCCAAGGGCTTCGGCTACGCGGACCTGGAGAACATAGTCCCGGCCAAACCCGAAAGCTCATACCGGTTGGCCTCGATCACCAAGACCATCACGGCGTTTGCCGTCCTCCAGCTCGCCGAAGCGGGAAAGATCGATCTGGACGCGGAAGTCCAGGCATATGTCCCTTATTTCCCGAAAAAGAAATGGCCGGTCACGGTCCGCCAGCTTCTCGGCCACCTCGGCGGCATCAGCCATTACCGGAACGACGTCGTGGAAGGCCATATCAAAGACCCGAAAAAAACGAAGCAGGCGATCGCCATCTTTCAAGACTTTGACCTCGTCGCGGAACCGGGGACCCGGTATTCCTATTCGACCTATGGCTTCAATCTGCTCGGGGCCGTCGTCGAGGGCGCCTCGGGTGAATCCTATGGCGATGTCATCCGGAAGCGCGTCTTCGAGCCTCTTGGCATGGCCGACTCGAAGATGGACAATCCCCGCAACCTCATCCCGAATCGCGTGCGCGGCTATCAGCTCGTCAACGGCGTCCTGAAGAATTCCGAGTATGTCGACGTTTCGAGCCGCTTCGCCGGCGGCGGAACCCGTTCGACCGTCCTCGACCTCATCAAGTTCGCCCAGGGCGTTATCGCCGAAAAGCTCGTCAAGGCCGAAACGCAGAAAGCGATGTTCACCTCGATGGCCCAGCGCGACGGCCGGGTCACGGGCTACGGCATGGGCTGGATGGTGGATCCGTGGAAAGGCCATTTTCAGGTCGGCCACAGCGGCTCTCAGCCCGAAACTCAGACCTTTCTCGTGATTTTTCCCGCAGAGCGTTTTGCCGTCGCGGCCACCTCGAATTTCGAAGGCTGCCGGCCCGTCCTCTATGTCCGCCGCCTCATCGAGCTCGTTCTCGACGAGGATTTGGAGAGCGCGGCCTACGCGCGCAGCCGCGAAGGACGGTTGATGTCTAACGCCTGCGACGGAACCTTTTCGACCGGATTGAGCCAGTATATCCGTGACGGGAAAGAGCTGGCCCAAGACGACAAGGATCTCGAGAGTGCTTTCGCCTATTTCAAGGCTAACGTGAACGCGCGGGCGCTTCAAAAGAATTTCGCTGCGATTAAGAAGAATATCACGGCCGGTTTTCATCTCGGCGCCGGACAGGCTTTGACGAAAGTCGGCTCGCACATGGCCGCGCTCCTGAAGGAAGCCTTCGGCGCGGACGCCCTCTTTGGCTATTCGAAAAGCGGCCCGGTCGCCTTTTTCAACGATTATATCCGGGCGACGAAAAAACGCGCCGGATGGAAAAAGGCCTTCTCTTTTGATAAAGATTTCGTCACCCTGCTCGCCGCTTGGGAAAAAGATTGGCAAAGGACTTATCCGGACGCCGTTCGTCGCCTGGCGATCACCCCCGCTTCGGATTTCGAGGCCATCGCCCGGAGTCTCAAAACGACATTTTCCGGCGCTTCGTTCTACCGGGATTTCAGCGAAGATTTTGCCGCGTCGGCTCAATATTTCCTGGATCGGAAAGATCCCGAGCGGGCCGTTCACATTCTCGATCTCAGCCGGGATCTCTACCCGAATTCACCCGCGCCCTACGCCTCCCTCGCCTCCGTTTATGCCTGGATGGGGAAGTTCGAGGAATCCCGGAAGCTCTATGAAAAAGCGTTTTTCCTGGACAATACTTCCGAGGCTCTCGGCGTCGATCGGTTCTTGATCGCCATCGGACGATTCCGGAGGGCGGCCAAAATCCCCGAAGGCCTGGCCTTCGCCCTGCTCGCCCTTGATTTTTATCCGAAGGATGCCAGGCTCCATCTCGAAACGGGGAATTTTTATGTTGCGGCCGGCGAGCGGGACAAGGCCGCCGCCTCTTACCGGAAAGCTTTGGAACTCGACCCCGGCCTCGACGCCGCCAGGATCAACCTAGAAAAGTTCAAGTAAGCGGGGACGGAAAGCCCGAGAATTTTATTTCTTCTTCGGCGGCTGGAACTCGACCCAATTCTCGAGAAAACGCCGGTCGCTTTTCCCGCTCTCGGCAAGAAGCGCTTCGCAAATCGCCTTGAGCTGCCCGTAGGGCAGGGTCCCGATGATCATCCGGTTATTGACGATGATCGTCGGCGTCGAGCGGATGCCGTGGGCATATTTTTCCGAAGTCTTGTCGTATTCGGTGCCGGTGTTGATGATCCGCTGGACGAGTTCCCTCACGTTCTGATCGGTTAAGGCCGCCTCAACGCCGTATTTTTTCGCAAGCTCCAGCCGCCACTGCGGATCCCGCGCTTCCTGGAAATGGGTAAAGATCTCGTCGTGGATCGTGTTGAACTTGGCCGGGTCATAGGCCGCGATATACGACAGGTCGCACGCTCCCGGATGGCGGTCCTTGTCGACCACGGTGTTGCATCCGGCCTCCAGGGGGAAAAACTGGAAGGCGATATTGATTTTTCCGGCGAAATCCGCTTTCAGGCGGTTGAGCTGTTCATACATGAAGAGACAGTCCGGACAGAGAAAATCGGCGTACTCGATGACCCGGATGGGGGCGTCTTCCCAGCGCTCCGCGGCCTGGGTCGTCATGAAGGGAGAGATGAACGAAGGATCGGGAACTTTCTCCAAGCTGTAATATTCCTTGACCACGCGGGCCGCAACGCCGCCGACCTGGGCCTCCTGTTTGGCGGAATAAAAGACATGGAAGCCGTACGCCCCGGCCGCAGCGATGAGCCCGAAGACAACGAGCTGCTTAAGCGAGGGAATAGGGAATCCGCGCATCCCGGCGAACCAGAACAGGAAGAAGCTGAAGAGCGAAAAAAGATAATAGCCGGTGCAGAGGAGGCAGAGGCTCTTCAGGAAGAAGACCGAATAGCAGAAAAGGGCGATGACCCCGAGGGCGTTGAAGAGCGCCAGGAATTTATTGGTCTTCTCGAAAGCCCGCGAAGGGAAAATCGCGCCGAGACAGACCAGCGCGCCGAGGAACAGTCCGAACCACCCCAGCGGCACGCCTTTGTAGTGAGCGATCGCGGAGAAAGCCGAGCCGTTGCAGTTGAAAAAAGCGTTGATATCGCAGAATGAGCCTTTATAGATCGAATCGGGGAAATTGGCTCTAAAGAAATGCTGAATCGTCAGATAGGACGAGGCGACCATCCCCGCGCCGGCGACGAAGCTCCACAGCCGGCGTCCGAATCCGCTGTCAACCGTCAAGGAATCCGCCATCCTCAGCTCCTTTCCATTTTATTCGGCTTATTATACCATGCCCCGTTTTTTCTTCTAGCGGGCTTCTTACCGTTTGCTTCGGCGGGAGATTGCGGCTATGCTGGGTTGCGATTATGGCGCGGAGCAATTCACCATAATCATCCAGTGCCTTTTTTTGGATTTTTGAAATGCCGGGAGGAGATTGAGATGCCAGACCCAAAGGAACGTGTCACCGACCATCCTCGCGGCTTTTGCCGAATGCCGGATGATGAACGCCGCAAATGGCAGAATCCGGAAGCGATTCTGATGGAAATCGGATTGAAGGCGGGCGATACGTTTATGGATATCGGCTGTGGTCACGGATTCTTTGCCCTGCCGGCTGCCGGAATCGTGGGCGAAGCCGGCTTGGTCTACGGGGTTGATACAAACCGAGTGGCTATCAAAGACCTTGAAGACATAGCCAGGCAGAAAGGCATCCGCAACTTGAAGCTGAGAGCGGCTAAAGCTGAGCGGACTGTTTTTTATGAAGCTTGCGCTGACATGATTTTCTTCGGCATCGATTTACACGATTTCCAAGACCCGTCTAAGGTCCTGCAAAACGCGCGTAAAATGATAAAGCCCGGCGGGCGACTGGTTGACCTCGATTGGAAGAAGGAACCTTCGCCCTGGGGCCCTCCGTTAGAAATACGGTTCGAAGAAGCGAAAGCACAAAAGCTCATCGAAGCCGCGGATTTCAATGTCGAATCCGTTAAATCCATCGGCCCTTACCATTATTTGATTATCGCCAGGGGATAGAAGCTTCATTTTTTTTCGCGTCTGAGTACAGAATTCGTGGGACACGATACCAAATCCGGCGATTTGATTCATGTCCCGGAATTCCGTCCGCTTTATATCGACAAATTTAGATATCATCCCCCGGTTTTATTCTGATAAAATAAGGGAAAAGGCCGGATGGTCATGAGTCTTCCGCTACTCGTCCTAGGCGCCGCGCTGGCGGCCGCCGCCATCCTTCTCGCGATCACTTTAGTCCTTTGGTTCCGCCTCCGGGCGAAGCTGAGCGAAACGCGGCAAGCCCTCGAAGAGACGGCCGTAACCGACGCCCTGACCGGAATTCCCAACCATAAGCACCTTCTCAGCCGGTTCGAAGAAGAGTTCCAAAAATGCCGGCGATACAAGGGAGGCGTGGGCTGCGTCCTGATCGATATCGATCATTTTAAAAGGATCAACGCCGTCCATGGACACCATGCGGGCGACCGCGTTCTGCGGAAGCTGGCCAAGCTCGTCAAGAGTTCGATCCGTTCGTACGATGTCCTGGGCCGCTACGGGGATGAGGAATTTCTTGCCCTGGTCCCCGGCGCGGATATCATCCAGGCGGCGGCGTTCGCCGAAAGGATCCGGGTCATGGCCGGGACCCGGGTTTTCATCGAATCCGAGAGGATTCCGGGCAAGGCCATATCAACCAGCCTGGGGGTCACGGTCTGGAGACCTGACGACGTCAATACAGACGCCATCTTGAAACGGGCGAACGAGGCCTTGACCCTGGCCATCCGGGCCGGCGGGAACCGCGTCGAAAAGCTCTGAGGGTTTTACGCCCCCGATTCTTCGTCCAGCTTGATCTGGCCCTGGTACATGGTCACACCCCGCGGAGTCTTGCTCGGGGAAAATCCGACCGGCTTGGTGAAGAGCGGATCGTCATAGATGTCTTTCAGATATTGTTCCCGGTACCGGGGACAGGCGATGCTGGCGATGGCGAGAGCTTTCTCGCCGGCCGTAAGTCCGCGAATATCGGCGATCCCGAACTCATTGACGATGACCACGCCGTCATAGGACGAGGCCGTCAGGCTCACGCCCGGAGGATGGACTTTAACGATTTTAGATTCCCCTTTATCCGTGACGCTCTTGAAGGCGATGATCGGAACACCGTAGGCCGGATCGTTCAATGCCCGGACGAAATCGGGCTGCCCTCCGACGCCGCTGTAGTAGCGGCGAGCGTCCACGTAGTCGGCCCAGACGTTTCCGAAAAGGTCCACGCCCATGGCCGTGTTGACCGAGACGAACGGACTGTTGCGCCGGATGACTTCGGCCGAATTGGTGACGGCGCAGGGCATCATTTGGATGCTCGCCCGCATATGGACGTATTCGTACAGCTCCTCGGAGCCCATGATGAGCGAAGCCGTGCTGTAGCCGTAGTGCTGCTTCTTCTTCCGGTTGGTGACGATGCCCATCTTCTGCAAGGTCATCAGGCCGTCGCCGTAAAGCTCGGTCTGGATGCCGAGGTCCTTGTAGCCGGCGTCCCGGATCATGCCGACCACGGCGTCGGGAATCTGTCCGATGCCCGCCTGGAGGGTGACGCCGTCGCAAATAAAATTCTGGGCGATGAGTTCGCCGATCCGCCGCTCTTCATTCGGGAGATGGTCGAAATCGGGGGCCGGGCTGACGTGGACCGGCTTGACGTTGTCGTCGTCGATGAGATAATCGATCGATTGGGCGTCGACGATGCTCGTCCCCTGGGTGAAGGGCATGCTGAAATCGAGCTCGGCGATGACGCATGTGGCATGATCGATGGCCGTATGGATGGCCTCGACCGATAATCCGAGGCTGTATTCTTTCGTAACCTCGTGGGGACGGACCTTGAAAACCGCCACGTCCGGCTGGTATTCGCGGCCTTTTCCGATGAGGCTGTCGAGATTGGCCAGAGTGCAGGGAAGATAATACGCCCGCCCCTCGTTGGCCGCGAGCCGGACATCTCCCGTCGAAAACATGGAATAGGTCATGATCCGGTCCTGGAGCCCTTTTTCGACATAGGGCACGGGGCCTTGGAGCAGAAGATGAACCATCCGGATAAACGGCAGCTTGGAACGCCCGGCCTTGATCGCCGCGGTCAGGTGTTCCAGGACGGCCGTCGGCGTCGCGGCGTTGGAGCCGACATAGCATGTGATCATCTCCCTGTGTCTGAATTCTCTCGAGATAATGTCGGCGATTTCGTCGAGCTTTATGACAACGGGCTGATAGGGCATCCGATGACTCCTTTTATGATGGCCTGATCCGCAGGGATATAAAAACGAATTTAAGATACCCGATTCATCGAGGATAAAGCAAGGCCCGGAGGGGAAAGGCCGGAGGGGACATCAACGGTTCGTGTCCCCCGGGAAGTCACTCTCCGATGAGTTCCCGGGCGATCACCAGCCGCTGGATCTCGCTCGTTCCCTCGCCGATCGTGCACAGCTTGGCGTCGCGCCAGAATTTCTCGACGGGATATTCCTTGGTATAGCCGTATCCGCCCAGAATCTGGACGGCCTCCTCCCCAACTTTGACCGCGATCTCGGAGGCATAGAGCTTGGCCTGGGAGGAGATGAGCGTCGTCTTGCGTCCGGCGTCTTTATCCGCGGCGGAACGCTCGGTCAGCAGCCGGGCGGCATCGACTTGAGTGGCCATGTCGGCCAGCTTGAAACGGATGGCTTGGAAGCTGGCGATCGTCCGGCCGAACTGGCGGCGCTGCTTGGCATAGGCCACGGCCGCATCGAGTGCTCCCCGGGCAATTCCGACGGCGAGCGCGGCAATCGATATCCGGCCGCCGTCGAGGACTTCCATGGCCTGGATGAAACCGTCGCCCTCCCGGCCAAGGAGCCCGTCTTCCCCCACCCGGCAATCTTCGAAGATAAGCGAAGCCGTATCCGAAGTCCGCATTCCGACCTTGTCCTCATGCCGTCCGACCGTGACGCCGGGAATGCCGAGCGGGACGAGAAACGCGGAGATCCCGTGATGATCGTTCCCCGGACGGGTCCGGGCGACCACGACGGCGACGCCTCCCACGGCGGCGTGGGTGATGAAATTTTTCGTGCCATTGAGAATCCAGCCTTTGCCTTCCCGGACGGCCGTCGTCTTGGTTGCTCCGGCATCCGACCCCGCTTCGGGCTCGGTCAAGCCCCATGCCCCGAGGATTTCCCCGCTGGCGAGTTTGGGCAGCCAAGCCTTCCGGATTTCGTCGCTACCGAACAGGTAAATATGATTCGTGCAGAGGGAATTGTGCGCGGCGACCGTCAGGGCGATGCCCCCCTCGACCGCCCCCAGTTCTTCGAGAATCGCCGCATAGTGGCGATAGGTCAGTCCGGCCCCGCCGTATTCTTCCGGGATCAGGATTCCCATCAGTCCCAGCTCGCCAAGGCGGCGGACGACGTCGCGGGGAAAGTGTGCTTTTTCGTCCCACTCTCTGACGTGCGGCGAGATCTCCGTCCGGGCGAAATCCCGGACCATCTCCCGGCAGTCTCTCAGGGAATCAGCGATGCTTTCGGTCATGACTTCGCCCTCCTCAAAACTCCGGGACATGGCCCGAATTCAATAATCCGGGACATATTCCCATATTTCTTTATTCTTTTTTCAGCTCGAGCTCGATGAGCATTTTTTCCGAATCCACCAGCTCGCCGACCTTGACGAACACTTTTTTCACCACGCCTTCGATGGCGGATTTGATTTCGTTCTCCATTTTCATCGCTTCGACGATGATCAGCGTCTGGTTCTTTCGGACCTCGTCGCCCTCGGCGACCGGGATTTTGATGACTTTTCCGGGCATCGGCGCCTTGATGACCAGGCCCTCACCGAGCGCCTTCTCCTCACCCCGATGAAATCCGCCGGCGTCCTCTCCCGGCGGTCGAAGGACGAACTCTCGCCCTTCAAGAAAAACAAACGTTCGATCCCCGTCCCGGGCGAAGGAAACCGGGTACGACCGGCCCCCGACGATCATCATCACCTCATGTTCGGAAATCCGCCGGATATCGGCCTCGAAGACGACGTCGCCGTCGCGGACGACGTAGATCGCTCCTTTTTTCACGAGCGCAATCCTCCGGACTTGGCCCTCGATCAGATATTCGAAATCCATCGGCCTACGCTCCCCCGATCCGCCACCGGCCGGATGTCGTCCAGGGACTCGCCTCGCTTTTCCTCGACCCGCGGCCCGGCGCGGCTGTTCCCCGCTCGGCCCGGTCGAACTCGGCGAAAGCGGCCGCGGTCCTCGCCAGCCGAAGGATCTCCTCGTCCTTCGCCATCCCCTGCCAGCCCTCGAAGTGTTTCGGGATGAAGGCCGTGCTCAGCCGCCCGGCCTTAAATTCGGGATGTTGAACGACATCCTTGAGGAACCCGATCGTGGTCCGGATCCCGAGGACGATATAATCGTCCAGCGCCGCAGCCATTCTCCGGCGGGCCAACTCCCGGGTCTCCGCCCAGACGATGAGCTTGGCCAAAATCGGGTCGTAATCGATCGGAACGTTCCACCCTCCGTAGATGCCGGAGTCGCACCGGACGCCCGGCCCCCGCGGCTCTCGGAGAAATAGGATTTTCCCTGGCGAGGGCAAGAAACGGTTCAGCGGGTCTTCGGCGTAAATCCGGCATTCGATGGCGTGTCCGCGCTGGAGGAGGGCGCTTTGTTTTAAAGTCAACGGCTCGCCAGCGGCCGCAAGAATCTGTTGCCGGACGAGATCGACTCCGGTCACGAGTTCGGTCACGGGATGCTCGACCTGGAGCCGGGCGTTGACTTCGAGAAAATAGAAGTTCCGATCCTTGTCCAGGAGAAACTCGACCGTCCCGGCGTTGTTATAGCCGGCGGCCTTCATGACGCGCACCGCGGTTTCGCCCATCTTCGACCGGAGCGCGTCGTCCAGGGCCGGAGAAGGCGTCTCCTCGACGATTTTCTGGTGCCGCCTCTGGATTGAGCATTCGCGCTCGAAAAGATGAACCGTATGGCCTGAGTTGTCGGCCAGGACCTGGAATTCGATATGCCGTGGCTCGTCGAGATATTTTTCGAGATAAACGGATTCGTCTCCGAAGGCGGACTTGGCCTCGCGCCTGCCGGCCTCGAGCGCGGGAATGAGCTCTTTTTCTTCGGCCACGATCCGCATGCCTTTTCCGCCGCCCCCGGCTGAGGCCTTGACGATCACGGGATACCCTAAAGCGCGGGCCGCGGCTTCGAACTCCGCCATGGTGTCCGGAATGGATTTCATCCCGGGAATGATCGGGACACCCGCCTTCTCCATGGTCTGCCGGGCTCGGACTTTGTCGCCCACGAGCTCGAGCGCGTTCGAGCGGGGCCCGATGAAGACGACTCTCTCCTTCTCGCAGAGACGGGCAAAGTCGGCGTTCTCGGCGAGAAATCCGTATCCGGGATGGATGGCCTCCGCTCCCGTTCCGTGGGCGGCGCGGATGATCCGCTCCATGTCGAGATAGCTTTCGACCGCGGGCGCCGGGCCGATGGCCACCGCTTCGTCGGCGAGCTGGACGTGGAGCGCGGCCCGGTCGGCGTCCGAATAAACGGCGACCGCAGCGATTTCCATCTCCCGGCAGGCCCGGACGACGCGGACGGCGATTTCCCCGCGGTTGGCGATCAGGATCTTCTTGAACATGTCATTCCGTCCACTTCGGTTTTCGTTTTTCGAGAAACGCGGCCATGCCCTCCTGGCCTTCCGCGCTCAATCTCAATCCCGCGATCATCTCGGCCGTGTAGCGCTTGGCTTCCTCAAAACTCATCCCGGGGACCCGGCGGAGAAGCTCCTTCGAGCTGGCCAAGGCTTCCGGTCCGGAAGAGAGGAGCTGTCCGATCAACTCATCGACCTTCTCATCCAGATTCTCCGCCGCGACGACGATGCTCGCCAGGCCGATCTCGAGCGCCCGCCGGGCGTCGATCCGTTCGCCGGTCAGGAAATACCGCCGGGCTTCGCTTTCGCCGATGCGGCGCAGGACATAAGGCGAGATGGCCGCCGGAACGAGACCGAGCTTGACTTCACTCAAACCGAATTTCGCCTCGGCCGCGGCGATGACGATGTCGCAGGCGGAGAGAAAGCCCGTTCCCCCGCCGATGGCCGTTCCGTTTACCCGGGCGATCGTTGGTTTCGACAGGGAATAGAGCTCATGATGAAACTCGGCGATTTCGAGCGACTCTTCGAGGTTCTGCTCGTAGGAATAGCCGATCACCTCGCGCATCCAGTTCAAATCGGCGCCGGCGCAAAAGGACTTCCCCCGCCCGGAAAGCACCACCACGCGGACAGACCGCTCCCGGCCGATCTCGCGAACCGCGTCCCGCAGCTCGCGAATCATCAGGATATTGAAGGCGTTGTGGACCTCGGGCCGGTTGAGCCACACCCGGGCGACTTTGCCTTCGCCCTCGACCTGGATGGTAGTGTACGTGGTGTCCTTCATTCTTCGGCTTTACATCCTGAAAATCCCGACTTTATAGTCGGGGATGGGGGCATTTAAGCTCATGGCGATCCCGAGAGCCAGCGCCTGCCGGGTTTCCAACGGATCGAGGATGCCATCGTCCCAGAGTCGGGCGGTGCTAAAATAGGGGCTGGCCTCCTCTTCGTATTTTTCGAGGATCGGCTTGGCCATTTTTTCTTTTTCTTCTTCGGTCATCCGGGCGTCCCGTTTCAATTTTACCGTGACCAGGACATGGGCCGCCTGCTCGCCGCCCATGACGCTGATCCGGCCGTTGGGCCACATCCAGAGGAGGCGCGGTCCATAGGCCCGGCCGCACATCGCGTAGTTCCCGGCGCCGTATGAGCCGCCGACAATGACCGTGAGTTTGGGCACGTCGGCGTTGGCCACGGCGTGGACGAGCTTCGCCCCGTCCTTGGCGATACCGTGGTGCTCGTATTGCTTGCCGACGATGAAGCCGGTGATATTTTGAAGAAAGATCAGGGGGACTTTTCGCATGGCGCAGAGAGTGACGAAATGGGCGCCCTTGAGGGAACTCTCGGAAAAGAGGACGCCGTTGTTGGCCAAGATTCCCACGGGATAGCCCATAATCCTGGCAAACCCGCAGACAATCGTCCGGGCGTAGAGTTCTTTGAATTCCTGGAAGCGGCTGCCGTCCACAAGCCGGGCGATAATCTCCTTGATATCGAAAGACTTGCGGAGGTCTCGGGGCACGATTCCATACATCTCGCGCGGGTCGTAGTACGGATCCTCGGGAGCCGCCGTATCGAGGGCGAAGCGGCGCGGCGGGTCGAGCGTCTCGACGATGTTCCTCGCGATCTCGAGGGCGTGCTGGTCGTTTTGAGCATAATAGTCCGAGACACCGGAGATGCGGCAATGGACATCGGCCCCCCCGAGATCTTCATCCGAGACGTCCTCGCCCGTGGCCGCTTTGACCAGCGGCGGACCGCCGATGAAAATCGTCCCCTGGCGCCGGACGATCACCGTCTCGTCGCTCATGGCCGGAACATAGGCCCCGCCCGCCGTGCACGAACCCATGACGATCGAAATCTGGGGGATGCCAAGCGCCGAGAGGCGGGCCTGGTTGTAAAAGATCCGGCCGAAATGCTCCTTGTCGGGAAATGTCCCGGATTGATGGGGCAGGAATATCCCTCCGGAATCGACGAGATAGATGCAGGGGAGCCGGTTCTCGAGGGCGACTTCCTGCGCCCGAATATGTTTCTTGATGGTCAGCGGAAAGTACGTGCCGCCCTTGACCGTGGCGTCATTGGCGACGACGAGCACTTCCCGGCCGTGAACGACGCCGACGCCCGTGATCATCCCGGCGCCGGGGGCCTCGTTGTCGTAGAGGCCGTAAGCGGCCAGAGGGCTGAGTTCGAGAAACGGCGTGTTCCGGTCAAAGAGCCTGTCGAGGCGCTCGCGGACGAGCAGCTTATTGCGCGACTTGTGGAGCTCGCGATATTTTTCCGGTCCTCCCTCCTGGATTTTGGCCAGGCGCTCCTTGAATTCGGCCACGACGCGGGTCATCTGTTCGAAGTTCTGGTTGTATTCGGGGCTTTGGGTGTCGACCTTGGATTCGATTCTAAACATGGTTGACCTCGCTGAGGACCGCGGGCTTTTTATTCCGGGACGAACTTATAGCCGTAGTAGATAACGCCGGCGGCTCCCTCCTCGGAGATCTTCCGGAATTCGGTCTTGACGCGCATTCCGACCTTCAAAGCGGCGAAATCGCAATCGACGACCTGAGCCGTGAGCCGGACGCCGTCGTCGAGCTCGGCGATGCCGACGGCGTAGGGCGACTGGTCTTCGAACGGCTCCGGCGGAACGCGGATGATCGTATAGGTGATAAGTTTTCCTCTTTCGGCAAGCTTCGTCGGGACGAACTCCCGGCCGCCGCACCGCGGACAGACCAAGCGGGGCGGGAAGCTGACGTAATGGCAGCCCTGGCACTTGCCGGCCTCAAGCCGGTATCTCTGAGGAATCTCTCGCCAGTATCGTGATGGTGTCGGCATGATCTCCTCCCCTTACTCCGCCTCGAAGACGTGGACGACGGCGCTGCCGCCCGTCCCGCCCATATTCTGGGCGAGGCCGCGCTTCGCGCTCTTGATTTGCCGCTCGCCCGCCTCGCCGCGGAGCTGCTTGACGATCTCGACGGCCTGGGCGACGCCGGTGGCCCCGACCGGATGCCCCTTGGCTTTCAAGCCGCCGCTGGCATTCACCGGAAATTTCCCGTTGCGCGCGGTCAGCCCCTCAGCGACGGCTTTGCCCCCCTGGCCTTTCGGGACGAGGCCGAGCGCTTCCGTGATCATGATCTCGGCGATCGTGAAGCAGTCATGGACTTCGAACAGGTCGATATCGCCGATTTTCCGGCCGGCCATCGCCAGGGCTTTCGACCCGGCGATATGGGTCGATTCGAGCCAGGCGATATCGTTCCGCGAGCTGAGGGCGATCGTATCCGTCGCCTGGCCGGTTCCGGTGATGCGGACGAACGGTTTTTTGAATGCTTTGGCTTTATCCGCCGGGCAGAGAACGACGGCCGCCGCGCCGTCCGTAATGGGCGAACAGTCGAGGATGCGAAGAGGGTCGGCGACGAGGACCGAGCTGAGGACCGCCTCGACCGTAA
>Ga0299912_10002763_pt1 | contig 14381 bp, 9 predicted proteins | sample RVTome_2_FD_207667 | JGI IMG/M metagenome (GOLD analysis project Ga0299912, IMG submission 207667) | Soil microbial communities from uranium-contaminated site in the Upper Colorado River Basin, Wyoming, United States - RVT95D214 (version 2) ...
ACTGTCATTGTGGTCGGATTGTTTGGATAGTTCAGGATCAGCAGCTTAGGCTTGGGATACAAGCGCTCGCAGACCATTGCGATAGTATCGAGGAACCTCTGGTCGTTGCCCAAAGGCACTGTGATGGTGTTTGCTCCTGCCAGGGCCACCGCGTAATTATGTATTTGAAAGGCCGGGTCCGGCACAATTGCGGTATCGCCTGTCTGGAGCATCGCCAGACACAAATGACTGAAACCTTCCTTCGAGCCGATACAGGCCAGCACTTCGGTCTGCGGATCGAGCTGCACATTCCATTTTTTCTCGTATTTTATCGCCACCTCCTTTAGCAGGCCCTTGATGCCGCGCGATGCGCTGTATCGGTGGTTGCGCTTGTCGCGGACCGCTTCACAGAGCTTATCAATCACAATCTGCGGCGCACCATCCGAGGGATTGCCCATTCCCAGGTCGATGATGTCGGCCCCCTGCTGGCGTTTAGCTGATTTGAGTGCATTCAGCCGCGAGAACAAATAGGGCGGCAGACGCTTTATTCTTTGTGCCGGCTCGATCTTGAATTCTGCCATTTTTCATCCTCTCTTACCGATTAGCCCCGGCGCTCGTGCCGGGGGATCCCCTGCCACAAGTGGCAGGGCTAATCCGACCCGTCCTGGTTCCGGCGTACTCTGCGGTTAATCCCCACCCGGCCTTCTTTGCCGCTGAGGTTGCGGCGTTCCACGTATACAATCGGATAATCTACACGAAATGCGTGAATTTTCAAACGATTTCTCACACCAGCGCTCCGTCGCCATAGGTTGGGAGTGTCGGCGACCCAATTCGCTTGTGTGCCAAGCGTGAGCAGCGTACAATCTCTATCATCGGAGAAAGGCAAATGACTAATATATTCCATAAGCAGGGAAAACTTGAAGTAATAACCCGAAAATGGTGGTTCTTTTTGCTATTTGTCTTGTTGCAGTTTATTGTGCCACCGTATGCTTCAAAAGGTTATAAGCTCCCCGAAGAATGTGGAAATGTAATATCCCACACATTAGGCCACGCTATTGTGTACCAGCATCGTGAGATATATCCAATTTTCAAAGTAATACCGATTATATTACTAATTGGAATCTTTGTTTTTCGAAATAAGGTCGCCCGTTTATTTGCCGTGTATGTCTGCTTCTCGTATATGCTTTTTGCCATTGGCCAAAGTATAGCGGTGACTGAAAAATATGGTGTATCGATATGCACTATCAATATAATCATGTTCGCCGCCGTTGCCGCCTTTTGGCTTTGGGAGGCGGTCGTATTGCAAAATGACTTTACTCCGGCCAAAAAGCCTCTCTGGAGGTACTGGGTGGTGCCGTTGGCTATTCTGGCATTCTGGGCGCCGGCAGGCAGAGGCAAGCCTGATTTTAATCTTGTTTACCTGTTTACGAACGGCGCTGGAACTACCTTTTGCATGATGACACCTGTCTATGTGGGGCTGCTTACTTTATACTGGCCAAAGGTCAATATGGCGACACTGCGAGTGACAAGTCTGGTCGGCTTTATTATCAGTTTGTACAACATGCATCTCAATTTCATTGTCGCGCCGGCCACACGCTGGTGGAATGGCGTTCTACATATACCGTTACTTGTCATATCTCTGTACGGGCTGATACTGTCGCTGAAAAGGTCCCCGCGCGTCGAGTAGTTGATTAGTTGATTTGTCATCATTATGCCCGGGTACTGCTTGGGGATGCGGTCATCGGGGGCGGACAATTGAAAATTGACAATTGACAATTGTAAATTGCCGACGCTGATTCCCTTCTAAATTCACACAAAAGGGGCTTGCCGAAATTGCGACCAATGGTATAATACATCTGTGTAAGTGCGGAAACCAGCAAATGCCTTTTTGTTAAGGGAGGGCAAAATGCTTAATTCAAGCAAATTCCTCAGCCGGTCCCTCGTGTTGCTTGGCCTTTGCCTGCTGAGCCAATCTGCCGAGGCTAAGTACGGCAGCGGCAAGACCAGCACGTACGTATTTGTGGCCGAGCAGAGTAAGGTGGTTCGGACAGGCGGAATCGCCAGCGTACCCCTTACCTATACTATCAAAGGAAATTTCCAGCTTGCCATCGATCCGAATGCGGGCAGCGCTTCGTTCGCCCATGTCGATGCCAATGCTACGGACGACAGCCCGTTCAAACGCACCCTGGACCTAAACCACGTATTCAACATGACCTCGCTGGTCGGCACGGTCGAGCCGACCGGCTCGATCAAGTTCACGGGCAAGGCCTCCGACGATAGCGATATTAATATCACGGTGACCCTCCAGGACAATTTGGCCTACCTTATTGGCCAGACAACTCCGCCGCCTAATAGTGCCGACTTTTTCATCTTCAACCTGGGTGCCGTTGCTCAACTCCGCAAATACGCCGGCGGCAGCGGAACAGCAGGAGACCCGTACCAGATCGCCACGGCAGACGACCTGATGGCGCTGGGCGAGACTCCCGCGGATTACGACAAGCACTTCATCCTGACAGACGACATCGACCTGTACCCGAATCTGCCCGGCGGAAAGGTCTTCGACAAGGCCGTCATCGCACCAGATACTGACCCGTCAAAGGATTGGGGTCAAGGCACTCCCTTTACCGGTGTCTTTGATGGCAGCGGCCATACCATTTTGCACCTTACGATAAAGGGTGGGGGATATCTCGGCCTATTTGGCCAGTTGGGGTGGGATCTGGCCGCCGCCGAGGTCAAGAATATGGGAGTAGTGGATGTCAACATAATTGGTTCAGGTAGGTTTGTCGGCGGGCTGGTGGGATACAACAACTACGGTGATGTGGCCCAGTGCTACAGCACGGGCGCAGTCAGCGCCACTTCGTACGTCGGCGGCCTTGTGGGGTACAACTGGATAGGTGATGTGACCCATTGCTCCAGTACCTGCCAGGTCAGTGGCGATGACAAAGTCGCCGGCCTGGTGGCGTTGAACTATGAGGGTCACGTGACCAACTGCTACAGCACCGGTGCGGTAAACGGCAAAGACTCCGTCGGCGGGCTGGTGGGCGGCAACGCTCGTGGCCATGTGAGCCACTGCTACAGCACCAGTGCGGTCACTGGCGCGTCGGAAGTCGGGGGACTGGCGGGAACGAACTTCGAGGGCACTGTGACTCAGTGCTACAGCACCGGTGCGGTCAGTGGTAGTGGAGCGCGCGTCGGCGGGCTGGTGGGGTATAACTCAGGTTCTGTGACTGACTGCTACAGCACCGGTATGGTCAGTGGCGCGACCGAAATCGGCGGACTGGTGGGGTACAACAGCGGTAAGAGCGGTGATGTGGCCCACTGCTACAGCACGGGCGCGGTCAGCGGTACCTACAACGTCGGCGGCCTGGTGGGCTATAACCCCTTCTGGGCGTGGGGGAGGATCACCTCAAGTTTCTGGGATATAGACACCTCAGGACGGGCCACGAGTGCTGGCGGCATTGGCAAGACCACGGCCGAGATGCAGACAGGCAAGACATTCCTGGATGCCGGGTGGGACTTTGTCAATGTCTGGGGCATCGGAGAGAATCAGACCTACCCTTATCTACGCAAGTATTCAGCAGCGGACATCAACCAGGACGCCAGCGTCAACTTCCTCGACCTTGCGGTTTTAGCCGAGAATTGGCTAACGGATATTTCTGACCGCTGAGACCGCGTAGACCGCAGAGAACAAAGAATTTTTATTAGACACGGATTTACACGGTTTACGACTTTCAGCCGTTTTGGTATGCACGGCATACCCTATATCTGGTATGCATAGCATACCCTACCTCCGTTTTGGTATGCTACCGCTGGCAATAAAGCAGGTCGTGCGCATCCAGGCAGCTACCACCAGCGGGGATTTTTTTCGAGGAATTCGATAACGGCCTGGTACTTGGGGGCCTCGGCCGCCGGCTGGCCGTGATATTCCATCAGGCCCCAACTTCCCCACTTGGAGTATCTGCCCATCGACGAAAAAATAGCCATCATCGTCCCACCGTTTTGCCTCCAGCCGGATAGATACTCCAGATAAAGCTGCTTCATTCGCGGGTGACGATTCGCAGCGTGGAACAATTCCTCCAATTGCTTATTATTCTCCGCCCCGCCGTGGCCGACCAGGTGCTGCCCACCTTCGTAAGCGACCAGCCGAAGTCCCCGCTGCCGGGCTAATTGAGCCTGTCTGGCAATGGTCTCATTGCCCTTTTTTACCAAGCCGTGGCACGCATCGAGAACTGCATCAACACTCATCTTGGCTACTTCATTCTGGGTCTTGGGACTGCCAAGCTCATAGCCAAAGTACGGCGCTATGCCGAGGACGTCGGCGTATTTATAAGCATCTTCGAAGTCCATCACCTGCTCACTCGTCCAGGGATTGGCGCTCTGTGCCGCTAACACCCGCACGAGATGGTCTTTGCCGCCAAAGACCTCCTCCCAGATTCTGAAAATCTGCACCGAGCGTCTTGAGTAAAAACGCAGTTGTGCCTGATAGTCATTGTCACTTAAGCCGAGTTCTTTGCCCTTATCTCTGCAATATCGCGCCTGGCCGAAAATACTGTTCCAGCATTCGTTGGAATACTCAATGTAGACCTTCAGGCTCGGCTTTAGCTGCTCTTTGGCCATCTGCGCAAACTGGCGGACGTAATCATCGGTAGCTAAGTGCGGCATGCAGAACCAGGGATCGGCGTTAAGAGTGTTGGCCAATTCAATCATGTACTCCAGCGCCACACCGATATCTATTCCCTGCGTCTGCATGTTCGGCGTCGGCCTATCGGGCCAATTAACCTGCCTGGAGCCATTCGTTCGCTGCCAGTCCATAAAACGGATGACCTTGAATTTAGCCCATCGGGCAAGAAACTCCGGATGGAAGGGCTGCTGTTCGTACGTGCCTTCAAAACCTGGCAGTATTAGTCGGATGTTGCGGACGGGATTGCCTGCATTAGTCTTAACGATCCGAAGGGAAAGAAGGTTCTGGTCAGGTTTTACCTCGATTTTTATCCGCCAGACGTACGGCGGATTTATCCGGCTAGGTTGTGGCTGCAGCACCGAGATGCCGTGGGCGAACTTTATTTCTCCGTCGCCCTCATAAAGACACGTATATTCGCCGCCAATATAGCGGTCGTTGATTTGGCTGAGGACTATTGAATCGGCGAACTGCCCGTTGTCGGCTAATGAGCGGACCCAGCCATCCTCAGTTAGATCGAGCGGTCCGCCTTGGCCATAACTTTTGCCCGGCGCCTGGCTTTTGAATTGTTGAGAATGTTTGAAAAGATCAACGAATACAATCTCTGTCGAGTAGTATGTCACGCCACCGAGATTGATGCCCAAAGCGGAGTCCTCGTTGGAACTCGGGCGCGCTTGACGGGCCTGGATAACGCCCGTGATGGCTAACAGGGCTAACACAATACAGGCAGTCGATTTGGGATTGTGAATTTTGAGTCTCGAGAGTTTGGCGACCATTCCGGACCTCCGAACCCGCCAAAGGCGGGACATTTTTCCATTTTTGTCCGCCAGGCGTATGGCGGATCTAGAATTCCTTTATCAAACCGATGCCCAATACTGTGGCATCTCCAGTCCCAGCATACGGCACGACCTTGAAGCCGGCAAATTCGAGTTTTTTATGTTTGCCCGCGATGGTATGGCCGACGACCCAGCCTAAAGTTGCACCAAAGACCACGTCGCTTGCCCAGTGGTCGCCTGTGTCCATCATCCGATAGGCCACGACAGACGCTAATACATACGCGGGAATACCCACTTTTGGCCCATAAAACTCGTCTAAGACGGATGCCACGGTGAAAGAGCTTGAAGTATGCCCGCTGGGCCAGGACCAGCTTCTATCGTTAGGAGTCTCATTGTCTCTTATAGCCTTGAGCCCGGTGGAGACTAAGCCCGAAACTGCAAGTGCCGTCATCATCGTCCAGGCCCGCTCTTTGTTAAATTCGTCCTGCTGCTCTGCGGCCAGCGCGTACCATAGACTCGTAGCGGCAAAGTGCGTGCCGGGAAAACCAAGCACGTTGAGACTCTCGTCTGCGAAGCCGTGAAAGGTTGCGTGCTCGTCGAGATGCTCGGCTATTTCTTTGTCGGCGTGCTGATGCATAGCGATACTTGCGCCGCCCGCCAGCAGCAGCGCACAGATGTTATCTGTCCTGAAAAACGTGTCACTCGAATCTTGGAGAATCCTGTCCGGCCAATTGGCCCAATCCGCCTTTGCAGACTTGAAGAAGTAACTTTCTTCCCCTGACTTGATCAGAGGTGGCTCGCTTGCTCCCGCAGCAAGGCCGTTAGCAAGAATTATGCTGCCAAGAATAATCTTTAGCCAGGACCCATTCCGCTTCAGTTCACTCATCTAAGACCTAATCCTCGAACGGAAGGGTTGCTGAGTAGTTAGGAGCCTCTTTGGTTATCTGTATATCGTGCGGATGCGACTCGGTAACCGACGCCTTGCTTTGGCGGACGAATCGCGCATTATTTCTAAGCTCTTCGATATTTCGTGCACCAGAGTAGCCCATGCCGGCTCGCAGGCCGCCAACCAACTGATAAACGAAGTCACTCAGTGAGCCACGGTACGGCACCCGTCCTTCCACACCTTCGGGCACAAGTTTGCTCTGCTCGGTTGCGCTTTTCTGCCCATATCTTTCCGCCGAGCCTTTGACCATCGCTCCTAAAGAGCCCATGCCCCTGTATTCCTTGAACTGCCTGCCCTTGTAGATGACCAGTTGTCCGGGACTTTCCTTCAGGCCGGCAAACAATGAGCCTATCATCACGCTGGAAGCGCCGGCGGCAATCGCCTTGGTTATATCGCCGGAGTGCGTGATGCCGCCGTCGGCAATAACCGGAATATCATATTTGTCGGCTGCTTTGGCGCAGCTCATTATCGCCGATACCTGCGGCACTCCTGCGCCGGAGATTATCCTTGTGGTACAGATTGCACCGGGCCCGATACCGACCTTTACGGCGTCTGCACCGGCAGCGATCAAGTCCTTGGCCGCTTCTGCGGTGGCGATATTGCCCGCAACCACGTCGATTTCGTGGCGCTTCTTAATGGTCTTTACCGTGTCGATGACATTCTGCGAATGGCCGTGAGCGGTGTCAACTACGATGATGTCAACGTCGGCTTCTATCAGGGCGTCAATTCGCTCGTAATCGTGCACGCTCACCGCCGCGCCGACGCGGAGCCTGCCGCGCTCGTCTCTGGCTGCTCTTGGATATTGCTGAACACGGTCGATGTCCCTCATCGTAATCAGGCCCGCCAGCTCACCTTTTTTATTAACCAAGAGCAGCTTCTCGATCCTGTGTTTTTGCAGAATTTCTTTTGCCTGTTCAAGCTTGATATTGGCCGGGCCGGTAACCAGATTGGTCTTTGTCATTACAGTATCTATTTTGACATCATAGTCCTTGAGAAATTTCATATCTCTGCGTGTCAGGATGCCCACCAGCTTTTTGCCGTCGACTATAGGGATGCCGGAGACGTTCTGCTCATTCATCAGCTCTTGTGCTCTTCTGACCGGCTCACGGGGCGATAATGTTACCGGGTCCAGAATGCGTTCGTTCTCGGAGCGTTTGACCTTGACGACCTCTCGCTTCTGGGCTTCGATGGAGAGGTTCTTGTGGATTATCCCGACGCCGCCTTCCTGCGCCAGCGCTATCGCCAGAGCCGCCTCGGTAACCGTATCCATAGCCGCCGAAACAATCGGAATATTTATGGTAATGTTCTTAGTAAGGCGCGTGCTGGTCTCTGCTTCGCTAGGCACAAAATCGCTTTTAGCCGGTATAAGCAGGACATCGTCAAATGTTATGCCTTCAGCGACAATTTTGCCATCATCCATCTTCTTCTCCAGGACAAACTGTTGCCTTCGGTCAAGATTAAAACAGTGAGTATAATGGGATGTGAACGCACCGTCAAAGGCTATTTTTCAGCGCCTTAGTTTATGGAGCGTCGCCGTCCCGGCGACGGCTAAACACTGTCTTGAAGGAATGATCTTCAAAGATTTGTTTTGCGAGCATGGCGTATCCCTCACTTAGCGGATGACTGGCATCGACGTATAATCTGCTGGGTAGCACCTGCGGCATAAAGTAGGCGACATTATTCTGCTGTAGCCAGAGCTTAATTTCATCCTGCACTCTTCGATAAGCCTTGATGTTTTCATCTGTCATCATGTGCTCATTAAAAGGCCCAGCCAGAACGAACACCGTGTTGCCTCTTGCTCGCAGCAGCTCTATTGACCGCCGAAAAGAGCGCCACTGCAAGGATGTCCCCATCTCGACCCACTGAAAGTCTCTCTTGACGGCAGCTTTTTCGTCCCAGGGAACATGTTCCGCCGGGCTTACGGCCGGGAAATTCGAAATTTGAAATTTGAAATTTGAAATTTCCGCAAGTGGATTGGCGTAAGGATGCTCCAGAGTCCATCTGGGCAAATCCAGGTTGTCAAAATAGGCCTGCTTCAAATGGGACGCCCACCCGAGAAAAGCTACGTGACGTTGTACTACTGTACCAATTCTCTCTGAATACGAGGCCTTGTAGCACGGGATTCCTGGTACAAACTGCGGCACCAGCTTGGGATGATTGAACTGGAATTCTTTGTCACTCTGCAGATCGTGCTTTTGCGAGCTAATCCAGAGCGGATTAAAATGCAGCAAAACGGTTTTGCCGGATATATCCCGCGCGTAATACCGCAGCAAACCCTCCAATGCGATTGGATGTATGCCGTCCACGCCCAGATTGGCGAACTGGTCTTGGCCCGCAAGTTCGTTAAGGTAATGCGATAATGTGCTGTCTTTGGACACATAATGGCCCCATACGACCGAATCGCCGACTACCAGTATATCATATCGTGAGCAGGTCCATCGGCAGTAGCGATTGTACAGCCAATAGTCGCTGCTCAACTGGTAGGGCAGACGATAGTCCTCCACAGGATGCCTTCCGGCGTGCCCAGCCCCCGCAAAGGCGTGGTCGGGCCAGAGTCTGGGCACAAAAACGAACAATGCCGCCACAAGAAGACCCGCAACGAGCCATTCACTCAGCGATAAAGAGTAGGGCATACGCACCCCGTCGGGACGAATATCCAATATTGAATCACGAATTTCCAATTTCGGCGTTCCTTGTTCGATATTCGACATTCCCAAGGTCTTTCTACCTCAAAACTGCTGATATATAAACGGCTTCTCGCCTGAGGGGGCAAAGATAGCCAGATAAACAATCATCAGAACCACGATTGCTATGCGCACCGCTCTATGCTCAAGAAGTCGCCTAAGCCTGGATTCGCAGGCGAACTGATACAGCCACACAGCAAAGGTCAAACCCAGGGCCAACAATGGGCAATAAGGATTCCCAGCACCTGAGCTAAATATCCTGGTGACAATTAGCCGGGCGTCGGTGATGTTTTCGGCCCGGAAGAAAATCCAGGCAAACGTAACGAAACCAAACACAAGCAGTTGTTTGACGACTCTGGGCAGTTTCTGGTGGTAGAACGAGGTTGTCTCCAATTCCCGCGTCAGGCATCGTCCCAGAGCGTGGACGACGCCCCATAAGACAAACGTCCAGGCTGTACCGTGCCACAGGCCCGAGATCACCATAGTCAGGAACATATTTCGGTAGGTGTTGAATCTGCCCCTCCGGTTGCCGCCCAGCGGGATATAGACATAGTCCTTAAACCACGAAGATAAACTGATGTGCCACCTCTGCCAGAATTCACCGAGTCCCGTTGCTAAATATGGATTGTTGAAGTTTAGCATCAAACGGACGCCCATCATCCGGGCCAGGCCGCGAGCCATATCCGTATAGCCGCTGAAATCGAAATAGACCTGCCAGCAAAAGAGAAACGTAGCCAAAATCAATGCGGGCGACTGAAATTGTTCGGGGGCAGCGTACACCTTGTCAACGTACAGTGCCAGATAGTCCGCAAGGGCTATTTTCTTAAAAAGTCCCACGACAAATAATGAAAGCCCATCGGCGATGTCGTGCGGAGCAATCTCGGGCGTCCTGCGAAGCTGCGGCAAAAGATTCTTAGCCCTTTCGATCGGGCCTGCAACCAGCCGGGGGAAAAAAGACACGAAGGTCGCATACGTTAAGAAGTTTTTCTCTCTCTCGATGTTGCCGCGATAGTATTCGATTGTGTAGGTCATCGACTGGAAGGTATAGAAAGACAAGCCTACGGGCAAAAGTATGCCCGGCTGCGGGACAATATATGGGATGCCCAGCCACGATAGTAAGGCATTGGCGTTGTCGGTGATAAAGGCTCCGTACTTAAAAAAGCTCAGCAGGCCGAGATTGTTTACTATGCTTATCAAAAGCCAAATTCTGCTCCGGCCCCATTTTTCCATTGCCGTAGCCGCCGCGTAATCAACTAAAGACGAATACAAAATCAGAATCGGATAAAGCGGATTGAAGCACCCATAGAAGAAATATGAGGCTGCCAAAAGCAGGGGAAGCCTGAGCCTGGTGTTTTTGACAGTCAGGTAGGTCGGATATAAGATGATGAAGAATAGCGCAAACGTCCAGGTGTGAAATAGCATTCGGTTTCCTATTCACCGCTGAGACCGCCGAGAACGCGGAGATAAATATAATCAAAAGGTTGTCCTCTGCGTGCTCCGCGTACTCTGCGGTAAGACAAAAGCGGATTTTTCATTCCATCAAAACGCGGATGTGTGCTTCCACCGAAGCGGCCAGCCCTTCCAGATGGTAGCCTCCTTCCAGGACGGATACCAGCCGACCCCGGCAGCACTTTTCGGCAATCTGCTTGACAATCCGTGTGAGTTTGGCAAATCCTTCTGCGGTCACCCGCATACCGCCGAGCAGATCATCCTCATGGGCATCGAATCCGGCAGAAATAAGCACAAAGTCCGGAGAAAATGCAAGGGCTGCCGGCTCAAGTTTATCTTTGAAGGCCCGCAGATAATCGGCATCTGTGGAACCGGCCGGCAGGGGCACATTTATGGTGTAGCTCAGCCCTTTTCCGCTGCCTTTTTCCGCCTGGCTTCCCGTTCCCGGATAGAATGGATATTGGTGAACGCTAAAGTACAGCACCGAAGGATCGTCATAGAACGCTGCCTGGGTGCCGTTGCCGTGATGCACGTCCCAATCCACGATTAGAATCTTGTGCAAATCGTGTTTTTTCTGGATGTATCGTGTGCCGATGGCCGTGTTGTTAAACAGGCAAAAGCCCATCGCTCTATCGCTCATCGCGTGGTGGCCCGGCGGACGTACCGCGCAAAAAGCGTTCGTGACTTTACTCTCGATGACCGCATCAATAGCACAGAGAACTCCGCCCGCTGCGGCCAGGGCAACGTCATAAGATTTATCCGATATTGGAGTATCCATGGAATCCAGATAGGCAGCGCCCTCCCGGCAGCTTCTTCTAACGTGCTCTACGTACTGCTGCGAATGAATTGTGGTGATCCACTGCACGGAAGCCGGCTTGGGCGAAAGCGTCAGCAGTCTGGCGTACAGCCCCGTGGCCTTGAGTCTATCCACTATCGCGGTTAATCTGGCTGGCTTTTCGGGATGGTCCGGCGCAGTTTTGTGCTCCAGGTAAATGTCATCATAAATAAATCCGGTCTTCGGCGCATCTTGGGGCGGATCATTTTTGTCCACGTTCTGTTGTGGCGATGGATTGTTTGGCGCATTCCTCACGCAGCGAAAGCCTATCGCGTCGCTGGCCAGGCAGGTATCGTCGATGGATGGGTCGCTTGCCCGATAGGACGATCGGCAAGCATCGGCGCTGGAGTTCCACGCCCCGCCTCGCAGAACTCTTTCCTTGTCTTTGGTGGGCCCTATTGGGTTCTTCTGCTGACTTTGTTTGTAATAATCCGGCGAATAGAAATCGTTGCACCATTCTGCTACATTTCCATGCATGTCGTAAAGCCCCCAAGGATTAGGTTTTTTCTGCCCGACCGGATGAGTCTTGCCGGCAGCAGTTTCCCCGAACCAGGCATGGGCATTGAGGTCGCGGACATCGTTGCCAAAGCTGTACTTGGTCCCGGCGCTGGCCCGGCAGGCGTACTCCCATTCAGCTTCGGTTGGGAGTCGGTAGCCATTGGCCTGGAAGTTGCACTGCCAGGTTTTTTCATCATAGCAAGGCTCAAGTCCCTCCGCTTTTGAGCGGTCATTGCAGTAAAGGGCGGCATCGGTCCAGTTTATCTGCTCCAGAGGTTGCTTTGGTCCCTTGAAATGAGATGGGTCCGGCAACTGATACTTTCTGAATTCTTCCTGAATCACCTCGAATCTATCCATCAGAAGCGGGCTTATCCATACCTTGTGTACAGGCTTTTCATCCGGTGCTCCATCTTTGCTTCCCATCTGGAACCAGCCTCCGGGGATCGCCGCCATTTCTATGCCGGTCTTTGTTTTTATGATTTCCGGCTCAGGCGTACTCTCCTTGTCACGCCGGCAGCCGGTTACAACTGTCAACGCCAGTAACAACCAGCAAACTTGTCCCTTCAATCTGTCGGCTCGAACGCGCATAAGGCAAATTTTTTCTATTGAGTGTTTGGTCTCTGCTGCCGGCTCCAAACCGCTGGCAAAACCGGCGGCAGGAAACGCTGAATATTTAGCCCCGCAACTCGTTGCGGGGTCCGTCGCCGTGCCGGCGACGGCTAAACAACACCGCGTTTGCGACCCTCGGCGCGTCGGGGAACCCTTACCGCGAGGTTGGCACCCAGTCAGGCTCTTTGTTGTGATTACCATCGGTGGTGACTTCCACCCACTTGACCGGCTGCGAGGCATCGGCCCCGCCTATATCGGCGATGCAGATGTCCCAGCCGGGCGCCTTGCCGCCTATCATTTCGTCAGCCGTGGGGCCGTGGCTAAAAGCAATGTATCTGCCGTCGGGCGAAAAGTCAGAGTGATATACCTCACAGTCCTTTCGGCATTTCACTACCCGGCGAACATTGGTCACCGTGGGCTTGCCGGCAAAATCAATATCGCCGATGCCCAAATCCCAGTCGGTTAGCCCCCAGGTTATTTTTCTCCCATCCTTGCTGAAGTCAGGCCTGCACCCCGTGACGCCAAACTTCGTCAGATCAAAAACGCCGGTTCCATTGGCTTCAATAGCTAAGATGGCGTGTTTGAAACCCATTCCCCCGTGCACTGTGGCGACGAACCAATTGCCGTCGGGCGACCAGCAGATATTATAAAGATGGTGCAGACTTTTGTTTGGGTGCTCTCTGTGTTTGCCGGTCGCCAGGTCGTAGAAGAAAAGCCCCCTGGTGGCATAATCAGTAATGGTATATCGCTGGAATTCTCCTTTTAGATAGGCGATGGTTTTGCCGTCAGCGCTCCAGCATTGCTCGCGGGCGTTTTCAGCAACTTTCACACGATTAGTTCCATCAATATTCATATAGTAGACATTGCGGACCTTCTTTTGGGTTCCCGCCGGGCGGGGTCCCTCGCCCACGAGCTCATCGGCGACAAAGCAAATCTTGCTGCCGTCCGCAAAGGCGTGTGGATACATCTCATCCACATTCGGCGTTCGAGTCAGATTAACCGGATTGGAGCCGTCAGCATTTACGATATATAGTTCCCAATTTTCTTTGCCGTCGGTTTTGCGATAGGTTTCATACAGAATCTTATAAGGGATTTGCTGCAAGTTGAGTTCGGTGCGTGGCCAGGGACCAGTTGGCGGCCCGCCCTCGGCGGGCCCAGCGTGCGATTCCGACGCACAAATTGGCGCAGCGGCTGCCAACAGAGCCGCGACCGTGAGGCAGCGGAGTGCGATTGCGGCATTTAGCCAGAACGAGCCAGTTTGTGCGACATACCATTTCTTTGCCATAATGAGTCCTCCACATTAATATCCCACGCAGTCGCGGGGGCCCCGCAATGCATTGCGGGGCTAATTATTTTATCGTTGCGGTTTGACCGCGGGTACTCACGGCCTGCGGCACCCAATCGGGTTCTTTGTTATGGTTGCCGTCCGTTGTAACTTTGACCCACGTGAGCTGCCGCCAGTCGTTGCCGGCGGATAGGTCGCTGACGCAAATATCCCAGCCTCTGGCCAAACCGCCTACCTGCTGTCCGCCACTGGAAGGACCATAGCTGAACGTGATATACCGTGCATCCGGCGACAAATCTACGTGGTAGATTTTGTACCTGCGAGAGCACCTGACAATGTCGCGAGTATTCGTGACGCGGGGTTCGTAACCGGTTAGGTCGATATCGCCCAAACGCAGATTCCAATCGGTTTCGCCCCAGACCATTTTCGTCCCGTCGCAGCTAAGATCGGGTCGGCAACCCTTGACGCCCCATCGGCCCAGGTCGAATACTCTGGTGCCGTTAGCTTCAAAAGCCAATATGGTGTCGCTGTAGCCCATGCCGCCATGTACGGCAGCGACAAACCACTTGCCGCACGGCGACCAGCAGATGGCATAGAGGTGATGCAATTCCCTGTTTGGGTGCGGTCTACGAAGACCCGTCT
>Ga0299912_10002764_pt1 | contig 14378 bp, 11 predicted proteins | sample RVTome_2_FD_207667 | JGI IMG/M metagenome (GOLD analysis project Ga0299912, IMG submission 207667) | Soil microbial communities from uranium-contaminated site in the Upper Colorado River Basin, Wyoming, United States - RVT95D214 (version 2) ...
CCATCGTTGACGTATGTCAGCGGCAGCACTTGTGCAACTGCCTGCAGGAAATCTGGCATTTGGCTGAGCTGGAAGAAGGTGCCTGACAGGAACATCATGGGGAAAGTCACGACGTTGGCTGCGGCATCTGCGCTTTCTGGGTCTTTCACGAACCGCGCGATTATCATTCCGATTCCCGTGAACAACAGCGAAGAGGCGGAAACCATCAGCAACGTAACTGCGTCAACCGTGATTCTTACGTTGAGTACAAAGACGCCTATGATGAATATCACAGACATGCCAAGGAAAGACACGAAAACGTTGAACAGCGTTCGCGAGAGAATCCACTCATACCTTTTCAGCGGCGTGGTCGAAAGCTTGTGGAACACGCCGTTCTCTTTGTACCGCGTGCTAATGGCAACTGAGCTGAAAATGCTCGTAGTCATGGCGGTCATACCGATGACTCCGGGGATGAAGTAGTCGATGAAGCTGAACCGTTCAGGAGCAATGGTCAGATCTGAGACTGTCAAGTACGTTTTGCCGTTGGAAAACTCGAAGTTCAGCCTCTCAACAACGCCCATTACGATGCTTTGAATTACGGTGGCTGTCGTGGTGGAACGGTCATAGACAAACGTAACATTCGCGGAGGAAGCTCCCTGAGTAACAAGTGCAAGATTTGCCGAGTCATTGAAGCCTTTTGGAATTATCAGCAAACTTGTAAGCCTGTTTTCCAGCGCATAATCAGTTGCATTTTTCGATGCCTCCACCCATTTAATGTTGAAAGCCTCCGTCTTGTTCAGGACGGTAACGAGAAAATCAGACCAGTACGTGGCGTTGCCGTCTTCGATGTCCTGATTCTGCAGGTACAGGTCGTATTTTGAAGTGGATTGGCTGAAGATCGCCCCGAACAACAGCATCATTATGCATGGGAAAGCGATGGTCCAGAAAATCGCGCTTTTGTTTCGATAGAACAGCCTGAAGCATGCTCTCAGATCTAGCAGGATGTGGTTCACTTAGACTTCTCCTCCCTTTCCAGCTGTTCGCCTGTGAGGTTCAGAAACACATCTTCAAGGCTGGAACGTTTTAGCTGCAGTTCCCCAAACGACACTCTTGCGTCGCTCAGTTTTTGCAGGACATCCGAAACAGAATGGGAATGGTTCAAGTGAACAATAACGTCTCCGGCGGCTTTCTCTTCGTGCGCCTGCAATCCCGCCTTCGACAGCACCGCATAAGCTTTTGAGTCCGCTTTCTTGAGTACAAGCAAATTCTTCTTGCCATATTGTTCGATGAGTTGATCGGTGGTGTCCAAGGCAACAATACTGCCGCCGTTAATTATGCCTACTCTTGTCGCCAATGCCTCAGCCTCTTCCATGTAATGCGTGGTTAGGAAAACTGTTTTGCCCCGTTCATGTAAGCCTTCGATCAGCCGCCAAACTCCGTGACGCGCTTTCGGATCTAAACCCGAAGTTGGCTCATCCAGAAAAACTATTTCTGGGTCATTAACCAATGCCACGGCAACGCCCAGCCGCTGTTTCAAGCCGCCTGAGAGGTTCTTGAACTGCGCTTTTTTCTTGTCATCCAGGTCAACCAGCTTGATCAAGCCATCGATGTCTGGCTTGCTGTTGAAAACGCCTGCAAAGTATTCGAGAGTTTCTTTCACCGTTAAACGGTCGTAAGTGTTGAAGCTCTGAGGCAGAACGCCGATGAGTTTCTTTATCTCATTTTGGTCTTTGGTTACGTCGAAACCGAGCACGTGCGCTTTTCCGCTTGTGGGTTTTCTGAGACCTACCAGCATCTCCGTGGTGGTGGTTTTTCCAGCGCCGTTAGGGCCTAGGAAAGCGAAAACTTCGCCGCGTTTTACTGTAAAAGATATTGCGTTCACCGCTGTCAAATCGCCGTAGCGTTTTGTGAGGTTGTCCACATGAATGGCTACGTCGCCGTCCATACCCGTATCCTGCAACTTCTAAGAGTCCCCTGTCTTCACCCGAGATATGAACCCCAAAACCCCTTCCGCAACTAATATTCCTTTTCTGCATATATGCCATAATCTATTGAAGACGGTGCGCCAATGGGAGTGGAAAACTCTCCCAGCTCAGAATTTTAGCCGGTGGGCAGGGAAATTCAGCTTTGTTTTGGAGCAGCCACTATCCATTTTACGTTGTCGAATCCGTATTTTTCCAGCAACGGATCAAGGAAGTTCGGCACGAAATTGTCATCCACTTCCGCCAAAACGACGGTGTCTCCTGTTCTGTACACTAACGCCACGAAAACCAGATCTTCCAGGTCCTCGTATTTGCTTTGGATTTGCCAGTATTCGCCTTCGCCTTTTCCCTGCTCCATAATCCAGCTGTACTTGCCCTTCGGATGTGCATCTTGGAAGATGTTGACGGCGCAGACGGCGTCGCCAACGGTTTTCGGGGCGTCGTTTGTTTTGACGTAAAACCACATTGTCATGAGCGTTCTCCACAATTAACTGGCAGTTTCGCCTTATTTGCTTTTAGGAAGCCGAAAGTCAAAGGGGCTGCGGGACGGTCTTTGGTTCTCTGGCGTTTTTGCTTTTATGCATGGTTAAAAGCCATGTAGGCGGTCTCAAAGTTAATATAACGCCGTTATGGTATGTGTACAATGGTAGCATAACAGTTGGAGGGGAAACGATGAACAATCTCAAGTCCATAGAGTTCTGGGCTGCACTTTCCATAATCATAGCTACCGTTCTGTTGATGGCTGCTGTCTTTCTACACTGGATTCGCCTAAGCTCCTCCTTAGGTCCATTCCGCCTAAACCATTGGATGGTTTGGATTGGAACGCTCTACGTAGCGTTTGCCGTGCCAATAATCGCCATTTCTAAGCGGCGCTACCCTAGAAAATTCCTGTCCCTCGTCAGGATTCACGTGTTCGGCAATCTAGCGGCTTTTTTGCTGATATCTCTTCATTTCGCCAATCAAATCAGTCGTCCACCTGGATCTTATCCAGACCTGGGAACGGGACTAGCCTTGTATGTGGTGATGACGCTCTTGACTGCGACTGGTTTTGTCCAGAGGTTCAATCTGGCGCCTAAAATCAAACCTCAGACTAACAGATTTGTGCACATAAGCTTGGCTGTTTCATTCTACTTGATAATAGTTGTTCACATAATGCAGGGAATCGGAATTCTCTGACCCGCCCAGCCGTTTCCTCATTTGTGGTATGCCCAGAAATCTAGCTAAAAGACCGTAGTCGGGTCATCATGATTTTATCGCCGCAAAAGCTTCTTCCCAAGAAAAAGTGGGGGGGGGCTTGAGAAAGCGATTCTTGCTTTCTCTTGCTTTAGGCGACTTGCGAGGTCAAAGTTGTGTTCTTCCACTAGCCATTTTATGTCTTGTCAATCACCGTCCTTGTCATGATGGTTATCTGCGTCACTTTTCCCTGCTCCAAGTCCACCAGCACAGACGCTGCGCCAGATGTGTCTTTCTGCATCATCACGATTGCGGTTGTTGCACGGGTAGCAACGTTGCCTTCTGCGTCGACTACATTGCTGATTATCGGTCTAACTGCGGTAACGTTGTAGCCCTCAGCAAGAAGGTTTTGCACGTCGGTGTCATTGTTCGCTATGTCGGTGACGGTCTGTTCAAACTCTGAGCTGACCTGTACAGGGTAGAATCCGCCTGACCCGCAATGTCCACCTCTTGGTCCATGCCCGCCAAACCCCATTCCGCCCATCCCACCGAAGTTGCCGAATGTAGCTGTGCCCGTATCGGTGTCTTCGGTGCCAGTCGCATCCGCTGCGTGAGTTGAAATGAAGAAGCCGCTCATGATCACGGCGAAAGCAAAAATCGACAGCAACATCAAAGTTGTATTTTTCTTATTCGTTTCCATTCACCTCCTTCTCAGCGAGAATCAGCATTCGCGGTTAATTATTAAACAATTTTTCAACATTCAACCCAATTACTTGCCGAATTTTTACCAAATCTGCACCAATTCTCTACAGATTTCACAAAACATGGCTTAGCCGACGATAATGGACAGATGTGGCGAATTCCAGTTCAGAAAAAATTCGTCTACCGAGGAAAATCCAGCTATTTTCCGGCGGAGGAAATGAGAATTGACACGAGGGATTCGTGTTCCACTAAGCCAAAAGCGCCCTTCTTGGCTGAGAACTCGTCAAATTTCTTGACGCCGTCGGAATCCAAAAACGGAGAGCTAACAGCAAAGGGCACTGGGTCTCTCGTGTGCGTTCCCACCTTAATCGGGGTCGGATGGTCTGGCAGCACGGCAATGACGCAGGGGTCTTTCAAGCCTGCGAGAATCTTTCCCAAAAGTCTCCTGTCCAATTCCTCTATCGCCTTGACTTTCTGCCTGTAGTCCCTCGAATGTCCGGCTTCGTCGGGCGCTTCCACATGCACAAAAACCAGGTCGCAGTCCTCAAGAGCTTTCAGCGCAGCGTCTGCTTTGCCCTCGTAGTTCGTGTCGTACATGCCCGTGGCTCCAGGCACATCAATAACCTTCATCCCAGCGTATATGCCAATGCCCTTGACGAGGTCCACTGCAGAAATGACCGCTGCCTTCAAGCCATATTTCTCCTTGAATGACGGCAAAGTGGGCTTGCCGCCGCCTCCCCAAGGCCAGATCATGTTTCCAGGTCGCTTACCCGATTTCAGCCGGGCAGCGTTCACTGGATGAGACCCCAAAATCGCCTTGGATTCTTCTATGGCTTCTCTCAGGAGATTCACAGCTTTTTCCATTTCTTTCGACTTAGCCTTCGGCAGGATTGCCGAGACTTTAGCTCCTATGGCGTCGTGGGGCGGAGTGCATTCGATCAGCTGGGGATTGCCCACGTTCCTCAGGATCAGGAAGTGTCTGTAGTCCAGTCCAGCGTAAAACTCGATTTCGCCGGGTTTTTCGCACTTTCCCTTTAGGGCTGCTATTAGCTCTTCGGCTTCCCTGCTGGTGATGTGGTCGGCGGAGTAGTCAACCAGAACCCCGTCCTTCTCGGTTACGAGGTTGCATCTGAACGCCACGTCGTTCTCTTCCAGTCGGATGCCGCGTGCCGCCGCTTCCAGAGGTCCCCTGCCCTTGCTGTAAAGTCGAGGGTCATAGCCCAGCACCGAGAGGATGGCAGTGTCCGAGCCCGGGCTTAAGCATTCGGGTACCGTGCGGATGAGGCCGCTTCGTCCTTTGGCGGCTACCGCGTCCATGTTTGGCTTGTAGGCTGCTTGGAGCGGGGTCTGGTTTCCTAATTCTGGAACAGGGTAATCCGCCATTCCGTCCCCGACGACGAGTACATACTTCATTGCTTAACCTCAGTCTATTTGCAGCCACAAGGCGCAGGCTTCTCTTATGCCCTGCACGGCAGTTTTCGGAGTTAAGCCGCTTGCCTCTTTTTACTTCAGAAGTATCTGCAACAGGCATATTTATCTACCGTTCTTCGCGAGACGACTTTCCAAACATGGCGCGTCCGCCTCTTGATCTCAGGACCCCTTTGCGAGTTTTTTGTGGGTTCGCGGCAACGGAGAATGGCGGTTATATCCAGCGTTTTCTTCTGAATAACAAGAGCGTCGTCGAGATTAACGTGACGGCTATAAGGACCACTGCCAAGTGTCCGTAAATCCAGTACGTTTCTGGTTGGTTGGGGAAGTTCATGCCGTACCAGCCGACGAGTATCGACAGTGGTATGCCAATCGTGGATATGACCGTCAAAAGTTTTACTGCCCCGTTCAATCTGTTGTTGACCGAGGAGCTGTAAATGCTGAGGGAACCTATGTTAAGGTCCAGTAGGCTTTCTATTCTGTCACAAGTCCTCAACGTGTGGTCGTAGATATCCCTGAAGAAAACCGCCGTTTCACCGTTGATCAGGTGAAAGTCACCTTTTGCGAGACGGCTAGCCACATGGCTCTGAGGTCTCAGCAGTCGGCTTATGAGCAGAAGGTTACTCCGGTTTGTGTAGATGATGTCAAGCGTGTTTTCAGGCGGCGGTTCTTTGAGGACGTCCTCGCCCACGATGGTCTCCATTTCCTCCACATGCCTCACGGCGTCTTCGAGGTTGTCGACAACGGTGTCCAGTATGGCGTACAGAAGGAAAGAAGAAGAGCTTTTGTCGATCTTTCTATATTTGACCATCTTTTTGATATCTTCAAGAACCTTATCCAGCTGTGGCATGTGTTCGCTATGCACGGTTATGACGAAGTCCTTTCCCAGAAATACCCCGAGCTGATGCCCCTCAACATACCGATTATGCTTGAGCGCCACGGTTCTGCAGATGAGGAAAAGATTTTCTCGGAATTCGTCTATCTTAGGTCTCTGACGGATGTGGACGCAGTCTTCCAGCGCCAGCGGGTGAAGATTGAAATTCTTTCCCAGTGGGAGCAGCTCTTCGACTCCTTTGTATTCTGACACATCTAACCAGAGAACGGTTTCGTCGCCACTTGGGCGTTGAACGCTTTCGAGAGAAGTTAACGTTTTCACCTCAACCATGCTGGGGGAATACTGCACCGATTGAACTCTCATGTCTACCATGCTCGCAGATTTCAGCTCTACCGTGACAATGGTTCTGATGGCAGGCGTTTCACATATAAAACTTGCTTCTCGGAGCCAAGTTTCAGCAGGCTTCGGCGCGGATTTGAGAAAACAAGCGTACAAGTAGACTTAACGTGCAAGTTGCTTCCGAGGCGTCGGATGATGCGACCTAAGGTTTTGCGATGCGGCAAGAGCATTCAGTTGTTTTGGGTCCAGCGATAGACGCTTTGATATTCTGATGGCAACGGAAACTGTGCATCCTCGTACACAATGTCCAATTTTGAGCCGTGGGTTTCGAGGGCAGTCTGCATTAGATCCCAAAGCTGCTGCGTTTTCGCGTCAGGTTTGAAGATGCCCCAGATTTTGTCCTCGCTGTAGCGCATGCCCCAACCGTAATTCTTGGGTAAAACCAGAACCGCGTCCGCGTTGACTGAACCTCTCATTACCTGGGGGTTTTGCGCCACGTTGTTCCAGAAGTCTTGGAGCGCTTGGAAATGCTCGTCTTTCATCGTGCCGTAGGGGCTGTTTTCGCCTTCGTAGTAGTTGAACAAGACAAGGTATTTCGCGCCAGCCTCATAGGCAGTGCGCATTTGGCTGAGGATCTCGGCTCCACTGTCGAGGTAGGGCGGACGGTCGTATTTCCAGGTTATGATTATTCCCCAGTCCTTGTTTTGCAGTTTCGCCGCTCCTCGCACTTGGGCTATCTGCTGGTTTAGCGTGTGGTTCCATCCTACCTGGGCGAGCAGCACGTCGTAGCCAGCTAGATAGTCAAACCAGTACAGCGCATAGTCAGCGGTGAAAACGTTAGCTGAGTGGTTCTTCAAGAATTCGATGCTAGTTTGTTCGCGGGCTAAGAATCTCTCAGCGGCTTCATCAGCGTCCTTGAACGGGCGCACGCTCATCAGTTGCCCGTAGGTCTTGTAGCTGGAGCGATTGGATATTTCACCGCTTATTGTGCCGTTGGGGTAGAAAGTGGCGTACACCGAAGACTCTGTTTCGTCAATTGCCCCGTTGCCAGTGCTTGAATCAGTGGTTGCATTCGTGGGTTCATACAAGTGAATGACGCCGCCGATTTCGTAGTGAATCACCACGCCGTTGGATTTGTAGACAGCGATGTCTCCGTACCTGGTCTTCATTATTACCTCGCCCGTCGCTGCATCCTCAAACTCTACGTAGTCGTCAAGCATTTTTCCTCCCGGCTCATCCGCGTAGTAAACGCCGAGGAAACGGTTTCCCCATCTCTGAGCGGCTTCCTCCAGCCAGGCTGAGAAAGTTGATTCCAAATAGTGGCCGAAGTAGGGGAGGAAGAATAGTCCTTGGGAAACGGCGTAGTCTCCCAGTTCATCTACGCTTTTCAGGTCTCTTTGCAGGGTCCCCGACTGCAGCACAAAAAGATTCGTGTAGTCTTTCACTCTGTCTATCAGCAGTTTCCCTTCTGCAACAGAATTTCCGCCGTAAGCTACGCCAACGTAGGTTTCGTCGTTTTTTGGGGTTTTGAAAAAGTTGTACTGTACAAGCCACAGGGAAAGCAATGCTACGGTGATGAGTGTAGCCGTGATTGCGAGTTTCTTTTTCATTCTATGGCACCGATGCTCAGTTGTTAGCGAGCTTTCTGGGATGGTTGTTCTTAAGATGTTGTTTTTCAAGTGGGCTTTATCTATTGTGGAATTTTTCGCTCGGGCAGAGTGTTGCGCTGAAAAGCGAGGTTCAGTGAAACGCTTCTTTGAACAGAGTGGTTTCGATGAGTTCAAGGAACACTGCGTCACTGCATTTTTCACAGGTGTTCTGCCTAGAGAACACTTTGTTCCGCAGGAAGAGCTAAAAGGAGCTTCCGGGTAACTGACCATAACGGGGACTTGATGTTATGCCCACACAGAAACTTAGAGTCCTTGCAATAGTGGTCCTTGTATTTGCAATCGTCATATCAACCCACATTTCTCTCGTATCATCCTCAACAGGTTACATTAGAATAAACGGAAAATCCGCCAGCGTTCCAAGCCAACAGGTGCAGGCCGGCGGCAACGTGAGTCTCTATTTTGGAGAGGTCACCTGGTCGGGTACGAATCTGTTTTTGTTTTTGAGTCGTGACTCCAACCCGCAGATATCGTCGGGCGACTTTGTGTACACTCCGAGGTTTTCGATTGCCAACTTGACTAACACGGCGACGCAGAGCACGTACACCGATGCCAACAGAGCTTGGGTTATCGGTAGCAACTGGATTAACGGCAGCATTCCCACCACCGTACCCATAGGGAACTTCGCCATCAAAGCCTTCGATGAAGTCGCTGCCACTGTTGCAGTCACAGACACTTTCATCGTTGTCTATTCATCGGTGGTTTCTGCGTCTCTGCAGGTTTCTCCGTCATCAGGACCCGGCGGAGTTCCCGTGCAGTTTTCCGGTTCAGGATACCCCGCAAATTCTCTGGTAACAATTTCATATTATGATTCAAAGTTTAGCTCATGGAACTACTTAGGTTCCGCAACAGCTGACTCGCTCGGAGCAATACGGCTAAACTCCACCGTTCCTGACCTAAGAAGGTCACTGGGTTCAGGGTCTCTTTCTGAAACGTACACCAAGATTTCTTACAGATCCGAAATCAACGGCATCGTCTACGGCTACGCAGACTATAACCAGTACTCAAGGGGTCTGAAGAGGGTTGGCAATCAGACTGCCAGCGGGCTTTACGGGAACGGCACAAATTTGGTTTCAACCGTGAAGGTTAGATCGGACGACACGCTCATGATTTCTGGCAAATGGTTCCGCCCAGGCGTCGTCTACGTCAGATGGGATGGCGCCGCTGTTGTGGGCACCGTGACTGGCGATCAATGGCGTAACGCGGTAATTGTAGGCACATCTGTTGCCAACTCACAAGGTTCTTTTGAGGCTTCGGTTACGATTCCGACCGCCGATGCTGGCGACCACTATCTGGCTGTTGAAGACTCCGAAACCATTGTTATAATCAAAGTTTTCGTGTCTCGGGGTTCGCTGCAGGTTTCTCCGTCTTCGGGACCGGGAGGAATCAATGTTCAGTTTACAGGTTCAGGCTATCCTGCATCAGCCACGGTCACTATCTCATACTCTGACTCAAAGTTTGGCACATGGTTCGTCTGGGGCACCACAACCTCTGACTCCTCAGGAAGAATAACACTTACCGCTGAGATGCCTGACCTGAGGAGATCGCTAGGCTCTTATGATTCCTCCGAGACATCTGCTGCGATTTCTTTCAGGGCAGAAAGCGGCGGCGTAGTCTACAGCTACGCAGACTATAACCAGTATTTCAGGGGTCTAAAGAAAGTCGGAAGCCAAACTGCAAGAGGACTTTACGGCAACGGAACGAACTTGGCTTCCAACATAACCGTCAAAGCGGGAGACACCATCACAATCTCAGGCAAGTGGTTCCACCCCGGCGTCATCTACGTCAGATGGGACGGCGTCGCCGTAGTTGGAACAGTAACAGGCGATCAGTGGCGTAACGCCGTCATCGTGGGCACTTCCGCGGCCAGCTCCTCGGGTTCTTTCGAGACATCAATCACCGTTCCAGCGGCTAACGGCGGTGAACACTACGTAGCCATCGAAGACTCCGAAACAATCTTAATAGTCAAAGTAAACGCCAATGGGCCCAACGCAACTGTTTCTCCGACGCCAACCTCTCCGAACGCAACACCTCCATTCACGCCCTCGCCAACCTTCACTGCTGGTCCGACGCCCACGTCCAGTCCGAATCCCACGCCGACGCCCGCTCCAACTCCTTCCCAGTCTGCCACGGTGGCGGTTTCCTGCAGAAGCACCACCACCTACAGCGGCCTCCGAGTTGAAGTCTTCGGCACTTTGGCGTTCAATGGCACTGCGGCTTCAGAAGAACCAGTCTTAATCTCGTACAGCGTGACCAGCGGTGGCTATTGGGTGGACCTAACATCCGTTGAGACTGGCGCCGCCGGCGACTTCTTTGCCGTTTGGACGCCGTCGGTAACGGGCAACTACTTGATAAAGGCGAAGTGGCAAGGCAACTCCACAATAGCCGAGGGCAGCGCAGTGGTCAACCTGGCTTTGACGTACTCGGAGCGAAACGTTTTCTCCGTCGCCTCCAACTCGACAATATCGGAATTCGCATTCAACTCCGCCACCCAGGAATTAAGCTTCGTCGCAAGCGGACCCTCAGGAACCACAGGACACGTCAGCGTCTGCATTCCGAAATCGCTCATAGGCGAAATCGCTAACCTCCGCATCTACCTTGATGGGAACCAAAGAACCTACACCCGTGAATCGCAAAATGATTCGTGGGTGATCTCCTTCAGCTATCCACACAGCACCCACAGAATCGTCATAGAGTTGAGCGGTGCCCCCGCAGGGTTTAGTTTGATGTCGACTGAAGTCTTGGCGATATGCGTAGTGGCTGTGGTTGCTGTAGCCATTGCCGTGACGTTTGTCGTTCGCAAGAGAAGGCGTGCAAACACGACAAAAATGTTCATACAAATGGGATAATACCCACAAAGCTACTGCGCCTAGTCTTATATAGCAGCCAAACAGGCTCAGCAAAACACAAAATCCGAGTCAAGAAGGAACGGGCGCGCCCAGCAGCAGTGCGCCCTCCACGGGCTTTTTTCCTGCAAAACCCTCCAAAACGTTTCCGCCCCTTCACAGGGTTTTCTTCTCCTCAGCCCGGAATGCAACGCGATTGCTATTCGGACTAAAATTCAGTCTTTCTTTCTCTCTCTCTCTCTCTCTCTCTCTCTCTCGCGTCCTCCCCTACTCCTACGACTACACACGTACTCCCACGCACGCCCCCGTGAATAATGTCAGTCTATCTGTCTGTCACAGTCTCCCTGTCAGTCAGAGAATCACGCATCCCACAAAAAGCGCGGTTTCAGAGGCTAACCTTGTTGCTGGGGGTTAACAGTCACACATAGTTAAGTAGGGTACGTGGTATCGTATATATGTGGTTCTTATGTCCGGAAAATATCAAGTATATCAAGATGTTGCTGGAAGGTACCGATTTCGTCTTTGGGCTGAAAACAACAAAATCGTTGTCGTAAGCCAAGGATACGATCAGCACGGAAGTTGTATGAACGGCGTAAAGAGTGTGCAAAACAACTGCAATGCCGCAGTCGAGGATATGACAATTGAGGGAGAAGGAATTCCTAGCCCAAAATACCAGGTTTTCTCTGACAAAACAGATGAATACAGGTTTCGGCTCATTGCCTCAAACGGAGAGATAATTGCCGCGAGTGAAGGATATCAAGCCAAGGAAGGTTGCTTAAGTGGAGTAGAAGCAGTTAAGAAAAGCTGCGATGCAGAAATTGAAGACTTAACTGCTGCTCCGAAGCCGCCGGTCGCGCCAATGGAGCCGCCGATCGCGCTACTATATCCAGATATAGTAGTGCCAACTGCACCAACTGCAGTCGAAGGAAGAGACGTTGGATTCGTTGAAACAAAACTTGAATTGACCAACATGCCCGAGAAGGCCACCAAAGGCGACATAATCACTTTCAAAGGAAAACTCACTAGGAGCGATACAGGCAAAGGCATACCGTATGCCGTAATAGACCTATTTGAACGGGACAGATCCTTCTTTAATGACTATTGGTTAGCAGATGGAGGCACCAGGGAAGACGGTTCATTCAGCATCGACTGGAAAGTTAGAAAGGCGGACTGGTGGGACAACACAGCCGAAATCTATGCAATGTTCTACAAACATATAACTGCCAAGCCGTCAAAAAGCAAACGTTACGCAGTCATCATAAAATAGAAACGAGACTTTCGAAAAACAACCCTCTATCTTTTTTCATTTCTCCACTAAGCATATACCAAATTATGAACAGTAACAATTCAATACTAGCCCAAATCTTAGATCTAAAATTGTCTTTGACAAGCGGGCCATGTATAAGTTGCTATTGCGTCTTTCCTTTTTCAATTCTTTAGACGTTTCGCAAGAAGTCTCATTCTCTTAGTTCACACAGCGTACCCACAACCCCCCCAAACACAACCACAATTTAACGGATCCACCAGAAGAAACTTCAGATGCTTATGCAATCTTAAAATTCCCTCACTTTTTAGAATCTTTTTTGTCCTGGAAGTCCTTTTTATCTTTATCCGTTTTTTCTTCAAAATCCTTTTTATTAGCATCTTTTTGTTCTTTGTACTCGCTTTTATCTCTGTAAGTTTTTTCCTCAAAATCTTTTCTGTTAGTATCCCTTTGTTCTTTGTAATCATTTTCGTTACTATCGCTTAGTTTCTCGAAATCCTTTCGGTCACTGTCAGTTTTCTTTTCAAAATCTTTTCTGTTAGTATCCCTTTGTTCTTTGTAAGCGGTCTCGTTATTGTCACTTAGTCTCTCGAAAACCCTTCTGTCACTATCAGTTTTTTCCTCAAAATCTCTTTGATTACCATCAGTTTGTTCCTTGAAATCCTTCTTATCCTTTTTCGTTTTCTCTCTAAAAGCTCTATTCAACAACTTTTCGGCAATAGTTCCCAATCCATACAACTGGAAAAAGACGAAAGAAACCACCAATCTAAACCAAAAATTGGCAAATCCGGCCAGTAGACTCGAAGCCTGCGCCAGCGAAATATTGATTCCAAGAACTTGATAGAGCTGACTGGAAACTATTTGCGAAAATCCAGCAAGAGCCACACCTTGCCCCCTAATATTATTAACAATAGTATTTGTAATTACAATCTTATCTACTCCAACCATTGACCCTAAAGCTACAAAGACAATAAACAAAGCTGTAATGTCGAAAATCCATGTTATGATTTGGAAAACGAGGGGTTTTACCATGGCTCTTGGATGGTTTTTCATCGACATTATTCCATCATGAAAGTCAGTTATTTTATTTTCAAGATCGGTAGAGTCGAACGGTTTGTCCTTAACTCTTGCTATTAGCTTTACAAGGACTTGAAGCAGTTTTTTGGTTGCTGAAACATTGGTGCTTAAGTATATTATTAGAAAAAGCGGCAATGCCAAAAAGACCAGCGTTAGTCCTATAGCGATTAACAAGACGCTATTTACGCTGTAATTTAGAACGAGGAGAATCATACCAACAATTAAGGTAACTAAGACAACTGCAAGCTCAAGAACATCCTTAATTATTATGGACGCAAATGCTTTAGATCCATCAACACCTTTATCTTTGCTTATTAAGTATGTTATGAAAATGTCTCCCGACCAGCCTCCTGGGATAATGCAATCAAGGAAAGCTCCAACCCAACTGAGATTAAAGGTTCTTTTAAACGTGGTTTTTACTGAAACACTATCAAGTGTGGCTTTCCAAGTTAACGCATTAAACACCGCTCCGCCTATAACGCATACAAACGCTAGAAGATAGAGTGGGACGTTTACCCCTCCAATAACTACTGCAACTTCTCCTAAATCTGTGAAAAATAGAAAGTAGAGTATGAATATAACGAAACTAAGCGCTGCTAATAGAGTGACCCACTTCTTGAATCCTGGCTTATGCGTCAACATGTTTCTAACGCTGCTCTCGATTGTTAAGCTTCAGCAATCGCAAACAAAATCGATGTGCCTGCAATTCTGATATTGTATTTCTTGGGGTTTGAGTTGCCTAACACGCTCCCACGGTATATATCATTTTCTTTGGTTTGGACTAAAATTCAATAAAGGAGGGAATCATTTATTTCCAGAGCTTTTTGCCAGTCAGGAGCCAAACGAGTATCAAAATCACTGCTATTACAAGCAGTGTGTGTATTAACGCACCTACGCCTGGCAAAGCAAAGAACCCAACCAACCAAAGTATTACAATAATGACAACAATCGTCAATAACGTATTCATAGCAAACTCCTACCATACAACTGGTGCTTGAAAGAGTTAAACTTCCGTGACTGTGAGCTTACACCTACACTCGGAGGTCATGCCTGCGCTTTTCAGCCCAATTCTCGAGAAGAACCTGA
>Ga0299912_10002765_pt1 | contig 14376 bp, 15 predicted proteins | sample RVTome_2_FD_207667 | JGI IMG/M metagenome (GOLD analysis project Ga0299912, IMG submission 207667) | Soil microbial communities from uranium-contaminated site in the Upper Colorado River Basin, Wyoming, United States - RVT95D214 (version 2) ...
AGCTGCGGAGGATCCTTGGGAAAGAGTCTCTTGCCCTCGGGAATCTCCTTGCCTGGAGGGGTAAAGGTTGTATTCGCACCGTAAGGAGTCGTGGGTGAAGTCTGAATCCCCGTATTGGCATAAGATTCGTTGTCGTAACAGATGAAGAGAGCGTCATGACCGCGATACATCAGTCCTGACATCGCCTGAAGGCCGATATCGACGGATCCGCCATCCCCTGCCATACAGATGACGTTTGGAAAAGGTCCATCATATTTACCCTTACGTGCCAATATTTTATAGGCGGCCTCAATTCCGGATGTCACGGCTCCGCCATTGGTGATCTGGGAGTGGATCCAGGAGACCGCATAAGGGGTGCAAAGATAACTCGAATTCGCCACATACATGCAGCCGGTCGGTCCAATGAAGATGGTGTCTTTGCCAGCCGCCTTCGCTACGAGACGGTAGTTCAAGGCCGGACCGCAGCCGGAACAGGTCCGGTGTCCGGGCAGATACATCTCCTCCCTCGGTGCGCCACGGAGAGACTTGATCGGTTCCAAAATCTGTTTCTTATAATTAAATGCTTGCATCGTTTTCTCCTCCTTAAGAATAAAGTGAACTACTCACCGTCTTCAAAACCAACCCAGTAAACAAGCTGGCGGGTCTTTTTATCTTCGGCCATCTGCGTGAGGATTTTAGCCATGTAGTAGAAATCCTCGAGCATGATGACATCCCCACCCAAACCGGCCATAAAAGAGGTAACCATTGGTCTTTTATCCAAATCGTAAAGAGAGGTCCTGACTTCATGAATCAGATTTCCACCTCTCGTTGCACCACCGTAAGAAGTGCTGCTCTCTATGCAACCCACTACTTTCACTTGAGAGAGAGCCTTCGCAATTTGCTCGGTGGGCCAGGGCCGAATCCATCTCGGCCTTACCATCCCTGCCTTTACTCCCTGGCTTCGGAGATGGTTGATTGCCGACTTGCAGGTATTGGCATGAGCCCCTTGAATGAAGAATGCGATTTCCGCATCGTCCATCTTATATTTTTCAAGGTAGGGGTCATAATTTCGACCGAAAATGCGGTTGAAATCATCGATCGCTTTTTCGATGACCTTTGGAGCTTCGAGGAAGGTCATCGCCCTCTGCGCATCCATCGGTGCACCCTGATCGGGCCGGATTTGCGGACCGTGCGATACCGGGCATTGAGGACTGAGCGGATGAGGAGCCTTATAGGGAGGTAAAAACTCCCTGACCTGGGAAAGCTCCGGGAGGATGACCTTATCCGAAATATGGGAAAGGAAGTAACCATCCTGGCATACAAACTGGGGCAGCATGATCCGCGGGTCTTCTCCTACGCGGTAATTGATCAATGTATTATCAAAGACCTCCTGTGGCGTTGCGGCCCAGCCCAACAACCACCCCTGATCCCTTGCAGACATGGCATCGGTGTGCTCCGAACCAAAATCACCGGGAGGATCAAGGGTTCGATCCGCAATGGCCATCTGGAAAGGGTAACGGCCGCCGGCTGCCGGGCTGTACACTTCAAACGCATAGGTGACACCTACTCCGGAACTTCCGGTATAGGCACGGGCACCGGCCGCCGAAGCGCCAAGTACCACGGAGAGCTGGGCGTGCTCGCCTTCACCGTGGATAAATTCAGCATCCAATTCGCCGTTGGCGACCAATTTGGCAAGCTCCATCATGATCGCCGTATAGGGACGGATGGGGTAGGAACAGATCACCTCTACTTCTGCAAATTTTGCTCCTTGTGCTGCTGCTGCGCAGCCGCTGAGCAATTTTTCTTGAGCCATAATTTTCCTCCTTCATTAGAAAGGTTTTTCGAGACGAACAACCCCATCCTCGAAATCAAGCTCTGGGGCAGCACTCAGGGCATCCGCCGGACATTCATGGATGCAAATCTGACAGCCTTTACAAAATTTCCAGTTCCATTCCATCTTGTCTTCTTTTTCATTGTGAGACCAGCAGGAATCCGGACAGGCAATGTAACAGGTAAAACAACGGGTGCACTTCTCATGGTCAATCACGGGACGAACAATCCGCCAGTTTGACGTGATGAAAAGCTCTTGCTGCTTAACCGGGGCGGGTGTGATCGCTCCGAAGGGAACTTCTCTATCTTTTGGGACTTTTATCGCCATAATCTTCTCCTTTCTCAACCTTGTGATTCATAACTCATAACTCTTATCCTCCCCAGAAGTACTCTGCACGGGGTTTACGAAATTTTTGGATTTTCACTTCATTAAAACCACGTTCCATCGCTGCGACGTTGGTAATGATCTTGGCAATATTCTCTTTTTTCGCCATCCCCGTGACCTTGGCCATTGCCCCGAGCAGGGGTGCGGCAATGCCGGCTCCAATTCCTGCCGTGTCCACCCCTCCTTCTGAACCGGAGAAGTCAACCGTCTTTATCCCGGAGATTCCGTCGGCGTCCACCGTGGCAATGGCACCCAGCAGATCCGCATTCGGAATAAATTTAAGCATATAATCGATCGGCCGGTTCGTATTGATGATCAGGAGACCGCCCTCAGGCATCCCTTTGAGCACATTGATCCCCTTAACAATGGTGGGTTCAACGATCACCACCACATCAGGGTGAGCGTTCGTGTAGAGATATTTCATCTCGATCTCTTCATCGCTGATTCTCGCGTATTTCCGGGTCGTAACGAGCACACGATCAGGTAGGTCTTCATAATTGTCAAAGGCCTGGACAAATCTGCCCTCCATCTTTGCCGCCTGAGCGAAAGCATTGGCAACATCACGGGCCTCCTTATCCATGACCACTCCTCGGGTCCAAACAGTGATTTCAGTCACTTTAGCCATAAATTGATACCTCCTTAAAGCAATGTTGGGCAATCAAACTGATTCATTGAACCTAAGACTTAACAAACATAACGCCATCCCTTAATGACGACGATGGCTTTTCCCCACCTCCTCTCTTTTCTTAAAAATAATGTCTTCTATCTCCTCTAAGTGCTGACGCATGGCTTTTCGAGTGGCTACAGGGTTGTGCTTCTTGATGGCAGACAGGATTTTCTGATGACCTTGGAGGGACCTCCGCTTTCTTTCTTCTGATTGAAGATACTTTTCACGGGTTTGTCTCAAAAGGTCGAACAGGGCAAGCAGAAGACGCTCTAACACTCGATTTCGTGCGATCCGGGCCAAACAGTGATGAAAATCGGAATCCGTTCGAATGGGGTTCATCCCACGGGCGACTTCCTTTTTTTGTTCTCTAAGAATTTCCTCGAGTTCAACGATTTCTTCAGGGGTTACATTTTCTGATGCATGTTGGGCCACTTCGGGTTCGATGATTTTGCGGAGCGAAAAAATATCGATCAGGTCGTCTTTCTCTTGGAAGAGAGAAGTGGCCAAAGGCTGTACAAGGGCTTCTTCATTAGAAGCAATGACGTAAGTTCCGTTTCCCTGTCGTCTCTGAACAAGGTTCATTGCTTCAAGATAAAAAATGGCTTCCCTTACAGAGGCGCGGGATACCTTGAAGGTATCGACTAATTCTCTTTCTGTCGGAAGCTGGTCGCCTCGCTTCAATTTCCCTCTTTGGATAAGATGATTGATTTGTCCTACGATATCCTCGTAGACTCGCCTTTTTTTAACTGCCTTCAACATGAGGACCCCCCCCCTTCTCCTGAACCTCTTTAAGCGCCTCCTCAAAATGAGAAGCAGTGACTAAAAGCTTTCTTGAGTTGCCCTTACCCGAGTGATGGATCAACTCGCCGATGGCTTGCATGGTTGCCCTCCTCGCAATGAAGGCGATATGAGACCCCGCCATTCCAGCGGTGCGTTTGGCTAACTCTGCCAGGTTTACATCATCGGCTAAGGGCCTCTCTTTGGTGTGAACCCGAAATATCTCCAACCGCTCTTCCTCGTCGGGGATGGGAAATTTAAGAATATAGTCAAGCCGTCCGGCCCGCATTAAGGCGGGATCAAGCAAATCTTCACGGTTCGTCGCCCCGAGCACAATGACCTGAGAAAGATCACTCAGGTTATCCAGCTCATTAAAAAACTGACTGGCCATGCGCTCGACCGACCCGCCTTCACTTCCATAGCCACGGGTGGTCACCAGGGCATCGATTTCATCAAAAAACAGGATGCAAGGGGCCGACTGTTTCGCCTTCTTAAAGATCTGATGCAGCGCTTTTTCTGATTCTCCAAGCCACTTTGAGAAAAGGATGGGGCCGCTGATGGAAATGAAATTCAGGCCTGTCTCACCCGCCAAAGCCTTTGCCATCAGCGTCTTCCCCGTGCCCGATGGTCCGGAGAAAAGAACCCCTCTTGGGGGACGCACGTTCCCTTCGTCAAAAAGCTCTGGATATTTGTGGGGCCAATCTACAATGGAGATGAGGGTTTCTTTAATCCTCTTCAATCCACCGATATGGTGCCACTGGACCTTAGACCTCTCCGTATAGAATTCACGTGTTGCTGTGGGTTCAATCTCACGGAGGGCCGTTAAAAAGTCCTCCATCCTGATCTCCAGATGATCTGGGTTGAGCAGCATGGCATCGAGATGATTTTCGGCCTCGAGAGAAAGATATCTCCTTAAAGCCACCATTCCCGCCTCTTTGCATAAAGCCTCTATGTCCGCTCCGACGAAGGCATGGGTGATCTGGGCAAGACGTTCCAAATCGACATCAGAGGTGAGAGGCATACGGCGGCTGTGAATCCTGAGAATGGCGTGGCGGCCTTCGACGTTTGGAACGGAAAGGGCCATCTCACGGTCAAAGCGACCTGGTCGCCTGAGAGCAGGGTCAATCATCTCCGGGATGTTGGTGGCCCCGATGACAATCACCTGTCCACGGGAGACCATCCCGTCCATCAGGGCCAGGAGTTGGGCGACTACTCTTTTTTCGACATCTCCTAAGACCTCTGCGCGTTTTGGGGCGATGGCATCGATTTCGTCGATAAAGATGATACTGGGGGCATTGCGGGTTGCATCTTCAAAGATCTCCCTTAGGCGGGCTTCACTTTCACCATAAAATTTATGGATGATTTCTGGTCCATTCACCCGAATGAAATGGAGTTTCGTCTCGCTGGCGATGGCGCGAGCAATCAGGGTTTTTCCCGTCCCAGGAGGACCATAAAGGAGTACTCCCTTGGGTGCTTCGACTCCCAGTTTTTCAAAGACCTCCACATAGCGCAAGGGAAGCTCGACCATCTCGCGAATAAGCTTTAATTCTTTTTTAAGCCCACCCACGTCCTCGTAAGAGACATGAGAAGGTGCCTCGATGGGGAAATCTGGTTTTTTTATAAGAAATTTGGTTTTTTGGTTAATCAAGACTCCCCCGGATGGAGAAGTCGCTTCGACAAGAAAAAAACGGTCCTTCCCTGTTAAAAAGGGGATATTGATTTTATCCCCAATCAGGACGGGCAATCCCTGGAGGATTTTTGGAAACTGCTCCAGCTCGCTTCCTTCTGGGACAACGTTTGTTAAATCGAGGGGGGTAATGAGGACCGTTGTGGCGATTTTATAGGGGATTTTTTTTATTCTTACAATTTCCCCCAGGTTCACCTCGGCATTGCTGCGGGTGATCCCGTCGATCTGAATTATTTTTTTTCCATAATACTCTGGGAAGGTTCCGGTGATCCTGGCGACTGTCTTTCTCTCTCCACTCATTTCGATCAGATCGCCGAGGACACCCCCTAACGCCTTGATGTCCTCTGGATCAAGGCGCGCCAATCCCTTGCCGACATCTTCAACCAGTGCTTCACTTACTTTTAAGTCTATCGTCGCCGACATTGAAGAGGCCTCTATCCCAGCAAAAAAAATATGTCATCGTGTGGCCGGGATGTCGCCCCACATAGGCGTTGGATAGGGAACTATAGGCTTTGCCCGTGGAGCTTCATTGGTTCAATGATCAGACCATTCAACGAATGTTTCTAACCAAAATTCTATGCCCTTGTCAAGATATATTTTTACAGTTTTTGCTTTTTATTGCAGTTTTCCCTGTTAATGCCCATTATGATCCGAATGAGACGAGTAGTTTGGGTCGACCAGAGTGGTGTGTGTGGGCAATCGTTTATTCTCCCATAATTTGAATGATGAGATTTCTCTCCCTCCTTCGGTTATCAAAATCAATGAAGACGATTTGTTGCCATGTTCCCAAGGCCAATTTTCCCTTGACCATCGGGATGGTGAGGGAGGGTTTCATCAGAGCGGCCCTCACATGAGAAAAGCCATTGCCATCGCCCCAGCGTCTGTCATGTTCATAGGGGATATTCGAGGGAACGATCTTTTCTATTGCCTTTTGTAAATCCTTGAGCACGCCTGGTTCATATTCTATCGTTGTGACAGCACCCGTAGAACCGGGACAGAACACAGTGACCAATCCGTTTTCGATTCTTGAACGGTCTATCACGGCATCCACATGCTGGGTAATGTCCAGGATATCGCTAAAACCTTTTGTACTTAATGAAATCGTTTCTGAGAAGGTCATAACGTCCCCCATTATTTTTGAATCCTATGAAGAACCTTCTTCCAGCTCTCCGTCTGGAGGAAGCTACTGGAAACATTTTCCAAAAGTTTTAAGAATACTGAATAGGGCATGGATAAGGTGAGGACATCCTTTTCAATCATGGGTCTTGCAGAAACATCAAACATCCCAAGGATGGCGCGGGGCTGTTCCTTTCCAGCTTCCTTCAAAGGATAGGTGAGAATAGTTCCACACCCGGAACCAAAGGGTGCATAAACAGCGTCAGTGCGTTCCAGGGCATAGTTCGTCAAGGTGAAGAGCCCTGAGAGGATATCCGGCGGAGCGAAAAAAACAACCACTTCTGGCTCGATACCACTCTGAAATTGTTCAATGGGCTTGAAGACACAATAGGTTGCCGGTGCTCGTCTGGGTATCATCCTGGCAAAATATTCTCTGGCCCGTTCCGGTGTCTTGATATATCGTTCTCCCTCCATCTCTCCCGGAATCCCGCAGGAGAGAAAATATTCGATATTGGGCCTTGGGGATTCAAAAAATCCCATATAGTAGGCTCCTCCCGGACATCCAAAATGCCCTCTGTCAAAATAGACAATCTTCCCCTTTTTTCTCGCATTCTGAAGGAGCCCGATCATGCATCCGGATATTCCCTCTTTTGGAGTGACCCCTTCAGGTTTATCGTTGGTGTAATATACTCCCAAAGGAGATTCTTGTAATCCTACGGCCTCTTTAAATTTATTCCACAATTCTTCAGAGAAAAGACTCATCATACTCTCCTTTCATTCCTGACCGCATTCGGAAGGGTTGCCCTTTACTGAATGAAAGTGGAGGAATCGCAATCAGTAAGGCCTCACCCTCTCTTTCGGTATTCTGTGGGATGAACTCCTTCCTTCTTTTTAAACATCTTGGCAAAATGACTTGGATCCTGATACCCGACCTCAAGGCAGATGTCCATCACCGTCATCGTCGTATTAATCAAGAGGTTTTTTGCAATCGACAAGCGGACGGAGGTTAAGTATTCTAAGAAAGAGATGTTCATCTCTTTGCGAAACAAGTGGCTGAGGTAGTAAGGACTGATCCCTATGGCTTCAGCCAGTCTCTTAAGCGTAATGTCCTTGTTGTAGTTGCCCCAAATATATTCTTTTGCCTTCGTGAAGACTCGGGTATGTTGAATATTTCGGTTCTGATAGATGATTTCAAAAAGCTGCTCAAAGGCTTTAATCAGGAAGTAATAGAGAGCCTCCTGGGAATCGTCCTTTGAGAGATTCTGAATGCATTGATAATTGAATCCGAGGATTTCCTCCAGGTTGGCTCCAGCCTCAACGGCTGCTCTGGCGATGATGAAGATGATTTCAAGGACCCGGGCTTTCAAAATTCCAATATGCTCATGACTCCTGAAAAGAGCTGTCCCGAGCAATTCGTCGAGCAGAGCCTTGGCCTTCTTCCGCTCTCCAAACTTGATAAGATCGATGAGCTCCTTTTCCTTTTCGAATTTTTCCATGGGGCGGGAGCCTAAAAACTGATCTCCGTATCGTTCCGTTTCCGATTTTTTGCGTTGATAAAGAGCTTCGGCCAACAAGGATTGCTGCCTGGTAATCTCTTGCTGCTGCCTTTGGATGATCGAATCCGTCCGGCTGAGATAGTTGGCCATCGTGTAAAGGAGGTCTGCTGCTGCCTGGACCCGTCTTTCAGGGAAGACAGGAATTTGTGAAAAAGTCTGCTGTAAAGAGGATGAATTTAACGAAAGATCCCGAACTTTGGCTAAAACATCCTTTCTGAAAAGCGAATCGGGGTGTCTCAACAATAAAGGACCGCAGATCAGGGTATATGAGCTTGAACCCCCATATGAAATGGCCGCTGTAAATTCGATCATATCGGCATGACATTGGAAAATATACGGTTCTCCCGTTTCAAGGGAGATCCGGGTAGCACGGCTGATCTCCTTAAGGCACCGTTGCTTGCCAGTGGGACAGTCCCAGATTTTTACACAGAATGGATGTCTGGTCCCGTTGACGGAGACCATCCTGTTCTTCCCGTGAACCGGGACGAGGTGGACCTTCAATTTCATCGCTTTCTGAAAGGAATCGATGATTCGAGGGAAGAAATGCTTCTCCACCGGATGATCAAGGAACTTCATCCCATGGTTGGATTTTATAAAAGAGACGGCTGATTCCTTAGAAAACATGGTTGCATAATTCCTTGGCTTTTTTCACTCCATCCACTGCATCCATCCCATATCCATCGGCACCGATGCTGTCGGCAAAGGACTGGGTGATCGGGGCCCCTCCGATCAGGGTTTTAACCTTCCCCTTCAGTCTCGCTTTTTCCAGGGCGAGAATGGTGTCCTCTATGGAATGCATGGTGACCGTATAAAGGCATGAGAGGAGAAGAAGATCAGGGGTCTCTTTTTTGACCGCCCTGACAAATTGCTCGGGTGCGACATCGATACCCAAATCGGTCACCTCGAAGCCTGCGATCTCCATGAACATGACGACCAAATTCTTTCCGATGTCATGGATATCGCCCTTGACTGTGCCTGCGATTGCCTTTCCTAAGTAACCCTGTTCTGGAGACGTCATGGACGTGTGGAGAATATTCAGGCAGAGCTTGGTGGCCATGGCAGAAACAAGGACATTGGGGATGAAATATTCGTAGGTTTTCCACTTCTTCCCCACCGCATCCATCGCTTTCAAGATCCCCTGTTCAATGATCCGGGAAGGGGGGAGTCCTTGTTTCAGGCACTGCTCTGTAAGGACGGGCGCTCTTTTGATATTTCCTTTAATGATGGCGAATTCGAGTTGGCGAATGGGATTCATAGGGATTGAGATCCATGTCCTTTGATCAGAGGGAAAGCCATTCCTTTTTCCTTTAAGTCTCCGTTTTCTGAAAGCCGTTTGAGAAAGTGTAAGGTAGGGGATGATTTCGATCTGTTTTGAGATCCCATTTTGGATCGAATTGCCTCCCAACTCAGATCCCTTCCAAAACTTTGGGAAGAGATTCGGATATCTTTCTTTTCGGGATATTCAGATCATTTCTAAAAGGGTGAATCCTCAATCTCATGGGTGAGTTTTAAAATGGGATCATTTCCAAAAGACGAAATTTTGAAAATCAATATAGCAGAAGTTTACAAGAATGAAAAGGGGGGGGGAATTGTCCCCCCCCGCAATGTTAAGGTAAAAATTAGGTGTTATTCTCAGCAATGATTTTAAAGATACTTTCCTGCCGGTGGTTTGTATGTCCACAGACCGAAACAGATGGCAGAGGAAAGGAAGGCCGCGATGATCCAGAACCAGAAAGCCGATCCCCATCCCCAGGTATCGGCGAGAACGCCACTCAATACACCAGTCAATCCGGCGCCGATATAACCGAAAAAGTCGATGAAACCGGCTGCGGAACCCGCGGCCTTACGGGTTCCGAAATCCATGGGCACTGCCCCGATGAGGATGACCTGGGTGCCCAGAACGCAGAACCCGATCAGTCCCAAAACGATGAAGCCTAACAGCCAGGCTTCTTTTGGGACACCGTAATAGAAGAAGATGGCCAGGAAACCCAGGGCTCCCATGAGCAGGGCGGAGATTGGGGCGCGACGGGACTGGAAAAACCGGTCACTGGCCCAACCCGAAAAGATGGCCCCGGCGATCCCGAAAAGAGGGATGGCAACGACTTTATAGGCCGTCTTGTCAATCGCCGCCTTCTGAACCTCAAAGAGGTATGTGGGGGCCCAGAGGAGGAACCCATACCGGATGATGTCGACAAAGAAGAAGGCCCATGAAACGGCCCAGACCCTCGGGTTTCCGACAGTTTGTTTCAATGTGAAGGCGAAGCCGGCGTGCTCCTCCTTCTCCGTTTTCGGCTTGATCGTAGCTCTGATCTGGTCCACGGTCATCCCCGAAAACTCACCATGCTGCTCGTAGATCTCGATTGGAGGGAGGTTGACATCCTCCGGCCTGTTTTTGAGGAAGAGGAGGGGGATGAAACCGATCGCCGCAAAAATGATCGCGGGGACCCAGAAGCCCGCCCTCCATCCATAACTGGCGATCATGGACCCTGCCAAAAGCCAGGCCAAGGTATTTCCCAATTGATAACACGCCCCGTAGTACCCCATTCGTTTTCCACGGGCCTTGGGCGGAAACCACTGGGAGAGGGTCTTGATGCAGTTGGACCAACCGCCTGCCTGGAAGAACCCATTCAGACACCAGATGGTACCTAAGATAAATATCCCAAGTGCGATGCCGGGTCCCATCAGAAGGTTCATCAGGGCGGACAGGATGATCACGGCGAAGAGATAGTGTTTTGACGAGAAGCGGTGTGAAAGTTGACCATGGATGAACTGACCGACCGCATAGGCCCAGAAGAGGGCCGTACCGATCGCTCCGAGCTCCGCTTTTGACCAGCCCGTCTCCTTCATGATTCCTGGAATCGCGATTGAAAAATTGACTCTGCAGAGGTAAAAGGCTCCATAAGTGATCCATAAGACGATGAAGACTTGGTTCCGCCAACGACTATACCCACGGTCCCATTCTTCCCACTGAACCCTTTCTTCATTCTTTAATCCTGAGTAATCGCGCGCCATAATTCCCCTCCTTCATTCAAATTTTTGTTTCATGATTTCCGACTAACCTAACTTCCCACTTCTGAAAGCCTCGATATATTTGACGCAAAAGGGATCCTTATTGAGGAAGGCTTCTGTGCTCTTCACCAAGGCCATCAAATTTTTATCCAGCGGGTTCAAGATCGCTGCATCCAGCCCGGCCCCTAGGGACAGGACGAGAAAAGACTGATTGATCCAGCTCCTTTTGGGTAACCCGAAGGAGATATTACTGAGACCTGAAATGGTCTTTGCCTCCGGAAACAACCGTTTGATCTCGTTCAGGGTATCGATAAAGAGAAGACCATTCTTTGTATCGGAGGATAGGGGTAACACAAGAGGATCAAAGTAGATGTTCTTGGGAGTAAGTCCCTCCCGGGAGATGCCTTCGATGATTCGCTCGGCGATCTTGATCCTTCCTTCGACATTGGATGGAATTCCTTTGCGATCTGATGGCAAAGCAATGATGTCGCAACCGTACTGCTTTGCCAAAGGCAGAATTTTACCCCACCGCTCTGAATCGCCATTGATCGAATTGATGATCGGCCTTCCCTGGTGTAACTTCAATGCCCTTTCAAGAACGAAACCATAGGCTGTATCGATGCAGAGAGGGAGACCTGTGGCTTTTTGGATGAGCGGAACCAACCATTCCATATCGGCTGCTTCTTCCTCCGGATCAACCCGAAGCCCTGAATTTACTTCCAGATAATCGGCTCCGCCGAGTTTTTGATTCCTGGCCAAATTCTCAATGAAGGAATTGTTTCTCTGGAAGACGGCCTCCTTGACGTCCTTGATCGAAGTATTAATTTTCTCCCCTACAATCAGCATGAATCGTCTTTTCCTTTTGGTTCTTTTTAATATTTTCCATACTCATGGTAGGCCTCAAAAAGGGCAATTACGTTCTCAAGGGGAGTATCCACCTGAATATTATGTGCCGTGCAAATGATATACCCGCCCCCTTTCTTGGCTGAATCCATGGCATATTTCACCATCGCCCTCACCTCTTCTGTTTTTCCAAGAGGAAGGACATGTTGGATATCCATCCCCCCCTGGAAAGCAAGGTCTTTGCCGAACTCCTGTTTTAACTTTTTGATATCCATATTGGTGGCCTTTGGCTGGAGGGACTGGAGGATATCGAGGCCGCATTCGATAAAATCAGGGATGAATTGTTTGATATCCCCACAGGTGTGATACATAACAGGAATGCCATATTGATGTGCAATATCAATATAGGTTTTGAATCCCTTTTTGAAGTACTTCCTCCACATGTCAAGACTGAGGAGAGGGCCTGTTTGAGCACCGATATCATCGCCCATCATGAAGATGTCGATCTCTCCCTTGACTGCCTTAAAGACCCGGTGATTGTATTCGATGAAATAGTTGATAATGTGATTCCGGATCACCTCAACGATCTTCGGATTCATCACCATATCGATGAGGATTTGCTGGATTCCTCTCAGATACATCATGGGTTTGAGCTGGGCGGTTCGATCCAGGCGGTCTCCGACATTAATGACGCAATATTGGGGATGGTAGATCATACAATCCGTCTTGACCTTGGAATAATCCCACCAATCAGGGCTTGCCCAATGATCGTACTTCTCTATTTCTTCAATCGTCCTCATTTTTTCAAGAGGTGATTCGGCGACCTCCGAGTAGCTTCCTTGATGGGTGGTCCCTTTACCGTAGACCACCGTCTTTCTCTTGACACCCCAGAGGTCCTCGACCGTTCCATCGGGATGCTTTTTAAAGGATTGGCCTACATAGCTGGGCCCGTAATTGTTTCTAAAGTCGACTCCCAAAAAGACAAGGAGTTCGTCATAGCTGTCGCATCCGAAATATTCCATCGTCTTCTTTTGGATTTCCGGGACCATCCAGTTGTCAATCGGGACTCGGTCAGGTTCCTGGTGCTTCAATACCATCAGAGCCCTTTCCCTGCAGGTCATCCTTTCGTTACGTGTTCGAAGCTCGTTGATCCGAGCTCTTCTTTCTTGAAAAATCTTATCGTCCCACATGGTTCCCTCCCTTCTTTCTCTTTTCGTGGCCTATCATTTCCCCAGCCAACCCATTACTTTCTTGACACCGGAAGGCGGATCAGGGGCGTAGCCGTCGGCGCCGATCATATCCGCGAAGTTCTGGTCAACCGGAGCTCCCCCGATGATCACTTTGACCCGATGACGTAAGTTCTTCTCGTTCAGCATCCGGATAACTTCTTTCATGGCAAGGCGGGTTGGGGTGTAAAGGCAGGAGAGGGCAAGGACATCAGGCTTTTCCTTTTCCGTCGTTTCAATGAATTTCGCGGCAGACACATCGAATCCCAGATCCGTGACCTGAAATCCCGAACCGGTAAAAATCATCGAGACAATATTTTTCCCGATATCGTGGACATCTCCTTCCACGGTTCCGATGACCAATTTTCCCACGGGGGGAACATTCCTTTTCTCCAAGGCAGGTTTTAACAAGACAAGGGCATCTTTCATCGCCATTCCAGCCATAAGAAGCTCAGGGACGAAGATCTCTTGACGTTCAAAGAGGTTTCCGATAATTTCCAGTCCTTTAATGAGCCCTTTATCGAGAATGTCCGTGGGTGGAACCTCCTGATCCAGGGCTTTCTGTGTCAGTTCCCTGACTTCGTTAATGCTTCTTTTCACAACGGCATCTTCAATACTCTTGAGGATATCCATTTTTCCTCCTTTAACCCTATTGCCTTATTGAATGATGGGAAACCGAATGGACAGCCATTAAGGTCCTACGGTCAAAGTCGATTCCATAAAGTCGATCCATTTCTGGATCCTTTTCTTTTCCTCTTCGCTGATCATTGCGTGGGGTTTCCCAGACATCTGTTTGAGGATTTTGTCCCATTCCTCCTTTGACCTCTTTTTCGCAAAGATGCGCTGGAGGCTGTGGCAGCCGGAACACTTCTCCATGAAAGTGACTATCTCTTTCTCATGGAGCTTCATGAACTGTTTTTCCTCCTTTGTCTGGGCCTGGGATACAGGGATCGTGAGACATAAAACCAATGCCATGGCGAAAAGCCCTCCCGTCAGGAACAGATATTTCTTCATTCCTCTTCACCTCCTTTTGGATTTTTAGCTCCTATGTAAGAATAAAAAGGAAAGATTGTCTATGGCGATCTTGCGAAGATTCGGGGTCTTTTGCGAAAATTTTTATAAAGGAGAAAGGCAATTAGTTGACTTGCCCACACTCTGATGGATCGCCTTTCAATTTGGATAAGGCATGGGGAAGGGCTGGAAGGATCACACTGAGGTTTTCTCTCACGCTTTTAGGGCTTCCTGGTAGATTCACAATCAGGCTCGAACCTCGAATTCCGGTAATGGCTCTCGAGATCATC
>Ga0299912_10002766_pt1 | contig 14376 bp, 14 predicted proteins | sample RVTome_2_FD_207667 | JGI IMG/M metagenome (GOLD analysis project Ga0299912, IMG submission 207667) | Soil microbial communities from uranium-contaminated site in the Upper Colorado River Basin, Wyoming, United States - RVT95D214 (version 2) ...
GAGCGGTCGAGCTGGCACAGCGTCGCTGCTGACTACTATCTGAGGACAGGGGACGCACAGGAACGCCTCTATCATCTCATCAATGCCAACCGAAGACTCGAGGCCGAGATGCTCATGGCGCGCTCGGGTGAGTCCCTTCTCGGGGACGGCAACGTCCAAAGGCTCTGGGAGGCGGTATCGAGGTTCGAGCCGGCCAAGCCGAAGTACAGGGAGCAGGTACGCCTCCTCAAAGCGCGCATTGCCAGCCTGGCCGGGCACTACGACCTCGCGTGGTCACAGCTCAAGGTCCTTTCCCGGGAGGAGGACGCGTTCGTGAAGGCGGAATCCCTGGTTGAGATGGGCAAGATCAGGAGCAAGAAGGGCGAATTGGAGCCCGCGCTCCGGCTCTTCACCGAGGCCCTTGACGCCGGGAATGATTCGCCATCTATCCGGGCCAAGGCGCTGAGAGGAATGGGCGTCGTGGAGGCAAAGCTCGGCGACTACGGCAAGGCCCAGGAGCTCCTCGAAAGGAGCGCCGTGGATGCGATGGCCGCTATGGATTCGAAGGCAATGCTTATGGCGCATATGGAGCTGGGGAACGTATTCATCGGCCGCGGGATGTACGAGGAGGCGATAGGCCACTTCTCGAAATGCGCAGCAGGGTTCGGGCCGGTTGAGCTGGCGAACGTGTACGTGAACATGGGCGTCGCGTCACAATACCTCGGTCGTCCAGAGGAGGCAAGGCTGCATCTCGAGAACGCGGTGCAGCTCGCGGATTCCACTGGCCAGCCGCGGTCGAAGGCCTATGCGCTCACATCCCTGGCTGATGTCAAGATCATCTCCGGAAAGCCTGAGGAGGCCAGGGAGCACTGTTTCCACGCCCTCGAGATACTCACTGAACTAGGCGACAGGATCGGCATATCCGCCGCATACGCCAACCTTGGCATAGCCGAGAGGGTCCTGGGGAACCTGTCCTCGGGCGAGGAGTACTTCAAGGAAAGCATCCAGGCCCTTGATGGCATGGACGTCCCCAAGAGTCTTGGTCAGCGCATGTTGGAGTACGGCATACTCCTCATGCAGAAGAACGACCTACGAGGTGCGCGGAAGGCCCTCGAGGAGTCCGTGAGTCTCTTCAACGGGATTGACGCCAAGGACCTGTCGGACAAGGCGGAAAAGGCATTGGTCGAGATCGACCGTTCGCTGAAGTCACGATGATTGTCGGCCATGCGTCCGTGTTCATCACACTTGTGGCATCGATTTGAGCCAGTCGACATCTGAGACGTAGATCTCCCTGATGTCCTTGAGGTCCCAGAGAAGCATGGCGAGCCTCTCGAAGCCAAGTCCCCAGGCGAGCACCGGCTCCTTGACGCCCAAGGGTTCCGTCACCTCTGGTCGGAAGATGCCTGCGCCCCCCAACTCCATCCACTGGCCGTTCCAGAATATCTCGACCTCGAGCGACGGCTCCGTATACGGGAAGTACCCTGGCCTGATCCTGATCTTCGGTATCCCCATCCGCCTGTAGAACTCACGCAGGACGCCGCATAGCATGTCGAAGTTGGCGCCCTTCTCGCATATGATCCCCTCAATCTGAGTGAACTCCGGCAGGTGTGTCGAGTCCATCGCCTCGTTCCTGAAGATCCTGCCTATGCAGAACGCCTTGAAGGGCGGGTTGGGGTTGTTGGCGATGTACCTGATGGTGTTGACGGTCGTGTGCGTCCTCAGGAGCGCCCTCTCGGCCTCCTCCCTGCTCCACTTGTACCTCCAGCCGAGCGAGCCGGTCGTCCAGCCGTTCTCGTGGACGTTCCTCACCCTATCGACGAGCGCCTCATCGCTGGAGATGTCGATCTTCGCGGGTTTCTTGACATAGAATGTGTCTTGAAGCTCCCTGGCAGGGTGGTCCTGGGCCGTGAACAGGACGTCCATGTTCCAGAACGCGCTCTCAACGAAGTCCCCCCTGAGCTCGGTGAAACCCATATTGAGGAAGATCGACCGGACCTTCTCGATCTGGATCGTCAGGGGGTGCATGCGGCCGCCTCGCAGCGTTGGCGCGAAAGCCTTCACATCGTACCGTCTGACCTCGACATCTCGCCACTTGCCTGACTGGATCAGCTCCGGGGTGAGCTGGGCGACCTCCTCCTTGACCTCGAGCCCCATGCTCGCGATTCGGGCTCCTGGTTCGGTGAGGGATATCGTGCGGACTGTCGTGTGCTTCTCATTAACGATGTCCTTGCGCTGCTTGAGCGATTCGACGACCTCTCTCTTGACGTCGGATTCCTGGAGCTCCCCCTTCGCGAGTCTCTCGATTAGGAGCTCGTCCTCCCCCTTTCCATTCAGGGCTCCTCTGCCCTTGTCAGTGAGAGTGATGATAGTGTCAGTCTTGTCCTTGGACACCTCGCCCCAGCCTTTCTTCTTGATCCATCCGAGCGCGATCGAGATTTCCTCATCCTTGAGCCGCCCGCTCCGCTTGAGGTCCGCCATAGACCCTTTCCCGCCATGGTTCTTGGCCAGAACCTCTGCCGCCACCTTCTCCGGAAGGGGCCTTCCGGCCACCTGCGGGCTCTTCAAGGCATAGCTCTTTCGGATTGTCTCATCGATCTTCACGAGCCCCTTCGCCTGGAGCCACGAGGATGCGTTCATGACCTCGACCAGCTGGCCGAGGCCACTGATCTTGAGTATGTCCTCCGGGCTCGCCTGCTTGAGCTCGTGAAGCGCCTTCAGCACCTTCTTCTCGAAGAAGTTCAGCTGGTCCACGATGTCCTTCTCTGACATGCCGGAGGTTCATCGGGAGTACCGCTTATGTACTTTTCCGGAGCGAGCTGGCCCGTCAGTAGTCGATCTCTTCTTCGTACGGCTTGATGTCGAAAACCGGGCTACCGTCGAGTGCGTCCAGCCCCTTCACCGTCACGATGTTCTTTCGGATGCTGACGAGCTCCACGAGTGTCAGCCCGAGCTTGTTGGGGCGTGTGGGAGACCTCGTCGCGAAGACCCCGACAAGCGGTTTCGCGGGGTCCTTGTTGGGGTGCACCTTGAACACGGTCTCACGCATCTTGTGGAACCCGAATATCACCCATATGTGCTTGAAGTGGCCGAGCTTGTACAGCCCTTCCAGGAACTCCTTCTTGAAAACCAGCTCGGACTTGATATCGTCCCAATCCTCCGGCTTTTCCGTGACACCGTTCTTGACGACCGCGATGGGCTTCAGCCTCAAGGCCATCCTTCCTGTCAGTCCCTCACGAAGAAATCTTCGATGACGTCTTTCGCCTTCTCCCTTTTCCTCTGGTGCTCTTCCAGGAACTTCCAGACCTTGTCCAGCAGCAGCTGTTTGCACTCCCCACAGAGGATCTTCCCCGACCTGCAGTCGGAGTACAGCTTGGCCAGTTTCTGGTCGTCCGGCTCGAATAGGAAGGTGTTGTAGGCGTGAACGGAGCATATCTCGGGGTTCCCGCCGAGCTTCCTCTGCTCTTCGACCGACACCCTTCCGCCCGTGAAGGCGTTCATGACCTTCTTCTTGACGGTCTTCTTGTCGTCGGTCGTGAAGATGGTCGTGTCGGCTCCTGCCGAGGTGGACATCTTCTCAGCGCCAACTAAGGAGGGCATGAGCTTGGCGTGTATCAGCGCGGGCTTGTAGTATCCGAGGCCTTCTGCGATGTCCCTCGTGATCCTGAAGTGCGGGTCCTGGTCTATTCCGCACGGGATGAGGCACGGGACCTTCTTCTTCCTCTCCATGGACTCGAGGAAGCATGGCACCGTCTGGATGCTCGTGAAGAATATGCTCCCGATGTTGTTCGAGTTGTCGAACCCGAACACCGCGCGGATCGTCGAGAAGGTAATCTTCTTCGCGGCCTTGATGGCTGTCGGGTACATCGTCTTGATGTACTCGGTGTCGAGGAATATGTTCGTGAGCTTTGGGTCGAATCCGAGGGCGATTATGTCTAGGGCGTTCTCATAGCCCCACTTCTTGGTGTCCTCTAGGCTGAGATGGTCGTAGAACATGAACTTCTCGTCGTCGGTGAGCTGGAACCACAGCTTCGCCTTGAAAGTGTCCTGAAGGTACCTCGCGAATATCCAGGGCATGACATGCCCGAGGTGTATCGGGCCGGAGGGCCCCCGTCCAGTATACAGTGAAAACCCGTTGCCCTTGTCGTACTCATTCAGGATCCAGTCCATGTCCCTGTGCGAGTAGAATATCTCACGCCTCAGCATGTGGTGCAGAGGTCCATACTTAGAGAGCCGCTCCCGCAGCGCGTCATCGATCTTCTTCGTGCCGAAGCGTTCGACGAGGACGTCGTAGTCGACGTCGCCTGAAACCTTGTAAGGCGTGACAACGAATTCCTGGTTCATCGGGCCACTTGCGTTGGGTTAGACTGTACGATATTATATGTCTTGCTCTGGCCCGGGTCAGGGCCAGATTATGGTTGAACGCTCCCGAGTATCTCGGGAGCGAAGAGAATCAGCTTTCTGCCTACTTCTGAACGAGGTAGTAGCCTGCGGCCTTCTCCCTCGCCTTACGTTTCACGAGGCCCTTGGACTGGAGTTCGTCGAGCGCCCTGAGCACGAAATTCTTGGGCGCCTTGACGAGGCCGACGATCCTCTCTGCGTTCGCCATCTTCTCCTCGCTGTCCAACCCCGCCTGCTTCATGGCGTTGTAGACCTTCTCAGCGTACATCGACAGTCCTTCGGGCATGGTCTCGATTCCCGACGGGCGCGTGTCCCAGGCCATCGTTCAATGGTTTCGGGATTCGGCCGTCTTGGGCGGATTTGGATAGCCCATCTTAATACTTTTCGAGAAAGGACAAAAGGGGGCTCCGGACAGGCCAGCGAGGATCTGCAGGGCTCTCTGAGGGCGTCTGGCAAAAGATATATGACGCCAAGCGTCCCTTGGATGGACGATAGCGTCAACGGGGATACCGATGGCTTGCGGTAGGGTGCTCACGTGCGTGTGCGCGGTCGTATTTGTAGTTGCGTTAGTCCATTCATCGGCAAATGCGAGCGCACTGGAGAGGAATGACGGCGATTTCTGGAGCTATTCTGTTTCAGTTGACATCTCCGCCCTCGACCCTTCGGATCTCAATATCACCGACATGCCAATCGACCTCTCGGGGATCGAGGTTACTGGAGAGATTCTGTATGAGTTCCTCGGGAAGGACAACATCTCCATCGATGGGACATCCCATCCGGTCAATGTGATGGCTGTTAGCGGCTACCTCGAGGGTTCTGTAGGCTTGATCGGGCTCGAGGCCTCTCAGACGATCCAGGGGCACGTCTTCGAGACGTCAGAAGGACAGGGCACAGTGAGAGATGACCTGACTCTATGGACGAACCTGACGTGGGGCGTGGGCAGCTTCGCCTACCTCATGAAGTATGAGAGCAGACTCATCAACATCTACGCACCGCCGCTCATGTCAGGATTCGACCCGGGGTCCATCGTCTTGGGAGGATCCTGGGACGAGACTGTCCAGGTCCGCACGATCGCTATCAACGTCACAACGGGCGCCGTCGTATCCGACACGAATTCCTCAGTTGCGACCCACTTCGTAGTCGCTGCCGAGACAGAAGAGGTTTCCACCCAGGCGGGACGGTTCACGGCTTTCGAGGTCACAGCGTCCGAGGACGAAGGGACGAGGGTTGTCTATTGGTGGTCGGAGGATGTGGGCAACTTCGTGATGCAGGAAACATATCTCGGCAACGGCTCGGAGCCCGCCGAGACGATGATCCTCCGGGATTACAACAATGAGTCGAGTTCGGGTATCCTCGTCTTCGTTGCCATAGGCGCCGTCGCCCTGGCTGTCGCCTTGATCGTGCTCGGGCTAGTGTTGCTTAAGCGGAGGTCGAGGGGCGTGCAGCCGAAGCCTCCCCCCGAGCTCCTGCAACTACCTCCATCTTGACGCTGGGCGACACTCCAGCAGCAAGTCGCTCTGCATGATCTTCGATTGTCCAATTGTCCAGGCGTGATATTCTGGGTTTTAATAGACGTACGATTTCACCCTCTTCAGAGGATGATAGGTTGGCTAGGGCAGTCCTGAACCCTCTGACGAAGGAACAAGAGGACGCAGTGCATGCGGAGTCAATCAGGATTCTTGAGGACATCGGCATAAAGGTCACCAGCACCGAGGTGCTGGGAATCCTGAAGGAAGCAGGCGCTGTTGTTGACCACAAGACGCAGATAGTCAGGATATCCGAGGGGTTGGTCAAGGACTCCCTTTCCAAGGCGCCAAAGGAATTCCTGATGTGCGGCAGGGATAGATCGAAAGACCTGCGGCTCCCGGCCACAAGGGTTCAGGGAGTGAACGACGGCCAGCCCACCGACGTCTGGGACATCGACACGCAGAGCAAGAGGAAGTCCAGAATCAATGACCTCATAGACCTGACGCTTGTGTGCGATGCGATGGCGGAGGTTGAACTCTATTGGCCCGAGGTTGTGGCCACCGACCTGCCCCCCGAGGTCTCCAACAGCCATGAGTATGCTGCTTCCACATTCTACACTGGCAAGCACGTGCAGCACGGGGCGGGGGACAAGACGGACGCTCAGTGCCTCATAGACATCGCGTCGGCGATAGTCGGCTCTGAGAAGGAGCTTCGCAGGAGGCCGATAGTCTCCATCACTCATACTCCGATCACCCCCCTGCGCTTCGAAGAAGGGGACATCGAGGCAGCTGTGGTGTTCGCGCGCGCGGGCCTGCCCGTCGTGCACCTGTCGATGGCGATCTCTGGCTCGGTCTCGCCCGTCACACTGGCGGGGACGATTGCGCTCGTCAACGCAGAGAACCTCGCGGGGTTCGTCATTTCTGAATCCGCAGCCAAGGGAGCCCCAGTGCTTTACAGCTCGGAAAGCGGTCCCATGGACATGCGGACTGGCGTATTCCTGTCGGGTTCCACCGAAGGAGCGCTCATCAATTCCGCAGGGTGCCAGATGGCACGCAGATACCGGATGCCATGTCAGGTAGGCGGGACCGCGGCCTCGGGAACGATGCCAGGTTACGAGGTGGGCTATCAGAAGGCGATCAGCGGCCTTCTTCCTGCGCTCTCAGGTGCCGATCAGGTGGTCGGTATAGGCGGGTTCGACCGGTCTGGATGCGAGTCCGTCGAACAGATAATCATGGACTGCGAGCTCTGGAGGAACGTGCTTCGCGCGTGGAGTGGCGTGAAGGTGGACAAGGACACGCTCGCCTTCGAAGCCATAGCCAGGGTCGGCCCTGGCGGATACTTCATGAAGGATTCGCACACGCTCAAGCACTTCAGGAGCGAGAATCTGCTCCCGAAGATCGCGATGCGACCGGCAGCTCCCGGTTCAAAGGAGGAGCCGATGAGGGAGGCTGCAAGGACAGAAGCAAGGAGAATACTCAAGGACCACATGCCCGTCCCTGTTGACAAGTCTGTGAAGCAGAGTATCCGCGACGTCCTCTCGAAGTACGATATGGAACTTCACGGTAAGCAGACGTCTACCAAATACCTCGATCGCTTTGGCTGAGGCTGGTACCTCTGAGCAAGAACTGGTGGGCGCTAAGCGCAGCCTTTGCGCCCTCGCCCGCAGCGACGACGATCTGCTTCTCGTGAACATCTGTCGCGTCCCCGGCTGCGAAGATGCCCGGGACGCTGGTCTCGCATCTGCAGTTCACCTTGATCTCTCCGTATTCGTTCAGATCGACCAGGTTTCTTGCGAAATCGGTATTCGGTTTCAGACCGATCTCGACGAATACTCCCTTAACGCTAAGCAGCGATTCCTTTCCGGTCTTCTTGTCGCGGACTCTGATACCGTCGACAACTTTGTCGCCAACAATCTCCACAACATCGTAGCCAACGAATGGTTCGATGTTCTTGTGCTGAGGGATTCGGTCTTGAATGATTGGGTCGGCCCTCCAAGGGTTTCTCGAGATTAGGTACACAGTGGCGGCTACCTGGGCCATCTCGATAGCCGCTTGTATGGCCGAGTTGCCTCCTCCACACACAGCCACGGATTGGCTCGAAAACAGAGGCCCGTCGCAGGTGGCGCAGTAGGACACTCCGCGTCCGATCAGCTTCTTCTCGCCGGGCACGCCTAGCTCCGTTGGGCGTTTGCCCGATGCGACGATGACAGTCTTCGCGGAGATCTCCCTGCCCCCGTCTGTAGTGACTATGACCCCCTCGCTCGTGCGCGTCATCGTCTTGACCTCGTCCGTGACGATTGCGACGGGGAACTGTCGTACCTGCTCCTCGAACTTGGCCGCCAGTTCTTTGCCCGTGATGTACTGGTACCCCATGTAATTCTCAATCCCCAGAGTCCAAGCGACCTGACCGCCAACATCTTTGGAGACGATGGCCACGGAAAGCTTCTTGCGAGCGACATAGACGGCGGCGGTCATGCCCGCAGGACCAGCACCGATGATGCAGACGTCCACCGTACCCTCGACCTCTGATGGTGAATCGAGTCTCAGCATCATCGGCTGCGATGACCGCGCTCCCGCGATATTATGTTTGTCCAATACCGAAAGCGAGGTACCCAAATCGACACGACGCTCTCGCAAGTTAGAAAGCGGGGTAACTGAATGACTCCCTCAGGCGTTGGGCATGGATTCCTTCGAAGGGACATATCACAGATCTCTCGCCAGGGGCGCTAGGGCGGCAGTTGAGGATGTCATCGGAACCAAGAAGAACGAAAGGGTTCTCATAATCAGCAACCCAGGAACCGATACCAGGCCCATCTCGATGGCCCTGTTCGACGGTTTCCTTGAGGCCGGGGCGGTCCCGGTTCTCATCTTCCAGAGGGAGAAGGGGCAGTTCGACTTCGCGGAAGAGGAGGTCGTCAAGGGAATGGCCTCGGAGCCAGCGGTGGTCATCTCGGTCAGCAAGGACAGGCTGGGAAAGGACCGCCACGGCATGAAGCACGGCTACCAGGGCAAGCGGAGGTACGACCACATATTCGACCTACTCTATGAGGAGGGCAAGATCAGGGGCTTCTGGTCTCCAGGGATCACGAGAAGCATGTTCTGCAGGACGGTGCCCATTGACTACACGCGCCTGCGCAAAGACGCCGCGCGCGTGTGCAAGTCGATCTACGGTGCGGAGAGCGTCCGCGTCACAGGTCCCGGGGGCACGGATGTCACAATCGGCGTCAGGGGCAGGAAGCCCAAGCGAGACGACGGCAACTACACGAAGGCAGGTTTGGCGGGCAACGTCCCCTCCGGTGAAGTCTATGTGTCTCCAGAGCTGGGAACGATGAGTGGCGTGATCGCGTTCGATGGCTCGATGGTGCTAAATGAAGGGGAGGTCGTGATCAAGCGGCCCATCATCGCCGAGGTCAAGGACGGTTACATATCGAGTATAACCGGAGGCAGAGAGGCTGAGCTCCTGAAGGAGTCGATCAAGGTGGGCGAGAAGAAAGCGAGGGAGAGCGGCAAGAAGGGCCAGATCAAGCCGTCCCTTGTTGAGAAATATGCCAAGAACGCGTGGAGCATCGGAGAGCTCGGCATCGGCCTGAACAGAAAGGCGAAGATAGTGGCGAACATGCTCGAAGACGAGAAGGTCTACGGGACGTGCCACTTTGCCGTCGGAAGCAACTACGATGGAGACGCAGATGCACTTATTCACCTCGACGGCCTGGTCAAATCGCCGACAATAGTCGTGAAATCCACATCAGGCAAGGAAACCACGATGCAGGAGAAGGGCAGGCTGGTTTGGGACTAGCCAAGGCTTAATTGCCCTTCTGTAGATGCCTCGTGCATGGGTGAGCCTCTCAGGGCAGGGGCGGTCGATCAAGACGTCCTCGACCGGTCGAGGAGGATTGGATGGCTTGACCTTGATGCCGTTTCCAGGGCTAGAGTCCTGATGGTCGGCGCAGGAGCGATCGGCAACGAAGTGGCGAAGGATCTCGTCCTGTCCGGTTTCAAGAGAATAACGATTGTCGACATGGACCATGTGGTCGGGTCCAACCTCAGCAGGTGTCTGTTCTTCTCGAATCAGGACGTCAAGGAGAAGGCGAAGAAGGCAGAGGTGGTCGCCAAAGGATTGAGGAATCTGGCAGACGACTTGGAAATTGTCGCCATCACGTCTAGGATCGAGGATCTGCCAGATTCAATCTTCTCTGAGCACGATATCGTCCTGGGCTGTCTGGACAACGTTGCTGCCAGAATACACGTCGGGTCCCATGCATATCCGGCCGGCAGAGTCCTCATCGACGGCGCTATGGATGGGTTTGTCGGGAAAGTGATGGTCGCCCGCCCTCCTGACGGCGCGTGCCTTCAGTGCGGCATGAACCGCACGCACTCGAAGATAGCCTCCTTGAGATTCAGCTGCACTGGCAAGGATATGGTGTTCCACGAGCCCCGGGTGCCCGCGGAGATAACAACAACAAGCGTGGTCGCAGCGGTGATGGTCCGCGAGGCTCTCAAGGTCGTTTCGGGGAAGCACGAGAACCTGCTCTCGAATTGCTTCTACTACGATGGTCTCAGGAACGTGTCCGAAGAGATGGAGGTCCCGCGCGACCCCTCGTGCGTCGTGCACACCAGGCCGCCCTGACGGCTACAGGTATCCGAAAACGATTTAACCTCAAATTGAGTCCAGTAGGTCGGTGGTTTTCTGGTCATCAGAATAAAGGTGAAGAACGCCGAGACCGGAGCGACCGTCGAGATGGAACTCGAGAACGAGAACACGGTCGACGAGGTCATAGAGAGCGCCGCGACCTTCTGGAACAAGGATATGGGCGCCTACGTGCTCCGCAAGGGCAAAAAGGTCCTAAGGGGCGGCAGCAACCTCGGCGAATCCGGAATCAGGGCCGACGACGTCCTTGAGCTCATACCTGATCCAGAGGGCGGCAGTCTGTAATGCCCCTCCCGATGGACGTCCTGAAGATTCGCCTCAGGAATGAGATAGAGATGTGCCAGCGCGAGCTGAAACACCACCTGTCGGTGTCCGACCCGTTGCTGTCCTCCTTTCCGATCATGGTGAACGTCACTCTGCTCAGGGTGCCAGGGCCGGATTGGGAGGAGGGCAAGGTCGTCCATAGGTTCGTACACCGCATAGCGATTATCGTGAGCGAGGACTACCCGATGGAGAAGCCTATTGTCAAATGGCTCACACCGATCTTCCACCCGAATATCATGCCGCCTGAGGACGGAGGGTATGTGTGCACGAAACTGCTTGAGAACTGGGACTTCTCATCGAACCTGATGGCGTTCATCAAAGGGGTGGAATCCCTGCTCGTCAACCCAAATCCAAGGAATCCATTCGGCAACGATTCATGCACGAGGGCTGCAGCCTATTTCAACCGCAACAGGTACGTCCCTCCCGCTGTCATGGATCAGTCGGACAGGAGGATCAGGATAGTAGGTGACGCGAGTGGCTAGACCGAGGATTGTCAAGGAGACCAAGCGGGCCATCAACGAACTGCAGCCTCCCAGCGACGGCATTCGTCCGCACCCTTGGCTGTCTGAGGAATCGCTGGCCGCTTACAAGAAGGCGGAGAGGTCCAGGAAACCGTTCCGTCTGTACCTCTCATCCGTCGCGGAGGGAAAGATACGAGAGCACGCGCTTGGTGAGGCCCCCAGACGCCTCGAGGTCATGGGGTTCATGCTCGGAGAAGTCCTGTCCTGGCGCAAGAGCACTTATTCGGTGGTACGCGACGTTGCAACCACCGAGCTGAGAAGCTCTGCGTCCAAGGTCCGGTTCGACCCCAATGCGTTCCCGAAGCTATTCGTGGGCCTCGACGGATCGGGCTTCGATTATGTATTGGTCGGCTGGTACCATTCGCATCCTGGCCACACATGCTTTCTGTCGAGGACAGACCTGGAGACGCAGAGGTCGATGTTCCGGGAGGTGTACCACTCCGCACTGGTCATCGACCCGATCAACGAGGACATCAAGGCTTTCAGGCTCATCGGCAACGGATACGAGGAGATCCAGTTCGCGGTTTTCGACCAAACGACGTTGAAGAAACCCGCCAGGAAGAGGAAACTGAAGGTCGAACCGGCAGTTGGCTGATGAGAGCCGCCCGTCCAGCGAGAAGGTTTTTGTGTCTCCCCGACCTTTATCACAGCAGACGGGGAGAGTGATTTGACGGTTCCTCGGGCCGGTGTCTGGACATCTCTGCTTTGCGCGGCAGCAGTGCTCAGCGTCCTAGCCCAGCCAGCCGTCGCGCAGGACGAAGATCACTTCCTCGAGTACAGCGTAGATGATTTCAAGGTCGTCTTCATGTCCGGGAACTTCACGACCTACATCCTGTATGACTGGCCCAGCGTCGCCTTCGAGCACGCGAGGGACTACTTCTCCTCGACCTTCCAGGTCAGTCTGCCGGTTCTGTACCTTTTCAACGATACGGATGGGAACGGCGTGTTCACGAGGTCGGAGGCGGTCTACTACGGCTACCTCGATACTATGCACCTGGTCGCATGGAACGTGACCGACGTCGTTTTCCTTGAACCCGATAGCGCGTCCGAGGAAGCGTTGGTGGGACTATGGGCAGTTTTCGGATTGTTCGACAGCCCTGAGGCAGTCGAGCCGGTGGTCGAGGACTGGGGCAAGCTGACTATTTGGTACAGCATCTCGGAATCGCCCGTTGCCTACTCCAACAGCATGGGCAACTACGTTGTCGACGGCAAGCTCGACCTCAGGCTGAATCTCAGCCTTGAGATTCTGAAGCCCCTGAACTGCTCCGGAGTGGCGCTCGAGCAGGACCTGAAAGGCGGCTGGGGATCCGATGTCTTCCTCTTGACCGAGGAGGATGAGCAGGGCGAGGTGAACTCGACCGAGGTTCTGGTGAACGTCGATGAGACCGAGTACGGAGACGCCTTCGCGCATAGGTTCAGGCAGACCCAGCTACCCACACAGAGGATCGATTTCGTTAAGGAAGACTGGACAGCACAGGCGCATTACAAGCTCAGCTCTGTCCCGATGGCAAACCACAGCGGCGAGTTGGCCGAGGTCAGTATGAATTGCTCGTACTACACGACGGGCTCGGAGATGGTCTTGCACACTGCCTACTTCCTGCCCAATGACACGACAATCATGACCCATGACCTCAGCCTTGGGATCGATGAGGCCGGGTTCTACACCGGAGTCAGGGACTGGTTCTCTGAGAATCTGGCGGCCATACTCATCGCGACGGGGACAGTCGCGACGATAATCTCTGTTGCAATCCTTCTCTTCATGTACAGGAGGATGAAGAAGAACGGTGGTTCGTGGATAGGTGCGTCCGAGAACCGATCAAAGCGTCCTCCCAAGGACTAGACCCAGATCGCGTGCCTCTTCCTCATCGCGCCCTCGCTCTGGCCCAGTTTGTCCATCAGCGTCGCGACGATGCTGTCGAGGTAGATCAAGGTCGCGTTCTCAAAGACGGTCCCGAGGGGGGCGAGTCTCTTGCGCTCGTCGTCCTTTGGCGGGTGGATCTCGATCACGAGGTTCGATGCGGCCGCCAACTTCGAGTGGTTGTTGGCCGTGATCGAAACGACCTTGGCGCCGACTCTGCGAACTATGTTCGCGGTCTGAGTGGCTGACATGGTCTCCCCTGTGTACGACACGATCACTACGACGTGCCCCTCCTCGACTATCGGGGTGATGGTCTCACCGATGAAGTAGACCTCAAGGCCCATTTGTACGAGTCGTATCGCGAACGCCTTCGCGATGAGCCCGGACCTGCCAACGCCGTAGATGAATATCTTTCTGGAGCCGATGATAATGTCGACGAATCTGTCAGTCCCCTCTACATCTGGTTCGAGGGTCTTTATGATGCTGTTGACGATGTAGTCCGAGCTCTCTCTCATTTCGAATCGGCCTTCTCTTTCTTGTTGACCGTCTTCGTCTCCTTCGAGACCTTCTTGGCCAGAACCCTCTCCAATATGACCTTCATGTACATCGCGTCATGCTCGAGCAGAGGCGAGCCCGATATCATGGTGATGGGCTGGTTGCGGTCAACGAGGGCTTCAGCGAGAGGCTCGAACCTGAGGTCACCCTTCTTGATGGATGTGAACCTCTTCTCATTTCCCCCTTCGTGCTCAACGCCTGAGAAGTGAGAGTAGAATTCGCCTTTCGTGTGGTCCCAGATATCGTCCAACAGCTCGTCGAAGTCCTTCGGCTCCCTCAGGATGCCGCTCTCCCTGGCGTGGTAATGTGCGAAGTTTATGACTGGAACGACCCCGTCCACTTCCTTGCAGAGTTTCGTGACCTCGGCAAGGCTGCCGAAAATCTCCTGCCTACCGCTGAGCTCGACACCTATGGGGACCTTGATGCCCTGCTTCTTGTACCACTTCGCCAGTCCGCCGATCCGCTCCTTGACCTTCTTCTGCGCGACCTTCGGGGACGCTTCACCGTAGAGGCCCATGTGAGTCACAACGATGCTCGCCCCCAGCTCCCTGGCCATGAGCCCTCCCCATTTTATCGAGTCTATGCTTCTGAAGCAGAGTTCTCCGTCCCCTATGAGATCCATGTAGT
>Ga0299912_10002767_pt1 | contig 14365 bp, 10 predicted proteins | sample RVTome_2_FD_207667 | JGI IMG/M metagenome (GOLD analysis project Ga0299912, IMG submission 207667) | Soil microbial communities from uranium-contaminated site in the Upper Colorado River Basin, Wyoming, United States - RVT95D214 (version 2) ...
TCGCGACCCTGTGCGTTCTCCTTGTCCTCTGCTTTTTTCTTTACACGAGACTCCTGGCGCGCGGCCAGACCGGCCTATCACTGGACGAACTCATCAGCCTGCTGGCCTGGGGCGGATTCTTGATTCTGACCGGGGCTCTGCTGGGGACCGTTTCCGATGAGCGGGAGCGCAAGATCGAGAACATCCAAAAAGCCTATGTCGGTGTCCTGGGCATCCTGCTCAAGTATTTCGAGGTTGCCGACGAGGAAAAGCCCCCTTCGTTGCGCGTCTCCCTCCTGGCCGGGATGCTGGCCAAGAAGGCCGGGATGGGTAGGAGCGACGTCGAAAACGTCAAGTCGGCCGCCCTGCTGATCGGAACGGGCGAGCTCAAGAACAACGTGCGCCTTTTCCAGGAGGTCGCGGAATTTATCCGGTCGGGAGGGATGGGCGCGCGGGCTCAGATCGGAAGCCGCGATCAAGTTTTGCTCAATACGACGGCCTCCTTGCTCAAGGAAGTCGAGCCGCTCCTTTCCGGCTATGTCCGGCATTATGTCGAGGACGCCGGGCGGATCGACAAGGACCTGGCCGACGTCCCCAAGGGAAGCAGCCTGATCGCCCTGGCCGATCTTTTCGACCGTCTCCGGACGACGGGCGAGGCCAACCTGGGGCCGGAGACGATCCGGTCTTTCAAGGACTTCGAGCGGCTGGCCGGCCGGGCGTTCCCCGAGACCGCGGTCCAGGTGTTGCGCGAAGTCGCCCTCATCTTGGAGTGAAACGCCGAGACGTCATCGGGATCGATCTGGCCGGGGCCGCCCACCGTCCGACCGGCGCCTGCCTCCTGCGCGGCCTCGGGGCCGAGACGCGCCTCCTTTACTCCGACCAAGAGATCAAGGACTACATTCTGGCGGCCGTTCCCGCGCTCGTCGCCGTCGACGCGCCGCTCAACCTCCCCCCCGGCCGCCGCTCGATGGACGACCGGAACGGGGAGCACTACCGGCCTTGCGACCTTGAGCTTAGGAGGAGAGGCATCCCCTTCTTTCCGATCACGCTGGGGCCGATGCGCGGCCTGACCGAGCGGGGGATGGGGCTGCGCCGCAGCTTGGCGCGGAAGGGAATCCACGTCGTCGAGATGTATCCCGGGGGAGCGCAGGATATCTGGAAAATCCCCCGCGCCAAGCGCGACCACGACGGCCTGCTGCGGGGGCTGAGAAAACTCGGGCTCAAGGGCCTGCGCCGCGCGGCCTCGGACCATGAGCTCGACGCCGCGACGGGCGCCCTGGTCGGGCGCCTCTTCCTCGAGGCTAAGGCCGAGGTCTTCGGCGACTTTAAAACCGGCGCGATCATCATGCCCCGGTCGCGGAAAACGAAACGGAGAGGGAAGACGCCGGCGGCTTGAAATGAGGTTTGGATGGAGGACCTTCCGATGAAACAAACAGCGGCCCGGCTTTGTCTGGTTCTAGCCCTGGTTTTCGGGCTCGGTACGGATACGGCCGCGGCCGGGATGCGGAACCCGCCCGCTCCGCTCTTCAGAGATCCCGTTTTCGACGGGGCCGCCGATCCTTCTCTTATCTGGAACGACAGGGAGCGGGCCTGGTGGATTTTCTATACGAACCGCAGGGCCAACGATCCGGCGGCCCAGGACGGCGTCCGCTGGTGCCATGGGACCGACATCGGGATCGCCTCTACGGCGGACGGCGGCCTGACCTGGACCTACCGCGGAATCACTCGGGGGCTTGATTTCGAGCCCGGCCGAAACACGTTCTGGGCGCCCTGTCTCGTCGAGCACAGCGGGGTTTTTCACATGTACGTCGCCTATGTCAGGGGCGTCCCGGCCGACTGGAGCGGCGACAGGCATATCCTCCACTACACGAGCGGCGACCTCCGGAGCTGGAAGTTCGAAGCCGTCATCGCCCTGAGCTCGGACAGGGTCATCGACGCTTTCGTCTATCCCAGGCCGGACGGCGGCTGGCGGATGTGGTACAAGGATGAAACCCACGGCTCTCACATCTACACCGCGGACAGCGAGGACCTTTTCCGCTGGAGCGTCCGGGGCCCGGTCGTCACGGGCAAGGCCCAGGAAGGGCCCGCGGTTTTCCGGTGGCGGGGCTCGTACTGGATGGTCGTCGACCGCTGGCAGGGGATGGCCGTTTTTCGTTCGGCCGACCTCGCGAACTGGACCGAGCAGGCCGGACCGATCCTCGGAGTTCCGGGCACGAGACCCGACGACGCCGATATCGGCCGGCACGGCGAGGTCGTCGTTCAGGGACAGGACGCGTTCCTTTTCTATTTCACCCACCCGTTCGGCGCGAAGGACCACGTCCAACCGGGGAAACATCGCTCGTCTCTCCAGGCGGCCGCGCTCGAGATCGCGGACGGCTCGATCGTCTGCGACAGAAATAAGCCGTTCGCCCTGACCCTGAGGCCGCCGGGCGGTTTTCGCCCGGACGACCGGTCGGAAAGCCCCTTGCGCCTCGAGACCTCGGACCCGAAGCTGGCGGCGGCCTTCGCCTGGGCGAAAGGGCGGGCGCTGGACTGCGTCTTTCCGGCCGAAGTAACCGGGGACGCCGTCGGCGATTGGTATGAAGCCGCCCTGCCCGGGCGCTTCGCCTTCTGCATGAGGGACGTCTCCCATCAGGCCTTGGGCGCCCATGTCCTCGGCCTGGCCCGTTTCAACCTGAACATGCTCGAGAAGTTCGCCGCGGCTATTTCGGCCTCGCGCGATTACTGCTCGTTTTGGGAGATCGATAAATACAATCGGCCCGCGCCGGTGGATTACAGGAACGACGGCGACTTCTGGTACAACCTGCCGGCCAATTTCGACGTCCTGGACGCCTGCTGGCGGCAGTTCCTGTGGTCGGGGGACCGGACCTATCTCGATGGGCCGCGCTTCAAGAATTTTTACGAATGGACCGTCGACGCCTATGTCCGGGCCTGGGATAAGGACGGCGACGGGATTCCCGAGCATAGGCCCGAGTACGGGAAACGGGGTTTGGGGAGTTACGACGAAGGGCCGGACTCCGGCCGGACCCTGATGGGCTCCGACCTCCTGGCGTCCATGGCCAGGGCCTATCTCTCCTACGCCGAAATGCTCAAACTCGGCGGGGATGAGAAAGCCGCCGGCCGGTTCATCAAGAAAGCGGACCGGCTGCGCGGGTTCTTTCTCAGGAATGGGTGGGACTCGGGCTTGGGCCGTTTCGCCCCGGTCTTCCTCCAGGACAAGACGCCGCGGTTCGATGACATGTTCTGGAGCGGCGTCTTGATCCTTTATTTCGGGTTCATCCCTCGCGGGCCGCAGAGGCAGAAGACCCTCGACGGCCTTCTGGGCGGGAATCCCGGCGGGATCGAAATCCAGGCCTACCTTCCCGAGGTATTTTATCGCTACGGCCTCGAAGACGCGGCCTACGGCGAGCTCCTTGAAATCTGCGACGCGGGGACCCAGCGGCGGGACTACCCCGAGGCGTCTTTCGCCGTCATCGGAGCCGTCGCGGCCGGGTTGTTCGGCATTCAGCCGGACGCCCGGGAGAGGCGGGTGGTTACGCGGCCGGGCCTCGCGGCGCCGACGGAATGGGCCGAGCTCAGGAACGTTCCGGTCTTCGAAAACAGCGTCGGCGTCCGGCACCGGGCGATGGAAGAGACGGCGTTCGAAAATAGCGCGGGACCGGAACTCGTCTGGAAAGCCGTTTTTCCAGGCCGCTGGGCGGAGCTTGTCGTGGACGGGGCGCGGCAAAAGGCCTCCCGGGGCAAGGACGACAACGGCCGGGACGTCTCCTGGGTTCTCGTCCGGGTCGGCCCCGGAGAGCGGCATGCGGTAAAAACCGATTCCGGGATCGGAGGGCTTTGAGAGCGGTTTTCGCTTCCTGTTAATAGAAGTGGACCGGGAGGCGTTTTTTCTGTAAGTTAGACTTTGACCCTCCGAGGGAGCTTAATACCATTGAGCGGGCAGCGAATGACCCTGAAAACCGAGCGAATTTTTATTATTTTTCTTGGGGTGTGGATAATCGTTTTCTGCGGAATTAAGACCCTTCAACACTTTTCGTTCGGAACCAATGCCTGCGACCTTTCCATCGTCGACTACGGTTTTCATTACACCCTTAAGGGAGAGGTCATGGCCGACCCGTTTCATCAATACGCCTTCGGCCGTTGGGAAAGGAACCAGGGCATGCTTTCCTACGCGCCCGGCCGCGTCAAAGGTTGGGAAAGCCATTTTGCCCTCCACTTTACGCCGATTCTTTTCTTGATGATTCCTCTCTATGTCGTCTTTCCCGGGCCTCTCGTCTTGCTCCTGATCGAGGTGATCGCCATCGGCCTTTCCGGGCTGTTTCTGTATCTCATTGCGCGGAGTGTCCTAAGGGATCGGCTTCTTCCCGTCGTCGTGGCCGTCGTCTATCTCTTCTTTCGACAAATGTTGTTGGGTTTGATGCATGATTTTCATACCGAGCTGCTCTTTCCCGTCTTCTTTTTGGGCGCGTTCTATTTCCTGGCCATCCGAAAGAAGCCCCTCCTGTTTTATTTGTTCCTGAGCCTCGCCCTCCTTGTGAAGGAGGATATCGGAATCTATCTCTTCTTTTTCGGGATATTTGCCGTTTATAAGCTTAAGGAAAAACGGCTGGGGTGGTTGACATCCGCGCTGTCTCTCGGCTATGTTCTGCTGACTTTGGGAATCGTCATCCCGTATTTTCGCCAACAAGCGGGAGGAACCGGATTCTATCTCTATGGGGCCATCTATGGTCAGGAAAGCGGGAGCCTGGTCCAGATGATCGGCGCTATTCTCGGGCATCCCGGGATTCTCCTCCAGGGGGTTGATTTCGGGCTCTTCCTCCGGATCCTGGCCGCCAATATCCTTCTCCCGCTCCTGTTTCTCCCCCTGGCGTCCTCCTACGCGGTATTACTTGTACCGCCGCTTGCGGTGATGCTCTTGAGCAAAATACCGCAGATGTATACGTTCGGCCTCCACTACAGCATAACCTTTTTGCCTTTTCTTTTTCTGGCCTTGATCTATGGAATGAAGAATACCCGTGATTTCTTGGCTTCCCCGGCTGTGCGGAAAATCCGGATGAGCTTCTTCGTGGCGTGCTTACTGCTGTTGCTGGTCAATCTGGCGAACTCCAGTTTGTGGAGGATTATCCAGCCCTCCCGTTACAGGGCGCTTTCTTCCTATGCGGGCGTTAGGAAGCTCATCGGCCGGATTCCCGTCCAAGCTTCGGTGGCGGCTCAGTCGGCGTTGATCCCTCACCTTCCCAAGAGAAGAGCGATTGCGATGCTGCCCGCTTTTCATGGAGAAGACTATATTCTGACCCATCGAGGCGTCAATTTGTGGCCCTATACCGGGGAAGAGTTTGAGAATTTTCTCTTAACGATCGAACGCGATCCCGCCTATGAGCGGATCGGCCAACACGGGGACGCTCGCCTATTCAGGCGAATCAACGGATCCGGGGACAAGCGCTCTCAACTCGGCTTCTTGGGGCCGAGGATCTTGATCGCCTTGGGCAGGACCTCGAGCTCGATCCGATCCCTCCGGCCCAGAAACTCCCCGTTGTATTGAATGGGAAGCTCCTTTCCTTTGAGGACGATCCGCTTGGCCTTGAAATGTCTCTGGGTCCGCTGGAACAGTCCGAAGTAGATCAGGGGAAAAAAGAGGATATAGCGCGACGGCGAAAGCTCGAAAAAGGTGATGTCGAGAAAGCCGTCGTCGCTGCGGGCCTGGGGGGCGATTTTCCAGCTGTAGCCGAAGTAGTTCGTCTTGGCGATGACGCAGTCGAAGAATCGGCTGCGGAACGTTTTATGCTGGAAGGCCCGGCCCTTGTCGTCGACGCCGTCGAAGATCTCGACCTCCTTCTCGGTCGCGGGAAGCAGGAACATCTTGCGCACGGCCAGAACGTGCCCCAGCATCCCGTGGATCTCGTGCTCGAGCTTTTTCGCGGTGACGGCCGCGGTCGCGCCGATGCTGACGAATCCGGCGACGCGATCTTCGACCCGGACGAGGTCCGCCTCGCGCGGCTCGCCCTCGGCCAGGATCCGGAGGGCCTTCTTGGGGTTCTTGGGGATGCCGAAGGACTTGCGGAAGGCGTTGCCGCTCCCGAAGGGGATGATGCCGAAGACGACCTCCTTCGTCCTGCCCGAATTCATGACGCCCTGGAGGACGTCGGCCACGGTCCCGTCCCCGCCGATGGCGACCACGACGTCCGATTCGAGACAGGAGTCGCGGGCGAGGCCGACCGTCAGCTCTCGCTCGCCCAAAGTGTCGTGGACGCGGCCGGGCAGGGCGCGGCGCAGGTCTTCCCTCATCTTTCCCCGCCGCAGCCACTTCTTGTTGGCGGCCCGGGGGTTGATGATGCAGGCCGTGGAGGGCCCGGATGCTGTTTTGCGGCTCATGACGATGCCTCTCAGCCGTGTATTTATAGCACTTCGCCCCGGCCGATGTCAAAATTCCGGAATTAGTTATTCGGCGGGGGGCATGGCTTTTTTTTCTTTTTGAGAAGCTTGCCCAGGATGGGGGCGACGCCGACCGAGAGGAGGACGACAGTGAGGAGGACGAGGAGGGTGTCGGACAGCTTGATGGCTCCGCCCGCGAGGCCCAGGATATAGAAGCGGGGCGTCCGCGAGGTGACGACGGCCAGGATGTACTTCCAGAGGGGATAGCGGGCCAGAACGACCAGGAACCGGAAGGGATAGAAGGGAATCGGCGTGAACCCGGCCACCCAGAGCGAAAGGAAGGGCGCCTTTTTGAACCAGGCGACGAGCTTCTGGACCCCCCGGCTCTGGAGCATCTTACGGAAGAGCTTGAGGTCGGCGACGTACTTGAACACGGAATAGTTGATGACCTCGGTCAGGGTCGTACCGGCGATCGATACCAAGGCGATCGTCAGGGGCCCGTAGAATTTGGAGAAAAAGAGCAGGACGGGCTCGTGGGGGACGGTGGCGACCAGGAACTCGGCCGGAAAACAGTAAAAGAACAAGACCCAAAGGCTCTTGCTTTGTCGCAGAGCGGGGGCGGCGATCCACAGGCCGAGCAAGGTCGCGACGAACGCGATCTGAATGCTGAAGAGGAGCGTCCGGACGCGGTGCCGGACCCGTTCGGAGGGAAGCGGGATTCGCTCCGCGCTCTCCAGGACGGCGGTCACGTCGGCGATGTCCGGCGTCGGCTTGGGCGCGTCGTTCATGCGGCGGGTTTTCCGGGGCGGCGGAGCCTGTGGATGTTGTCCTTGATTAGGTACTTGACGGGGCGCTCGGACCCGCCCCGGATCGACGTGTAGCAGAAGGTGCAGTCATTGTGCTTGAGAAACTCGCGCCGGATCTGGCGGGGCGAGTCGTAATCCTTGATGATCAGCCCGCAGGGAGAAAGGGTCCCGTTCGGATTGACGACGTAGAAGCGGATCCCGGCCCGGCAGTTCGGGACCGAGCCGGTCTCGAAGAAGACGATCATGTTGCGGAACACGTACTCCGAAGTGTAGATCGTATCGTGGCGGCGCTTGTGCTCGATAAGCCGATCGATCGTCGCCTTGAGCTCTTCCATCTCCTCGGGCGGGATCATAAATTCCTTTTTCCGGGTCCGCAGCCAGGTGTAGGTGCTGAAGTTCATCCGGACGCCCCAGGCCCGGGCCTGTTCGGCCAGGGCCGGGAGGAGCCTGAAGTTGTCCCTCTGGACGACGCCGGACAGGGTGATGGCCTTGGACTCGCCCGGCCCGAAGCTCTCCATCAGGGTCCGGATTTTCTTGAAAAGTCCGGGGACGGCCCGGAACGCGTCATGGCGCTCGTCGGGGTAATCGAGGGATAGGGAGAATTCGTCGACGCCGGCCTCGATGAGCTCGTCGTACTTGGCCCGGGTCAGCAGGGTCCCGTTCGTGGTCAGGACGATAAAGGGGGGGCGGTCCGGAACGCGGATGGAGCGGATGACATCCACGATGTCGGGCCGGAGGAGGGGCTCGCCGCCCGAGATCTGGGCCACGACCGGCTTGAAGCGGCGGGCCAGCTCGCCGAAACGCTCGGCCGGAGCGCGCGTCTCGCGGGGATTGTTGGCGGCGCCGCCCAGGTGGCAGTGCTTGCATTGGGCGTTGCAGTTGTAGGTGACTTCGAAAGAGATACAGAAAGGCCGCCGCAGGAAGAAGTTGGCGATGCCCCGCCTGGCCAGCGATCGGGTCCGGGCCTTGGAATCCATCGTGCTCCTTTCTCGGTCAGCTTCCGCGTTTCCCGCGCAGGATGTCAATTGAACATAATTTAATTACGATCAAAATGCAAGCGAGAATCGCCGGCAGGGGCCACCAGCCGGCCGGCAGAAAGATCAGGGCCAGGGTCACGACCGTCGAGTTCGCGAACTTCCCGGCCGGGCTGAAGTTCCAGCGGTAAACCCGGCGGTCGATCTCGTAAAAATAGTTGGGCGAGATGAGCCCGAAGGTGCGGAACTGGTTGCTGAGGTAGAAATCGACGAAGGCGAAGTCGACGAGATAGAGGGTCACCGGAAGGAACAACCAGGGTCGGACGTGGAGAAAGTTCAGGAAGAAGAAGAGCGTCTCGACCCGGTCGGCGATGATGTCGATCTCGGCGCCGAGGACGGTCTCCTGCCGGAACAGCCTGGCGTAGTAGCCGTCGCTGAAATCCCCCAGCCAGTGGACGCCCAGGCCGATATAATTGTAGAGCGGATTTTGGCGCAAGATGGCCAGGATGAAGAAGACGAGCGACCCGGCCAGGCGGGCCAGCGTGATGAGGCTGGGGACGCTGGCGAACGCGCTCGGCCGGAGCGGCCCGAACAGCGAAAACCCATCCGGGCCGGACGCCTTATGTCCGTCAATGACTTTGGATGGCATCGCTTTCCTTTCGGGTGTGATAAGGACTCAGCGTTCCCGGGTCCCGTCGCCGATCCGGATCTCACGGGGGAGCGGCGCGTCGTAGCGGCCGTTCCCGTCGACATCGACGAAGACGGGGTTGGTGACCGCGTAGGGCAGGGCGGCGTCCTCGGCCGTTAGGGCGTTGACCTGGAGGACGGGATAGAGCGGCCGCCGCCCCGTGACCTGGCAGACGATGGTGGCATCGCGGGCCAGGGTCAGCCCGACCCGCTGGCGAAATTTCCGGACGGCCCCCCGCGACGGCTCGACCGGGAAGATGAGGCCGGGCTCACCGTTAATGATCAGGCAGATCTCGTCGATCTCGATCCAGGGCGCGCCGCGGACCTCGACTTGGACGGCGACCTTTCCGTCGCGGGCGGTCAGGGTGTCCCCGGATTCGGCGCGGTCGCCGACCTTGAGCTCGACGATCGGGCCGTTCGAAACAAACGATCGCCCTTTGCGGACGGCGTCGAATAGGGCGGCCTGGTCGAGGGCGCGGCCTTCGCCGCCCGTATAGCGGACATAGGTCCGGGAATAGCCGGGCTCCTCGCCGTCGATCGAATGGGTATCCGAGGAGCCGACGACCGGGAAGAAATAGCCGCGGTTCAGGAGATGGAGCCAGTCGGCGACGGACTGTTCGTTCCCGCCGCTGAAAACGGGGCCGTTCACGGCCTCGATGACGTCGAAGTCCGTGCTGAACCCGGGCGAGGCCGAGGCGGCGGCCTCCTTGTCAAGCTCGTAGTTGTTGAAGAATCCCAGACTTCCCGCCCGGGGATGGTTGAGCTGGCGCAAGGCCGAGGCCGACTTCTCTCGGGCGGCCTTGAGTAGGGCCTCCGGGCTCCCGCCCAGGGCCGAGACCGCCCCGTTGTTGTCCTCGCCGGGCGCCGGGGTCAGAGGATAGACGTTGAAGTGGATGAAATTATCGGGAGCGGTGACCTCGGTACCGGAGAGGACGGCGAGGCGATCCTCGAGCCCAAGCTCGGCCAGGGCCGGGCGGTAATCCGTGACGAAGTTATGGTCGGTGGCCACGGCCACATCGACGCCCTCTGCGACCAGGGACAGGACGCGGTCCGGGATCCGATTGCCGCCGTCCGAGAACTGGGTATGGAGATGGGGGTCGAGAGAGACGAGGCCGGGTGTCGCGACGACCCGGTCGATGGTCAGGACGATCTCGCAGCGCTCGCCTTCGAGAAGGTCGATCACCTCGTCATCGATCGAGTACTCGGGGCCTCGCGAGGCGGTCAGAAGGTAGGCGCCCGCGGGGATCTGGATGTCCGCGCCGTCCTTCCCCGGGAAAACGTGGTTCTTGAACGCCTCCCAGCCCCGCCTGCTCCCGATCGGATCGTCGGGAGCGAAATAAGGCGTTTGGGCCGGGCGGAGTCCGAGGACCGTGACCTTTCCCGGGACGTGCGCGCCCGTTCCGTCGCGGAGTCGAAGCCGGACGGACGCCCGGGGCGAATCCTCGAGGACGCATTCATTGGCCGCGCCGGGCTCGACGCTCAGGAATTTCTTGACGACGGCGGGGAAGAAGTGGGCCGTGACCTCATAGACGCCTTGGGGAAGGACGACGTCCAGGCCGGGCCGCGGCTCGCCGAACGTCCGGAAGAAGACCGAAGACGAGACGGGATCGCGGACGATGACCTCCATCCGGTCGCTCCGGACGTTCTCGAAGAACAGCCGGGCCGTCGCCGGCCTGACCTTAAGATCGCGATAGATCGAGGCCAGGAGCGTTTCGGGCTTATCGTCGGCGAACAGGACATAGCGGACCGAGAAGGACGCTCCGGGCGCGAGCGTCCCGGGCGGGCGAACATCCCCGGCCGGGACGGGATTCGGATTGAGCCAACCCAGTACATGGCCCGGCTTCTGATAGACGCGGAAATTATAGGCGGGGAAGCGCTCCCGGCTGTAGGGGTTGAAGGAATAGGAGCTCTGGGCGTTGAAGTAGAGATAATACCCCAAATCTTCGAACGGTCTGGCGCCCGTGTTGGTCAAGGTCGAGACGATCTCGATCCGGCCCGATCTCGCCGTGAAGCGGTAGGCCGTTTTCACCCCGGCCGATCGCCCCTCGGCGTCTTCGTAGGAGGCCTCGCACTCCAGGGATATCGTCCGGCCGGCCGGCTCCGGCCGCGGCCGAAGCGAGCCGTAGGTCAGATAGTGATTGCGGTTCTTGATGACGAGAGCCGGGGACCCGATGACAAGCGCGTTGGAGAGTTTTTTTCCGGCCGGGACGAAACCGATGACGCTTCCTTTAAGGCTCGCGGTCGGGAGGTTGAGGGTTGTCTTGCGGGCGCGGTCGGTGCCGCCCACCAGGACGAGAAACCGCCCGTCCGAGACAAGGATATCCCCGCTCGCCCACGCCGCGCAGAAAGGCTCGATTAGGTCCTCGGCCTTGGCCACGGTCCGGACTTCGATCTGAGCGCTCAACAGCGGCGCGACGAAAACCAGGGCGGCCAGAACGGCCCGGATAGAGATGGAACTGGGTTTCATGATCGGCGCCTCCTCTTCTCTTGGCCTGTTTTATTTCCTCAAGGACATTTAAGTTATAATAAATAACAAAGGATATCAAATACCGCAAATAGAATGGAAATGGGCAGCCTCGGTCTGAACCTGCTGAACGAGGTCCGGACGGTCCGGGGGCGGGAGTACCTGTTCCGGGTCGAGACCTCGGACCGCCCCGCCGATTACCTCAAGTACGAGCGGCTTCGGAACGCCGTTTGGGATTTTCCCGAGGACGCCCTGCCCGGCAGCCGGAATATGATGAGCGAAAACTTCTTTCACGACGGGAGCAGCTTATTCATCGGCGTCTTCGCCGGCGACGGCCGGGGCGGATTCCCGCTCGACGAAAACCATTTGGCCGGGTTCAGCTACGGGTTCGTCGGTGTCCGGGACAGAGCGGCCGGATTCCGGGACGCCGGCAACCTCTGGTTTTATTCCCAATACGCGGGCGTCCGTCCCGAGTTCGAGCATTGCGGCCTGGGCGCGCCGATCAAGGAGTTTCAGAAGAAGGTTCTGCTCGAGGTCTTCGGCATCGGCGCCGTCGTCTGTACCTACGATCCCTTGACCGGCGTCAACGCCCATCGGAACATCCGCCGCTTCGGGATGGAGGTCCTCGAATACCGGGAGGATACCTACGGCGCGTTCGGCGGGCGACTCAACCGGGCCGACATCCCCTCGGACAGGTTCTTTGCTATTTGGGACCTAAAGCGGGAGCCGTCGCGTTCCGGCTTCTCGCTCGAGCCCCTCCTCGGCGCCGGACGCGCCGTCGTGAAGTCCGCCGAGATCGAGGTCGCCGGCAAATCCCGGACCTGCCGCCTGGATGTCTTCGAAGGGCTGGACCTGAGCCTGGAAGCCGACCTCCTCCTTGTCCGGATTCCTTCCGATTACTTCGAAATGCTGAGGGAGACCGACACCGCCGACGAACGAGTCCGGCGCATCCCTCTCGATTGGAGACTCGGGACGCGGACGGCGTTCCAAACCCTCTTCCGGCGCGGCTATAGGGTCTTTGATTTTGTTTTGTCCGGCGAGAATCCCAAGCGGAATTTTTACGTATTAAAGAGATATCAGGACGGGCGATGAGAAACGCTGTAGCCGAACCGATACCGCAGTGCCCCTCCGCCGCCGTTGAAGTCCGCGGCCTTGCCAAGATCTACCGGCTGGGCCGGGTCGATGTTCCCGCCCTTCGCGATGTGAGCTTTCGGATCGAACCGGGGAGATTCACGGCCGTGACCGGGGTCTCGGGGTCAGGCAAATCTACGCTCCTCAACCTGGTCGGGGGTCTGGACACGGCCAGCGCCGGGTCGATCACGGTCATGGGGAAGGATCTGGCGCAAATGAGCCGGGACGGCCTCGCCCGTTATCGCCGGATCGGAGTCGGGATGATCTTCCAATCCTTCAACCTTCTCTCCTCCCGGACCGCGCTCGAGAACGTCGAGTTCCCCCTCCTGTTCGCGGGCGTTCCCAAGGCCGAGCGGCGCGAGCGGGCCGCCGCCCTCCTCGATCAGGTCGGCCTGGCCGGCCGGAGCCGCCACCGGCCCATCGAGCTTTCGGGCGGCGAGCAGCAGAGGGTGGCCATCGCCCGGGCCCTCGTCAACCGGCCGCCGCTCGTCCTGGCCGACGAGCCCACCGGCAACCTCGACAGCCGGACGGCCCGGGAAATCGTGGGCCTTCTGGCCGAGCTTAACCGGAGCCGGGAGCTGACGATTCTGATGGTGACGCACGAGACCGCGCTGGCGCGGGAGTTCGCCCACGCCGTCATCCGGCTCCACGACGGCCGGGTCGAGGCGGAGGAGAAGCTCCGATGAGGTTCCGCGACCACCTCGAGCTCTCCCTGTCCAATCTCTGGAAGGTGAAGCTGCGGACGCTTCTGACCACGGCCGGCGTCGTCGTCGGAATCGGCGCGCTCGTCTCGATGATGTCCTTCGGGACGGGCATGCAGAAGAACGTGACCGAAACCTTCAAGAGCCTCGATCTTTTCAATTCGATTACGGTCTTCCCCGCGGGGTCGGGGCCGGGCGGCGCGGACCCGGACAGGCCCGATCCGCGCCAGCCCCGGAGAATTCCGGCCGGAACGGCCAAGGCCGTCCTGGACGACCGAGCGCTCGACGCGATCGCCAGGATTCCGGGCGTCGAGACCGTCTATCCCGATGTCAGCTTCCCGGCCCTCGTCAGGTTCAACGGACGCGAGGAGTTCCGTTTAGTCCAGGTTTTACCGGCCAAGATCGCCGGTTCGAGGATGATCAAGCTCAGGGCGGGAAAACCCTATCTTTCGGATGACGCCGACGAGATCATCGTCAACGAATATCTCCTCCGCCGCCTCGATGTCAAGGATCCCGCCTCCGTCACCGGGAAGAAGCTCGAGATCGCGTCCGTATCGTTCGACCTGGGCCGTCTCAACCCCATGAATTTGTCCTCGCTTTTCCAAGGAGGCAAGCTTCCGGTCTCCGAGGAGACCTACGAGTTCGTGATCGTCGGCGTCGGCGAGAGCACCGGCTTCGGGCCGGGGTCGATCTGGAACGAGCTGATGATCCCGCCTGGAGCGGCCGGGAAGATCAAGAAGCTTCCTTTCACCAGCATCTGGGACATCTTCCGTCTCCAAGAAGGGGCGATCGGCTACGCGGCCCTCAACGTCCGGTTGTCCTCTCCGGGAGAAGTGGACGCCGTCAAGGTCCGGATCAAGGAGATGGGATTCTCGACCTTCGCCCTGGCCGACCAGTTTACCCAGGTCCGGCAGGCTTTCTTCTTCCTCGATATGATCCTGGCCGCGGTCGGGATGATCGCCATTTTCGTGGCCGCCCTGGGGATCGTCAACACGATGGTCATGTCCATCCTGGAGCGGACCCGCGAGATCGGGATCATGAAGGCCGTCGGCGCCAGCGACGGGGACGTCCGCTCCGTCTTCGTCTTCGAATCGAGCATCATCGGCTTCGCGGGCGGGCTCCTCGGATACGGACTGGGATGGATCGTCAGCCGCGTCATCAACCGGGTCGTCAACTACTTCCTCGCCCGGCAGGGCGTTCCCGCCATCGACTACTTCGCCTTCCCCTGGTGGCTGTTCGCCGGAGCGATGG
>Ga0299912_10002768_pt1 | contig 14348 bp, 13 predicted proteins | sample RVTome_2_FD_207667 | JGI IMG/M metagenome (GOLD analysis project Ga0299912, IMG submission 207667) | Soil microbial communities from uranium-contaminated site in the Upper Colorado River Basin, Wyoming, United States - RVT95D214 (version 2) ...
CGCTTTGCAAAGTGGATTGGGCGGACTTCTAGATTATGCCCACCAAGAAGAACAGCAAGAGCACAATCGTGACCACCAGACCCACAACCGAAGCTATCGCGCGCTTTGCCGTCGAGAACTCTGGAACCAGCATGCCAACGGCGATGGTGCACAAGACGCCAAGCCAAACGTAGATGGCTATTGAGACAAATGAAGTTATTGACTGGAAAACGGAGGTCAAAGAATCAACGCTGTGATAAGCTAACTGAGCGTCTGGGGACAAAACCGGAACTGCCAATGAAGGGTAATTCACCACTCCGAAAGGAGAAATGGATACTCCAAACGCGAGTTCAAACGGATAATAGGCTGGAGGCAGAGCAAGTGTAGCCGCAAGACCTATCAATCCTCGAAAAACCAGGAGGAACATGGCAAAGCCGACTGCCACAAACAGCGGTTTCCAGGTTGCCTTGCCTTTCAGCGCTCTAATGACTATGTAAATTATGGCTGTGAGAATGAGCCATTCAAAGACAAACTGCATGAAGAAGGTGTACAACAGATTAAATGCAATGTTTGCGCCTGCAGATTCCACCGGATTCGTGTACAAACCTCGGAAGAACAAGTTGTCCACTCGGATAGTAATGTTCGAACTGGCAGGAAACGCCACATCAAGTTTGAGGGCAGTTATGTTGCTCCAGCTGGCGCCACCATGGCTTGTCCACAGCGGAGCATTGACGCCGACTGGAATTGTCAAGTTATTCCAAACGGTGAGCGACGCACCCATGAAGTTGGGGGTCAGGTCACGCGTGAAATAGTCTGCATCGACTTTTGAATACAATGTCAAAGTAACCTGTTGGGGCTCAGACTGCGGCTCCACAAGTTTCATTCTCAAGGACAGATTCTGGAATCCCTCCGGGCCACAGTCTATGTTGATGTTGCTCAATGTGGCTGACATATTCGTGCTGTTTGAAGCATAAAATTGGAGACTGCTGTTTCCTAAGCTAACGAATCCGATGCCGGTTGCATAGATGGTTTGATTTGTGAAGTCAGTGCTGTTGCTCATGACTGAACTGGTTGTCCACCGTGTCGAGTTGACCGTCCAGCCGTTCAGCTCCCCAGCACTGGGTGAGGTGTCTTCGAAATTGACTTTTGAAAACTGGGCGTATTCAAAGGCTACTTGAACCGCGAGGAAAAGGAGCAGAATCAGCACAACGCCGAGATACTTGGGGTTCTCAACTATTTGCTTGAACGCTTTGCGAGGCGCATAGAGGACTTTCGCGATGTCAGACAGTATCAAGAGTCAAGCTCCGTTTACCAGAAAAAACAGTCGGAGTTATTAAGTGTTTGTCACATCCCCAGCTTCAGCCGTCGATACGTCGTGTAATCCACATGCTCCACAAACGGGTTCTCAGCCTGGTACCTGACGGTGACTTTCTGCCGCTGCCTCTTCTCCAGCAACTGGCTGGTGGTTCGGAGCACGTAGGCGTCGCTTCCCGCGCCTGACCCGTAACTGGCGATTAAGATGCGCTCCTCAGGCTTAGCCACATCCAGCACGGCGGCTAAACCAACCGGCGAGCATCCTGAGTAGGTGTTGCCGAACTTGTTGACCTGCAGCGAACACGCGTATTGCTCTTCCCTGAACCCCAGCTCTTTGGCGACTTTGACTGGAAACTGCGGGTTCGGCTGATGCGCCACGAAATAGTTCACGTCGCCAGCCTTCAAACCAAGCTTCTCCATAAGCTTCGCCGCCGCTTTCCGCACGTGCTTGAAGTACGCTGGGTCGCCTGTGAACCTTCCGCCATGCATCGGAAACGCCTCGCCATCCCTGCGCCAGAAGTCAGGCGTGTCCGAAGTGCAGGAGTACCATCCTTCAATCTCAGCGATGACATCGTGCTTGCCGAAGACGAGGGCGGCTCCGCCGTAGCCCACGAAGAGGTCCAGCTCGCCGCCTGGGCAGCCTCGGGGCGCCGCTTGGGCGTTGTCTGCGCCTATGACCATGGCGTACTTCACGCCCAGCCTCGGATAATTAACCAGCGCAGCGGCGTCTTTGAACATGCTGGTGGCGGCTTTGCACGCGAACTCCGTGTCCACCGCGTCCACGCCTTGGATGTCTCCGTCCTCTTCCCCCAGCTTCAGAACCTGCGCCACTTTCGCGGCGATGGGTTTGACGGCATAGGGGTTAGATTCTGAGCCCACGTAGACTTTGCCGACCTGCGTACTGTCCACTCCCGAATGGATAAGCGCCAGCTTGCCCGCTTCCACCGCCGCAGTCACGGCGTCCTCGTCGATGAAGGGGACAGCCCGCTCGACGCCGCCTTCCGCTATCCTGAACCTTGACGTGTAGACGCCGTAGCCCACGATGCCGGGCAGCTCGTACTCCTTGTTGGGTTGGGCGGCGGTGTACTCTTGGTGCGGATAATATTCGTCTGCGAAGGTGAACGCCAAAGAAATCGTGGGCACAACGTCGCTCTTGCTGACCGAGTAGCGTCTTCGGAAGCGGGGCACCACTTCTCTGCCTTCCAGCGCTGAAAAATCGACGGGTTCGCCGTCTTTGATTATTCTGTCGGTGAGCCTTCCGGGAACGCGGATTTTGCCGTTGTGGAAGGAGACAATGCCGTAAACGTAGCTTTCCAGTTTGGTGAACTTGTTCGTGGGCTCGTTGACGAAGGTGCAGAGCTCCAGTTTTCCCTTGTCGTAGAAGAGGTCCACGGCAGCCATTTTCTCGTAACTTTTTCTTCCGCAGTTGGCGCAGTAATCGCGGATTTCGAAGTATTCTTTGCCGCAGATTTGGCAGCGGCTTGCCTTCAGCCTGTCGCCGAGGTAGGAGACTCTGCGCTCTATGGGTTCGCTGCTCAAGCTTTGTTCCTCCCCAGGATGCAGACGTAGGCTTTGGTGCCGAAGCCCTCAAGCTCCTGCGACAAACCGAACTCTGGCTCGTTGCCGGTTGCCGCCTGCCTTGCGCCTGCCTCGCCTCGCAGTTGCTTGAAGATTTCGAAGAGCTGAGCGCCGCCGGTGGCTCCGAGCGGGTTGCCGTCTGCTTTCAATCCGCCGTTCAGGTTGGCGAAGAATTTTCTGCCGTTTATTTCGTAGCAGCCTTCGTTGTCTCGAAGGCTTTCGTAAATGCTCTTCCACGCTGTGCCGGGCGGGCAGAAGCCCAAGTCTTCCAGCGCCACCATCTCCATCATCGTGGACTGGTCGTACAGCTCCAGGATTTCGATGTCCCACGGATTCACTGCTGACGCTTTGACGGCGTTTTGCATGGCGGTTTTGGTAGCCACGAAGTGGGTGAGGTCGTCTCTGGCGGGGAAGTTGAGGTAGTCCGTGGCTGAGGTGGCGCCGAGCACGTAAACTGGCTTGTCCGTTATCTTCTTGGCGATTGACTCGCTTGTGAGAATCAGGGCTGAGGCGCCGTCGGTGACGGGTGCGAAATCGTAGAGGCCCAGCGGTTTGCGGGCGGCTTTCCGGGCGTTCAGCGCCTGTTCCACGGTTATTTTTCGCTGGTACTGGGCGTACGGGTTTTTGGCGGCGTTGGCGTGGTTTTTAACGGCGATCTGCGCCAAAGCCATGTTGAGTTTGTCGAGGTTTTCGCCGGCAATCCCGTACTTTTTGATGTATGCTCTGAGCATGAGCTCGTGGTTCGATTCCGGGGTTCCGCCGGCAAAGTAGCTCCAGGGGTCTTCGAGGAGCATGAGGTCGTCGCGGATTTTGTCCCAGCGGTCGGTCATTTTCTCGATGCCGCCGACGAGGACGGTGCTGTAGACTCCTGCGCGGATGGCGTGGCAGGCTGTCAGCAGAGCGGCGCTGACCGAACGCGTGACTTCCATCGGAACATGAAGCTGGGTGAGTTCTGAAAGGAAACCTTCCTCCAAGCCCAGCTTGTTGGTGATGGGGAGAAAGCAGTCTGAGAGGTAGCACGCTTCCAGGTCCTTGCGTTCTACGCTGCAGTCTCGGGAAGCGGCGAGCCAGGCTTCTTCTATGAGTTTTTCTGGCTCTTTGCCGTAGTGTTCTCCGAATCGGGTTCTGCCTACGGCGACTATGGCTGGGCTATTTTGCATGACACAGTGCCTTCTCGATGGCAATTACAGGTTTTCGGAATGGCTTTTAAGTGTTTGCCAACTTGCTCCTTCAAAGAACGTTGAGTTCAGCGGGGAAAGGTGCGTTTGGAACTGCAAGTTGGCGGGTTGGATTTGGCTTAGTCCGTTCTAGAATTGGAGATTTCGGTTTCCGTGAGCCTCGTTTTCAAGTTGCCGACGAGGGTTTCCAGGGCTTTGCTAAGCTGCACAGGGTATTTCGGTGCACCAGTCAGTTTCTTGTACTTGGCGGGAAGCTTCGCCAGGTTTTCCTCGGCAGTTGCTCTGATTTCGTTGAGGATCGGAAGTTTGTAGGTTATTTTGCCGTGTTCCATCATTTTGGAGAGCAGCGGTTCGCCGTCTGCTTTTTCTTCCGCTAGCGCTATGGTGTCTCTGCGGTAGTTGCCTTTCTCGTCTTTGAGTCTGAAGACCTGTTTCCTTCCCGGCAATGTGATTTTGCCTTGGCTCAGCTTCATTATGGGTGAGAACTCGCCGTTTCCGCGCTGGATCTCGCACAGCTTGTAAATCACATCCACATACGGTCTGTCCGCTGAAGTGCCCATCCTGGTTCCGACACCGTAGGCGTCGATCTTTGCGTCTTGGCTTATGAGTTCGGCTATGCGGTACTCGTCCAGGTCGCCGCTTGCGAAGATTCTGACGTAGTCTAAACCTTTGGCGTCTAGCAGGGCGCGGACTTTTTTGCTTGTTTCCGCGAGGTTTCCGCTGTCCAGCCTCACTGCGCCGAGTTTGTGGCCTGTTTTTTCGAGTTCTTTGGCTATTTGGGCGGCTTTTTCTGCGCCTGCGAGGTCGTCGTACGTGTCGATTAGGAGGGTGGTTTTGTCGGGGAATGTTCGAGCGAAGGCTTGGAACGCCTCGATTTCATGTTCGTGCGCCATGACGAAGGAGTGTGCCATGGTTCCGAACGCCGGTATGCCATATTCCAGCGCGGCGAGGACGTTGCTGGTGCCGTTGCAGCCTGCTATCCAGCTGCTTCGTGCAACCTTCATGCCCGCGTCGACGCCGTGTTCCCTGCGCAAGCCGAATTCGATTATGGATTTGCCTTGGGCTGCGGTTACGACGCGTGAGGCTTTGGTGGCTATGGTTGTCTGCAGGTTGACGGTGTTGAGCAGGAACGTTTCGACCAGTTGGGCTTCGATGATGGGCGCTGTCACGCGGATGAGGGGTTCGTTGGGGAACATGACGGTTCCCTCTGGCACAGCCCACACTTCGCCTGTGAACCTGAAGTCTCGCAAATAGTCGAGGAAATCGTTTTTGAAACCTATCTTTTTCAAGTAAGCAAGATGTTTTTCGGTGAACTTCACGCTTTCCAGATACAACAGAACTTGCTCCAAGCCAGCGAACAGCAGGTAGGAGCGGTTTTCTGGTAGCCTGCGGACGAACAGGTCGAACGTGGCGGGTTCAAGTTTGTGGTTGTCGAAGTAGCTGGCGCACATCGTCAGCTCGTACAGGTCGGTGAATAAGCTCATGTTTTCTTCGCGTATCGCATCCAGATAAGAGCGCATGAGTATACTGCGGAGGCGACAAAATTTATCCCTTTCCCAGATTTTATTTCCCGAGGATAGCCGGAAAAAGAAATATTATTCTAAAATCTGCCCCTAGTCACAGTTGAAAAGAAAGGCGTTTCCTACACCGACCGGTTAAGGGGCAGAATCTCTGAAATAAGCGTTCAGCTTGAGTAATTGGACAAGGATCTTAGCGAGAAAATGGCAGAGACGAGTAGGTTCAGAAAAGGCAGAGCCTGAAACAAATCTATGACAGCCTCAGAGAAGAATCCTCAAGAATAGCGAAAAATAACATAATAAGAACGCCACACACAAGCAAAACATCAAGAATTTACAAAAGACTCAAAGACAACGAAGAAAAGAGGGATTAAGGATCCAGTTTCTAACGTCCTCATTAGGGCATACACACAACGACGTTGGGGTAATCTTCGGCTTCAAATTCAATTGACCCCACCAGAATGTCTACACACAACGACACCTAAGCCTCTGAAGGGATGGAACAATTGTCACAAGGATTTTTACTGGCAAACCCGTTTGAGTTCTCGCATCAGTATTGTGCCTTTGTGATTCAAGATTCCCGCTAGCTTTCTTAATCTTGATACTTTCAAGTCGCTTTCCACTTCATCTCGGCACAACTTAAAGAGTACAGTAGCTTTAGTTGAGTCTATGTCTTGGTCTCTATATTGTGGCGACCTCAACTTGTAGGTGACTTTTATCACTTTCTCAGAAGACCCAACAGCCCTATACCAAAATTCTGGCTTGATTTTTCGAATAAGTATTTGTTCCAATGTGGGCAAAGTAGTTTGCCCGCTCTCACCCACCAACTCCACCGTTACTCCCGAATAATCAGATTGCTCTATTTTGAAAAACGCTAACGCTTGTTGTTTGACAATTTCGTCAATTCTTTTTTCTGCAACGGAAATAGTTCTATTAAACTCGTCGATTCCGCCATAAAACCGCGCTATTGTCTTTTGAAAAACTGGGTCTATAGAATCCAACAGGTACTTATGCCGGCTCAAGATTGCGGAATACTCATTGTGGCTAAATTGCGTGTACTTATCCCTTCTCGAGAGGTAGCGGTCGATTTCATTGTACAGAGGACCGTAGATCAATCTGACAATGTCCGAGTTGGGCCGTGTCGCCTTACCTTCCTTCGGCTTCTTCCTTAAAGTTGCAACAATAGCCTTCTTAAGTTTCTTCTTTAAGTCATCGACATTATCATAAATTATAGCGTCAAGATGTTGAACATCAAAGGGCAACTTTAAGCCGCGACGGATTACGGGAATAACGTTTTTTCCTTGCGCCACAGCCATTCCAAACTCATAATATACATTTGCGCTAGGAACTCTCAATTCGGCACATCTAGGGGCAGATGGGTCGTTAAGCATTACTATACAAAACAGAGCTTCGCGGATTTTGGAGCAAATTTTATCACAGAAGGCATCTAGCCCTTTAGATTTTTCATTCAGTAACGCAAAGTATCCAGCGAGGCCAAATCCGTCTAAAATCTCCAATATGGCGGTTGTGTCTGATTTGAATTCTGCACTTCCCGAACCAATTATGAACACTTGCTCGGTTAGGTTTGAAGTATGGCACGTTCTTATATCGCTAATAAGACAGGGGAGGCGGCTGTCAGTCAAGCTTGATCATCTGTTTCATAGTACGACAAATCTGCTTTAATATAATTAGCGTAGTCTTGCCGGGAAGCACTTGCCATTTGCCAAATAATTTCTCCACAGAATTCGTTAATTCGCCTGTTATTAATAGCTTACCAACCCACTGTCTGCTTTAATCCTGGTGCGCACACAACTTCAAAACCTTTTAAGTGGTTTCGACAATTGGTTTTCGGTGAAAAATCGTTTGTTTCATTCAGTGATGGAAGCAGCGCAAAAATCGTGGTTCTCCTATGAACCCTTCACGCTTCTTTCGGCATACAGAGTTTTTCAAAGAAGATTCATCACCTTTTATTCTCCTTATGAATATCTTCTAAAAGACTTCAGAACTGCAACAAACCATCAGATTTATCCTATTACTGCGGAGTACCTTGACAGCAATCACGAAGTTGCTGAGGAAAACGTTGCGCTTTTAAAGAACGCGATTGAACTTTGGAGAAACGCAGCCCAAACAACCGATGCAATAGCTCCTATGCTCTTTCATTACTCGTGGCACTGTTTTAACTCGTTCTTTGCTTACACGTTTTTCAGGTGGGAACGTCAACACAGCCAATCTCATGGAATTTGTGTGTCAAATATGAGCGATGACGTTGGAAAAATAAAAATTACTATATCAAAAAAGGATGGGATATTCCAGAGGATAGTAGATACTTGGTCTTGCCTAGGATGCTCCTTGGCGTTTTCAGACTACTTTCCTATGTTTGAAGGAGATGTAATTGGATTTCGTTCTAACCAAATGTCTTTTCAAGAATCCAATTCCTTCGAATTAGTTCAACTACTAAACTTTAACCCATACGACTACGAACGAAGGTATTGGAAAGAATTTGGCAGAGAAAAACTGGTGCACAATCCTTCTTTTAGCAATTCAATGGGGACGCCTACAAGAATTGTGCAAAGTTATCTCACGTTATTTGTAGCCTCGTCTGTTGCCAGATATCGCCCCATTCTTTGGTCATCGATTCTATCTGGCGAATCTGAGGACAAAACAGCGTTTGCACTTGCCTATAGAGATGCCCTATTAATGTACGCACAATTTGGGCTTAATAGCCAAAGTTTCCTTCATCGATTCAGTCTCCTAATCAATGATTTGATGGGAGGCAAATTTGAACTGAAGCATTTGCCATAAGATTGTTGCATTATCAGCCATTTCACAACTTCTTGAAGGCGCAGTAACGTCAAGACAAAAAGCCAAGCTTGCGAAATTGGTAAATTTGGAAATTGGTATATTGGCGTATCGGTGAATTTCGTTAGGTTTCTTATGGGCTGTTTTCTCCACGTTTTCCTGCACGGGTGAATAAAGGGCGTGTTGTGCGTGTGGGGAGGTGATTTAGAGAGAGGCAGCTTAACGCAGTTTTCGGGCTATTCTGCCACAGCCCAATGCACAGGCAAACCGTCACATTTGGAGCCTAATAGAAACAATATGCAGAAACCAGCAGAGGAGACAACTCAAGATTCCATGCAGCCGGCTATATATAAGGGGGCTATAGTTTTTTCCGAGCACTAGAGAACAGGCTCTTCCATAACTGCAAAAACGCCAAAAAGCAGCAAACAGCAACCAAAAACCACACTCCATAACCAGCAGCAACCAAATTGCTTCCGCAACCCACCCCGAAAACCCAACTCCACCTTGAAAATCTTATATATCTCCGTTACAATGCACTAAGTGAGATTCATGGCTGAAGTTTGTACAACATGCGGACTTCCCAAGGACCTATGCGTCTGCGGCGAAATAGAAAAAGAACAACAACGAATCCGAATACGCCTCGAAACCCGAAAATTCGGCAGACCAACCACCATCATCGACGGCATCGAAGACAAAAACGGCAACCTCCAAGAAATCGCCCACAAACTAAAAGGTTTTTGCGCCTGCGGCGGAACATCCAAAAACGGGCAGATTATGCTGCAAGGCGACCACCGCACCAGAGTCCAAGAATTCCTCGTCAAAATCGGCTACCCAGCAGAAAACATAGAACGCCAATAACCCACCGAAGGCAGAACCCACATGAAAACACTCGAAACCCTACGAGACGTATTCAAAACCCTAAAACACCGCAAACCCACACAAATCTACTGCCCAAAATGCGCAAGCCCAAAACTAAGCCTACACAGCAGCCTTGACCTCTGGCTGACACCGCACAAATACGTATGCAGCGAATGCGGCTACACAGGCCCAATCTACATGGAACTCGAAAAAGAAGAGGAAACAAACCCGACAAACTAGTCGGGCAATTCAAGACTCAACTGCTTCTTCAAAGTCTTGTAACGATTCCGCACCGTAACCTCGGTGACACCAGCCGCTTCCGCAATGTCCTTCTGCGTCTTCTTCTCATTATTCTGCAAACACGCAATATACAACGCAGCAGCAGCCAAACCCATCGGATCTTTCCCAGCAGCCGCACGCCGTCTCCGCGCATCCCTGAGAATCTGAATCGCCGCACCCTGTGTCTTCCCCGAAATCCCCGTGCGCTCCGCAATCTTCGACACATACGTCAACGGATCCGCAATGGGCATGTGCACCTCCAGCTCACGCAGCAAAAGCCTGTAACAACGCGCCACATCCTTCTTATCCACCAGACTAGCCTCAGCAATCTCCCGCAACGTCCTCGGAGTCCCACTTCCACGGCAAGCAGCATACAACGCCGCCGCAGCAATAGCCGCAATCGACCTGCCCCGCACCAAACCCTTATCCAAAGCTTTACGGTAAATAACAGCCGCTTTCTCCTTAATCGGCGGCGGAATGTAAACCTTGTCACTTAAGCGGTCAAGCTCCGCCATCGCCTGAGCCAAATTCCTGTCGATAGAAGAATGCACACGACTGCGTATCTGCCACTTCCGCAAACGCCACATCTGCAACCGCGTCGAAAGCGGCAACTTCCTGCCAAAAGCGTCACGGTCAACCTGGCTGATGGCTGTGGACAACCCCTTATCATGAACGCTGTAGGACGTGGGCACTCCCACGCGGCTTCTCGACGCCTTCTCTTCCTGAGTGAAAGCGCGCCACTCCGGTCCCTTGTCCAGCATCTGCTCGTAAAGGACAAGCCCGCAGTCGCCGCAGACGGTTTCGCCCGTGTCGTAATCGTGAACCAAGTTTGCGCTACCGCACTCCGGACACTTGTCAACCAAGCGCTGATGCGTTCTGGGTGCTTCTTTCTTGCTCAATCTTTCCACTCCAATCCAACTTGCGCAAAACCGTCACCAAGTTGTCGTTCCCTTTTCCCGGGCTTTGAAAACAAGTACATTCGGTCCGCGCAATTCTAAGCAAAGTAGCAGTTCTAATATATAAGCCTTGCTATATAGACAACGAGATTCGACCGATAACTTGAGAATACGTATTGCTTATCCCTCTTAAAAGGCTTACCGTAAAAACGCATGTGCCACCGGTCTCTTTGGAGTCTGTGAGAACCCTTATTAGGAAAAGCGGCATCGTTAAAACTCTGACGCCAAAAACTAGTCCGCAGTTCTGAAAAGCCCGGTGGTGTAGTGGCCAAGCATAGCGGGCTTTGGACCCGCCGACGAGAGTCCGAATCTCTCCCGGGCTACCACTTCTGGTTTGGCTGCTTTTTCAAGAGAAAGGCTGTTCGGCTTAGAATTGACGCTGCGGAAAACGCAACAATACCTAGCGTAACGACGCTGTAGAAGATTGGTCCTGAAAGAATAAACCTTAAGCCTATCGCTCCATATAGCAGGCTACCGTAGTATTTTCCCACCGGGTCATAGATATTGCTTGAGAAACGACTCGTAAACATGAAGACAGTGAACACTGCCGCGATTACAATTAGAACCCAATCAGCACAAAAACCCACAGAGCCAAAAACCAGGAACATGGAGAAAACAAGAATGAAATCCGCAGTCACGTCAAAATAGGTGCCGAATTTCGAAGAAACCCCGAGTTTCCTCGCCAAGTATCCGTCCAAGAAGTCTGTGAAAAGCAGGAAAAGGAACAAAACAGCGCCACAAAACAGCATTCCATTAACGACGAGAAAAACAAGAAGAGGAACAAAGCCAAGCCGCACTGCCGTGACCGTTGAAGGAACGCGGTTGTGAATGTCTGGATTCCTCCGTTCAAGGGGTAATATTGCTGCCGGCTTGTCGGGCACTTTCCATCGCCGAGCTGTCTTGATTGGACAAGGCCAACGCGTCATAGAATGTGCCATTTGCAGCTTGCACTTGTTGCTTCAAAGGATTCACACTTTCGCCAGAATCCCCACCACCACAGGCAATAATCACCGTGTCAATCCCATCGAGACTGCTTACTCTGTTGACGTAATTCACGATGGCCGTTCCCGGAGTCCCACCATACACTGGATAAGCAAGTGTTAGCAGACTGTACTTCGAAAAATCAGAAGGCGCTTGAGGACTTGCGGTTGTAATTTCCACGCGCCACCCACTCGAAGCGAGACCATCTGCAAAAGCGTATGAAATGTCCGTTGGAAAACTGCTGAAGCCTGGCTGATAAACGACTAACGCCGTCTTGTCGCCATCCGCATTTATGATGTCAATTTCGCTGACAACTTCCCTACTAATCGCTCCCGTCAACAACAAACCTGCAAACGCCGCAAATGCGACAAATACCGCAATTAGGACAAGGATAAGCACTAGTAGGATCTTTTTCCATGTTTTCTGTGGCCAAAACCTCAATTCAACACACCGCAATGAGGTTGTATCCTTCTCTATAAAGAATTTGTGACTGGTTGTAAAACGCGGTAAAACCCGGAGAACCGGCTGCAAGAAGCAACTTCAAAGTTTTCAAACCTGAAAAACAGATGATGCCGGGAGCCACCTATTTTGCAACATTGAGGATGGCGAAGACTATATTAGTTGAAAGATTGGAATAGCAAATCATGAAGACCTGTGTACTGTATTTTTCAAGAACTGGGAACACCAAGCGCTTGGCGGAAGCAATAGCTGAATTAACGAAAGCTCCTGCCTTCGACATAGCCTCTTCGGAGCCATCCCTCGTTGAAAACTACGACCTGATTATCCTGGGCACACCCGTTGAAGGCTCCAGACCTGCAAAGGAAACCTCAGCTTTCATAGAGCGCGTTCCTGAAACCAAAGGCAAGAAGGCAATCCTGTTCTGCACCCATCGGATCTGGAAGGGCAGCACGCTCAAAACCATGGAGAAACAGCTAGCCAGCAAAGGCTACAACGTCATCCTGACCGTTGCGAAAAAGGGAATGAAGCCGGACAAACCAGCAGACTTTTCAGACGTACTGAAGGAAATAGACAGAGTTTTAGAAAAGTAAAGCCCGTTCACAGTGAAGCTTCTGACCTTTTTTCCTTTGGCAATAAGTCAGCGCAAGCTGCTGCGCTATGAAACTAGTTTGCACCGGGGTCTGCCGCTTCTTCGGAGCGTTTGCGGTGGAAGAGCAGCGGCAAGCCTACAAGCGGAAGCGACAGCGCCCACAGGTCAAGGTTATGCCCAAGGAGCCACGCGTACCAATCGGTCCACTTTACATCAACAACTTTCGGCACACCCTCCACGAGCACAAGTTGGTTGCTGGTTCCCACCGACAGCCACATGACATAGTTTACGAGAAAATAGAGTCCCACAACTGTGACTATCAAGCCTATTCTTCTGAAGTTAAGGCTTCTCCAAGTGTCAATCACCAGGGATTTCTTGGTGAAGTAGGCGGCGTAGAGAGTGACGATGAGGAGCCCAATTGTGGTTAAGCCGAAGCTTAGTATGTGATCAGGATATTTCACAACGTATTCGAAACCAGCCGTGGGATACAGCAAACCATTTTCCGCTCCCGTGTAGTATGATGTTTGGCGCAAAGCGACGTTTAACCAGTTGGAAGTGTTATTGAGCCAGAAAACGAAAACGTACACGGTGCCCACAATTAGCCCCCATTTTGCGGCGTTCCTGCCACGCTTGTTTGGGTTTAGTTCAGAAACCAGCTTAAGCAAAGCGACAGGTATCGCTATGGATTCAACCAGACAGGGCAGCGTCGTATTAATGAAGAAAAACCAGTTAAAGGAAGCTGCCTCGCCTCCGAACGAAACGGAAGCTGGAACGAGACCCCATATTGCCGAAGGGAGAAAACTGGCTATCCAGTATATTGCTTCGGCAACCAAAACCCCCTTAAGCAGTTTATGAGCAGTAGGCGACATTGTCCCTTTCTTAATGAAGTAAAACGCAATTCCAACGACTGCGGTTAAGCTGGCTGCAACTCTGGAGATTATTCCAAGCAGCCCGAATGCATCTGTCGCCAAAATCCAAGATCTGACGGGGTCGGTGAAAAACTGATATTCGTTTATGCTGTATGTTGCTTTGACCAGTTCGTGGAAAAGAAACAGGAACCAAGCTACAGCGACGATTAGCAGTCCAGTTTTCAACGGCAACTTCAGTTCTGATTCGGTCATAAGAATGGCAGCTCTCCCTTGGAAAACAATTGTCTCTCGCATTGATATATTACATTTGCGGTTAAGCTAAAACTGCCAGATGGGAAACGCCAAAAAAGTGGGAGCGGGACATGGCAGATAGGTAATCTTAAAAGCAAAGCCCAACTTAACTAGCCTAACGAGTTTCGGAGGCGAGCAGGTTGAAAACTGGCAGCACCAAATTCTTATTGGCAGCTCAAGGAATAGGCGCGGTTTTCGCAGCGCTTTTCTCAGCGGTTTATATGTTGGGTCTCCCTACAACTGAGGTTCGCCATTCGGAGCCAGCTTTCAGAACGGCGCTATCCATAGTTGGCGTCGTGTTCATTGTTTTGGTGTTGTCTGCTGTTGTTGCAGCGTTTGTCCTGAAGCGGAAAAAGTGAGTTTTCCTGTTCTGCTTCGCTTTTGGCGGTTGCTGGCTGTTTTTTAGATGATTTTATATGTTGTCCTTCATACTATAGACTCCGAAACGGCATGAAAGCGGCAAAAATCAGGCAACATCTGAATTCACGGTCGCCGTGGCTCAAAAGCGGCTTCAACAAATGGAGAGCAGCCTTCTTCATTTTCGCCGTGGTTTACGCGTTTTTCCTGACGCTGGACTTGACCGGAATGTCCATGCAGTGGGATGAGGTCACGCATTTAAACGGCGGCGTGCTCCTGCTACGCGGCGACTTCCAGACCTATTTCAGTTTCAACGCTTTCTACCCGCCCATGTACGACGTGGT
>Ga0299912_10002769_pt1 | contig 14342 bp, 8 predicted proteins | sample RVTome_2_FD_207667 | JGI IMG/M metagenome (GOLD analysis project Ga0299912, IMG submission 207667) | Soil microbial communities from uranium-contaminated site in the Upper Colorado River Basin, Wyoming, United States - RVT95D214 (version 2) ...
GGTCGCGCTCTTGAGGAGACGCCCATACAGGGGAAGCCGCCGCCAGGGGGTCCAGGGCGAAAGCGGCAGCGCGCTGCCGCCGCTCTCCACGGGCAGCGCCGCAGCGCCCCGATCCAGCTGCGTGATCGCTTCCCGCACCCAGCGACCCATGCGGCGCTGCGCTTCCGTGGCGCTGAAGGTCAGCCGCAGGGCATCCGGATGCAGGAGCGGATTGTGGATCCGGATGCGCGACAGGCTGGTGGCGATATTGGCCCCCGCCCAGTAGCGCAGATGCAGGCGCAGGTAGGCATAGTCCAGCCGATCGCGCTTGCGGCGAAGCTGTCGCTGGGCGGCCGTGCGGAGGGTCATCGTTGCGGCTCGATGCACAGGCTCGCCGCGCAGGGCCTCCGCCCAGTCCCCCCGCAGGAGGCGGGCGGGGACGGGCTTCTGATAGAGCCGCGCGGTCACCAGGCGCTGCCAGTCGGGCTCGCGGTCCTCGCTCAGGCCGATCGGATCCTGCAGCCACCAGAAATCCCGATACAGCTCGCCGCCGAGCCCGCCCACGGAGACCTCGAAGCCGCTTCTGTTCTCCTGGAGCTTCAGCAAGCGCGCCGCCAGGCGCGGATGCACGCAGCCACCCGCGGTCTCCACGGCCGCTTGCCAGACCGCCACTGCCTCGGCGGCCGCGCTGCGATCGTGGATCAGCTCCACGCCCAGCCGCGCGGCCAGCCGGTGGGCGATGGCGGGATCGGCAGTGCCGGGCTCACCGGTCACCGTAGCCGTGAAATCGATCCCGGCGGCCTTGAGGGAGAGCGCCACCAGCCGCGAGTCCAGGCCGCCGGTGAGGTCGCAGATCACGCGCCGGCCGCGCAGGGGCGCCACCGCTTGCTGCAGGGCATCGATGAGCATTGTCGCCGTGGGCGGCTCTGCCTCCCCCCAGAGCGCATCCTCATCGGGTGCACTCACCCGGAGTTCGCCGGCCCCTGTCGCCACCCGCGCACCCGGCGGCAGGGCCCGGATGCGGGGGTGGATCGCGCCGTCGTAGAATACGCCGTTGCTCAGGAAGGAGGCGCAAGCGGCGGGATCGGGCAGCAGCCCATGGCGTCTGGCCAGCTCGAGCGGGGAAGGTGACACTTCCGCCGTGCCGATCAGCGAGTAGAGCGGCAGGCAAGCGTTGGGATCTAGCAGCCACTGCCCGCCGTCGCTGCCATCTTCGCGCACAAGGAAGTGAGTCAACGATCTCGAGAACGAATCACCCCAGGCTTCGCGATCAAGCACGGTTCAGCTCCCTGTAGACGTCCACTAGGCGGTCGAGCTCCCGCTCCCAGTTGAAGCGCCCCTCGACGGCCGCCCGCCCGCGCTCGCCCATGGCACGGGCCTGCCCGGGGTGCTCGTCCAGCCAACGAATCGCCTGCACCACGGCCGCGTCGTCGGCCGCATCCACGCAGAGCCCGCAGCCAACCCCTTCGATGAGCGCCTTCCACGCGGGGAAGTCCGAACAGAGCACCGGAATGCCGGCGCCCATGTACTCGAAGAACTTGGTCAGCTCCTTGCGGCGGTAGTGCTCGGTGGGCGGAAAGAGAGCCAGCCCGGCCGTCCAGCCACCCGCGCTGTACTGCGCGAGGATGCGCTCGTAGGGCAGGTGCACACCCGCCCCTTCGATGTGCAGGCGCCCCGCGTTCTCCCCGGCCAGCGCGCGCAGCTCAGCCGCCCAGGCCGGCTTGCACCAACCCACGAGATGGACTTCGGCTTCTGGAAGGAGGTTCACGAGCCGCGCGTGAATGGCCCCGCCGCGATCGCGCCAGTGCCCACCCGTGTAGAGCAGGCGGATGCGCCCCGGCGCGGACGGCGGTTGCAGCACAGCGGGCAGGCTCTCCAGGCGCGGGTAGTTCAGCACCAGCGTCCCGCGCGGAAAGCGCTCGGCGTAGTAGCGCTCGGCCAACACGCAGCGGAAGCCGCGCGAGGCTCCGCGTTCGCAGGCGTCGTAGAGGCCACCGAAGAGTCGGCCCAGCGTGTGCGCAATGCGCGGCGACAGGTAGTACTTCTGCGAGAGCGAGCTGACGTTGTCCTCGTGGATGTCGTAGACCACGCGCTTGCCGAGCAGGCGCAGCCAGAGCCCGGCCGGGATCAACTCGGGGTCGTGAAAGTGGTAGATGTCCGGGTCGAGCCGCCGTGCCGCGCGCAGCACGCGACCAGGGGCCAGCAGCATGCGCGCGAGCCGGCCGCGGGGCTTGGCCACGCCGACGATGCGCACGCCGTCGCGCTCGCCGCTCTCGGCGCCGGCGCAAACCAGCGTCACCGCGAAACCACGCTCGACGAGCCCGCGGCATTCCTTGTGGAAGATGCGCGCATCGAAGGGCGCGTGCACACTGGTGAGGTGCGCCACCTGCAGGGTCTTCATCCCAGCTCCGGGAAGAGCCGCCGGGCGGTTTCCATGTCCTTGTCGCCGCGGCCGGAGAGGCCGACGAGAATGGCCTGCTTCAGCTTCTTCCGCCAGTCGGCCTTGGCGAGCCCCTCCTCGCGCGCGTAGCGCCGGGCCAACTTGAGCGCGCCGGCCACGGCGTGTGCGCTCTCCAGCGCCGGCACGATGCCCTCGGTCTCGCTGAGCAAGCGGAAGGCGGCCAGCGCCTCGGCGTCGGTGACGGACCAGTAGCGAGCCCGACCGGCGTCCTTGAGCGCGCTGTGCTCGGGGCCGACGCCGGGGTAGTCCAACCCGGCGCTCACGCTGTGCGTCTCGGTGATCTGGCCATGCTTGTCGTGCAGCAGGTAGCTGAAGGCGCCGTGCAGGATGCCGGGCGAGCCCACCTGCAAGGTGGCGCCATGGCGGCCGCTGGCCAGGCCCTCGCCGCCGGCCTCGATGCCGTGCAGCTCGGCCTTGCTGGCGATGAAGTCCTTGAAGAGGCCGATGGCGTTGCTGCCCCCGCCCACGCAGGCCACCACCGCGCGCGGCGCGCCGCCGTAGCGCGCGGCAAACTGCCGCTTCGCCTCGCGGCCGATGACGCGCTGGAACTCGCCCACCATCGTCGGATAGGGGTGCGGCCCGGCCACGGTGCCGAGCAGGTAGTGCGTGTCGCGCACGTTCGTCGCCCAGTCGCGCAGGGCCTCGTTGATGGCGTCCTTGAGCGTGCGGCTGCCGGACTCCACGGGAATCACCCGCGCGCCCATCAGGCGCATGCGAAAGACGTTCAGGGCCTGGCGCTCCACGTCGACCGCGCCCATGTAGACGTCCGTGGGCATGCCGAAGAGGGCGCCCATCATCGCCGTGGCGACGCCGTGCTGGCCGGCGCCGGTCTCGGCGATGAGGCGCTTCTTGCCCATGCGGCGGGCAAGCAGCGCCTGGCCCAGCACCTGGTTCGTCTTGTGGGCGCCGCCGTGGATGAGGTCCTCGCGCTTCAGAATGATGGGCCAGCCTGCCCGGCGGCTGAGGTTCGCGCACAGGGTGATCGGCGTGGGGCGGCCGGCGTAGTCGGCGAGCAGGCGCGCGAGTTCGGCGCGAAAGGCCGGGTCGCGGCGGGCGTCGAGGAAGGCGGCCTCGAGCTCTTCGAGGGCGGGCATGAGGATCTCGGGCACGTAGAAGCCGCCGTAGTCGCCGAAGCGTCCCTTCTGGCGCATGCTGCCTCCCTGGCCTGGGTGCGGGCAGCATAGCCCAAGGCGCCGCTGCCGACAACGGCGGCGACGCCGGCTCCGCGGTTGCGGCGCGGCCCCCGAGGGCGGCCCGGGCTACCTCAGCAGCACGAGCTTGCGCGCGTCCGTGAAGCCCGCACTCTCCAGCCGGACGAAGTAGACGCCCGAGCTAGCCGGCCGGCCCGCCGCGTCGCGCCCCTCCCAGACAATTTCCCGCGGGCCCGCCTCGAAGCGGCCTTCGGCGAGCTGGACGACGAGGCGCCCGGCCAGGTCGTAGATCGCCACCCGCGATCGCCCCGCTGCGGCCAGGCTGAACTGGATGCTGGTGTGCGGGTTGAAGGGATTGGGGTGGGCGCCGATCAGGGCGGTGGCGAGCGGCGCTGCCTCCACGAGCACGGATTCGCTGCGCAGGAGCTGCCAGTCCTCGTCGCCCTCGCGGCCGAAGAGGCGGTAGCGGATGGTCCCACCCTCGCGGACGGCCGCCGAGCGGTCCACGGCGGCATAGGCGTCCGGACCAGCGGGCGAGTAGGGAAGCTCCCAGCTCTCCCCGCTCTTGCTGCCCTCGAGGCGGAAGTCCACGGGCAGGTCGGAAGCCACATGCTCCCAGCGAAGTCTCACCTCGCCGGATCCGGTCTCAAGTGCGAACAGCGAGAGGAAGACCGGCGTGCCCCCGCACTGCGCCGGCAGCACCTGGAGCCCGGCGTCGTGAGCAGCCACGAAGGCGTGGGTGCCCTCGATCGCCACCCCGCGGGCTTGGCCGGGCACACACCCACTCCCCACAAGGGCTGGGTGCGCGGGATCCGCAATGTCGATCACTTGGAATCCGCTGAGGCCGCATGCCAGATAGGCGTAGTCCCCTGCAACCGTCACCCTCACCACTTCGCCGGGGAAGTCCACGCTCCCCACCAGCGCGGGGTGGGCGGGATCCGCGAGATCCGCCACTTGGAGGGCGGAGGCCTCTTCGGCGACACCGGTGCTAGCGACGTAGGCGAAAGCGCCCGCGACCGCCACGTCGCAGGCGTAGCCGAGCAGGTCCAGGTTACCCACGATCGCAGGTTGTGTCGGATCCGCAATGTCGATCACCTGGAGACCGAAGTCGAAGTCCACGACGCAGGCGTAGCTGCCCGCCAACGCCACGCTATAGGCGCTTCCGGGCGTGTCCACGCTGCCCACGATCGCAGGGTGGGCGGGATCGGCAATGTCGACCACCTGGAGGCCCGCATCATAGTCGGCGACATACGCGCGGCCGCCGGCGACCGCGACCCGCAACGCACACCCGGGGGTGTCCACGCTTCCCACGAGTTGAGGCGCGGCTGGATTCGCGATGTTGATCACCCTGAGCCCGCCAGTACAGCGTGCGATGTAGGCGTGGCCGCCCGCGACGGTCACGGCAAACCCACCGGGCAGAATGGCACTCCCCACGATCTGGGGATTGGCGGGATCCGCAATGTCGATCACCTGGAAGTCTTCGCTATCCGCGATATAGGCATGCGTGTCCAGAACGGCCACATCAGCGGCGGTACTCGGTGTGTCCGCGCTGCCCACGACAGGAGGGTTGAGGGGTACCCCGATGTCGACCACACCAAGGCCGGTGGACCCGCAGGCGAGGAAGGCATGCCCGCCCGCCAAGGACACCGAAACAGCCGTTCCCGACGTGTTCACGCTGGCCAGGATCTCCGGGGCCGCAGGATCCGCGATGTCGATCACCTGCAAGCCCTCTCCCGTGGCAGCGATGTAGGCGCGGCTACCCGCAACGGCGATGCCCATGGCATAGCCCGGCGTGGCCGCGCTCCCCACGATCGCGGGCTGTGCGGGATCCGCAATGTCGATCACCTGAAGCCCGGAAGGGCCGTCCGCGACAAAGGCAAAGTTGCCCGCCAGGCTCACGCTCGTGGCCTGCCCGGGGGTGTCCACGCTGCCCAGGACCTGAGGGAGGGCGGGATCCGTAATGTCGATCACCTTGAAGCCGGCACTGTACTCTGCGCAGTAGACGAGGGTGCCCGCAACGGCCAGACCGACCGCATAGTCGGCGCTACCCGTGCCCCCCACGTGCTCGGGGTGCGCGGGATCGGTGATGTCGATCACCTGAAAGCCGGAGAGGCCGTCCGCGACGCAGGCGTAGTTGCCCGCGATGGCCACGAAGGCGGCCTCGCCGAGGGTATCCAAGCTCCCCACGATCTGCGGACTCGCGTGATCGGTGATGTCGATCACCTGGAGACCGGCGCTGCCGGCCGCGACGTAGGCATAGTTGCCCGCGACCGCCACGCCGTAGGCTTCCCCGGGCGTGTCGACGCTCCCAACGAGTGCGGGCTGCGCGGGATCGGCGATGTCGACCACCTGGAGTCCGGACTCTTCATCCGCGATGTAAGCATGGGTGCCCGCTGCGGCCACGCCGTCGGCATAGCTCGGTGTGTCCAGGCCCGCCACCCAGTGCAGATAGTCGGCGTAGTCGATGCACGCGGCGCCGGCCGGTGCGAGACCGAAGATGCTTCCCGCCGCCACCGCGAGGAGGAGCGCACCCAGCCGACTCGGCCAGGCTCTACCGCAGTGATCGGAAGCCCGGCCGAGGGGTGGCAAGAAGAGCTCTGTAGAGCTAGCCGGAATGCCTGACGCGCGCATCGTCGTCCCTCCCGTCGTTCACGCCCAACACCACCCGGCACCCCGAGGGGACAGCCCGCCCGGCGAGCGCCCGGGATCTGGTCAACAATAGCACGCGCGGCGATTCAGTTGTGCAGTTTTTGCCTGGCCAGGCGGGGGATCAGCGGATCAATACCAGCTTGCGCGAGTCCGTGAAGCCCGCGGCCTCCAGCCGGCAGAAGTAGACGCCCGAGCTGACCGCACGACCTGCCGCGTCGCGCCCCTCCCAATCGACTTCCTGCCGCCCGGCCTCGAAGCGGGCATCGGCGAGCTGAACCACGAGGCGCCCGGCCAGGTCGTAGATCGCTACCCGCGCCCGGCCCGCCTCGGCCAGGCTGAACTCGATCGTCGTCGTCGGATTGAAGGGATTCGGGAAGGCGCTGCTGAGTGCGGTGGCGAGAGGCGCCGCATCCACCACCACCGACTCGCTGCGCAGGAGCTGCCAGTCCTCGTCCCCTTCGCGGCCGAAGAGGTTGTAGAGGATCGTCCCGCCGGCGCGGACGGCCGGCGAGCGGTCCACTGCGGAGTAGGTATCCGGGCCAGTGGCGGCGTGGGGCACCTCCCAAGTCCGCGTCGCCTTGCTGCCTTCGAGACGGAAGTGGATGGGTAGGTCTGAGGCTGCGTGCCCCCAGCGCACGGTCACCATGGCGGTCGTTGTTTCGAAGCTGAACTGGGAGAGGAACACCGGCGTGTCCCCACACTGCACGGGCAGCACACGCAGACCAGACGCGGCATCGGCAACGTAGGTGTAGGCACCCGATACCGCCACCCCCAACGCAGACCCAGGCGTATCGATTTCTCCTACGATCTGCGGGCTCGAAGGCACACTGACGTCAATCACCTGGAGGCCAGAACCGGTGACGGCAACATAGGCGTAGTTGCCTGAGACGGCAATGTCGTAGGCGTACTTGGGCGTGCCTACACTCCCCACGATCTCAGGGCTCGCGGGATTGCTAATATCGATTACCTGGAGTCTGCCGCTGTCATGAACATAGTACTGACCATCCACAATGAAGGCGTAGGTGCCCGACACGGCCACTGCCCAGGCGTACGTGGGCGTGTCCACGCCCCCCACCGCCGCGGGGCTCGAGGGCGTGCTGATATCGACTATCCCAAGGCCGTAGCCGCCGTCCGCAATGTATGCATAGGTGCCAGAGACAGCTACGTCACAGGCCTGCTCTGGCATATAAAGGCTCGCCGCAATCTGAGGACTTGTGGGATTGCCAATATCGATCACCAGGAAGCCATAGTAGCTGTTGCTGTTCGCAACGTAGGCGTAGGTTCCCAAAGTGGCTACGCCCACCGCGTCCCCAAACGTTCCCACGCTGCCCACAATTGTCGGGCACAGGGGGTTCGCAATGTCGATCACCTGGAGACCGGAATTGGTGTCGGCTACGAATGCGTAGCTGCCAGAGACCGACGCTTCGCTGGCATAGTTTGGCGTATCCACGCTCCCGACCAGCTGTGGGCTCATGGGGTCGCTGATATCGATCACCTGTAGGCCGGAGTCCGTGCCCGCAATGATGGCATGGAGACCCGAAACTGCCACGCGGTAGGCATATGGCGTGGTCACGCACCCTTCAGCAATCTGAGGGCTCGCGGGTGAGCTGATGTCGATCACCTGGAGCCCATCTGATAGGCTTGTGACGCAGGCGTAGGAGCCCGATACTGCGAGGGCATTGCCCTCCCCGGGGGGGGCCACGCTCCCCACAATCCGAGGATTCAAGGGATCGCTGATATCAATCGCATGGAGACCGGAGCCGCCCACATACGCGTGGATTCCGGCGATGGCCACACATGAGGCCCATCCAGCCGTATCAACGCTTCCCACGATCTTCAGGTTTGAGGGTGTGCTGATGTCAATCACTAGAAGCCCAGACGCGCCGGCTGCAACGTAAGCATAGCCGCCCTGGATTGCGATATCTGTCTCCAACCCCGGCATGTACATGCTTCCTACTAGTTGTGGGCTTGCAGGGGAGCTAATATCGATCACGATCAGGTCGGCATTACCCCCAAGGACGTAGGCGTAGCTGCCCGAGACGGCCACGGCGTAGCAATACCCCGGCAGGTCCACACTCCCCTCTGTTTGAGGGCTCGAGGGCACACTGATATCGATAACGCGAAGGCCGAATTGCCCATCCGAGATGAAAGCGTAGCTACCCGAAACGGCAACGCCAAGGGCCGTGCCCGGCGTGTCCACGCTCCCCACTATCTGTGGGCTCGCTGAGTTGCTGATATCGATCACTTGGAGGCCCGCGTACCGGGCTGCAACGAAGGCGTGGGTGCCCAGGATAGCCACTCCCAAGGCATCGTCAGGCGTGTCCACGCCCCCTAGGATCTGAGGGCTTGTGGGTGTGCCAATGTCTATCACTCGGAGACAGCCTAGAGCCCCGGGCTCCGAGGCGTATTCCGCAATGTAGACGTGTGTGCCCGAAACGGCGACGTCATTGGCGAACTTGGGCATGTCCACGCCGCCCACCCAATGCATGTAATCGCCGTAGTCGATGCATTCAGCGCCGGCAGGAGCGAATCCCCCGATGGCGCCGATCGCCGCCGCGAGGAGGAGCGCACCCAGCCGACTCGGCCAGGCTCTACCGCGGTGATCGGAAGCCCGGCCGAGGGGTGGCAAGAAGAGCTCTGCAGAGCTAGCCGGAATGCCTGACGCGGGCATCGTCGTCCCTCCCATCGTTCACGCCCAACACCACCCGGCACGCCAAGGGGACGGCCCGCCCGGCGAGCGCCCGGGATCGCCGTCAACTGTAGCACCCCCGGCGATTCGGTGCTGCCCTATCTTGCCGGGATTGGGGTCCGTCAGCGAAGCAGAACGAGCTTGCGCTGAGCGCTGGCGCCCGCCGTGCGCAGGCGGATGAAGTAGACCCCCGCCGGCGCCGGTGCGCCGGCCGCGTCGCGGCCGTCCCAGGTTGTCTCGCCCGCGCCGAGATCCACGCCGAGGCTCTGCACGCGCCGGCCGCGCACGTCGTAGATGTCGAGCCGGCAGCGGCCTTCCCCGCGCAAGGCCCCGCCGGCGAGCGCGAAGCGAAGCGGCGCGCGCCCGGCGCTCGGCCCCTCGAGCCTCAGCGCCGGCCCGGCCTCCGCAATGTCCGGCTGCTCGTAGTCCGGATGCGCCACGCTGGTGATGAAGTCGCCATGCCGCTCGAAGGCCACCTGCCGCAGGCCGGCGATGACGGCAAAGGCTCCCGGGGCATAGGCCTTGAACACCACCACCGGCGTGGACAGCCAGAGAATCGCCCCGTCCCAGACCGCTGTGCCCGCCGGCTCCAGCCCAATGAGCAGCTTGCCCTCCCCACGCAGGCGCCTGCCCTGCACGAGCGCCGTGCGCAGCGCGCCGCCCTGTGTCTCGATCACCCCCCAGGCGCCCGCGCCCTCCAGCCGCTCGTCCGTGCCCGGAATCGCCAGCGGCGCCTCGCCCGTGCTCACCAGCAGCCGCCGCTCGCGCCCGCCGCGGCTGCTCAGCAGCCGCAAGCCCTCCGCGTAGCGCTCCGTGCTGCTCGCGGGCATCGTTCCCCCGTTGACGACCGGCGTGAGCTGCCAGAGGAAGTGGAAGTGCTCGCTCGTCTGGCTGACGTAGAAGAGCTGCGGGTTGGGCTCCGTGTTGCCGTTGTCGAAGCTGGACACGCTGGTGCCCAGCCCCTCCCGCGGCGGGTCGTGCAGGAACATCCGCAGCAGCCCATTCTCGCCGTCGAGGCACCACTCGCCGCCGCCGATTTCGCTGAGGGCCAGGCCCTCGTCGAAATGCAGGCGCCAGCGCCAGGCGTGGACGGCCGCGTCCTCCTTGATGAGATCGTCGCGCAGGAAGACCTCGGGCAGCTCGCCCGCCGCCGCGTCGCCCGGAAACAGCAGCAGCGTGCGCGTCGCGCGCTGCATGGGGTTGCCGCCGTCGTAGCCCCAGGACCAGTCCCAGCCGACCCAGGGCACATCCGGATTGTTGAAAGGCGAGTGCGTGCTGTAGGCCGCGCGCATATCCACGTTCATGGCGCAAAGGAAGGGCGACTCGATCCAGGCGCTGAGCGCGCCGTCCGTGCCGATGCTCGCGCCCGCATTGTGCTGGCCGAGCCCGTCGGCCGTGGGCAGGTTGTGGGCCTGGGTCTGCTTGGCCGCCACCCCCGCGCCGTTGTCCAGCGCGAAGCCGTGGCCCATGGCGCGCAGGGTGAACTGGCCGACGTCCTCCTGCGCATGGCCGCCCATGAAGCGGCTACCCTCGAGCGTGAGCAGGAAGCTCGCGGCGAGATCCCCGCCCGGCCAGCCGCGGCGATGCACATAGAGCCCGCCGTCGGGGAAGTAGCGGCCGGCGGCAAGCCACTCCGGCGCGAATTCGAAACCGCTCGTGTGCCAAAGCAGGGTGGCCACGGGGTCGCTGTCGCGGCCGAAGTCGTGGCCAAGCGAGCCTGAGCTGCGGCGCAGAAGCCAGCGCGCGAACTCCGGCTGCGGTCCGCGCAGGGTGGCCCACTCGAGCAGGCTGTGGTGGCGGGCGACGATATGGTCTGTCGTATTGCTCTCGTTGCGATTGAGATAGGTGCCCCCGCCCTCGGGTAACATCTGGTAGGCCAGCCACTCGATCAGCCGCTCCGCCCGCGCGGCTTCCCAGCCCTGCTCCCCCTCGAGCCGTCGCCGCGCTTCCCAGGTGGGCAGCAGCGTGCGCATCGCCCAGGCCGCGTAGGTGACACCCTCGCGATAGCTGCCGTCCGCGCCGAAGAGGTCGCGCCAGGCCTTGTCCATGAGGGCCTCGCCCATCGCCCGCGCCGTCGCCAGCAGGGGGTCGCCAGGCAGGTCCGCTTCGAGGAGCAGGGAGGCCAGCATGAGCTGGGCGCCCAGAGTCACGCTCTTGTTGCTGAGCAGGGGGTTGAAGAGGAACTCGATGTAGTCCAGGTCCGTCGTGATCGCCGCGAGGTAGGCGAGGATCTCGTCGACGACCGCCTGGCGCTCGGCTTCGCTCGCCGTGGAGAAGGCACAGTCGTAGCCCCAGACCAGATCGTGCAGGCGCAGCGCCGGGCCGAGCACGCCGAGGCCCGCATCCACCGCAGGGTCCGCATTCGCCGCCAGCCAGGCCAGTGCCGCTTCGAGCGCGGCCTCGGCCTGCGGCCCCAGCGGCGGCCCGGCGAGCTGCGCGACGAGCGCGAGTTCCTCCACGCACTGAAAGCCCCAGTAGCCGTCGGCGAGCAGACTCTCGGGCGGCACGCTGACCAGGCTCTCTGCCGCGGCCAGGGTGGCCTGCCAGACCTCCCAGCGCACCGGGTCGGCAGCGATGGCGGCAGCGAGCGCGGGCCGGCTGTCCTTGTCGAAGAGGAGGCGGGGGTGCTGCTCGTCATGCGGGGGCAGGGCGCGCGCGGGCAGCGCCCCGGCCAGCAGGAGCGCGGCGACCGCAAAGGTGCGATGGAACAGACGCACTTGCATGGCGACTCCGAGCCGGCGCTGAGACATTCAGCGCGTTCCCCAATGATAGCGGATTGCGCGTCCTCTCCGCGAATCCAATGGAACTGCTTGTCGGCCAGACGGTTGGAGCCCCGATCGCGGGCGTCCGGACAATGGCCCGATTTCGCTTGACCCTGCCCGCGCCCTCCCGCTTAGTTTGGTCCTTGCCCCCGCCGCGGCCCCGAAACTCGCCGGGTGCCCGGTCGTTCACACGCCCGTTTGCCGGAGGGGTATTCCCCTGCCTTCGCCTGCGGCGGTCGCTCGCGCGAACGGTTGCGCAGGCGCCTTCTCCCACGCGCCGGCCTGCGGCGCGCCAGGGGTCCTCAGCAAGGAGTCACGATGCCGTTCATCGCACAGGGTTCGGGAGGCCTGCTCGGGGACCTCGGCGGCTTGATCGCGGGTGCCACCTTCCTCGGCAAGGTGGTGCTGGCCATCCTGTTCGCCATGTCGGTCTTCTCCTGGGCGCTCATGGTCGAGCGCGGGCGGCGCATCAGCCGCGCGGGCCGCGCCAATGCCCGCTTCATGGAGCAGTTCCTGCCCGCGCGCGAGGACGCCGGCGCGCTGCGCCGCCTCGGCGCCTGGGCCGAGCAGCACGGCGAGGCGCCGCTGGCCGTCGTCTATCACTACTTCAGCCGCGAGATCCTGCCCGGCGCCTTCGGCCAGGCCACCTCCGCCGAGCGCCTGCGCACCCTCGGCGAGGTGCTCGCGCGCGGCGTGGACCGCGTCGCCACGGCCGAGATGGGCAAGCTCGAGCGCGGCCTGAGCTGGCTGGCCACCTTTACCTCGACGGCGCCCTTCATCGGCCTGCTGGGCACGGTCTACGGCATCCTGACCAGCTTCCTCGAGATCGGCCGCCAGGGCTCGGCCTCGCTGGATGCCGTGGGCCCGGGCATCGCCGAGTCCCTCGTGGCCACCGTGGCCGGCCTGGGCGTCGCCATCCCCGCGGCCGTGGCCTACAACTACTTCATCGGCAAGCTGAAACAGCAGGACGCCGAGCTGCAGGCCCTCGGCGCGCACCTGGGTGACTTGCTCGCCCGCGAGGACCTGCGCATGGAGGCCGCCCAGCCCCTGCAGCCGGCGGGGAGGGCCTTGTCATGACCGGTGCCACCCAGACGCTGGGCCGCGGCGGCGGCCGCCAGTACGGCAGCCTGGCCGAGATCAACGTCACGCCGCTGGTCGACGTGATGCTCGTGCTGCTGATCATCTTCATGCTCACGGCGCCCTTCATCGCCGGCGGCGTCGAGGTGAACCTGCCCCACACGCAGACCACGGCCAAGGCGAGCGTCGAGGGCGTGGTGATCACCGTGGACAAGGAGCGGCGGGTTTACATCGACGAGACGCCGATCCCGCTCGCCCAGCTCAAGGACATGCTCGCCGAGATCCGGCCGGCGGGGGACCTGCGGCCGGTCTACCTGCGCAGCGACCAGGAAGTCCCCTACGGTTTCGTAGTGCGCGTGATGGGCACGATCAAGGAGGCCGGCATCGCCGGTCTCAGCCTGGTGGTCGACCCCGACGACGAGGTCGAATAGAGAGGTGCCGCGGCCGTGAAGCCCGCTCATCTCATCGCGTCCTTCTTCGGCCACCTGGTCTTCCTGGTGCTGCTCGGCATGGCCTCCACCCTGCTCAAGCAGGCGCCGCCGCCGCCGCCCGACACCATCCGCATCAGCTTCGGCGAGCTGCCGCGGGCCGGCGGCGCCCGTCGCCGCGAGGCCCGCCAGGCGCAGATCAGCCCTGCGCCGGCCGCGAAGGCAGAGCCCAAGCCCGCGTTGCCCATCGCCAAGCCCAAGGAGACGCCCAAAGCCAAGGGCGAGCCCAAGCCCCCGGCCGCCAAGCCGGCCGAGGCGGTGAAGCCGGTGACGAAGAGCCAGGGTGCGAAGGCTCCCGAGAAGTTGATCCCCGCGCCGACCCCCGGAGCGCCAGGGGCCACGGGCACGGCCCCGGCCGGCGCCAAGGAAGCGGTCCCCGCCCCAGGCGGCGCCGCGACGGAGGGGCCGGGCCCGCAGTCGCTCGGCGGCGGCGCCAGCGTGCAGGCCTGGGGTGACTTGGGGGCCGGCGATTCCTATCTTGGACTTGTGCAGAGCAAGATCGGCCGCCGCTGGCAGCCCAGCGCGGCCAGCACGCAGGGCCGGGCCGTCCTGGAGGCCATCGTCGCCTTCCGCATCAGCGCGAGCGGCGAGATCCAGGAAGCGACGATCTTCCAGGCAAGCGGACTCTCGGTCTACGACCGCGAGGCCCTGCGCGCGGTGGTCGAGGCGAATCCCCTGCCGCCACCGCCCGCGCGCTTCCGCGCGGCAGGTCTCAGCATCCAGTTCAGCTTCACCTACCGCCGCTGAGCGCGAACGAGGAGGGCATGGGCAGGCAGCATTTGCAGACGGGAGCCGGCCGCCCGCGGGGACGCGGACTGCTGCTGGCCGCCCTTACGGCCCTGGCCGGCCTGCTGACGGCACTGCCGGCGAGTCCCCAGGGCAGCGGCGCACCGGGGGCGGGCGACGTCATCCGCCTGGGCGTCGAACGCAGCTCGGTGCCGCGGATGCGCGTGAAGCTGCTGCCTCTGGAAGTGGTGACCGGCGCGCCCGGCGCCGCCGAGGCCGCCGCCGCCATGGCCGGGCGCCTCGCGCGGGATCTTCATTACAGCGGTCTCATCGAGATCGGCCTGCCGCTGCCCCCGGGTG
>Ga0299912_10002770_pt1 | contig 14341 bp, 14 predicted proteins | sample RVTome_2_FD_207667 | JGI IMG/M metagenome (GOLD analysis project Ga0299912, IMG submission 207667) | Soil microbial communities from uranium-contaminated site in the Upper Colorado River Basin, Wyoming, United States - RVT95D214 (version 2) ...
GCTGGCCGAAGGGGCACGATTGGAAATCGTGTGTGCCGGGTGACCGGTACCGAGGGTTCGAATCCCTCTCTCTCCGCCATCATTTTTGCAAAGCAAAAATGATGGCGAGATATCGCCCACTGCCGAAGGCGGAGAGGCGGATCCCCTATAAACCCGCCATAGGCAGGATCAGCGTAGCTTATGGAAAGAAGCTTGTAGATGGACGTTTTAAGAATATCAGCGAGGGGGCCTTGGCAGCATTCTGCGTCTATCAATAGCCAGTATTGATAGCTGGGTCCTGCGTACCGGATAGTTACAAATCCCGTCAGATCCGGAAGGAAGCAGCGGTAGTAACCGCATCTGGTGTCGCAGTAAACCCAGCTATCAATAGTGGCTGTTGGCTGGCAGAGGGTTTCCGCTGCCTCTCTCTATTGCAAAGGAGAATATTTTTTATTAGTCTTGGGTGGTGATGTTGCCATGGGAAGCTACCTTGTCATAGCGCGAAAATGGCGGCCGCAGGTTTTTGAGGAGCTGGCGGGTCAGGAGCATGTGACCCGTACCCTCCAGAACGCCATCGCGGCCAACAGGCTGGCTCATGCCTTTCTCTTTGCAGGACCGCGAGGGGTTGGTAAGACCTCGGCAGCCAGGATCTTGGCCAAGGCGGTAAATTGTCAGCAAGGCCCGATTCAAAAGCCCTGCAACCAGTGCCAGAGCTGTAAGGAGATAGCTGAGGGAAACTCCATCGATGTACTGGAGATCGACGGTGCGTCCAATACCGGCGTGGATAATGTGCGGGAGCTCCGGGAGAACGTCAGGTACCTCCCCAGCAAGAGCAGGTACAAGATCTATATCATCGACGAAGTCCATATGCTCTCCACCAGCGCCTTTAATGCCCTGCTGAAGACCCTCGAGGAACCCCCTCCCCATGTCCTCTTTATCTTTGCCACTACCGAGCCCCATAAGATCCCCTTGACCATCCTCTCCCGCTGTCAACGATTTGACTTCAAGCGAATCCCCGTGACCATGATCTTTGAACGGTTGCGCGAGATAACGATTGCCGAGGGCGTGAAGATAGCCGATGATGCCCTTATGCTCATCTGCCGAGAGGCAGAGGGAAGCATGAGGGATGCCCAGAGTCTCCTTGATCAGGCCATCTCCTACGGCGGCGAAGAGGTAAAGAGGGAGGATGTCTTAACCTTGCTCGGGATCGCCGATCGCAAGATCCTCTTTGACCTTTCCGCAGCTATCTTCCGGAAGGAGGCAAAAGGCTGCCTTTCTCTCGTCGATGAGCTGTACAAACTCGGTTATGACCTGGGACAGTTCTGCAGGGATTTTTTGAACCACTTTAGAAACCTCCTGGTAGTGAAGCTCGAAGGGGGCCAGAGCCCTGTGCTCAATGTATCTGAACATGAGGTAAAAGATCTCATCGAGCAGGCTGCGGGTGTCGGCTTTGAGGACCTGCACCGGTTATTTCAGATGCTGCTGAAGGGTGAGGAGCTGATGTCCCGAACCCCCTTTCCCAAGGTCATTTTGGAAATGACGGTGGTGGAGATGTCGCGTCTGTCATGGTTGCTACCGATGGAAGAGATCTTATCGCGGATAGAACACTTGGAAGATACCCTCTCCCGTAAAGGGCCGAGCGAGGAAGGGGGTTCTACCAGTTTAAAGCAGGGAAAAAAAGGCGGTGAATCGCAGGGTAGGCGGATGCCGGTGGAGGAGGTAAGCGAGACCTTTCCCGAGCCAGGCGGAAAAAGAGAATTGGGGGAAGAGGCCTTGCGGCAATGGGAGGAGTTCCTGACCTTTGTCAGGGGAGAGAACCCCGTTCTCGCTTCTTTTCTCATACAGGGGCATCTCGTTCGGCTCGACGATGCGTGTCTGGAAATAGGGTTTGCCAAGGGTTCTTTCGCCCTCGACCGAGTGTCCGAACGCGATACGCTCCGTTCTGTGGAGGAGATTGCCCGACGCCATTTCAAGCAAGAGGTGCAGGTGAAGATCACGTCGGCCAATCCTGCAAAGGAGTCAAAGAAAACTTCGAGAACCGCAGCTCAAGATGAAGAGACGGATCTGGTGAGACATCTGAAGAAGGAGGCCGTGGGCAACCCCGTTATCCAAGAGGCCGTTGAGATCTTCCAGGGGCGGATTGTTAAGGTCAAGGTAAAAGAGGGGTCGTGATCATAAGGAGGTGGTAAGATGAGCAAGGGTTTAGGAGATCTGATGAAGCAGGCGCAAAAGCTGCAGTCCAAGATGATGGCGCTCCAGGAAGAACTGGCTGGAAAGACGGTGGAGGCCACAGCCGGTGGAGGGATGGTTGCGGTGGTGATCAACGGCAAACAAGAGATCCTATCCCTCAAGATAGATCCGGAGGTGGTCGATCGACAGGAGATAGAGATGCTTCAGGACTTGATCATTGCAGCGGTGAACGATGGCATCAGGAGGGCGCAGCAGATAGGGGCCGAAGAGATGAAGAAGCTGACGGGTGGCATGGCCATCCCTGGTTTGATCTAAGATGTCCACGTACACTCCGTCAGTTGAAGACTTGATCGCTAATCTTACCAAGCTTCCGGGTATCGGGAAGAAGACTGCTGCACGGCTTGCCTTTCATATCCTCCAGTCCTCTCAGGAGGACGCCCAGGCCCTTGTTCGCAGCATCCTGCGGGTCAAGGAAAGGATCGGGCTCTGCCGGATCTGCTTTAACATCGCCGAGGGGGAGGTGTGCGCCATTTGCAGAAATTCCCAGAGGGATTGTTCTCTCGTCTGTGTGGTGGAAGAGCCGAGCGATCTTATGGCCATCGAGGCGACGGGCATCTTTAAAGGGCTTTATCACGTGCTGCACGGCGCCATAGCCCCTTTGGACGGGGTAGGGCCGCAGGAGTTGAAGATAACGGAGCTCTTGGAGCGATTGAAACAGGGCGGGGTAGCAGAGGTTATCCTTGCCACGAACCCGACCATCGAGGGTGATGCCACTTCCCTCTACCTCGCCAAGATCGTTAAACCGTTGGGAATAACGGTAACCCGCATCGCGCAGGGGATTCCGGCGGGTGGTGATATCGAATATGTAGACACCAAGACGATGAGCAGGTCGCTGGAGGGCAGGAGAGAGGTATAAAAAGATGTTGACAGGGTTTTTTACTTGGCATATATAGTGGGTTTTAGCAGGTGGGGAGTACTTTATTTTTTTTCGCCTGAATTGTGAAAAAAGGTGCGAGAGAAGTAATGATTGAAATCAGGCTTCACGGCAGGGGAGGGCAAGGGGCAGTAACCTCGGCGGAATTGCTTGCCTTGGGCGCTATTAAAGAGGGGAGATATGCCCAGGCCTTCCCGAGCTTTGGTCCGGAGCGAAGGGGCGCGCCGGTGGTGGCTTTTTGCCGAATCAGCGATGAGGACATAAAGTTGAGGGCCGTTATATACCAACCGGATATCGTCCTGGTATTGGACCCGAGCATCTTGCGGCTTGTGGATGTGAGCAACGGCCTCAAGGCAGACGGGGTTTTGGTGGCGAACACGCGCTTTTCTCCTGAAGATATCAAAAAAGAGCTGGGGGTGAAGAGCCGAGTGGCCACGGTTGATGCCAACAAAATCGCCCAGGAAGAACTCGGTCTGACTATCACCAATACCACTATGCTGGGGGCCTTGCTCAAGGCCTCGGAGGTAGTGGATAAGGGGGCGATGATCGAGCCCTTACAGGAGAGGTTTGGCAGGCTGGCAGAACGAAACATCAAGGCCCTTGAGAGGGCTTATCAGGAAACTCAGATCTTATAAAACGAGGGATAAACAGTGTCTAAGCCTGAGCGTGAGATCACCTGGAAAGAGCTGAATGTCGGTTGTGTGATAGATGAGCCCGGCAATGCCGCGACCTATCGCACGGGCGACTGGCGGTCGCAACGCCCGGTTTATAATAAGGATCGATGCATTCGGTGTGGTACCTGCTATATCTTCTGTCCTGATATGGCCATCAAGACAATCGAGGATGGGTATATCGAGCATGACCTCTATTACTGCAAGGGGTGCGGGATATGCGCACAGGAGTGCCCGACCGAGGCCATAGCCATGAAGGATGAGGTGGAGTAGATGGCGATTAAGGTGGGCATGGAGGTCTCTATTGCAGCGGCGGAGGCGGTAAAGCAGGCCAATACCGATATCGTTGCAGCCTATCCGATAACCCCGCAGACCCATATCGTGGAGCACCTCGCAGAATTGGTGAACAACGGCGATTTGGATGCCGAGTTCATCCCCGTGGAGTCCGAACACTCCGCCATGAGCGTCTGCGCGGGCAGTTCGGCAGTTGGGGCCAGGAGCTTTACCTGCACCAGCTCCCAGGGCTTGGCCTTGATGAGCGAGATCGTCTACATCGCTGCCTCTCTCAGGCTCCCCATCTTGATGCTGCTGGCCAATCGTTCCCTCTCAGGCCCCCTGGGCATCTGGAACGACCACTCCGATGTGATGTCCATCAGGGATTGCGGGTGGATTCAGGTCTTTGCGGAGAATGGGCAAGAGGTCTACGACCATGTCTTCATCGGCTACCGGGTAGCTGAGGATCGTAACTGCCTGCTCCCCTTTCTGGTCAATTTGGATGGTTTTATCCTCACCCACATGGTCGAGCCCATCGAGATGATCGATCAAGCTGTGGTGGACCGCTATCTCCCGCCCTATAAGCCCCTCTACAGCCTCCATCCCGACCACCCCGTTACCATGGGGGCCTTTGCTGATCCAGCACTCTACACCGAGGCCAAGAAGGCTCAGGATGAGGCCCTCAAGGGCTCCCTGCCGTACATCATGAAAGGGTGGCAGGAGTTCGGGGATCTAACCGGAAGATACTATCACCCGATAGAACGTTATAAGACAGAAGATGCCAAGGTCATCCTGGTTACCCAAGGAAGTTTGGGGGGAACGGCATCCATTGCCATCGATAACCTGAGGGAGAAGGGGGAGTTAGCAGGGCTGGTAAAGATCAGGCTCTGGCGTCCCTTTCCATTTAAGGAGTTCAGGGAGGCCGTCAAAGGCGCTGAGCTGGTGGTGGTGATGGACAGGGCCATATCCTACGGCGGGCCGGGAGGCCCTTTGGCCGGGGAGATTCGGTCGGCCCTCTACGCCCAGGAGAGGCGCCCCCGGGTGGTCAATGTTATTGCCGGGATAGCAGGCCGTGATGTTGCCCCTGAAGACTTTGAGCGGATGCTCCAGCAAGCCCAACAGGGCTCCGGCGAGGGGTATGAGATATACGGCGTGAGGGGATGATGATCAAGCATTTAGACCGTTTGAGTGTCAAGAAAGCACGACAGGTTTCGAAAGAGGAATACTTTGTCCCCGGACATAGGGCGTGTCAGGGGTGCGCCGAGGCCCTGGCAGTACGCTTGGTGGCCAAGGCCCTCGGGAAGAACAACGTCATAGCCTGCGCTACCGGATGTATAGAGATCTTTTCGTCTCCTATGCCTTTGACCTCGTGGAACGTCCCCTGGATCCACGTCGCCTTCGAGAACGCCGCGGCCGTGGCCTCGGGTATCGAGTCGGGCTTGAAGGTGCTGATGCGCAAGGGGCGACTCCCGCAACAAAAGATCAACGTTACGGCGATGGCCGGAGATGGCGGGACCAGCGATATCGGGCTCCAGGCCCTTTCAGGGGCCTTTGAACGAGGGCACAACTTCGTCTATTGCTGTTTTGACAATGAGGCATATATGAATACGGGGATTCAGCGCTCCTCTGCCACCCCCTTCGGTGCCTCCACCACCACCTCGCCAGCAGGCAAGGTGGTGTCTGGGCAGACCAGCTGGAAGAAGAACATGCCAGAAATCGCCGTTGCCCACGATATACCCTATGTAGCCACAGCCTGCACCAGCTACCCCTTCGATCTCATGGAAAAGGTGAAGAAGGCCGCCTCAATTGAGGGGCCTGCCTATGTCCATATCCTGTCGGTCTGCCCCACGGGGTGGCGCCTGCCTACCCACTTGTCCATTCACGCCGGGCGTCTGGCAGTGAAGACAGGGATGTTTCCCCTGTACGAGGTGGAGCGGGGGAGATATACGCTGAGCGTTGATCTTCCCAAGTTGCTCCCCATCGAGGAGTATCTCAAGATCCAGGGGCGCTTCAGGCACTTGACCCCGGAGATGATCAAAGGGATACAGAAGCGGGTCCGGGATGAATATGAAAAATTGAGAAAAAAGGTGCAGATGACGAACGAGGACCAGCAAGGGAAGGCAGTCAGTTAGAGCAAATCTTAAAAGGCACGATTAGGGCTCAAACAGCCTGGTGTTCCCGTTGGATCTCTAGGCTTCGGAAAACCAGTTTCCTCCCCGACGTTAAAGATTGAACTCCTTCCCATCCGCTTCTCATGTGGGATTCTACACGATTCATTGCACGCAATCCGGCATCAGTGATTCTGCAAACGTTTTTTCTTGAAAGGGCAAAGGGGATGATTATCATAGTCGGTGACAATGACGAGGCAAAGGAGGTTTAGCATATGGTTGTGACCAGGTGGGAGCCCCTGAAGGACCTCATAGCCATGCAGGAGAGGATGAACAAACTCTTTGATGAGACCTTTTACAGGGGGGGGGATGATACGGCAGCTGAAGGCTGGTCGCCTGCGGTGGATATCGTGGAGAAGGAAGATGAGATTATACTCACGATGGAGCTTCCCGGGATAGAACAGAAGGCGATTAACATCAAGGTGGAGGGGGATGTCCTCACCATCAAGGGCGAGAGGAGACTAGAGGAGGTGACTAAGAGAGAGGACTACCATAGGCTCGAACGCCCGTATGGCAGGTTCAGCCGCTCTTTTAACCTCCCCAATACCGTTGAACACGAGAAGGTAAAGGCGAGCCACAACGACGGGATCCTGCGAGTGGCACTCCCCAAAAAGGAAGAGACAAAACCGAAGCACATCAAGGTGGAAGTGGGTGGGTAGGGGGGATATCTCAACCCCTTACGTAGAAAATAGCCACCATTATCTCCTCTCCCCTGTCGAAGATCTGGCCCTTTGGCCAGATCCCGAAGCGGGAAAGTCGGCAGGTGATAGGGAAACATTTTATCCAACCCCACCTGTGTATGTTTAAAGCCGTTGCAGCAGAAATTGAAATTACCTAATAAAAACAATGGATTGTCAACATTAGTGTTATTTGTTCTGTTTCTTTCGCATGAATTCCTCCAGCACCCCCTTAACCCCTTGCTCGATGAGTTTCGTACTGATCCCCACCTTGGGATCCTTCACTGCTCCCTGGAGGGTGAAGGGGATGGTGAGGCGCCCCTTGTTGTCAGCAAAAAACCTCCACCCCTTGCCCGAGAGGTCGCCAATCACCGAGGAGGGGAGATGGGCTTCACCTTCCATTTTTAAAGTCGAGTCCAAGCCGATATTCCCCTGCAGCTTGAGGTCCGTATCCTTTTGCGAGATGAGGATGTTCGGGAGGGTGATTATGCCATTCTGGACGGTAAAGGAAGAGGTGAGGTCGTCAAAGGTGGTCTTTTCCTTATCCCCCCCCTTTCCTCCCAGGGCCTGCACTATGCCGCTGATGAGGTTCAACCAGGTGAGCTCGCCATCCTTTATCTGAACCTTTCCCGTGCCGGTGAGGTTTTTCTTGAGGGTGTCGAGGGAGAAACCCGCTCCTCCAAGGGTAACCTCTCCGTTAAGTTTTCCCTTCATCATCCCCTTGGCGGAGGCGAGGCTGCTCAAGATGGCATTGGCGTCCACCCCCGTTACTCTGGTCTTCATGCGGAATGGAGAAGGCTCCTGCGCCATATTGTAGCTGCCGTCCCCTTCCACTGTTCCGCCGAAAATCGCACAGGTGAACCGTGTGATGTTCAATTCGCCGCCTTTCATTTCAGCAGTCAGGAGGAAGTTGCGAAAATCTGACCCCTGGAACTTTCCCTCCTTGACCGTGACCTTTCCCCGTGCATTGAAGTTGCTCTTGTGGGCGGTTTGTTTTTCCCCTGTCGGTTTCTTCTGGGGAGGGGGCTCTGTTTTTGCCCCCTTTTTCTGTTCGGCCAGCGCGACCTCTATGCGAGAGGAGTTGGCCTCCAGAGAGAGCAGCGGGGTGCCCTGGGCCGGGACTATGAGATCTCCCGTGAAGGCCATGATCCCTTTCAACTTGGCTGTCTGGTTTAACGAGGGGAATTTTGGACCCACATCAGCTAGATTAATCCCCTGTGGCGCGGAGAAGGTCATCTTGCCCGCGGGTTTGCCCTGAAGATCCTTGAACTGACCATCTATCACTATGGAGGTTTTATCTATCAGAAGGGCGGCGTTTAGTCGCAACTGATTTGCCCCCTTGGAAAGGTCGGCCTCAGGTCGCAACTGGATATCGAGATCCTCAATAGCCCTCGCCCCCTTTTCTCCGAGGGAAAGGCGCTTCAGGAGAACCTCCCCTTTGACCTTGATGGAAGAACCCATATTTCCGCCGAAGTTCAGGCCGGCTTTCAAAGCCCCCTGTATAGTGTTCCCCTGCCTTCCAGAGAGCTTTTTCATGAAGCCGCCAAGGTCGGGGAAATCCGCTTGCAGTCTGCCTTCCAAAGGGATATCTTTCAGATCGATGGTCCGGCCCAAGGGTCCCACCCATCCACTCAGCGATATCTCCCCAGGCGACCATTGCAAAGAAAGATTGTACCGTATCTTCTTATCCAGGGAGAGGTCCCTCAGGTCAAAATCGATTTTATCGATTTCAATCCGATTGGCTGGCGTCGTGCTCCTATCCAGATAGATGAGTTTCCCCCCTTTTATGGATCCCTTGGCAAGGTAAAGACCTTGCAGGGCCTTTGACTCATCCGTCTTTATCTTTCCGCTCTCCAGGGTTCCCTTTCTCTCTGCCTTACCAGCTTCCTCCAGGTAAGGGATGTTCAATCTTCCCTGTGGATTTTTCTCGATAAAGACCACGGGGCGGTTGAGGGTAAGCCCGGCTATCTCCTTTTGACCGAACAAGAGCGGGATGATCTTAACCCTGACCTTGAGGGCCTGCAGGGAGAGCAAGGGGGTCTGAGAGAATGCCGGAGGATTAGAGATGACCACATTTTCTATCTTGGCTCCCAAGGTTGGGAGGATGGTAATACGCAGCTTTCCGAGAGAGCACTCTCGTTGCAGGGCCTGCTCCAGCTTGTCTTCTATCATCCCCTTGTACTTATCCAGGCTGACGAGGTAGGGCAGGATGAAGGCTGCTGCGATCACGAGCAGAACAAGAGAGAGGAGGATGATCCCCGTAATCTTCATTGCTTTTTTCATCTCTTTCCTCCGTGCGTGGTTTTAGAGTGCCACCTTATCTCTGTGGTTCAATGATTACCTTGATGGATTCTCCGCCCTCTGCTACCAGATGAAAACCCAGTCCTGTCTCCGCCAAGCCCAACCGGTGGGTGATCATCTCATGTACAGGCACGCGACGAGCACGGATCAGATCGATGGCCGCGCAGATATCCAGGGGGCTGCCGCCATAGGAGGGCATCAGGGTGATCCCGTTGCGCCAAAACTCGTTCACGGGAACGGGGAGATCCATCCCCGGCCCTGTCGGAGCGAAGAAGAGTATCGTTCCCCCGCGATCAACTGCGTGCAAGGCCTGACGAAAGGCGGCCAAGGCGCCGGTACAGACGATGACCAGGTCGGCCAGCCTGTTGTCGTTGGCCTGGTGAAGGCGGACAGGCACATCCTCTTCGGCGTGAATGACGCAATCTGCCCCGAGGCGTTGCGCCGCCTGCAGCCGGTATTCGCTGATGTCCGTCGCGACGATGCGCCCTGCCCCTGAGGCGCGGGCCATGGCCACGTGAAGCAGCCCGGAGATACCACTGCCGAGGACAAGGACGGTCTGACCCGGAAGCAGGCGCGCCAGCCTTTGCCCCCTGACGACGCAAGCCAGGGGTTCGATGAAGGTACCATCCTCAAACGATAGCTCATCGGGGAGTAAAAATACGCCTCGATCCACATTGAGAGGCGGCACCCGCAGGTATTCGGCAAAGCCACCGGGATCATAATTGGTGGTGTGCAGGGTTTCGCAGACCGTGTGCAGGCCATGAAGGCAATAACGGCAGGTGTTACAGGGAACATGGTGGGAGACAAAGACCCTATCGCCGACATGGTAACAATCAACACCCTCGCCGACCTCAGCGATCTCTCCAGTGATCTCGTGTCCCAACACGAGAGGCGCCTTTTTGATGCGATACCATTCCATGACATCGCTGCCGCAGATGCCGCTGGCCAGCACCTTGACCAATAGCTCACCAGGGCCTATTGGAGGCGTCGGCATCTCTTCCAGGCGCACGTCCTGGTTATGGTAGTACATCGCCACGCGCATGGTATCTTCCCGTCAAAAACCGTTTTTGATTAACTGGTAAAAGATAAAACAGGACGTCCCATCCCATGAAAGCACGCTGTTTGGTGACCTTTTTTTTCGATTCCCCCCTGAAAGCCGTGTCTACTGCTCGTTGTTTTTCACGCTGTTGAACAGGTTCTGAGCCTCTTGGGCCGAAGCGTTCTCGTGGATGACGGCGCGCAAGGCCATGGCCATGGCCACCGGCTGTTTGTTTTGCCAGACGTTGCGGCCCAGGTTTACACCGATAGCACCTTTCTGCATACCATCAGAGACAAACTCGAATACCTCAAGATCCGTCTTGCACTTGGGGCCGCCCGCCATGACTACCGGCACGGGACAGGTATCTACAACCTTGTCAAAATCCTTACACCAGTAGGTCTTCACGACCCGTGCGCCCAATTCGGCAGCGATGCGGCAGCACAAGGCCAGATAGCGCGCCTCCCTTTTTTCCAACTCTCTCCCCACAGCGGTGACCGCCATGACAGGGATGCCGTATTCTTCGCATTCATTCACGAGGTTGGCCAGGTTTAACAACGTTTCATGCTCGTAATCGCTGCCGACGAAGATGGAGATCCCCACTGCAGCCGCATTGAGGCGGATGGCTTCACGAACAGAGGTAGTAAGGGCCTCATGGGCCAGATCCTTTCCCGCGAGGCTGGTCCCGCCAGACACCCTGAGGATGATCGGTTTGCTATTGGTCGGATCGATGCACGATCTCAGTATACCGCGCGTTACAAAGAGGGCGTCGCAATATGGCAAGAGGGGTTTAACCGTTTCTCCCGGCTTCTCCAGCTTTTGGGCGGGGCCTTGAAAGTATCCGTGATCTATGGGCAAAAAGAAACAGTGGCCATCAGGCTGTATCAGTTGTGACAGGCGGTTTTTCATGCCCCAGTCCATATGAACGACCTCCTCATGTTTTTCTCGCAGCTTTTTAAGGGCTGCCTATCGTGATAAGAATCTCTCTTTTGATTGTGATCTAGTATAATAGAAAAATGGCACTTATTGGTCAAGGGGAAATATGTCGATGTGGAGAGCCCTTTCGCCTCTCAAAGATACTCTGGGCGTCAAACATAAACCTGTTGCCTATGATTTTTCATTGACTCCTTTTTAAAAAAATGGTAGAAAAAGACCCTACTTTAGAGCGGGAGATGAGATCCAGCTAATCCGCGATATCATGACGCATAATATAATTAGTATGCCCAGCGATACACCGGTTTTAGAGACTGAGCGAATAGAATAAAGGGGACAAAAGGCTGATTCACGAGAAAGAAGCCTTTGCAACGTTATCGATAGAACAAGGATCACAGCCGAAATACCTTCCACCCTTTACAGTATCTACGTCGGAGGAATTCCGGACAAAACTGCTTGCAACGATGGCGTATTTTCTGTTATGTTGCTATACGGTGTTAGCCACAAGGAGGTAGAGACAAAGAAAGATGACAGGGGTTACAGAGGGGCTGATCGCAGACGTCAAAAAGTTGATTATCGAGAGGCTCAAATTGGAGGAGATAGCAGTTGAAGACATTACTACCGATGCACCGCTCTTTGGAGAAGGGTTGGGCCTTGACTCCATCGATGCCTTGGAGCTGGTCATCGGCTTGGAAAAAGAGTACGGGGTCAGCATCCCTGATGCTGAGGTGGGCAAGAAGGTCTTCCAGTCGGTCAGGACCATTGCTCAGTTTATCGTTGATAATCACGGGAAAGAAGTAGCAGCAGCTGATGGTGCGTCATAATGCGGGGAAAGTAACCATCTGTTTTCCTGGCCAGCTGAGCAGGGTACCCGATGAGATAGGCAAGAGAAGTGGGGGAGGAAATAATCTCCCCCACCCTTTTTTGGAAAAGGCCTGGGAGAAGGCCGGCTTTGATCTTGCCTCTTTTTTCTTTCAACGAGAGGATGAAGATTGCTACCTCAATCTTAAATTACAGGTGACGAGCTATCTGTTGAGCATGGTCGCTTTTGACCGCTATCGCAGAAAAGGAGGGCAATGGGATTTTATCACTGAGCACAGCATGGGTATCTATGCCGCCTTGGTGGCGGCGGACGCCGTGACCTTTGAGGCGGGCATAGAGATAACCAAGGGGATAGGCCTCATCTTGGAGCAGGCCGTGGAGAAGAGTCCCGGAGGCATGGCCGCAATTATTGGGCTAGAGGCCGAAGAGATTAAGAGGATATGCGCGGACGTACCTGGCGATCTCTATGTGGCCAACGTGAATGGCTCTCGACACTTTGTCCTCTCCGGTGATGTGACATCCTTGGAACGGGGTATTGAGCTGTCTCTAAAGGGGGGGGCTATCTCGGCCCAGCGCCTGACCTTTACCACCCCCTTGCATTCCCCCTTGCTGGAGTCGATTGCGGAAGACGTGCGCAAATTCATGACGGGTTTCGATATACGGCCTCCCCAAACCCCCCTCGTGAGCCACTGGAGCGGGAGGCGCCTGAGCAATCCTGACGAGATCAGGGGGTTTTTGGTAGAAGAGCTCTACAGACCTGTTGACTGGGAGGGATGCGTTCAGCATCTCCTTTCCCAGGACGTGACGTGTTTTGTAGAGATGGGGCCGGATACTGCCCTTACCAAGTTGATCCGTTGGATCGACAGGGATGTAAAGGCTCTATCGTATGGGGTGCACGCTGTTGTATGAAATCCATAAGGTGGTGCACGATGTTGTATAAAATGCATAGGGTGGCGCACGATGTTATATGAAATATATAGGGTGGCGCACGATGTATTATGAGACTCAACTGAAGGTGCGCTTTTACGAGGTTGATTCCTACCAGGTGGCCTGGCACGGCCACTACGTATCGTGGTTTGAGGTGGGCAGAAATGAATTTGCTGCCCGCTTCGGTCTGGACCCGGAGCAACTGAAGGAAATAGGCCTGATGGCTCCGGTGGTTGATCTTTCTTGCAAATTCAAGCTGCCTGCCCACTATGGTGATGTGGTCATTGTCCGGATCACTATGCAGCGTTGTGAGACGGCCAAGTTGATATTCCACTACGCGGTGATGCGCGATAAAGACGTGCTTGCCGAAGGATCAACCACCCATGTCCTCACCGATTTGAAGGGGACGATGCTTTATCAGATTCCCCTGGAGGCAAAGCAAAGGCTTGAGCGGATGTTTGCCTATCTCGGGATGTGACGATGCGTATCTTTCTTGTGGACCCTCCCCATAAGCTCTTCCCCGGGCTCAGGATGTGGACCCCCTCGTTCGGCCTGCTGAGCATAGCGGCCTATTTGCAAGCGAAAACGGGATTCGCTGTTGCGATCCTCGATTGCACCACCTTTTCCGATCCCTGGGGAGAGCTCGCCCGACGGATCGAAGCTGCCAAGCCCGATCTTATCGGGGTGACCTGTTCTGCCACCTGCCTCTCGCCCGAGGCCTTGCAAACCATCCGGCTGGCCAAAAAAATCTCCCCCGGCTCCGTGGTAGTGGCTGGCGGGGGGCACTTCAGCCTGCTGGCAGAGGAGGTCTTAGCCGAGATCCAAACATTGGACTATATCATTACTGGAGAAGGGGAGGTGACCTTCTGTGAGCTTGCCGCCCGTCTTGAACAAGCAGAGAAGAGCGTAGATGATATCCCGGGCTTGGCTTTTCTTCGGGATGATCGGGTCGTCTTTACGGGTCCGAGGGGTCTGCTCAAGGACCTCGACTCACTCCCCATGCCGGCATATCACCTCCTGGACATGGAAGCCGACGCCTATTACTGGCATGGTATGGGCAGGCGGGCCTTTGGTATCTCTACCAGCAGGGGGTGTGGTGATTGCTGCGCCTACTGCTCAGAATCGCAGTTTTGGGGGGGGAAGTGGCGCGGCAGGAGCGGATCAATGGTTGTAGAGGAGATGCGATATCTGCACCGAAACTACGGAAAGTCACTCTTTGTCTTCAACGAGAATACCTTTAACTGGAGCAGGACCCGGGTGGAGGAATTCCTTCAGGAACTCGGGCGTTCGGGTATGAAGGTGGATTTTTGGTTCCAATCGAGATTGAGGGATATCATCCGTGATGCCGACCTCATCCCTGAATTCAAACGGCTCGGCCTCTATGAGGTGATGTTGGGGGTGGAAAGCATCAACCCCCAGGTTCTGGATCA
>Ga0299912_10002771_pt1 | contig 14340 bp, 12 predicted proteins | sample RVTome_2_FD_207667 | JGI IMG/M metagenome (GOLD analysis project Ga0299912, IMG submission 207667) | Soil microbial communities from uranium-contaminated site in the Upper Colorado River Basin, Wyoming, United States - RVT95D214 (version 2) ...
GGCGGTCTTCGCCATCGGCCGGTCAGCGGCCGGTGCGACCCGCGGGGCGGCGTCGGCGGCGATGGCGGGGGACGCGGCGGGTGGTTCAGCGGCGGGCGCGGCTTCCGAGGCCAGGACGGGCAAGGCGGCGGCGCGCTCCGTCGGCCGGCCGGCGGCGTGCGGCGCCGGCGGCGCGGTCTGGGAGACCATGGCGGGCGCGGCGGCCGTGGCCCTCGTCAGCGGCTGGTCAGCGGCGGCGGAAGCATCCTGCACCGGCTCGGCCGTAAAGGCGGGCGCGGCCACGGCGGCCTTCGCCATCGCCCCGTCAGCGGCGGGAACCGCCCGCGCCGGGGTCTCGGGAGCGAAGGCGGGCGTGCCGGCCAGGGCCGTGGCCATCGACCGGTCGACGGCGGGGACGTCGGGATTGGCGAGCCGTCCGTCGCCCCCCCGTGGGATTGACGGGCCGCCCTCGGCCGCCGGCGGCTCTCCGCCCAGCGCCGGGCCGGTGAGCGCCGGGCCGGTGAGCTCCAGGCCGATCAGGCCCGACGACGGGGCGGCGGGAAGCAGCGACGCGTCGGCGTCGACCTGCCCGTCGACCTGCCCGACGTTGGCGACCTGGTCGGCGAAGCGGAACGGCGGCATGAACATCATGCCGGGGGGCATGGTGATGGAATTGGCGGTCGAGGTCGTCGGATCAGCCACATCCTGCCCGGTCCCGGCGTCCGCTTCGCCAACGAAGCCGGCCAGGAGACCCTGGAACAGGCCCGGCGACGCGTCGGCGCCATCCGCTCCAGGCGACTGGGGCTGAACGGGCGCGCCCGGCAGGGCGATGAGCAGACTGGACGCGAAAGCGGTCATGGACAGGCCGAAGACGCCCTGTTGAGGGCTGTTGACGCTCGGCGCCTGCTGCGCCCGGATCATTCGACGGTGTTGAAGCAACCCCCGGGCCAACTGCGAAAATGGCGGTCATGCCATTGTTTTTTATATGCTTCCCCCCCGGACCCGGCCATCCGCGCCCTGGCGGGAAGGGCGGATTTTGCCGGGCCGAAAGTCGCTCCCTGCCGGTCTGGCGCCGGCCCCCGGGATTGTGGCGCCGGTCTTGCGATTAACCATACGCCACTCTTCTGGCTCCCGGAACGAACATGATGTTTTTCAACAGGTTAGATTCGACACACATGGGCAGAATCGGGCCCTCCCGGCAATTTTCGCCGGAATCCGCGTCCTGCTTTGCCGGGCGGGAGGTTCTGGTCGGATGAGCCTCACCTCGATCATGTCCTCGGCCAGCAGCGGTCTGATGACCGCGCAGACCGGGCTGCGCGTCGTCTCGGACAACATCGCCAACGTCAATACCGCCGGCTATTCCCGCAAGGTCGTCGACCAGTCGTCGCTGACCTCGGGCGGCCTGGGTGTCGGCGTCGACGTCTCCCGCATCCGGCGCGTGGCCGATCAGTTCCTGCAGAAAGCCGCCCTCGGCGCCACGGCGACGGCCGGCCGGGCCTCCGTCACCCAGGAGGTTCTCGACCGTGCCCAGGCCCAGTACGGCGACCCCAGCACCGAAACGTCCTTCTTCAACCGGCTGGACGACATCTATTCAAGCTTCGCGGCCGCGGCCGAGGATCCCACCTCGACCATCCGGCGATCGCAGGCGCTGAACAACGTCGACACCTTCCTCACCGACGCCAGCCGCATCGGCGACGCGCTGCGGGGAATGCAGGGGGAAGTCGATACGCGGATCGGCTCGACCATCGAACGGGTCAACGCGCTGCTCGAGCAGATCACCGCCCTCAACGGCCAGATCGCTCACGCCGCCGGCAGCGCCCGCGACACCTCCGGATCGGAGAACGTCCAGAGCCAGCTCATCGACGAACTGGCCACGCTGGTCGACATCAACATCAGCGCCAGGCCGCAGGGGGGTATCAACATCAGGACCAGCGAAGGCCAGCAGCTGGTCGGCGACTGGGGCGCCGGAAGGTTCGACTTCGTGCGCCCCACCGGCGGTCAGGGGGAGATCAGGCTGACCCTGCCGGGGGCCTCCGAGGGCCAGGCCACCGTGCGCCCGCGCCTGGCGTCGGGTGAGCTGCGCGGTCTGCTGGACCTGCGCGACACCGAACTGCCGGCGCTCAATGAAGAGCTCAGCGAATTCGTCACCCGGGCGGTCGACGAACTGAACCGCGCCCACAACGCCAATTCTGCGGCCCCCGCCCCCGCCTCCCTGACCGGACGCAACACCGGGCTGGACCTGCCCACGGCGGTCAGCGGCTTCACCGGCCTGACGACGGTGGTGGTGGTCGATGCGGCCGGCGTCCTGCAACGCAGCGTCGACATCGACTTCGACGCCATGACCCTGAGCGTCGACGGCGGCGCGGCGAGCGCCTTCACGACGACCAATTTCCTGACCGACCTGAACACCGCCCTGGGCGCCATGGGCTCGGCCAGCTTCTCCAACGGCGCCCTGACCCTGGCGGCGAGCAGCGGCGGGATCGCCGTGGTCGACGACGCGGCCAATCCCTCGATGAAGGCCGGCAAGGGCTTCAGCCACTTCTTCGGACTCAACGACCTGGCGGGCTCGAGCCAGTACGCCTTCTACGAGACCGGGCTTTCGGTCACCGACGCCCATGGCTTCACGCCGGGTGACGCGATCACCTTCCGGATGACCGACGATGAAGGCCGGATCCGCGACGTCTCGGTGGTGGTTCCCCCCGCCGGCACGATGCAGGACCTCCTCGACTCCCTCAACGCCAACGCCGGCGGCCTGGGATTCTACGGAAACTTCGCCCTCGACGCCGAGGGCGAGATGGGCTTCACGCCCGTCAACAGCGGGCTGAGCCTCTCCGTCTATACCGACGACACCCAGCGGGGGGCCGGCGGCCCGTCCATCTCGCAGCTGTTCGGCATCGGCTCCGCCCAGCGGGCGACCCGGTCGGAGAGCTTCAGCGTCCGTTCGGCCCTGGCCGCCGACCCCACCAGGCTGGCCCTGGCCCAGGTGGATCTGAGCCAGGCCGCCGGCGGCTATCCGGTGCTGACGCGCGGCGACGGGCGAGGCGCGGGACTGGTCGCCACCTCCGGCGACGCCGCCGCCGGCTTCGACACCGCCGGATCGATGACCGCCTCGACCATGACCGTCCTGCGCTATGGCGCCGAGATGAGCGGCTCCATCGCCCGCAAGGCCTCCATGGCCGAGACCACCGCCAGGGGCGCCGACGCGGTGTCGAACGAGGCCGTCGCCCGCCGCCAGTCGGCCGAGGGCGTCAACCTCGACGAGGAGCTGATCAGTCTGACCACCTACCAGCAGGCGTTCAACGCCTCGGCCAGACTGATCCAGGCCTCGAAAGACCTGTTCGACACCCTGATGACGATGATTTGAGCTGAAGCATCATGAACCGCATTTCGACCTCCGTCCTGTACTCCCACCTGGTCCAGAGCCTGGCCTCCGCCCAGTTGCGGCAGCAGGAAGCCGGCGACCAGGTCTCCAGCGAGAAGAAGGCCACCGACCTCAAGGGCTTCTCGGGAAACGCCGAAACGCTGGTCGGCATGCAGAGCGTGCGCAACCGGCTGGCCGGCCTGATCGAACAGGGGCAGCTGACCGACAACAGGCTGTCGATGCAGGAAATCGCCCTCGGCCGGCTGGAGGAGGCCAGCACCGGCGCCCGCACCGCCATCGCCGACGCCCTGGCCGCCGGCCGCAGCGAAGGCCTCATGCAGCAGCTGCGCGGCTTCTTCTCCGACAGCGTGACGGCGCTGAACTCCAAGCACGACGGCAAATACATGTTCGCCGGCGGGGCCGTCGACACCCAGCCCGTGACCGCCTCGACGATGTCGGACCTGACCTCGGGTCCGCCGATCTCGGACTTCTTCGAGAACGACCGCTTCCCGGTGACCAACCGCCTCGACGAGACCACCACCATCGACAGCGGCATGCTGGCCGACGATCTGGGAACCGGGGTGATGACCGCCTTCCAGTCGATCCAGGCCTATATCGACGCCAACGGGGCGTTCTCCGACACGCTGACCAACGCCCAGCGCACCTTTCTCGAGGGGATGCTGCCGTCCTTCGAGACCGAGGCCAACAATTTCATCGACGCCAACGCGCGGAACGGGCTGATGCGGAGGCGGGCGGAGGACGTGGCCACCGACCTGCAGGGCCGCCAGGACACGCTGGAGGGCCTGATGGGCAACATCACCAATGTCGACATGGCCGAGGCCATCACCCGGCTGCAGCAGGCGCAACTGTCGGTGCAGGCCTCCGCCCAGGTGTTCACCGCCCTGCAGGGCTCCTCGCTGCTGGCCCTGCTCCAGGGCTGATCCTCGCAATACCGGCCGTCAGTCGCTACATAGCGGCCGATGAACGCTCCCCTTCACATCGCCGACATGGCGCGCGACGCCGTCAGGGCGGCCGTCGGCCTGCCGGCTGGCGCGCGCGTGGTCGCGGCCATGTCGGGCGGCGTCGACTCAACCGTCACCGCCGCGCTTCTGGCGCGCGCCGGCTACGACGTGGTCGGCGTCACCCTGCAGCTCTACGACCACGGGGCGGCGATCCAGAAAAAGGGCGCCTGCTGCGCCGGTCAGGACATTCTCGACGCCCGCCAGGCGGCCGAGGCCATCGGCATCCCTCACTACGTGCTCGACTATGAAAGCCGCTTCCGCGAGCAGGTCATCGAGGACTTCGCCGACGCCTATCTGCGCGGCGAGACGCCGATCCCCTGCGTGCGCTGCAACCAGACGGTCAAGTTCCGCGACCTGCTGGACGTGGCCCGCGACCTTGGCGCGGCGGCGATGGCCACCGGCCACTACGTGCGGCGTCAGGACGGCCCGGGCGGCCCCCGGCTGCACCGCGCCGCCGATCCGGCCCGCGACCAGAGCTATTTCCTGTTCGCCACCACGCGCGAGCAGCTCGACTTCCTGCGCTTCCCGCTCGGCGACCTGCCCAAGCCGGCGGTGCGGGCGGTGGCGGCGGACCTGGCCCTTTCGGTGGCCGACAAGCCCGACAGCCAGGACATCTGCTTCGTGCCGGAGGGCAAATACCACACGGTGATCGACCGGCTGCGCCCGCACGGGGCCGAGCCCGGCGACATTCTGCACATGGACGGCCGGGTGCTCGGCCGGCACGAGGGCGTCACCCGCTACACCATCGGCCAGCGGCGCGGACTAAATGTCGCGGTCGGTGATCCTCTGTTCGTGGTGCGTATCGACGCAGGCACGCGTCAGGTCATCGTCGGCCCCCGCGAGGCCCTGCTGACCCGCGCCCTGACGCTGAAGGAAGACAACTGGCTGGGCGACGAAGCGACGATCGCCGAGGCCTGCGCGGCCGGCAGGCCTGTCCTGGCCCGGGTTCGCTCCACGCGGGAGCCGGTCCCGGGCCGGCTGGCGCTGATCGACGGCGGTCCGGGCGTGATCCTCGATACGCTGGAAGAGGGCGTCGCGCCGGGCCAGGCCTGCGTGCTCTACGCGCCGGAATCGGAGACGCGCGTTCTCGGCGGAGGCTTTATTTCCAAGGCTTTGCGCGCCGCGGAGGGCTGATCACCGAAGATTCGCCCGCCCCGCGACTCCTCGCCGCTACCCCGCCGCTTGCTCCCGAATCGCAAATCAGCTTAACGATTCTCTCCAACGGGTTGTTCACTATTAACCAGTCAGAAAGCAGCGCTTCGGCACTCTGTCGGGGAGCTTGGGAGGCGGAGTCCGCCTGCAGACTATCTTTGCCGCGGAAGCCGCGGGGAGGGGATCGATGCGCGTACTGTTGATAGAAGATGACAGCGCGACCGCTCAGACGATTGAGCTGATGCTCAAGTCCGAGGGGTTCAACGTCTATACGACGGATCTGGGCGAGGAAGGCGTCGATCTGGGCAAGATCTACGACTACGACCTGATCCTGCTCGATCTGAATCTGCCGGACATGAGCGGGATGGACGTGCTGCGCACGCTGCGCAACGCCAAGATCAACACGCCGATCATGATCCTGTCGGGTTCGGCGGAGATCGACACCAAGGTCAAGACCCTGGGCGGCGGCGCCGATGACTACATGACCAAACCGTTCCACAAGGACGAGATGGTCGCCCGCATCCACGCCGTGGTGCGCCGCTCCAAGGGCCATGCCCAGGCGGTCATCCAGACCGGCGAGATCGCCGTCAACCTGGACGCCAAGACCGTGGAGGTGAACAACATGCGCGTTCACCTGACCGGCAAGGAATACCAGATGCTGGAGCTGCTCTCCCTGCGCAAGGGCACGACCCTGACCAAGGAGATGTTCCTCAACCATCTCTACGGCGGCATGGACGAGCCGGAACTGAAGATCATCGACGTCTTCATCTGCAAGCTGCGCAAGAAGCTGGCCACGGCCTCTGGCGGCCAGCACCATATCGAGACGGTCTGGGGCCGCGGCTATGTGCTGCGCGACCCGCAAGAGGGCGTCGTCGCCGCCTGATCGCCTCTCGCGACCTGACTTTCGGAACCGCCCGCCAGCCCCTCCTGGCGGGCGTTTTCGTTTCCGCCGGCTGACGATTGCGCGCGGCCTCCGGCCGTGTCTCCCTGTCCGGGACGACAGAGCGGGGGAACGGGGCATGGTTCGGGCAATAGCGCTGCTGGCGGCGCTGGCGGGCGCGCTGCTGCTGGCCTGGACGGGCACGAAGACCCCGGCGCCGGCGCCGGCCAGCGCACCGGCGACGGCCTTCTCCGCCGAACGGGCTATGGCGGATATCCGCCAGATCGCCAGGGCGCCGCATCCGGTGGGATCGGCGGCCAACGCACGGGTCCGCGACATCCTGATCGGCCGGATGACCGCGCTGGACCTGTCGCCCGGGACGCAGACCGCCCAGGCCTTCGAGACCCGCGCCGTCCGGGGCGACGGCTGGCTGGTCGGCGCGACGGTGGAGAACATCGTCGGGGTGCTGCCGGGCCGTGACCGCGCCCTGCCGGCCCTGGCCCTGACGGCTCACTACGACAGCGTGCCCGCCTCCCCCGGCGCCGCCGATGACGCCACGGGCCTGGCCGTCACCCTGGAGACCCTCCGCGCCATCGAGGCGCGGGGAACGCCGGCCCGCGACATCATCGTCATCATCACCGACGGGGAAGAGGCCGGCCTGCTGGGCGCCCGCGCCTTCTTCGACCAGCATCCCCTGCGCAAGCGGGTCGGGCTGGTGATCAACATGGAAGCCCGGGGCGGCGGCGGCCGCGCCAACATGTTCCAGACCGGCCCGGACAACGGCGCGATCATCGCCGCCTTCGCCCGCACGGCGGTGAACCCCGTCAGCAATTCCCTGGCCGTTTTCCTCTATGAAAACATGCCCAACGACACCGACTTCACGGTGTCGAAGGCCGCCGGCGTCCCGGGGCTGAACTTCGCCTTCATCGGCCGGCAGTTCGACTATCACGCCATGACCTCCACCCCCGCCAACCTGGACGTCGGCTCGGTGCAGAGCATGGGCGACCAGGTGCTGGCGGCGGCGGCGGACCTGGCCTTCGCCAGGACCCTGCCCGGCAAGGCCCCGGACGCGGTCTACAGCCAGGCCTTCGGCTCGGTGGTGCTGGCCTATCCGGCCTGGGGCGGCTGGATCCTGCTGCTGGCGGCGGCGGCGCTGCTCACGGTGGCCGTGCTGACCGCCCGCGAGACCGCCGACCTGCCCCCGGCCGACGTGGCGCGCGGCGCCGGGGCGGCCCTGTTCGTTCTGGCGGCCAGCGCCCTGCTGCTGCATCTGGCCCGCCGGGCCACCGGCGTCGACTTCGGCTTCCTTGAACAACGGCCGCTGCTGGCCCAATGGGGGCCGTGGGAGACGGCGTTGGCCGCGCTGGGTCTGGCGGTTCTGCTGCTGGCGCCCCCGCTGCTCGCCCGGGGCGGCGCCCGGCGCGGACTGGCGGGGGCGGCGCTGGTCGCCGGCCTGCTGTGCTCGGCCTTAGGCGGCTGGGACCCGGTCGGGCTGGGGCTGGGCGTCGCGGCGGCGCTGCTCGGCTTCGCCGCCTTCGGCCGGCCGGTCGGCCTGCCCGCCGCCTGGCTGGGCGTGCTGGTCACCGGCCTGGTCGTCGCCATCGCCCTGCAGGCCCTGCAGCCGACCGTGGCCTTCCTGGTCGCATGGCCGCTGGTGCTGGCGGCCGTGGGAGCGGCGGCCACGGCCCTGGGCACGCGCGAGGACCGGCCCCACACCGCCGCCCTGGCCCTGCTCGCCGCCCTCGGCGGCGGCTGGCTGGCGGTGTTCTTCCACAGCGTGGCGCAGGGGCTGGACATGCCCGACCTGCTGGGCCTGTTCCTCTGGCTTGGAGCCCTGCTGGTCTGGCCGCTGGCCTGGCCGGCGCGACCCTGGCGGCGGGCCCTGGCGCCGGCGGCGGGGCTGCTGCTCGCCGGGCTGGCGCTGACAGGCTTCGTGCGCCTGAACGACCCCTGGACCGCCCGCCATCCCAGGGCCACGTCGGTGTTCCACGTCACGGACCTGACCAGGGGCGAGACCCTGCGGGTGGCGACCACTCCCGGCGATCTCGACCCGTGGTCGCGGCGCGTGCTCACGGCCGATGGCGGCGCGGTGGGCAGGCGCGACCTGCCGCCGCTGAGGCGCGGCGTCGTCTGGGCCGCCCAGGCCAGACCCGTCGGCGCCGCCGGCGCTCGGGTCGAGATCACCCGGAGCGCCGACGGCCGGGTGGTGCTGCGCGCCGCGCCGCCCCCCGGCGCGCGCGTGCTGATCCTCGACCTGAAAGCCGACGTTCCCATGGTCGCCGCCACCGTCAACGGCCGCCCGGTGAAGCTGCTGGCCACGGCCGGGGTCTGGACGCATCTGCGCTGGACGGCGACGCCCGGGGGCGTCGAGATCGCCCTGACGCCCAGGCAGGCCGGCGCCCTGGAAATCCGCCACGCCTCGATCGACGAACGCTGGCCGGAGGGCGCGAGCCCCCTCCCCGCCCGTCCCGCCGACGTCATGGCCTTCGACCTGTCCGACTCGACGGTGGTCATCGGGGCCTCGCGCTTCAGCTGGTGACGGCGAGGTGGAAATCGGCGCGGCCTCTTGACGCCGGCTATTATTTCGTTATTTCTCGAATTATCGATATCAAAGGAGCCGCCCGATGAAGCGCCTGCATCTGCACATTTCCGTCGACGATCTGGACCGTTCGATCGGCTTCTATTCCACCCTGTTTGGCGCCCCGCCCTCGGTGGTGAAGGACGACTACGCCAAGTGGATGCTGGAGGATCCGAGGGTCAACCTGGCCATCTCCCGGCGCGACGTCGTGGCCGGCGTCGACCATGTCGGCATCCAGGCCGAGACCGGCCAGGAGCTGGCGGAGATGGCCGACCGGCTGAAGGCCGCGGGCGAGACCACCTTCGACCAGGAAGCCGCCACCTGCTGCTACGCCAAGTCCGACAAGAGCTGGGTGGTCGATCCCTCCGGCGTGCGCTGGGAGACCTTTCACACCTTCGGCGAGGCGACGACCTACGGCGAGGACGACCCGGGCCGCGCCCTGGCCCCGGCGGCGGTGAGCGGCTCGGCCTGTTGCGGGTGAATGCGTCCTTCGACACGGCCGCTGACGCGGCCTGCCCAGGATGACTTGCCCGATAGCGGTCATGGTGAGCAGCGACCGCCGGTCGCGTGTCGAACCACGCAATGACACGACGGGGTCACAAAATTCGTGCATTCTCGAATGATGGAACAGACTGACGCCGTCGCCGCCCTGTCGGCCCTCGCCCACCCCGGCCGGCTGGCCGTGTTCCGGCTGCTGGTCAAGGCCGGGGCCGGCGGCCTGCCGGCGGGCGAGATCGCCCGGGGCACGCAGAGCCTGCCCAACACCCTGTCGACCAACCTCGGCATTCTCGTTCACGCCGGCCTGATCCACGCGCGGCGCGACGGACGGCAGGTGATCTACACGGCCGACTACCCGGCCATGAGCCAGCTGCTGACCTTCCTGATGGAGGACTGCTGCCAGGGCGAACCCGCCATCTGCGCGCCCCTGGCCGACATCGCCCGGGGCGCGGGCTGCGGGGCCGGAGCCTGCTGATGACCTGGAATGTCCTCTTCCTCTGCACCGGCAACTCGGCCCGCTCGATCCTGGCCGAGTCGATCCTCAATCGCCTGGGCGCCGGGCGGTTCAAGGCTTTCTCGGCCGGTTCGATGCCAACCGGCGTGGTCAACCCCCACGCCCTCGCCCTGCTCCAGCGCTTCAACTATCCCGTGGCGGACCTGCGCTCGAAGTCGTGGGAGGCGTTCGACCGGGCCCACAATCCCGACGCGCCGGACCTCAACTTCGTCTTCACCGTCTGCGACAACGCCGCCGGCGAGGTCTGCCCCTTCTGGCCCGGCCAGCCAATGACCGCCCACTGGGGCGTGCCCGATCCCGCCGCCGTCGAGGGGCCGGAGGCCGTCAAGGCGGCCGCCTTCGCCGACATCTACGGCCGGCTGCACAACCGGCTGGAGATCTTCGTCAACCTGCCGATGGCCAGCCTCGACCGGCTGACCCTGCAGGCCCGCCTCGACGACATCGGCAAGGCCTGAACCAGCGATGCCCTTTTCCTTCGCGCGCCGCCTCGCCGCCGAGGCGCTGGGAACCGCCCTGCTGCTGGCCGTGGTCATCGGCTCGGGCGTCATGGGCGAGCGGCTGTCCGGCGGCAATGACGCCATCGCCCTGCTCGGCAACACCCTGGCCACCGGGGCCGGGCTGGTGGTGCTGATCACCATCTTCGGGCCGCTCTCGGGCGCGCATTTCAACCCGGCGGTCACCCTGGTGATGGCCCTGAGGCGGGAAATCAGCGCCGCCGCCGCCCTAGCCTACGCCGCCGCCCAGACCCTCGGCGCGATCGCCGGCGTGTGGATCGCCCACGCCATGTTCGAGCTGCCCATCCTGCAGGTCTCCGACAAGCTGCGCGCCGGCCCGGCCCAGGCCTTCAGCGAGGCCGTGGCCACCTTCGGCCTGATCGGCGCCATCCTGGGGACCTCGCGGTTCCGGCCGGAGATGACCGCCGTCAACGTCGGCCTCTACATCACCGCCGCCTACTGGTTCACCGCCTCGACCTCGTTCGCCAACCCGGCCGTGACCCTGGCCCGCGCCATGAGCGACACCTTCGCCGGCATCGCCCCGGCCTCGGTTCCGGGATTCCTGGCCGGACAGATCGTCGGGGCCCTGGCAGGACTGGTTGTCTTCGGCTGGCTTCTGAAGGACAAGCCGGCCTCATGACCGTGACCATTTATCACAACCCCGCCTGCGGCACTTCGCGCAACACCCTGGCGATGATCCGGGCATCGGGCGTCGAGCCCAGCGTGGTCGAATACGTCAAGGCCGGCTGGACCGAGACACAGCTGAAGGACCTGCTGGCGACGATGGGCGCCAGCCCGCGCGACATCCTGCGCGACAAGGGCACGCCCGCCGCCGAACTGGGCCTGACCAGCCCCGAGGCCACCGACGCGGCCATCCTCGCGGCCATGGTCGCCCACCCGATCCTGGTCAACCGGCCGATCGTGGTGAGCCCGAAGGGCGCGGCCCTCTGCCGCCCGTCGGAGAAGGTTCTCGACCTGCTCGAAAATCCTCCGGCGGACTTCGTCAAGGAAGACGGCGAGCACGTGGCGCCGAAGGGTTAACCCCTGGAGTGACAAAACCCTCGAAGCACTGAATATTGCTTGCGCTTCGCGCCGCCGGACAGGCATGAACCGGCCCGGTTGTTGCTGGGATCCATCCCGGCCGTGCCATTCTGACGCTGACGGCGCCGCCAGCCACGGGGGACCGATGCAGGAGTTTGATCCAAGGCGCCCGACATCGCGATACGCGCCCAAGATCCTCGTCGCCATCGCCGGCCTGTCCGCGCTCAGCCTCGGCTGGAAGCTGACGGCGGGACCGGGCGAGTCCGTCGCCCGCCCGCTTGACCCCGCCGCCCTCGCCGCCCTGCAACACGCCGCCTTCGCCCAGGCCGAGACCCAGCCCGGCTTCAACCACGGCCAGAACGTCAACGTCGAGGTCCGCCCCGGCGAGACCCTGGAAGCGGCCGTGCGCCGCAGCGGCGTCGCCGACGACGAGGCCCGCAACGCCGTCCGCGTGCTGGCCCAGGCCATGGACACGGTCAACATCAAGGCCGGCATGGACTTCGTCGCCTCGGTGGCCCGACCGCGCGACAGCGTCGGCCCGGCCCGGCTGATCGGCCTGTCGATGCGCGCCGACTCCGCCCGCACCATCACCGTCTCGCGCACCTTCGACGGCGCCCTGCGCCTGCGCGAGCTGGAAGAGAAGGTCCGCCCCGAGACCGTCGTCGCCTGCGGCGAGATGGAGGGCTCGTTCCACGAGAGCGCCGCCGCCATCGGCGCCAATTCGGCCGTGGTCGCCGAGGCCTCCAAACTGTTCGCCCACAAGATCGACTTCTCGCGCGACATCCAGGCCGGCGATCCCTTCTGCCTGGTGTTCAACCGCAAGGTCACCGAGAGCGGCCGCACGGTCGAGGCCGGCGACCTGCAGTACGCCGAGGTCAAGGGCCAGCGCTTCTACGGCTTCATGCGCGCCGACGGAAAGCGGATGTTCCTCGACAGCGTCGGCAAGAACATCAAGAGCATGCTGCTGCGCACGCCGATCGACGGCGCCCGGATCACCTCGCGCTTCGGTTTCCGCCGCCACCCGATCCTCGGCTACAACAAGATGCACCAGGGCATCGACTTCGGCGCCGGCACGGGCACGCCGGTGCTGGCCGCCGGCGACGGCGTGGTCGTCGAGGCCCGGCGCTGGGGCGGCTACGGCAACTGGCTGCGCATCCGCCACGCCAGCGGCTGGGAGACCGGCTACGCCCACCTGTCGCGCTACGCCAGGGGCCTCAAGCCCGGCCAGCGGGTCAGCCAGGGCCAGGTCGTCGCCTATGTCGGCTCCACCGGCGCCTCGACCGGCCCGCACCTGCATTACGAAGTCTGGCGCAAGGGCCTGCGGATGAACCCGATCGGGGCCAAGATCCCGGCCGGCAATATCCTCGACGCCCGCGACGTGGCCGCCTTCAAGACCACCAAGGCCCGCATCGACGCCCTGGTCGGCCCGCGCCGTCTGCTCGCCTCGGTGGAGACCCCCGCCGGCGAGACCAAGCGCCTGACCCGCACCGAGCTCGAGGCGGAAGCCCCCCGCGCCGGCCTGCGCCCCGCCCAGGGCGTCGGCGGCGGAGCCCCCTCGCGCCACACCCGCTGACGGCGGCCGGAACGCCAACGTCGACAGGACGCCGCACGGCGCCGTAAAGACCTGCGCCTTCCCGCCGCCGCGTCCGGATTGCCAACCTTGCGACTTCCCCAGGCCCGCCTCGACCAGGTGCTCGACCGTTTCCGCGAGGTGGAGGCGCGCATGGGCGCGGCCGCCGACGGGGCCGAAATCGTGCGGCTGTCCAAGGAGCACGCCGAGATCAAGCCGGTGGTCGACGCCGTCTCGGCGCTGGAGAAGGCCCGGGCCGAGCGGGCGGAGCTGGCGACGATGGCCGGCGACACCGATCCCGACATCTCCGAGATGGCCCGCGACGAGCTGGAGCGGCTGGACGAGACGTTGCCGGAGCTGGAGCGCGGCGTCGCCCTGCTGCTGGCCCCGCGCGACAGGGACGAGAGCGCCTCGGCCATTCTGGAAGTGCGGGCCGGCACCGGCGGCGACGAGGCGGCGCTGTTCGCCGGCGACCTGTTCCGCATGTACCAGCGCTACGCCCAGACCCGCGGCTGGCGGGTGGAGATCGACAGCGTCTCCGAGGGCGAGATGGGCGGCTACAAGGAGATCATCGCGTCGGTCACCGGCGACGGGGTGTTCGGGCGGCTGAAGTTCGAGAGCGGCGTGCACCGGGTACAGCGGGTGCCGGCCACCGAGGCCCAGGGGCGTATCCACACCTCCGCCGCCACCGTCGCCGTGCTGCCCGAGGTCGAGGACGTCGAGATCGAGATCAACGACGCCGACCTGCGCATCGACACCTATCGCTCCTCCGGGGCCGGCGGCCAGCACGTCAACAAGACCGACTCGGCCGTGCGCATCACTCACCTGCCCACCGGCATCGTGGTGACCTCCTCCGAGAAGTCGCAGCATGAGAACCGCCGCAAGGCGATGAAGAACCTCAAGGCCAGGCTCTACGACATGCAGCGCGAGGCCCTCGACACGGCCCGGTCCGACGCTCGCAAGAGCCAGGTCGGCTCGGGCGACCGCTCCGAACGCATCCGCACCTATAACTATCCGCAGGCGCGGGTGACCGACCACCGCATCAACCTGACCCTCTACAACCTGCCCAAGATCATGGAGGGCGAGGCGCTGGACGACGTCATCAACCCGCTGATCGCCGAGGACCAGGCCGCGCGGCTGGCGACGCTGGAGGACAGCTACGGGTGAGTTGAGCCCACCGGGTCACCAACAACACCGTCATGGCCCGGCTAGTCCGGGCCACCTATGCGTGGCCTGCCCGACAATGAGGTT
>Ga0299912_10002772_pt1 | contig 14339 bp, 9 predicted proteins | sample RVTome_2_FD_207667 | JGI IMG/M metagenome (GOLD analysis project Ga0299912, IMG submission 207667) | Soil microbial communities from uranium-contaminated site in the Upper Colorado River Basin, Wyoming, United States - RVT95D214 (version 2) ...
CCTTTGCAGTCGCAGGATGCCGGCCATGTCGACGCCGATGTATTCCTGCAGCTCCGGAGATCCAAAGCTATCCATTGCAGTCACAATAATCTGGAATCCGTCTCCGATGCGCGCGATGGAGGTGATCCGGTCCAAGAGTTTCTCATAGACGCCGTCCAGCACAGCGATCCGGTATTCGACAATGGCGTCCTTGATGGCCGGGTTCGCCTTCCAATAGTACTCTGACCGCGGATCGAAGATCGAGCGGAGCTCCACATTGTAGCGATTCCTCATCTCGAGCTGAGCCGAGGGATGCATAGGTGTGAACAGCAAAGGGTCGTTCAAACCTTTGCCGGATTCAAAATACAGCTCGGCGATGTTTACGCCGTCCCAATTGTACCTCTGGAGGAACGACGCGTACTCATCCACAAGAGTTACCACGCACCCGGAGTCTGTCAGCGCGACAGGGTAGCGCCACGATGGACGGACATCCTCGCCTTTGTAGTTCTTCTCTCTCCACCCGGGGTGCTCGAGCCAGAACTTCTGGCTGACCTGCGGCGGCTCAAGCCACGCATACACCAGGATGCCGTTGGCATGCGCGAGTGTAATCAGACGCTGGTAATCGTAGGTGTATTTGGGATACTCGTGCCATCCTGCAACGTGGATCCTTCGTATCCCGGTCGACACCCAGAGCTGCACGAGATGTTCAACACTCTGCGTGTGTCTGAATCCGGGGTCAAAATACATCTCGAGATTATCCCGACGAACAATTGGCCCCAGCTTGAAGTATCTCCTCACATACTCAAGAAGAAACGGGTACATGCTATAGCCATTCTGCGAATAAGGATCGAACCGTGTCCCGATAAAGATGAGCTTTCCCCGTCCCACTTTCTTCCCGATGACCAGCGGCGCCTCGGTCAGGTTGTCAATACAAAACACTTCGTCAAGGTCGGCGGTCTCAAACTTGCGCAACGGTTCGGAGTATCTCCACGAAATGCGTTCTTCCGGGAAAAGACGGTCCTGTGCCCTGGTGACGTTTAAGGACGCGGTACTGAAGCGGATCCCGAAGTCCTCGGCGAGGTAGTTCTTTGCGTCGGTGATTAATGCCCCGCCATGCTCGACGAATTTCGTGATGACTTCGTACTCAACCGGCTGCAAGGAATCCACGAAAGCAAAGGGGACAACAACGAGATTGTGGTGCGACAAATCCAGTTGTTGTCCGACGAAGATCGTGTCGATTGTGATATTGACACTTCGGAAGACTGCTGCCAGCGACGCCTGATCGTTATATGCAGCACCCTTTGCGTGGTGGTTCCAGAGGATGACGGGCTTCGCCTCTTTCCACGCGGCGTCGGGCGGGAACACCTTTTCGTAGAGCTGTTGAACGTTTTGTACCGCCTTTTGGAACATCGTCAGCTCGCGTTCCCTGAATTCCGTCGGCTCGGCTTTGTAGAACTGGCCCGGCTGAAGCTCGACTGTTCGCTCGACGGTTCCCGTGACGCGTTTCTCAGAGACTACCTTCTGCATCAGTTCGGCATTCCGGTCGAAGTAGGATTCGAACAAATATTGATCGTCGAGCCTGAGGGTATACGACTGGCTCCCGGAGAGGATGATCCTGTCCTTGGTCTTTACCCAGTTGGTTTGCTCACGCAGATCCATGTATGTGTATCCGAGCGCCTGGATGCCCTCCACCAATTCTCTCAGGAGATTAAGCTCCACAAACGCATGGAAGAAGCAGGAGGCAAATCCGTCGCGGACGTGGAGGGTGGTCTTTGCTGCTGCAAGGAGATCCTGAATGTGCCGCTGACTCTTCTCCCGGTCAGATTCCAGGGGCACGTAGCCGAGGTTCTCGGGATAAATGCGCTGTCCGAACAAGTCGTGATAAATTGTGTACGGGAAATACTGGCTGTAATCGAAATCCTCGATGCTCAGTCGCTGCTCGACCGCTGTGCTGAAGTACCGGGCGATGGTCTTGTAGAACAGGAATGATGCAGTGTAGTGAGGTGTCTCCCATGCAAGAGGGTACAAGCCGTTCTTCATGAACTCCTGGATGCCCATCTCGATTCTCCGGGAGATCGCGTCCGCGTTTTCGTCCCTGATCGGCTTGTTTGTGCTCTCGTCCCAGAACTCGTAATCGCTTGCGGTGACGCCCTTGTACTGGTGCGTCGTTCCGTGCATTACGATCGTGCCACCGTTGTGAACCATGTACTTGAGGGCGTCCACGATCTCGGGCTTGTCCGACAGGCTGACCCGTACACCTTCCCCTGGATTGACGTAGAATGGGATGACTCCGACAAGGAATGGTATGCCGCGGCTCGAGAGGAGGTCGGCGATGTCCCTCAGCTTGTCAGGATTCTCCATCGGGTTGACATCCTCGATGCGGATGATGGCTGTGTGGGATTCCTCGTGGGGTTCATGGAGGATGTCATGCAGCATGTCAGCGAACAGGAGATAGCGGTCGGTTGCCGTGGCCGACGCGAACGGTGAGTCGGCAACATATATGAGCTCCCCGGAGCGTACGATGTAGGGAATCTCCCGCCGAGTTGTGGAGGAGACCGCGGTGGCCAAAACCTCAACACGCGCCCTGTCCGTGATCTGAACAATGTTGATGTTGGGTTCATCCTTCGTGAATACGTTGCCGTCTGATTTGACGACGCTGAAGCCACCAAGGGAATCGATGTGAGTAGCCCGGAACCCGTATCGTCTGCTGACATTGTACTTTGCGGAGAACTCCACAAAGCCGGTATGCAGCCAGATGAGCGGCGTCGTTGTTTGAATCGCATCGTCCAAGAACTTTGCTGGGGGCCGGTTCTTTGCGTGGAAGCCGATGTAGAATGTGTAGTCGTACCCACTCATGGAGTGCGGCACATAGTCATTGACGCCCTGAACAGCTGTGCTGACATTGAAATGGCCGAGCAGGGCGGCAAGTTGCCTGCCGTCTCCCATTGCATAGCTTTTGGGACTCGTTGTGCCCTCAACCAGAATGAGTACCTTCCTTGTATCTTTGTTGTTGTCCAAGCCCTGTGACAGCAAAAGAGTTGTGCCGACACAAAGCAGGAGAAAGGTCTGCCACATCCTTGGTATCATGAAGCGGTCCATTTTCTAAAGTTGCCCATTGGGCAAGATACAAAAAACTTTGCATTTGAAGAAGCATCTCCATTCTCCCTTCTTGACAAGCATTTGCATCAAATCTAATGGTGTTTTGAAACTTGAAAATCACACGTGAAACTGGCTCGTTCTGATCTTGCGTCCGACGGACTTCACACTGGTGTGCACAATCGACGGTTTCCATTTGCATGTCGCAGGTACAGGAGACATCAAAACCAGCATCGGGTTGAAGATTCCGCTCCCCATCATTACCGATCTGAACTGGGAGATGGTGACGGCCGTCGGAATGGTCATGTTCAGTGAGAAAGCCATTATCCCTCCGCTGACGAGGCGGAAGAGTACGTAGCCAAGAATAGCAGGTACGTGTGCAATGTGGATTCGAGGGGTCTGCCGTTATTCCGTTTGCGAAGCGGGTAACGGGAGGCAGTTGAAGTGAAGTTCGCGGTGGGGCAGGATGGCAATTACCGGGCTACCGTTTCGTTAACAGCCCTGTGGAGTGTAGGGTCAACGATTCAGCCAGTTTACGAAGTTGCGCCAACGTGCCAGCCGAACCTGATTTCATATCCTTTTTCCAGTGGAGTATCCGAGGATTTCTCAGGACAACGCCCGATTTGCGTCGCTTCGAGTATTCGATCTCCTCGAAGCCGATTTCAAACACAAGTTCAGGAGCGACCGTGCTGACCGGCCCGAACTTTTCACGCGTGTTCGATCTGACAAATGCGTTGATCTCGAGGGTTTCCTCATCCGTCAAACCTAGGCTTGTTTTCGCACACGGAACCAGTATGCCGTTGTGCCAGACAGCGAAGGTGAACAGCGAGTACATGTCGGACGCCCGCCCGGCAGCTCGCTCGGCATACACAAGAACGGCGTCGATGGAGAACAGGTCAGCTTTCCACTTCCACCAATCACTCCCCGTACGAGCGCTTTGGTACATGGATCCCTTATGTTTCAGCATCACTCCTGTGGTGCCACGCCTCCTTGCATGTTCCTTCTTCCTTGCCAAATCCTCCCAGCTATCGAACTCGACAAGAGGCGACAGTTGCAGCGTGCCACCCTCAACGACATCGAAAGTCCCCTCAAGCATCGCTCGCCGATCGTGGAGTGGCCGGCTTCTGGTATCTTGTCCAGAACTCTCAATGATGTCGAATGCCACGAACAGTATTTGCATCTCGTTGAGCACTTTCGCGGTAAGGGTTGCTCGAGCAATTCGAGTGTGCAATCTCGAGGACGGAAGAAGCATCTCACCGTTGTGCGCAAGAATCTCTCCGTCGAGTACGGTCCCGTCGGGCAGGGCGTCTTTGAGTCTCATGAGCTCCGGCAACTTATCCGACAGGAGATCTTCATTTCTGGACCATATTACGAGTTGGCCCTTTCGTTTGATGAGTTGGGCACGAATACCATCCCACAGCCACTCCGCTTGCCAGGCTGATGGGTTGCCAAGGGACTTCGCCGGGCCTGCGAGTGAATGAGCGAGGAAGAATGGATACGACCGCGAGATCTCGTTGTCTCGTCCGCGCTGGGCAGTGAGCTGGGCGAACGTGACCTTGTTGGGATGCCAATCGCCCTGTATGCGATGTGCGATTGCGGCCGGGTCTGTACCACTGATTGATGCAAGCGTCTTATATATCAGATTTCGTGAAATGGAAGGCCGGAAAACGCCGGTGAGAATTCTGTTGAAGAATACTCTCTCAAGGACGGTCAGCTCACGCCACGACCTGCTGATCATCTCTTTCCTGCGTGGTTGTTCCAGGCCAGGAAGTCCACCGAGGAATTCCATCCAATCAGATACTGATCTCGTGCTCTCTTCCTCCGGTCGTGGCAAGAGGAGTGCGGCGGTTTCTGCAACGTCGCCAATTGCATGGTATGACTCATCGATCAGCCAGATCGGGATGCCAGACACTTCTCCCGCCAGGGCCTTGAGTTGTGCCGTGCTCATGTGCCTTTTCAGTTTGTGACCGCTTAGGAAATACAGCGCCCACAGCCGCTCGTCATTTGGTTTGCTTGAAAGGTAGAGCGAAAGTACCTCGGCCTGTTCACCGGGGCTCGCACTCTCATCAAGCGATCTAAACAACTCCGCAATTGCTTTCATGATTGACCGTTACCTTCCGCAGCATCGTATCCGTTTTCCCGAAGCCACCGCGCGAACGGGGCGGCGTAGCCGTGCGTAACAAGGATTCGGTGCGCGCCTGTAGCCTTGACGGCAGCATTCAGTCCCGCCCAATCGGCGTGGTCCGACAGTACGAAGCCTTTGTTGATCCCAGGCCTTTGCCGGGCTCCTTGTGCGATCATCCAGCCGGAAGCATATCCGAGTGAGTAAGGATATAAGCGGCCCAGCCACGGGGAACCGGAAAGTGATGGGGGCGCGAGGACGATGCCCTTCTGCAACTCGGCGTGTGAGACGTTCCCGGGGATTCTAACTAACTCAGGAAGTGACACACCGTTCTCCCTCAGCACGCACGTCGCCGTCTCAATGGTCTCGTGGGCATAGATTGGCCCGATCGACCGGTCGAGATGAGCAAGCACGCGTTGCGCTTTTCCCAACGCATAACACAAAAGCACACTGACGTTTCCCCGGCGCTGATTTTCGGTCCACCAAGCGTTGATCTCATTATAGACTTCCTGTTGTTCTTGCCATCTGTAGACAGGCAGCCCGAATGTAGACTCGGTAACAAACACAGTGCAGTGTACCGGCTCAAACGGCTCACTGATCCCATCGTTTTCGAGCTTATAGTCTCCCGAGACGACCCAGATTTCGCCCTGGTATTCGAGGCGCACCTGTGCCGAGCCGACAATATGTCCGGCGGGATGAAGGGAAATCCGGACGCCGTTGTGTTCGATAGAGTCACCGTACTCTATACCCTGTGCGGAGATGCCCGATCCGAGGCGCTGTCTGAGAATGGGAACAGAATGGCGATGAGCAAGGTAGTGTGCGTGCCCGCCACGCGCATGATCGGAGTGCGCATGAGTGATGATCGCCCGTTTCACCGGGGATGGCGGATCGATGTAGATGTCGGCGGTCGGACAGTAGATACCGCGGGGAGAGAATACAAGCATGTTCGTTGGGGAGGAGAGCTCCATCACACAGTGCAGCTCAGGCCGTCCACCTGTGTATGCAGGCAGCAGGGCCTGAGCGCCGTCCGCATAATATCACTTCGTGTCCAGGATAACCGGCAGACCGTCTTTGCCGGAGCCGATGATGATTACCTTTGTATTTTGGGAGTTTGCAAGTTTTTCCGTTGCCTCGACGCCCTTCCACCTCAGAAGCTGCTCGCTGATTCCTTGTGCGACGATCGTCTGGAAGTCAGCGATGCCTTTTGCCTCGATTCGCTTTCTATCGGCTTCTTGTTTTTCCTTTGTGAGAATGAATTCCATCCGCTGGCTCTCTTGCTCGGCCCGTTGCTTCTGCTCGATTGCTTCGGTGAGCTGGCTCGGGAGAGCAACATTGCGCAGCGGGGTTGTCTCGACAATGATACCTCGTGGTGAAACCACGGCGGCCAGCTCTTTCTGGATGGTCTCTCCGAGTCGCTCCCGTTCGGTCGAATAGAGTGCACTCGCCTGGAAGCTCGCGGTTACAGAACGGCTGATCGAGCGGAATTGCGGCGCCAGTATGACATTCTCGTAGTCGCCGCCGCTGATCTTCTTGTACACACTGGCAGCGGAGTCTGCATCGAGCCTGTACAGGACGCTGATTTCCAGACCGATGGTCAGCCCCTCACGTGAAAGGACCTGCATCGTTTCTTTCTGTTCGTGGGTCTGAACGGAATATTTTATGACGCGCGCGAGAGGGTTGACAGGGTTAATTCCCGCCTTTAAGGTGTTGTCGGACACGTTGCCGAAGAAATCCACAACACCAACACTGCCCGCGGGAATGATGGTGAAACATTGGACCAGGGCGAGGACTCCAAAGACCAGCGCCAGAAGTCCCGAGAGGTTTGCGATCGATTTAAAGGTCAGGTTCCGTTCCTGCAATTTCCTGGCGGCGAGACGCCAGGAGAAAAACGTAATAATAAACACGATAAGACTTAAGATAAATACCATTGCACCTCCGTTTCAGCTAATGAAGTAAAAAACTCTAGGAAGAGAGGATTTTAACCCGCATCAATCTACAAAGAGTTCAAAGGAAGGGCAACACAGGGTGGTGACGCAAAGTCAGGTTGCCTTCAGCTAGTTCTTCGGTGGGATTCTCCTGATACTCGGGCTCTTCCTGAGGGCGGCCCCAATGTTCTTGTTGACAGTCACGTTCGTCGCAATCACATCCACGCTCGGATAGGGTGCAGGTCTCTCTGCTGCCGCCCAACCATTGAAGCGGGCAATGCCCTCCTCAGCTTCCTCATCACGGGTGCTGGCAAGTACACTTTCGAGCGGAAACTTGGGAGCAACCGCCAGTCCTATCCCACACAATCGTGCTCCATAAACAAGGCGGCCACGAGCCACTTCGTGACCGAATCAACCGTTCTCGATTTCTGTCACGGTAAGGGCCGTGACAGTCCCGAACCAGATCAGTAACTACGTTTTTCGCACTTTGATTTTCCTCTTCACAATCTTTATCTTCTGCAGGCTTTCACATCCTTTCCAATCGCATGAAGATACTGAAACCTCCCCGGCTCAAGAAGGGCGATCTTATTGGGATTGTATCGCCCGCAAGTCCGATTGCCGACAGTTCTAAGATCGATCGCGGCGTTCGCTACCTTGAGAGCCTCGGCTATCGGGTTCTCGTGGGAGACAACACTGTCAAAACGGTTGGATACCTTGCTGGCACGGATGCAGAACGTGTTGCCGATCTGCATTCCATGATAAGGAATAGGAGCGTTAAGGCAATTATTTGCGTTCGCGGCGGGTATGGTACGCCGCGACTTCTCCATCTCATCGATTATGCACTCATTGCCCGAAACCCGAAAATCCTCGTTGGGTATAGCGACATCACCGCACTCGAGCTGGCGATCTGGCGAAAATCCAGGCTCATGACATTTCAGGGCCCGATGCTCGGGGTGGACTTTTCCGACAAGGTTGATCTGTTCACCGAGGAGATGTTCTGGCGGCTGGTAACGTCCGGCACCACGCCCGGTACGGTCGCTCTCCCGCCGAACCTGGCAGTGAAGACCCTCTTCCCCGGAAAAGTAAACGGCCGGCTCCTCGGCGGGAACTTGGCGCTCATCATTTCCATCATCGGGACGTTGTACCAGCCTGATTTCAGCGGGAGCATACTTTTCATCGAGGACATCGGCGAGGAACCCTACCGTGTCGACCGAATGCTCATGCAGTTGCGGCACGCCTCGGTCTTTTCACAGGTGCGCGGCGTGCTGGCTGGACAATTTACCGAATGCACCCCGAAAGATCTATCACAGCCCTCACTGACACTCGATGAAGTGTTAGTTGAAACCGCGCAGGCCGCCTGCGTCCCCTTTCTCACCAACCTGCCGTTCGGCCACGTTGACCAGAAAATGACACTCCCGGTAGGGCTCAAGGTCAGCATGAATGCCGATATCGGGACGCTGGAGTTCCTCGAAGCGGCTGTACATTGATTCTGCTAGTTGCTTCAGCTAAGTTTCTATTCGAAGCTGATTCGTTCTGTTGACTCTAGCGCAAAATCCATTTACATTTACTTTTTGAACGGCGTGCCACACCTTTGAATCACAAGCTACACATCGCTGTCTTCGGGTCCGGAAGGGGGTCAAATTTTAACGCCATTCTTACTGCAGTCCGGAATGGCAGGATTCCAGGTGCACGCATCTGTCTGGTGATCAGCAATAATTCGACGGCGGGCATCATGGACATTGCGCGGGCGAACTCATTGCCCGCGATTCATTTGAGCCAGAGGCAATTCGCCGATGAACCGGCATTTGTCCATGAGATGCTGAAGGTGCTGCATGTGCACGGGACGAATCTGATAGCGCTGGCAGGGTATATGAAACGCCTGCCCTCGAGAGTGGTTCAGGAGTACCGCCACCGCATCCTCAATATCCACCCTGCTCTGCTCCCAAGATTTGGCGGTGTGGGAATGTATGGGATGCATGTGCACGAAGCGGTTATTGCCGCGCGTGAGAAGGTCTCCGGCGCGACCGTCCATATAGTGGATGAGGAATACGACCACGGTCCGATTGTGCTGCAGAAGACGGTGCCTGTTGCTGCTGATGACACGCCAGACAGTCTTGCTGCGAAGGTCATCCAGGTTGAACACGAATTATATCCCGAAGCGATCGCACTGTTCGCCGAGGGGAGGGTTCCAGTTGCCGGTGAAGAACTTGCCACGCAGTAGTCATAAGGAAGCGAACACGTGCCTCATGTTCACCGTGCGCTGATCAGCGTATCTGATAAGCGTGGTCTCATCGAGTTCGCAGGCGCCTTGCGCGCACTGCAAGTCGAGATTATTTCGACCGGCGGAACTTTCACAACCCTCAAGGCACACGGGGTCGATGTCACCTCGGTTTCTGAGATCACCCACTTTCCCGAAATACTCGACGGGCGTGTGAAGACACTTCACCCGAAGATCCACGGCGGCCTCCTTGCCGTTGCCGACAACCTAGAACACCTGCGGCAGCTCAAAGAGCACGATATAGAAGCGATCGATATGGTGGTGGTAAACCTTTACCCCTTTCAGCAAACGATTGCGAGGAATGGTGTCCCGCTGGAAGAGGCGCTGGAGCAGATTGACATCGGCGGGCCGGCGATGATTCGCGCGGCGGCAAAAAACTTCAAGCACAAGGTGGTCATCGTCAATCCCGACCGCTACGGCTCTATTCTTGAAGAACTGAAGACCAGCGGCGGAGAAATATCGGAGGCAACCTGCTTCGAACTCGCCCGGGAAGTCTTCCGCCACAGCGCGTCGTATGATGCTGTTGTTGCCAACTATCTGGACCATGTCGGACGACCGGCCGACCGCTTCCCGCTGCACTTTCAGATCTCTCTTCAGAAGGAACAGGACCTTCGGTACGGCGAGAACCCCCACCAGCATGCATCCCTCTATGGGAACTTCGGTTCACTGTTCCGGAAGCTGCACGGCAAGGAACTCTCCTACAATAACATTGTCGATATCTCGGCAGCGGCACATCTGGTTGCAGAGTTCGATGAGCCGACCGTTACCATCATCAAGCACACAAATCCCTGTGGTGTTGGATCGGGTGCGACCGTAGCTGAGGCTTTTTCAAAAGCGCTGGCAACGGATTCAAAGTCTGCGTTTGGCGGGATCATCGCTGCGAACCGGCCGCTCGATCGCGAGGCAGCCGGGTTGATGAACCAGCTGTTCACTGAAGTTATCCTTGCTCCCGACTTTGAGGACGGCGTACTCGACCTGCTGCAGAAGAAGAAGGATCGGCGCCTGATTCGCATTGCTGCAAGCCTCCGCGCTCTGGATGAGCTGTGCATCAAGAGTGTGCCTGGGGGACTCCTCGTGCAGGAGCCTGACAGGGCGGTAATCTCGCGGGATGTGCTGAAGGTGGTCACCAAGCGGAGTCCGACAGAATACGAGGTGAGCTCGATGCTGTTTGCGTGGCGCGTGGTGAAGCATGTGAAGTCGAACGCAATTGTGTATGCGAAGCACGACAGAACAATCGGGATCGGGGCTGGGCAGATGTCGCGGATTGATTCGGCAAGGTTTGCGGCCCTTAAGGCGGCCGAGGCAGGATTGGATCTGAACGGAACGGTTGTTGCATCAGATGCCTTCTTCCCATTTGCCGACGGTCTCCTCGAGGCAGTACGCGCAGGCTCGACTGCCGTGATTCAGCCCGGAGGTTCAATCAGGGACGACGAAGTGATCCGCGCTGCCGACGAGCATAATATCGCAATGGTGTGTACCAACATCCGCCATTTCATGCATTAACGCAGTTATTCATTATCTCTACCCTCCGCCATGGGCATGTTTTCAGTTTTCTCCGCAGACCTTGCCATTGATCTAGGCACGGCAAACACCCTCATCTACATGAAGGGCAAAGGCATCGTGCTGAACGAGCCCTCGATTGTGGCGTTCGACAGGAACACAAAGAAGATCGTTGCGATCGGGAAAGAGGCCCAGGAGATGCTCGGAAGGACGCACCGTGACATCCGCACAATACGGCCGATGAAAGACGGGGTGATTGCCGATTTCGAGATCGCCGAAGGCATGCTGCGCGAATTCATAAAGAAGATCCATGCCAACTGGATGCCGAGCCGCAGGATCGTTATCTGTGTGCCGAGCGGTGTCACGGAAGTGGAGAAACGTGCAGTGCGCGATTCCGCCGAGCATGCAGGGGCAAAAGAGGTGCACCTCATTGCAGAACCGATGGCGGCTGCAATCGGGGTAGGACTTGATGTAGAAGCTCCCGTGGGGAACATGATCGTTGATATCGGCGGCGGGACCACCGAGATTGCCGTGATCGCACTCTCGGGCATCGTCAACGAGGAGTCGATTCGCATTGCCGGCGACGAGATGAACAACTCCATTATCCAGTTCTTTAAGAAAAACCACAACATCCTCATCGGTGAACGAACGGCCGAAGCCATCAAATGCGAGGTTGGGTCCGCAATGCCACTGAAGGAAGAAATCAGCATCCGTGTGAAGGGGCGCGACCTTGTGAACGGGATACCGAAGACGACAGAAGCAAGCTCGATCGAGATCCGCGAGTCGCTGAGCGAGCCGGTCGCCGCAATTGTGGAGGCAATTAAGCTGACGCTCGAGCGCACTCCGCCCGAGCTCTCGGCCGACATTCTTGACCGCGGCGTTATGCTCAGCGGGGGCGGAGCCCTGCTCAAGGGTCTTGATGAGCGCATCCGGCTCGAGACGAGTCTCGCGGTGCACGTTTCTGAAGACCCGCTGACTGCGGTCGTCCGCGGAACCGGGAAGGTGCTGGAGGGTCTGAATCATTATTCAAAAGTGTTGATCAAGAGCAGGAGATACTGATGCCTCCGTTGAACATCGCTCCCGTAAACCTTCCGCTGCTTTCAGCAAGCCGATGAGGCGTCTCCTCGATATACTCCTTCAGTTTAGAGAGTACTTCCTGCTCCTCCTCCTTCTCCTTATCTGTCTTGTCCTCCTTGCGTCAAACGACACCACGCAGATACGTACAATCCGCTCGTTAACCGTTGCATCGGTCGGGTATCTGCAGGAAGCCTTCGGCTTCATTCCCAACTACTTTGAGCTGAAGCAGGAGAACAATATTCTGAGGGAGCTCAACCTCACGCAGGGTGAAGAACTCAGCCGGCTGCGTGAAGCTGCGCTGGAGAACGCACGGCTGCGTCAGCTCCTGGAATTGAAAGAACGTTTACCCCTGCAGTACCGTGTCGCCAACGTCGTGGGTAAAACGCTTCACTTGCTGCGGAATACCATCACCGTCGATATCGGCGAACAGAATGGAGTGAAGGTCAACATGCCGATCGTATCGGAAGCCGGACTCGTAGGAAGAGTCGTTGCAACAGGCGGCCGCTATGCGGTGGGACAAATCCTGCTGAACAAAGAATTCAGAGCGAGCGCCAAGCTGCAGCGATCACGCGTCGACGGCATTCTTATCTGGGATGGCGGACCATACGTCCAACTTAAGAACGTCGCCAAAACGCTGGACGTGAAGGTGGGTGACGTTGTGGTCACGTCCGAATACAGCAGTATCTTTCCCGCGGGCATCAAGATCGGCGTTGTCAGTAGCACCAGCCAGTCTCCGGGCGCGCTGTTCCAGACCGTGGAAATAACGCCCAGCGTTGACTTTTCCCGACTGGAGACCGTGTTTGTGGTGATGCAGCTTCCCGACTCAAGCCGCCTCGCGCTCGACCAACGCATACCTCGCTAACCACGGAGTGCCATGCAGCGCGTGATCGGCTACATACTTGTTTCTCTCCTTCTACTTCTCCTGAGCACTACGCTGGTGAAGTTCCTCGCGATCAGCGAGATTGTTCCCGACATCCTCCTCGTGTGGATTGTATACGTTGCGATCCGGGAGGGGCAGATCGCCGGGATGACAGCAGGTTTCCTGGTTGGCCTTGTCGTCGATCTTCTCAGCGGTCCCGACGGCATGACGGGAGTTTCTGCGCTTGCCAAAACCGTCGCTGGCTTTCTTGCCGGCTATTTCTACAACGAGAACAAGACGCTGCAAACACTGGGTGGGTATCAGTTCATCGTTGCGATCGGCGTTGTGTCGCTTGTGCATAATGTCATATATTTCCTTATCTTTCTGCAGGGAACCGATATGAGCTGGTGGAGAATGATACTGGTCTATGGCGTTCCAACGATGCTCTACACTGCAGCGATCGGGCTGTTGCCGATGTTTGCAATCGCACGAAAGTATCTCTCGTAGTCATGGCCGGACTAGACGATATCAATATCTATGGGAAGCGTGGGACATTGCATGTGGTCATTGCCCTCGTTTTTCTTCTCTTCATTGCACGACTCTACCAGCTGCAGCTCATCTACCAACCAGAATACGGGAAGAAGTCGGAGGACAACAGTGTTCGCACGATCCCAAGGGAGCCCGTGCGTGGATACATGTGCGACCGCAACGGTACGCTTGTGGTCGATAACCGTCCTGCCTTTACCGTCACGATCATGCCATTTGAGTTTGATCCCCGCACGATCGGTCTTCTCTCCTCAATTCTCTCGCTCGACCCAGAATTCATTCACGATCGACTGAAGAAGGGTGCCGCATACTCGCGCTTCGTTCCCGTGAAGATCAAGCGCGACATGGATTTCAAAGCGCTGTCGGCGCTCGAGGAAAACAGAGACCGCCTCCCAGGGGTCGACTACCATATTGAATCAAAGCGTTACTATACGACGCACGCACGCGCATCACACATCCTTGGCTACACAAAGGAAGTCTCGGAAAACCAGCTTAAGGTCCTGGGAGAGGGATATCGGCAGGGAGACGTCGCAGGAGCGGCCGGACTGGAGGCGCAGTACGAGGAATCGCTGCGCGGACAGCGTGGGGCCGAGTTCAGCACGGTGAACGTCCGGGGTCAGGTGGTCGGCAGCTTTGACAACGGCAAGAGCGACATTCCAACCGTTGAGGGAAACGACCTGCTGCTGACGATGGATTTTGGACTCCAGGCATTCGCGGAGTCGCTGATGGCTGACAGGCGTGGCGCCATCGTGGCCATCGATCCGCAGGACGGTGGACTCCTGGCAATGGTGAGTAAGCCGGACTATGATCTTTCGTTATTCAGTGGCGTTACTCCTCCTGAGCTGTGGGGGGCACTTAACACGGACGAAGCGCGGCCTCTCTTCAATCGAGCAACGCTCACGCGCTACCCGCCCGGTTCCACGTTCAAACTGATCCTGGCGGTTGCGGCACTCGAGA
>Ga0299912_10002773_pt1 | contig 14338 bp, 18 predicted proteins | sample RVTome_2_FD_207667 | JGI IMG/M metagenome (GOLD analysis project Ga0299912, IMG submission 207667) | Soil microbial communities from uranium-contaminated site in the Upper Colorado River Basin, Wyoming, United States - RVT95D214 (version 2) ...
AGACAGGCAATGTCCAGGCGACAGAAACGCAGGACGTTTCAAGGTCTATCGGAACGGGGGCCCAAAACGAGGGTACCGGAACGGCTATGCCGAAGCCGATGGGGGCGGGACAAAGTGCGGGATCGCAGACCCCGAGGGTTTCATCTTCCCCAGAGGCCATCCGTTCGCTGCAGGAGGTCAAGAATGATCCCAAGGCGCGCGCCCAGGTCTCGGCAAATTACCGGGAAATGCTTCGTAATCAGGGTAATGTAGTGCCGCCCGATACGAAGTAACCCCTGATCAGGAGACAATCATGGCAGCTGGATTGACAAACACAACGTCCCTAAACGATCTCATTGGGACAATCGTATCAGCCGAAGCGCAGGGGGCCGCGTATGCTCATCGCGTGATGAGGCCTCTGGTTCGCTCGCGTCAGTTGCCGGTAGGATTCGGAAGCGTGGTTATTCCCCGGTTCCAGAAGATCACCGTGGCGGCCCTGACACAGGCGACCGCGCCCACCATCGAGCAGATGGTAACCGATGGAGTCACACTGACGCCGGTCGAACGCGGCGCGCTTGTCAGGATAGCCAAGACGGCTCTGAGGGCGGATCCATTCGACGATCTGCAGCCCTACGGAATGGAAATGGGTCGGGCAATCGCCGAGGACGAAGATCTCCTCATCATAAGCGCCATGAATCCGGCCACGATAATCAACAACGGCGCCGGCATAGTGGATATCACCCTCAACTTCTTCCTGGACGCGATAGCCAAACTCGAGACACAGAACGCTCCGATGCCGTATTTCTGCGTGATGCATCCGGTCAGCTGGGGTAAGCTTCGCAAAGAGCTCGACGATGCGTCGGCCTTCGCTTCTGTGGGTCGCACCGTTGTAGAGGGATTCTTCCCGGGCTTCCCGAGCCTTAATGGCTACGTGGGCGCCCCATACGGGATCCCGACGTTCCTCAGTTCACAAATCGACACGACCGGCGACACCAATGAGACCATCAAGAACCTGATGTTCTCGCAACAGGCGGTCGGATATTCCTATGGCCAGGATATCGGCGTGGATGTCGATGACAACGTGCCCTGCAGGGCCTTCGACCTGATGGGTTGGTACACGGGTGATGCGGACGAACTCGTGGACCTGTACTCGGTTATCATCGAGGACAGTCTGAATCCGTAATCAAGGTGGTTTAATGGGGACAAAGGGCCCGCGGGGGCCCTGTCCTCCCTGATACATCAAACTTAATAAGCGAGGTGAATCACGATGGCCGTAGTGCATGGAAAGACAACGCTGGGGTCGATTATCCCTGTTCAAGTAGATAGCAGTGGCCGGCTTATTATGGCCACGGTCACTGTTGAAGCCTCTTTTGGAGGCAAACCCGAACACTGGAACGGTACGGCCGGAGCTGCGCCAACCACGGTTACTTTCAGCGATATATCACGCAACATCATGATCGATAATACCGGGGATACCAATGCCCTCCTCTTCTCACTGGACGGCGGAACGAAATTCAAGACATTACCGGCGGAATCCTCGATTTCGTTGATGTGTGACCGCACGACCATGGTAGTCAAGACCGCGGGCGCCCCGACGACCACTTACGAAATCATCGCGGTGGTGGCCGAGTAACAAAGGTGATACACATGGGATTCCATAAAGGAGACAGGGTCATGCACATAATAACGGGCAATAAAGGCGTGGTAATAGCCGATAATGATGATGCCCTGGAGATCCAGATACTCTTTGATGGGGAAGCCCTTTCCGTCTTTGTTCTTTCGAGGAACTTAGAAGCCATTGGACCGATTATCTAAGGGAGGTGATATTAATGGCTTGCAAATCCAAGAAAGTGGTTAAGAAAGGCAAGAAAGGCAAGAAGTAACAGAAATGATACTCGCCGGGCTCTGGCCTTCGGGCTTCAGAGTAACCATGAAAGGAGATAAACGTGGAGAACTACGGCGCGATTCAGCAAAGAGGATTCCTCAGCAAAAAGAGGGGTGGCACCATTACCGGCGACACCCTATACAATCCTGCCGGTGCAATCGATCAACTCACGGAAGTCACCAATAAGTCTTACGTCGATGCTTTGGTTGCTGGCCTCATAGCCGGTAAGCAACTTACCGGCGTGCTTGCGGCCACAGTGAATCCGTTGTCTGCCTGTACAGCCGCAGGCGCGGAGGTCGGGAAGACTCTTACGGTCAATGTGGCCGAAGTCCTTGTGATAGATGGGGTAACTATTTCGCTCAATGCTCGTGTTTTGATTCAAGATCAGGTAGCCACGAAAGATAATGGTGTTTATACTCTGACCACGGTTGGTACAGTCGTGATTCCTTGGGTACTGACCCGCGCGACAGATCTCGATCAAACCGCCGAAGCGATTCCGGACGTATGGTTGTTCTCCACGTCCGGCACGGTCAATCATGATGCCGGTTTTAAAATCGATACGGTGCCTGCAATCCTTGACACAGATCCTCTGATCTGGGTTCAGTTTACCGGCAGCGGTGGGGCTTTCCAGCCATGTGAAGATCTTTCGGCCCAGGCCGGTGATGGAACCCCAACGATATTCAATCTTTCGACAGGATATGCGGTGACCAGTTTGAAAGTTTATGTCAATGGCATTCGTCAGCGTCTGGGGGCTGGTAATGACTATGTTGAGACGACTCCGGCAACCGGAGTCTTTACATTCACGGCCGGCTCGACGCCGGTGGCGGGCGACGCGGTTTTGGTTGATCTGACCAGAATATAAGGAGGAATCATGAAGAGGATAGGAACTTACATCGGGATCGGTATGCTGGCGTGTTACATGGTGGTTGCTGGATTCTGGCAGTTTGGTACTGCCCAAAGCACCAAGGTACGGGAGGCCCAGATTCTGTTCAGTGATTCAGGGCATGATCATTCCGGAACAGTTCAGGGAAATGCAAATCTACATCCAATTACGGTGGATGCGACGGGCGGCATATCTGCGGCGACCGCAAGTATTTCGGGTAATGCCACAATGTCTGCTGTTTTTACTCAGGTGATTTATGGTTATGGACCAGCGACCGGAACATTTATACGTATAGATGAGCCTGCAAAGGCAATATCTTTTATTGCCGACTGGAATGCGACAGCCCCATTTATTCAGATCGATCCGGAAATGGGGTATTTTGGTCTTCGGAACCATTCTCTCGATCAGACTGGGGTAGGTTTCTTTGTCGATGCACTCGATGGTAAAGTAGGAGTTTTCGACGGTGTTGATCCTGTTATAATAATAGATTCCTCAGGTAATGTATCGGCGTCAGGATCGATGACCTCTGCCACTTACTATGGTGATGGGTCGAACCTCACCGGTGTTGGTGGTGAAGATCCAACGAAAGTTGCAAAGGCTGGAGACACCATGACCGGGCCGTTGTTAATCAATTTTGACACCGCCACAAACTCGCTCATAGTCACCAACGCATCGGCTGGTAAAGCAGGTTATTTCAATCTTACTGGTGCTAATAACTCTGCTGCGTTGTCTGGTGTCAACAGCATTGGGGTAGGTACTTTCAGCTACGGTGTCTATGGTCAAGGTAACACTGGGGTGTACGGTAATGGCAACACTGGGGTGTACGGCATTGCCCTCAGCGTTGGTAATGGTGTTTACGGTGTTAATTCTGGTGGTGGTATTGCGGTTCGTGCTGACCAGAGTGGAACTGGTGAAGCTGTTAAAGGTTCAAATACGAATAGTACAACTGGTATGGCTGGCTACTTTTCATTAAGCAACACAGCCAACACTGCCGCTGCGCTGACAGGTATTACCCTCGGCATATCAGCCACGAGCTACGGAGTATATGGCTCTGCAGCGGGTGCTGGGACGAGTTTCTACGCGGCGACGGCGGGCGCAACAGGTACATTATATGGTGGCAACCACACTGGTACGGGTGGAAATCTCATCCAACTCCAGAGTGGTGGCGTAAACAAATTTGTGGTTGACAAAAATGGGGTCATAACATCTGCTGGTTCAGCTGGGATAACTGGGTGCTATGATGCAAACAACAGTGGCGAGCGAATTACATTCGTAAACGGTATCATAACTGAAACATCAGCGGTGAACTGCCCGTAAGAATTTATAGAAAGGAGAACATCATGGCAATAACAAAAGACGCACAATCTATCCCATCATCGACGATCGTGACCTTCGATGGTGAACTTAGTCTTAACCCCGGCGATGTTCTGATGTTGACGGTGAATGATGTAGAACAGGCGTCTCAGATTGTCCCGGAAGATAAGAGACTTGCGTTGAGTGTCAGAATGGTAGGTCAGATGGTGGATATATAAGGAGACGGAATGGATCGTTTCTCAACGGCCCTTCGCCGCAGGAATTATAATAACCGCGGCCTTATTCGTCATCATTTTGTGGATGATCCTTGTCGGATTATGCCCGACGGAATGCTGTGGACATTTCTTCAGGTGACATATAAAGAGGGTCGCCTGATGTATTCGAATGATGGCGGATTCACCTGGAATAGAATCTTCAATGACGCGACGACTCCTTCTGACGATCTTTGGTATCATCTTTCTCCTCGTTCCGTGGCGGCTACGGACGTTCAAGGACCGATTATCCACGTGGAACCGATGCCCGATATAAAGGGGCTCTTCATCTTTACCGGGGGGAAGATTCCCGTGGGGGATTACACCCATTATTTCCAGTATGTCAACACTTTTGCGATGGAAGCCCAAGAAGCTCCGGCATTCACAATAATCACGGCCGGAAATGCCCTGGAGGGCGTTTTTGCGGTATCGGGATATCAACACTGGATTGCGGTGGCTTTCGTGGGGGCCGCAGATAATAAGTTGTATGTCGATCGATTCTCTCCTTACGACGGGAGTCTCGCCGGGGTGGTGGACGAGGACACTTATGAGTATCTCAATCGTTACGATATGGCGGCCAATGGGCAGACGGGTGTCTGTGACATTGTGATCCAGGCCGATGAAGCTGCGGGTGTGACAATATATCCGGTGCTCAAAAGTTGGGTGACATCGAAATATACGAATGCCACGACGTGTGCGATTACGTTTGGAGGTACGGATTTTAACGATGCTTTCGCCGTCGCGGAATCGAAACATTGCGCATATATCGGTGGCCTGAATGTCGCTGGGGTTCATGCCCCGACTCTCATCTATGATTCCAAGACAACGCGTTACATCTATCAGTGCACATCGGTTGTATATGGAGGAAATACCTATAAGGACAGTCTTCCAGGAAGACCGGATGCCAACTATACGCTCTTCTATGCGGGTCTTGATTATGACATATTCGTATATGAGGCAGGTACGCCGAATTGCACCCTGCAAGATCTTCGAGAGCCAATTATCTTGATAGGGTATACCGGCGCGCCCTATGAGAATGCGAATGTCACTGGAGCCAGAAATATTGATATGCTCCTGGTCTATTTGCCCGGTACGCCGAGTTATCGATCCACGGTACTCGTGGACAATGCTAAAACAACGGAGGCACAAAATGCATTCATATCGTCCGGATTCACCATCGTCAAGACCATCACCAATGTCTACATTAACGGAGGCGTCGGAAATAACTATACCTTCGACGCCGCCGCCATCACAGGAGCCGGAGGCACTCTCTGGGGAAGCGATGGCTGTGGAGGAGTCAGAGCCAGTGCCGATCGAGTAGTCAATATTGGCGCACCTTCGGCGGCGAACTCGCCGGAACCGGAGGCTTTAACACACGCGTCTTATCTTGATATAGGAATCCACGGCACTTATGCTGACAGTTTAAGCAAAGAAGACGTGGATCTCATTCTAAGCTCATTTGCGGGCAAGGATTATTCCTTCTTCTGCCGGCACAGTGCCAGGGTTCACTATAAAGGGTTGCTGACGACTGCCGGATATGGAGGGTTCACCGAGGTCGAATCGGTCTTCAAATCCAATGGTCTGCGTGTTGATTTCACTCTCCAGACGGCCCCATTGACTGCTATTGGCGCCACTTTATGGGGCGGAGATGGTTGCGGGGGCGAACGGACAACCGGCGGAGGCGGCAGTGCGGCTGGTCTGAAACACGTTCGTTTCGATCTTGGTGCCCTGACCTTTGGAACGGTTCATGACATCTCTGAAGTCTCCGTTGTGTCTTTGGCGGTAGCCAGGGACGGCTATGATAATCTTTGTGCCGTCTGGGGCGAACTGGATGGCACAGACGTGAATATGAAGTATGGGATATCCCTCGATGATGGCGCAACCTGGGCCATTTCTTCTCCGCCTGTCGGCGGTGCGGCGACTTTTGTGGATGCCATAACGAGTGATCCTGAGGCGCGCGTGGACATCATAGGGGGCCAGGACGGCGGATTCTTGTTCATGTATGTCAGGGAGAATGCCGGGGGGATAAATAGACTTTATGTCCACCAATTGACCACTAATGACGGGATAATCTATACGTGTGGGGTTGCCGTGGAGGCCACGAGCCGACCTGCCGCGGAGAATATCGTGGGTGGGCATTTCTTCAAACCCTGTGAAGATACCCTTCTGACCCTGGCGATTCCCGGTTTTGTTCGAATCGCTTATCAGGTAGAAGAGGGGACAAATGAACTCATGTTGGATGCTACGCCGGTCGGATTTGGCCAGGAACTTCTTCTTTCGGCTTTCCCGGTGAGCACTCCATCGACCATTACGGCCGGGAATGTCGATTTCTATACTGCGGGAATGACCGGATCACGGACTACGGTTTATATGAACGCTTTCGATTCGCTTGGGATTACCTGTTTGCTGAGGAAATATGAACCCAACGCCGATGCCACAATGGCGGATAGAGGCGCATACGGGGAACCGACAGAGATTGAGAAGAAGATCATCCTCGATCCATCCAGTTATAGTTTCCCCATTCCCAGTTTGCAGACCGCGGATCAAACGGCCTGGATCGAAAGAGACGTCAGGCGTATTTATGTACCGCCGGACTTCCCGCTTTTACGGACATTCATTCTGAATGCCGGCAATTTCATGAAGAGAACCGTTTGGACCGTGCTTTTAGATGGGAACGAATACGAAATATCCCAGGTAGTTCCGAGATTTGTCGATGATGAGATTGCATTTTATGAAGCGAATGCATATGTAATAGGGTCGTCGAGAGATCCGTGGGCCAGGACGGTCCTGCCAAGCGAAACATAAGGAGGATATGATGGCCGACACAGAATTTGCAAAGATAGCCTTCTCCTTACCGGAGGATACGGGCAGTAATCTAATACTCATATTCACTTCTGCAACAGAAACCGGGATATATGCAGCCGCCACTCCATCGTCGCTCGTTTATCGATATGGAGAGACAACCGCGGAAATCGCGGATATCGACGTTGCGAAATGGTATAAAATCCAATTCAGGAACTCGGTAACCAGCAAAGTAGGTCCGCTCAGCGAACCTGTCAATGGCGCTGACTGGACAAATAAAGGGAAACCGGAACTATATGTCAGTACCACATCGGATGGCGCATATTATGCAACGGCTCAGGATGTCCTGGATTACACCCACGGCAGCCTTCAGGCGATCATTACCGCTTTGGCGGCAGGATGGAGCGCCGCCAGGATTCCGGACGCGCTCAAACGATCCCGGGCCATCATCGACATGCGGTGTGCAGAGTTTGGCCTGGATCGTTTCACCAGGGCGTTCGATTCAGACGTGGCCAGGCGGAAATACAATGCCGCCCTGCAAATATTGAAGGAATCCGAGATTAACTTTGCTCTTGGGGCTCTTTATCAGGGTCTCGCGGACCAGAAAGTATCGAGCAACATGGTGGATGCCATTGCCGGGACGGATCCTGGGAACTGGGATGTAGTAAGTGTTGGACAGAGCTCGGTCAGCAAAGGTCAATGGAAGGCCGGATCGGGAGGACGCCTGGATGATGCAGGAGTGATCGACGCGATCAGGAAACAGGCCGCTCGATATACAAATATCGGGGCCGCTTTACTCACGATGTTGCATCCCGTCACAATATCAATCTCCCTTGCGGCGGATTACGCTCCATTGACACCGCTCGATAGAGTTAAAGTCTACGGGGGATGATATGTCGGATAATGAAGATTTCATCATATCCATAGATCGGCGCCTGGCGGCGATGGAGAGATTCTTTACCATCGAATGTCCCGAACATCGATTAAATACGGAACACAGGATAACCGTCATGGAGGTCCGGATGTACTTTCTGTGCGGATTGATCGGAATAATCGCATCGCAGGCCGCTGGAATCATCAAACTCGTGGCCGGAATTCTCTGACAGGGAAATAACTCATGGAAGCTTTTGAACGAGCCATTAAGGAATATGACGTCTCTCTACAGCGGTTGAATGAAGCTGTGGCGCGACTGAATAGTGTTCTCGATAGCATGGAAATCACAGATTTCATGATAGGAGGAACAAAATGGGTAAGAATACAAAGACATATTTGAAGGAGCTCGGTATACCTCTGCTTGGTCTGGTCGGACTGTATTTCGTACAGAAATATACGACATTCCAGATTGTGGACCAGAGTATCCTTGTGGGTATCTTCGCCGCGGTAGTTGCCGCGGCGGGCGGAATTGTTCGCGCGCGGATCAAGAAAGTCATCAAAGAACTCGGTGTGGACGAGTAACTCAAACAGAGGTCTCCAGGATTCGCCCTCTTAACGCTATCATCCAGTGAGGCCCCCCGTCAGGGATGGAGGGTTTTTTGCATTGAACGCCACCGAAGAGCTTGGCAGATGTTCCCCCGGACGTCATTCCTCGTCTCACGGCGCCGTGGAACTTCGCATGGTCGCTCTGAGATGGGAACACCAGGAGGTTCGAGTAATGTGAGTTGGACTTGTCTTCATCATGATGGTGGACGATCTCGCCTATGTTCAAGGGCCTTCCCAGGCAGATCTCGGCGGCTACGATGTGCTCGTAAACATACCCGGTGCGAATATCTCGCCGAGGATGGCAGATCATCTTGATCCGGGCATAGCCCCGGCTGTCAATAACACGGCCCAAACTGGCTCCCGACAAAAGCCGACTTACCTTGGCACGACTGACAGACTCCGACATCCGTTTCCACTTTGGATTCAGGGTCTTTCGCTCAGTTAAAGAGTGGATTCCATGTCCAGCTGTTCCTCGTTTCATTGTCACAGCGCACCCCCCTCTTTGATTATCGTTTCGATGATTGCAAGTATTTCCTCTTTGATACGAGTAGTCGTTACCATATTTGCGACCATGAGAATCTCGGCCAGATCGGCACTGGCGGACTTCGTGCTGCTTCCTGAGGTAATTTCGGCCTGTATTCTTTCCCGTAACACCTTGACTGAAATGTAGGTCATGGCATCCTGCTCGTGAGACGGAAGAGCCAATACAACTGTATTAGGTAAATTCACTTTACACCTCCGTGGATTTGTCGTAATTCCGGACGATACCGGATTGCACCACCATTACTCGACTTGTTACAAAGACCCCAATATGTGATGTCCCTGCAGATTTCTTGGAGGAGGAGAGTATGTCGCATCAGTTTCCCGCCGTTGCTTATGTCCTGGGATTGTACGTTGTCGATAAGCAATTTCAGCCATATACCCGGCCGGATGTACTGGATGGACTGCTTCCACAGGACGTACTGACGCTTCGAAACGACTTCCCCGAGGATGAGATGACATGGACGCCGGGTTGTTCGCGCCGTACCTCCCTGTATCTGTTTAAAGACATCCAATGCCGAGTGGGGCAAAATTCCATCGGTCATCATCTGTTCACTTATGAGATATGCCTGATACCCGAGAGCAATTTCGTCAAACGGATCGGATATGAAATCTGTCGGTACTACACTTATGAGGATTCGCTTTGCCACGAGCTACCTCCTACAAAGAGCATCATAACATGACCCTGGGGGATTGTCAAGCGATTCACAAAAAAAGAAACCCTCGACTTCCCAAGGGTCTCTTTCGGAGGAATGTTTCTCGTGGCAATTGCAGTATAAACGGTGGTGGCGGATTTGTCAAGCCCTCGCGCGGATACGCGCGCGGACGCGGGGGCGGGCCCGCGGGCGGACGCGCGAGTAATATATATGCGCGCGATCCAAAGAACTGTTTTAAGACCTTGAACCATTTAAGCAAAAACACTCGCGCGCGCGATAGGAACGCGCGCTGCATTGACAACAGTGTCCAAAGTGGGTAGAATTAAAGAGAGAATGTCGATTCGGTCCTGATCAGGAGTGTTGGGGTGGATTCAGAGATTACGACGGATGAAGTTGCAATCGCAGTCGGCGCCTATCTCGCGGGTATGGCGATTGATAAATATACCTGGGAAGCGGGTGTCATCGCCGGACGATATGCGGCAAAGGCGGCTGCGGGAATCCTGACAAGGGAGGCCGCGATCACCGTCGGAACCGTGGTTGGGCTTACAGTCAGACATACGATTATCCCGTTTCTCATCTATGAAGCCGCGGCCTATGTAGCCAGGCATGTGACCGAAGAAGACATCGCTCCGATGGAATTTGCTCCACCGGCGGGCCCCATGATTCCGACATCCATGTGTCAGATGTGGGATATGACGGCCCAACAGATCGGTTCCCCTGATATGGCCGAGATATTTGGGATGCGAGCGGCCTCGTTGGGACAACCCCAATCATTCCTGACCTGGGAAGTAGTCCCTACCCCGGAATCGTCATTTATATCGGAAATAGCTTACTCCCAAAGCGATTCCACGCTTCGGGTCACAATCACCGGCCAGGGAAGTTATACCTATGGCGGGGTATCTTCCGATACCTGGTCAAGTTTTAAAACAGCGTCATCCAAAGGACGTTTCTTCGACAAGAACATAAAAGGGAAATACTGATGGCAGGACCGAATCCAAAGTGGAATATCAAGCAGCTCAAGGCCATCGAGTTCCTGGCCGGCGGGGGCATGACGCTTACCGAAATACACAAAAAAGTGCCTGTAAATCACGATACTTTGTGGGAATGGCGCAAAAATCCACAATTCATTGAAGCCATACTTTCCAGGTCCAGAGAAATACTCAGAGAGGCACTTCCCCGGGTGTACAAGACATTGGCCGACAGGGCTGCCAGGGGAGATCCCAGGCATATCAAAGCCCTTCTTGATCACATGGAACACCTCGAAAGATCCGGAGAACAGTACCGGGGTGGTTCGATTACAGTATTGTGGGGAGAGAAATGGGAAGAGGAAGAACCTACAGACCCGTCGATAGGGTCTTGACCGTCGGCTATGCTCCAATGGCCCACCAGAGGCCCATGCACACCTCTGTGGCTCGTTTTAAAGTCATTGTTGGGGGCAGACGGTCGGGGAAGTCCAAAAGTCTTCTCCACGAGGGCCTCAGACACTGCCTGGAGACTGATAACGCTTTGGCTTGGTGGGTGGCCCCGACATATGCCGAGGCTCGGGAGATTGGTTTCGAAGAGTTCATGCACACATATCCTGATGTCCAACCTGTAATTAGCAATCTTCATCGAGCCAATATGAGGGTGGAGTTCATAAATGGGTCTAAACTGTACTTTAAGGGCGCCGACCGCCGGGATAGTCTTCGCGGACGCGGCCTGACCTTCTGTATTCTTGATGAAGCAGCCTTTCTTGCCAGGGATATTTGGCATAAGATACTGAGGCCCGCGCTCGCGGATCGCAAAGGAAGGGCGGCCTTTGGGACCACGCCGAATGGCCGTAACTGGCTTTATGCCCTGTATCAGGGGGGAATAAAAGAGGGTTGGGAGCGATTCCTGTGGCCCACACAACTTAATCCCTTGATAACTCAAGAGGAAATTGATGATATGGCCGCGGATATGTCTGAGATGGATTACCGGCAAGAGGTATTGGCGGAATTCGTCACTCGATCCGGACAAGTTTATCTCGATTTCAATGCCGAGAACCAGATCGACATCTTCAAAGTGAACCGTATTGACCATGAAATCTACATCAGCGCTGACTTTGGATATGCGAACCCAGCGGCGGTATTATTCTTCGCTGTTGATAAGAAGACCTCTAATGTGGTACAATGGGACGAGATATATGGCGCAAGGATGACAATTACGCAAATCGAAAGCCAGATTGCTCAGAAACTGGCGGCAGTTAATCTCAATCCTCGGGACGTACTTGCCGTATATACGGATCCGGCCGGCAATGCAGAAGAGATTACATCGGGGATCAGTCCCGTAGATCAACTCAGGAAGACCTATGAGGTTCACAATAGGGGCACCGAAATTGCTCCTGGTCTCGCGCTGGTTAGGTCTTTTATCCGTAACGCTCTCGGCGTACGGAAGTATTTCATTGTCAAGAAATGCGTGGAGACTATTCGTTCACTCGAGGGATACGTTTATCCGGAGAGTAGAGGAGAAGTGATTGACGAGAATCCTCTCAAAGACGGTATCAATGATCACTGTTGTGATGCTCTCAGATACTTCTTTGTCAACAGATTTGATCATGCCCGCTGGCTGACCAGTAGAATAGAACAGAAGTCGTACACAACCCAAGTGTCTGCCGGGAAGAAGACTTTGAAGAGATGCATGACGTGTAATGGAACGTTTTTATCATCCACAATGAAGAATAGACCGCCATTCATGTGTGGCGCTTGTGAACAAAAAGCTGCTATCGAGGGGTGAGTTATGAATGATGCATTTAACAGTATACCAGAAGCGATTACGGCCCGCGCGAGGATGAACAGTTTTACGAAGGAGGAGCGAGAGCGCAGAGAAGACGCGGACATCAACAAGGACTTCTTCCTGAATCGGCAGAGCAAATATCTGACCTTACTTTCCGCCGACCAACAGCCGATAACCATCAATTTGACCAAGCCCATCACGAAGAAGCGATCCACGATGCTCTATCAGAAACGATTGGTACGTACGATAGTCGGTCCCGCCATTTCGATTGCGGCTCTGGAGAGAATCTATACGGACATAAATATTGATTCGCTTATGTTGAAGGTGGATCAAATGGCGGAATTGACGGGTACGACGATTGTGTTACCCTACATCTCTTTTGATCAGGATGGGGTTTTGAGGGTGAAGATGGTCCTGTACGATGGCTCTTTGATCAGCGCCCTGCCCAGTGAAGATGATCCCAACAAGCCCTCCGCGGTCAGCGTTATCCGTTTGATTGACCGTATTCAGAATAATGGAGAATTCGGGCAAACAGGACAGGAACGAGTAATACGACAACAGATATGGACCGACACGGCGGTCGTAACGTATGAAGGGGACAGACTCATCAGTTCAGAAACAAATGAACTCGGATTCATCCCAATGATCGCCTTCCGGGGCGAGGAATTTGAGAATCAGTTCGTAGGAGAGGCGCCCATTACAGGTGTCCGTCAATTGAATGCCTCCGTCAACCAGATGATGACCGATTTGGGTTACACTATCAGGATGCAGACGGCTTCCCCCATCGCGCTGGAGGGCTACCAGTCCGGTGAACAAATAACTCTGCATCCCGGGAGAGCTTTCTCTCTTCCAGTAGGTGCTAAAGCGAGTGTTTTGGATTTTAACCCCAAGATCAAGGAAGCCATGGAGGTCATCGCCTATGTTGAAGGCAAAGTCTACGAAACATCGAGCGTCCCGAAGGTGAGCATTGTGGGTGGCGAGGGAACATCTGGTAGGGAACTCCTTGTCAGGTGGTTTCCCTTGACCCAGGTATTCGAAGAGAAGAGTGTACGATATCAGAAATACGAATTTGATCTCGCGAACATGATTCTGAGGATAATGGGATTGCCCCTTATCAAGACTCTGGTAATCGATTTCCCGGATGATGCCAATCTTCCTCTCTCATCCAGTGAAGACACATTAAAGGATGATATCAGGCTGGGGATCACTACGCCGGCTCTCGAGGTTGTAAGGCGTAATCCGGATATGAGTTTGGCGGAGGCCATGTTGTTCGTGAAGCAGAATCTCGCGTTCAACAAAGGTATTGACAATAATATGCGGAATCAGTAAAATGTGATCAACGGGATAGAATCCCGAATTCGCATAGTCCAGGAGGCTATCAAATGGCAGAGAATACAACCCAGGAGTCAGGAACTCCCACATCAACGGGCTTCTCGAGGGAGTACGTTGAGCAACTTCGCAGTGAGAATGCGGACTGGAGACGGAAATTCCAGACCGAGCGTGAACGCAATCAGGTCCAGGAGATTGGATTGGAGCTCACGCGCCGCGGTGTAACGGCTGAAGCCGGCTGGGTGGAACGTCCGGAAGGAATGACCGCAACCCAGGCCGTGGATGCTTTCATAGCGAAGTATCCGCACTTAAAACCCGCTCAGACAGACAATGTCCAGGTGACAGAAACGCAGGACGTTTCAAGGTCTATCGGAACGGGGGCCCAAAACGAGGGTACCGGAACGGCTATGCCGAAGCCGATGGGGGCGGGACAAAGTGCGGGATCGCAGACCCCGAGGGTTTCATC
>Ga0299912_10002774_pt1 | contig 14337 bp, 15 predicted proteins | sample RVTome_2_FD_207667 | JGI IMG/M metagenome (GOLD analysis project Ga0299912, IMG submission 207667) | Soil microbial communities from uranium-contaminated site in the Upper Colorado River Basin, Wyoming, United States - RVT95D214 (version 2) ...
AGGCCAACCGGGCGGACAAGAAGGTCCAGATCGGGGCCAAGCTGACCAAGGGCCTCGGCTCGGGCGGCCGCCCCGAAATCGGCCGGCAGGCGGCCATGGAGGACACCGAGCTTCTGATCGAGATCCTCCACGGATCGGACATGGTGTTCCTGACGACGGGCCTGGGCGGCGGGACCGGGACCGGCGCGACGCCCATCCTGGCCAACCTGGCCGCCGAGATGGATATCCTGGCCATCGCCATCGTGACGCTTCCCTTCGAGTTCGAGGGTAAGATCCGGACCCGCCAGGCCGAGGCCGGACTGGGAGAGCTCAAGTCGGCCGTCGATACGGTCATCTCCATCCCCAACGAGCGGCTCCTCCAGACGGTCAACCTTGACACCTCGATCCAGGACGCCTTTAAAATGGCCGACGACATCCTCCGCCAGGCGGTCCAGGGGATCTCGGACCTGATCACCAAACCGGGGCTGATCAACCTCGACTTCGCCGACGTCAAATCGGTCATGAAGGGGATGGGCATGGCCTTCCTGGGGACGGGGATCGCCTCGGGCGAGAACCGGGCCGTCGACGCCGCCCAGAAGGCCATCTCCTCGCCGCTCCTCATCGACACCTCGATCGAGGGCGCCCGGGGCATTCTGATCAACATCACCGGCGGCAAGGACCTCGCCCTGAGCGAGGTCTCCAAGGCCGCCGAGCTCATCCACGGCCTGGCCCACGCCGACGCCAACATCATCTTCGGGACGGTCATCGACGAGACCATGAAGGACCTGACCAAGGTCACCGTCATCGCGACCGGGTTCGAGACGGCCCGGGCCGTCGAGGACGAGGCGGAGGAGGACTTCCGGCCGGCGGCCGCTCCGACGCCGCCGCCCTTCCCGGTCAGGAGGGAAACGCCTCCCTACCTCTTCGAGCCGAGGGGCAGCGCGCCGGCCTGGACGCCTCCGGCCTGGGAAAACCAGTTCGAGCGCTACGAAACGCCCGCATTCATCCGCCGCTCCCGGCAGACGGCCCTCCGGAAGAATCCGTCATGACCCGGGCCGACCTCGTCATCCGGGACTGCGCCGAGCTCCTGACCTGCCGCGGCCCTTTGCCTAAGCGGAAGGACGCGTTGCACGATTGCGGCCCTATCGAGAAGGGTTGGATCGCGTCCCTCCAGGGCGGGATCGTGTTCGTGGGCCGCGAGCCGGAATTCCGGGACGAAGTCGTCACCGGGGACGAGACCGTCTGGATCGACGGGCGGGGCTTGGTCGCCCTGCCCGGATTCGTGGACAGCCACACCCACCTTCCCTTCGCGGGCGACCGGCTTCGCGAGTTCGGGCTGCGCCTCCAAGGCTGGACTTACACCCAGCTCGCCGAGCAAGGGATGGGAATCCGGACGACCGTCGCGGCGACCCGGACCGCCTCGCGCGACGAGCTGGTCGCCCTCTGCATCAAGCGCCTCGACCGGATGCTCCTCCACGGGGCGACGACCGTCGAGGCCAAGAGCGGCTACGGGCTCAATTTCGACGATGAAATCAAGCAGCTCGAAGTCCTGGCCGAGGTCAACCGCCTCCATCCGATCGACATCGTCCCGACCTTCATGGGCGCCCACGACATCCCCCCCGAATACCGGGATCGGACGGGCGCTTATGTCGATTTTCTGATCGGCCGGCTCATGCCGGCCGTCCAGGTGCGTCGGCTGGCCGATTTCTTCGACGTCTTCTGCGAGCGGGGCGTCTTCAGCCTCGAGGATACGCGCCGCTTGGTCGAGGCCGCCCAGCGGGCCGGGTTCGGAATTAAAATTCACAGCGACGAATTCGCCGCGCTTGGAGCGACCGAACTCGCGGCCGAAGTCGGGGCCGTCTCGGCCGAGCACCTGATCCAGATCACGCCGGACGGAATTCGCGCCTTGGCGGGCAGTCCAACCGTCGCCCTTCTCCTGCCGGGAGTTCCTTTCTTCCTGATGCTCGACAAGCGGCCTCCGGCCCGCGACCTCGTCGAAGCCGGGGCCGCCCTCGCCCTGGCCTCCGATTTCAACCCCGGAAGCTCCATGGTCAGCTCGATGCTCTTCATCCTCCAGCTCGGCGTGTTCACGCTCCGGCTGACGGTCGAGGAGGCCATCAACGCCTGCACGGCCAACGCCGCCTGCGCCGTCGGCCGCCAGGCCGAGATCGGCAGTCTCGAACCGGGAAAGAAAATGGACGTCATCCTGTGCGAGGTTCCAAGCCGCGCTCATCTCGTTTACGAGCTCGGTCCGAACCCGGTCCGCCACGTCATCAAGAACGGACGCCAGGTCGTCCGGGACGGCCGGCGGGTTTAATGCCTCAGGATCGCTTCATCCCGTTATCAAAGCCCTCTTCCGGAGATCACATCCTCCGTTCCGTGGTTCGTCCAACATTTGAAATCAGCGGCGCCGCAAGGCGTCCGCTGGATTGAATTGTTAGATGGGATAGTCAGGAGCAGCGTTGAACCGCTTCGCACACTCCAACCCCGAACTACTCAGTAGCTTGATGAGCAGCGAATGCCAGCTTTGAAGCTCTCCTATGCCGACGAGGCAAAGCTCACCAACCTGTAACCCCTTCCGCTTCGTCTCCCTCAAGTACTGAGGATCGATCTCCCACCGATTGTGCAACCCAAGATTTCGTACTAGTGCCATCTCCCTCAGCTCCTGCCTTTCATCTGCTAAGAGGGGGAGGGTGATACCAACAACTAGCTCCATAATTTCAAGCTGCTCACCCAGTGGCAGTCGGTCTGCTCTGGCAAGTCGCTTCTCGTCAGCATTTGAGAGCGCGGGGCCTCCAACGGACGAACGAGCAAATCTAATGAACTCAGACAGCTTGCGGATGTACCAATCCCAATGACTATTGAGCGTGATGAGAACCGATTGATAGACGGTACCTGCGAAGATATCCTGATACTTGCGCATTAGTTGCCATCCCTCTTCAGAAACGCCTTGAGCTAAACCTCTCCCGCGCATTATGAGCTCAACTCGACTGACTCCATCCGGCAGACGTACGAATTCACCTGCAGCGATATCTGCAAATGCCGCGTGAAAAAGCGCCCCCTGGATGAATTCTCGGGCTTGCAGCGAAATCTGAATCGGAAAGGGGTGAGCCTTCCCATCTGGCCGCCTGGATACTGTGGGCAGGGGGATTCTTGTCATTTGCTTTTGCATCTAACGTCCCGGTTCAGGCGCGCGCCGCTCGCGGCGTGTCGCCTCTGGAACCGGTGGTTAGACATGCCATTCTCATTTGTTCCATGCCGCGAACACCCGTTTTACCTCCTCGATCCAAAATTTGAGGATGTCTGAGGTGTTGTGGCCCAACTGCTTCGCCAGCTCAAAAAAGCCAGGGCCGGGTTGGTAGTCACCGTGCTTATGCACCACTAGCGCGGAGAGCATGCCGCGGCCAGCCGCACTTTCCTCGGTGGAGATTTCGCCGAGAAAGTGAAATAGCCGAGGATCAAAGTGCTCGAGCTGAATGGAGTGGATTTCTTTTACGAACTCCGAATACGGTACCATTTGCCGCCGTGTCGCGTATCCGGCGAGAACCTTCTTTCCTTCGGCCTTTGCAGCCTCCCACTGCGCGTCGGTAAATCCGTAGCGGTTCATGAGCGCACCCTTCCTTGGCACGTCTAACATATATTAGATGGGTCCGCATAAGATACAATAATCTTGTATGTTGTCCGCATAAGACATCTCCCGATTTCTTACCGAAGAGTCGATAAAAACTCTCCTTTCAACGACTTGCTGCCCATCCGGCCATTTATTTCGGCATGTTAAGCGGATCGGCATAAAACCTCCCTTTTAAATGTCGTCCACCGGGCTTCGAACGCCGGCCGGTCCACGGTTGAGGACATGGGTATAGATCGCCGACGTCCTCTCGTGTCAGTATGTACTCCCCCTCTAACATGATTAGAGATTATCACTCTGGCTTAAAACCTGTCAAGGGCCTAACGACCAAGTTCACCAGCGGCAATGGAGCGCAACGGAATTGCCGTCCGGGGTGGCGCCGTGTTATGCCTCATCTATTCTTTAAATAATGTTCGATTACCTGCTTGTGTTTGGCTACGTAATTGCAGCTCGGTTCTTCGCCGCACTTTCGACATTTCAGGTCGTAGGTGGAATTGATGATTTGGCACCGTGGGCAGGTATAGTTTCCTCTAATTTCCTTGAGCCATTGTTTATAACCAATAGACTTGATTCGTTCAAGATTGACCCAAAGCTCGATCCGATGAGGCATTGCGGATTGAAATCGTTTCAGGTCATCGCAGGGATACTCTTCACATACGCCGCAAAAGTCGATGCCTCGTTCAGCTACGCAAGCGGACATCTTGCATTTCTCGCAATAGGGCAGCCTCTTGTCCGACCGACATCCATGGCACTTGCTCTCTTCCTCCGAAAAATGCAATTGTGCCGCAAGCCTTTTGAGCCTTTCAGGATCTTCAGTGGTGGCAATAAACCATGAGCACGCCTCACAATAAAGGCCACATACGGCGGCAACTTTCTTGTCCGATTCTCCAGAGAGATCTTCTTCTTTTTGCATGATGCCCCTTACCCTCATTTACTTATGCATGCCGTATTCTTTCATTGCATAACAACCTCGTGCTCAGCTGCGGCGCCGGCGGCTGCAGCCCGATGTTAGCCGCTAGAACGTCAACACTCGATCGCTATCCACGACCCACTCCGCGAGAGCCGGCATCGTCGAATCCTCGGCACCCTCGAAATACGGGTGATTCTTGTAAAGTCCGCAGCGAGACATGCACGTGCCACATACCCGGACGGGAACACCGCGCGAGATGAGCTTCTTGAGCATGGCTGACAAGTCCTGGTCGTAGCCCTCGGGGGGACTGCAGATATCCCGCGCAAGGTCTACGGCGTCGTTCATCAGAAAGACCCGGACTTCCTGCCCGGCCTCCAGCAATTTCCCCGCAAGACGCAGCCCGTTCCACGTCACATCCGTATTGTCGTAGGGCTGCCGATTGAAGATGATCAGGACTTTCATGCGTCACTCCTTGCACGTCCGGCTAACGCGGTGCGTAACCCGCGGCCCGGACGGGCCGCTGGATTCAAGCACGGGTTAGATGACCGCCTAACTTCACTGCCGCGAATCCCGCGCACGAAGCCCCTCCGCCACATACCGGGACCGAGCCCGACCGTCGACCTCGCAGCCCTCCAGTTCGCACCAGCGGACGAGCGCTTCCACATCCACGTCGAACCTCTGCACCTCGAGTCCCCTCGCTCGAAGCTCCTGCAGCCGGCGGTTGGCCCCGGCTTCCCACGACGCATAGCTCGGCTCCAGCTCAGAACGATCCACCGAGACCTCGTGCAGTCTCGCCCACTGGTCAGCGCGGTACCATGCAATTCCAAAAACCCTGCTGACGTCGCGCGCGGCGTTTTCGTCTTGCTTCACCTTGCTATTCCTCCTGTCATCTAACGGTGGGCTTCAGCCGTGGCGGCACGCCATTGCATGGCCCGCCGTCGGCTGCAAGCCGATGTTAGGCAGCACGTCATGTGGACCGCGAAAACACGACATCGAGATTGTGCTGTACAACGTCGATCTTTGGCTTCCGGTCCGCTTCGTTACGGACCTCCGCCCGGAGCTTACGAGCACCACCGTGAACGAGAATGCCCCGCGGCACCTGGCCCGTATCCTTGGCTACTTGCGCCATGTAAGCACGGAGCTGCTTCAGATGACTCAACGTTGGCGCGTCTTGCTTGCATTCCACGACCACCGGGGTCCCAGATTCATCGATGAGCAAGACATCCATTCGGGTCCGACCACGGCCAAGGCGCTCGCGCGTTTTCTCGAGTGGATACGGCAGTAGTCCATCCTCAAGCCGATGCGGAAACGCCGCAATATAGCCGGACAACGCGCGCTCATAGTCAAAATTGGCCCAAAGCCGAACCCAGTTCGTCTGGTCCGCAAGTATGTCCCGAAGCTGTGCAAACGACATCGCCTTGACGACGGACAGAGTTGTCCGCAGCTGCGCGCCGCTGAGTCGAACCTTCGGTGGAAGTGCGACAACGTACTCTCTGTCGTCTGGTCCCAGCTCAAGGTCCCACTTCACGTGAATGCGCCGTCCCTTTTCACCATGCTTCTCGGCCTTCGATGGAGGAATGAAAGGCCTCCTCTCCGAATCACGAACTGCTAGCTCGGTAACCGTCCCGAGGCGAGCAACACGGCTACCTCGAAGGGTCACGAAGATATGATCACCTGGCTTTATCCGAGCCAGAGCGTTCCGCGCTATCGTCCAGCCGAACGATTTCCTGCCCGAGCCATCTAGATGAAATCCAGCCCCCGGAGGCCATCCGAGCGCAACACACTGACTCCGAAACCAGCGTTGCCACAAGCCCGGGTATAGGTGTTCTTCGCAAGTGATCTTCCACAAGTCGGTTCGCATTGTGAATTCTGTCTGCTGCCTAACATATATTAGATGGGTCCGCATAAGATGCAATAATCTTGTATGTTGTCCGTATAAGACACCTCCCGATTTCTTGCCGAAGAGTCGAAAATACTCTCCTTTCTACGACTTGCTGCCCATCCGGCCATTTATTTCGGCATGTTATGCGGATCGGCATAAAACCTCCCTTTTAAAACTCGTTCACGCTTCGCGAAGACGATCGAGCAGCTTTGGAGGCCGTCCGGAATATGCGGTTTTCCGCTCCGCGACGAAGCCGCCTTCCTCTCGTTTCAGTATGTATCCCCCCTGACATGATTAGAGATTATCACTCTGGTTTAAAAGATGTCAAGGGCCCAACGTTGGCGATAATCTGCGGCGGCAGAGCGACACGGAGCCGCCGTCAGGTTAATCGCGGCGTTAGCCCGCCGTTTGTCCCCGCCGAGGTCGCAAGCGCCACATCGAACACGGCTTGGTATTATCACCCTCCACACCCGGGTGCTCCTCCGTCAGCCCCCCCATAACGACGGGGCCGAAGTGAGTTCCCCACTGTGCTGCCAGCATCTTCCCACGATCGAGCAGCCTGGCAATCTCGGCCTCATTTAGGGGAGAGAATCGGCTCGCCGTCTCTTTCGCTTGACGCACCTCCTCTACACTCCTGCAACCCACTATGGCCGCGGCAACATCCGGCAATCCGAGCGCGTAGTGGAGGGCGGGCTCGTAGTCGTCGCCCAGCAGAAGCGCACGCTGGGCTCTCGTGCTGTAGTCCCACCCCACCGCACCGCCAAGCACTTTCATTGCTACAACGGCCGCTCCGTGCTTGTGAGCCACCGGGAGCACCGTGCCCTCAAAATTATAGGTATGCCGGTCTACAAAGTTGAGTGCCGGCATCGCGATGTCGAACTCCCCGCTGTCCAGGGCGATCGCAAAGCGATCGCGGCCCATGTGTCCGCTGAGCCCAACGTAGCGGAGCAGCCCATCACGTTGCGCATCTCGGAGTCCGGCAAGGGCTCCATCTGTGCTGAAAAGGCGCCCCGGGTCGAAAAGGCCGATGTTGTTGAGGAGTACGGCGTCAACGTACTCGACCCCAAAGCGACGCACACTTTGTTGAACCGAAGCGAATGCGTCGGCCCGAGCTTGCTCCCAAGTCTTCGTTATGATGAAGATCTGGTTGCGACGGGCGCGTAGGAGGGGTGCCAAATGATTTTCTGCGTCTCCGTAGTCCGGCTGTACGTCGATGATGACGCGCCCACCCCATTCCTCGAGTGCCGCTTTGCCGTCCGGAGATCCTGCACCGTGTAACCAGCGATTCCGAGAGGGCTCAAGCCGAGGCCAAGGACCGAGGCCTTTACGCCAGTACGCCCCAGAGTGCGTTGAGGCAGCAGCGCGCGGGAAGTACAACCCTTGGTACCAAGCGCGGTGCCCAAGCTAATCGCTCCCGCTCCCTTGGCAACCGTTTTCAAAAATGCACGACGCGTCCTTTGATCGGTCATTGTCTTCCTCAAGCTTCCTCAGGCAGCGAGGCCACGGACAGTTCGGGTGCCCCCTCACATCGCGCCGCGGTGTCTCACGGAGGCACGGCTGTCCTACCTCCTTTCGGGCTAACGTCAGAGGTGAGTTTCGTTTTGCCCGCCGCTGGCAAAACATAAACTCCGCCTTTTTGTTCGCATATCATTTCGTTTTCTTCGCCATGAAAGCCGAATCGTCTCCGAGGTGAAAGAACAGGTGTCCTTCCATCTGTTTTCCGTTCACTTTAACCCATCCCCGGCCAGACGCCGGATCACATTCGTCTGATCCATCCCACGAGAACCCGAGGACCGGATCACCGCCAGTTCTCTCGATTCGACAATCCATCTCCCCTTGGACCGCACCGAACTGAAAGGACCCAGTTCCGTCTTTCCTGATCGTGACATGACCAGGCACCACTAGATCAACGAAGTCCTGATCCCATTCGTCCATATGGGTGATCCGCCACATGCCCACGTATGGCTCCGGTGTCTTCATCCTTCCTTCCTGCGAACCCTGACATCAGCCGCCTTTGAAGCCTCGCCCGAAGAGCGGGCGGAAAAGATCGGGTGGATGAAATGGTTAGAAGTTTATTTATATATTAAGGGATAATTTTCCGGGTTCTCTAAAATTTCAGTGGTTAGATCAACGTCTAATTCCGGCCAATAGAGATGGTGGCCGTGAAGAATTTGTAGGTTAGTAATAGAGGATATTTTTGCATTTTTAAACCAGGGATACTTTTCAAAAGGCAAAAAGTATTCTTTTTCTTCCAGCAAAATCCATAAACCACGCTCGGAAATATTAGTAATTTCCGCTTTTAATATGTTTTTTCCATTTTTTAATGATTTCATCTTTACGCCTCTCGACGGTTTTTTGCAAATAAATTAACTGTTTCTTGGAAAATCCGGAATAATTTACCAGAGAAATCGTCGGTTCAAGCCAAAATTTCGCTTCGCCATCCGGCGAAACGATATGGATATGAATTCTATTTTCTTCTCTGGAAAAGAAATGAAATCGATAACCGCCTTCTTTGAATACTGTCGGGCTCATGGTATTTAAATTATATCATTTTTTCATTATTCTTTTTTGCTAATTCCATCTCTTTTTCGAAATTGGCGGGTTTCTTTATCTCTATCCCTTTCGAAGGAAGGGTAATGCCCTCGAGTCAACCCCTCGACATCTTGCGGGCTCGAATTAGCTTGTTGTCTCCCGGGAACAAAGGGACTAAAATATCCGTGGCCTTACTGGACGGAGGATTGGAAATCATGAGAAAACGCTCAGGATTAAATAGGGCCATCATTCTATCGATCCTGGTGGTTCTGTTCGCGTCCGGCTGCGCCCTGAGTCGGAAGCCTGCCCCGGCCGAGCCATCCCATAAGAATTTTAAATATTATTTCGACCGCGGCGTCGCCCTCTTCAACCGCGGCGAATACTTCGGCGCGGCCAGCGCCCTGAACCGGGCCCTGGCCCTCAATCCCGATTCGGCCGTGACCCTCAACCTCCTCGGGATCTGCCGCTTCCAGCGGAAAGAATACGCGGCGGCCCGGGCTCATTTCGAGAAGGCGGCGGCGGCCGACCCTTCCTACGCCCAGGCCGTCAACAACCTGGCCAGCGTCTATTTCGTCCAAGCCGAATACGATCGGGCCGAAGCATCCTTCAAGAAAGCCCTGGAGATCAAGCCGGACCTCGTCTCGGCGTTTTACAGTCTCGGGAATCTTTTCCTATCCCGCGACCGGACCGATGAAGGCTTGGCCTACCTCGCCAAGGCGATCGCGCTCGATCCCGACTACCTGGAGAGCCACCAGAGCCTCGTTACCGAAACGGCTCAGGAAGGATTCAGGTCCTCGGAAGCTTACATCCATTATGCGCGGCTGTTCGCCCAGGCCGGGAACGTCGCCAAGACCATCTTCTACCTCAACAAGGCGGAACGGGCCGGTTTCGGGGATTGGGGAAGCGTCCTGACCGATCCCTCCTACGAAAAAATTCGGGATGCCCCGGCCTTCCAGGAATTCCTGCGGGCCCGCCTCAAGTATTAACGGTCAAGCCCCGGTCCGGGAAGCATTCAGCTTCCTCCGCCAGTAGAGGTAAGCGGGGACGCCGAGAAGGATGATGACCAATCCGCCCATCGCGTTCCAGAAGGCGCTGAGAAGCGACGCCACCGCTACGTAGAACGCGGCCAGGACGAAAACGACCGGCGTTACCGGATAGCCCCATGTCTTATAAGGCCGGTCCAAGTCGGGACGCTTTCTCCTGAGGACGATGACGGCAGCGACGGTCAGGCCGAAGAAGATCCACTCCCCGAAAATAACGTAGGTGAAGAGCTGCTTGAAGGTGCCGGTCAGGGTCAGCACGACGCTCCAGGCGCAGATGGCGATGATCGAGACGCTCGGCGTCAGGAACTTGGGGTGGACGGTCGCGATCTTCTTGAAGAAGAGGCCGTCCTTGGCCATGGCGAAATAGACGCGCGGAGAGGTCAAGACGTTCTGGTTCGCGGCGCCCAGGATCGAAAACAGGATCAGGAAAGCGATCAGGCTGGCCCCGAACGGCCCGGTCACGAGGGCCATGGCGTCGAGGGCGACCCGGTTTTCCGAGGCGGCGATTTTGCCGACCGGCAGAACGTAGAGATAGGCCAGGTTGGCCACCATATAGATGACGATGACGGCCCCCGTGCCGATCAGGATGCCGAGCGGCAGGTTCCGCCGGGGGTTTTTCATCTCGCCCGCGCTGTAGGTCGCCGCTTCCCAGCCCTTGTAGGCCCAGAGGGAAGCGACCAGTCCGATCCCGAAGGCGCCCAGCAGGCCGAAGTTGAAGGAGTCGGGCTTGGGCTCGACGAAATTCGCGACGTTCCCCCGTCCTTTGGCGAAGAAGAACACGGCGACGCAGACGATGCCGATGGCGCCCGTCTTGATCAGGGTCAGCAGGTTCTGGAGCCGGGCGCCCCAGCGCACGCCGACGTAATTGACCGCGCCCAAAAAGACGACGAATCCCGCCGCCACCAGCTTCTTGACGAGAGGCGTCATGGCGACGAACTTGGGCAGCATGTTGTGGGAAAAGGCGACGGCCAGGGTGGCGATGGATCCCGAGTCGATGACCAGGAACAGGGTCCAGCCGAACAGGAACGAAATCAGCGGACCGTAGGCCTCCCGGAGGTAGATGTAGATGCCGCCGGCCTGGGGCATGGCCGCCCCGAGCTCGGCGAAGGACACGGCCCCGAAGAAGCTGAACAGGCCGCCGACGACCCAGACCGCGAGCATCAGGAGCGGGGCGGGCACGGCCGCGGCGATCTCGGAGGGCGAGAGGAAAATCCCCGAGCCGATGACGCCGCCGATGACGATGCTGACGACATCCCAGAGGCCGAGGACGCGGGGAAGGTCCGACCGGCCGGACGGGGGATGGCTCGATGCCGCGTTTGTCGTATTCATGGGGGAAGAATATCGAAAAAACGGAGCGGGATCAAGGATATTAACCTCGGAAGAAGGCGCTTCCTTCCCCCGCCAAGATGTGTTATTATTTCATCAACAGGAAAGAAAGGAGAGCATTATGTCCAAACGTTTACTTTCTTTATTGGGCCTGATCCTGATCGTCGCCGCAGGAGCCGTCCTCGCGGCGGCCGGCAGCGGCCCGGAAGCCCTCTCGCCGCGGCCGCCCGCGACGCCGGTCAAGCTTATTTTCATCCACCATTCGACCGGCGAAGGCTGGCTTTCGGATTCCGGGGGGCGGTTGGGAATCACCCTCAAAAACAACAATTATTACGTGAGCGACACCAACTACGGATGGGGCCCCGACTCGATCGGCGACAACACCGACACCGGCCACTGGTGGACCTGGTTCCGCAGCTCAAGTCGGACGACCTACCTGAACGCCCTTTTTGAGGAATGCGCACAAAACTGCGAGTACACCCGGCTGGGCACCGATCCGGGCGGCGAGAACGCGATCATCATGTTCAAGTCCTGCTTCCCCAATTCCCATATCGGAGGCAAGCCCACCGATCCGGCCAAGACCGGGTCGAACCCGCTGCGCGGACAGGACTGCGGCTCCGCCTACATGAAGGTCGCCAACGTCAAGGGGATCTATAATGACCTCCTTGTTTACTTCAAGACGCGGCAGGACAAGTTATTCATCCTGATCGCTTCCCCTCCCCTGATCAAGGGCGGCACCGACTCGGCTCACGCCGCCAACGCCCGGGCCGTCCACAACTGGCTCGTCAAAGACTGGCTCAAGAAATATAAGTACAAAAACGTCAAGGTCTTTGACTTCTTCAACGTCCTGACCTCGAACGGCGGCAACCGCAACAAAAATGATGTCGGCAAAGCAACCGGCAACCACCACCGCTATCGGAACGGCGCCATCCAGCACATCCAAACCGTGGCCAACAACTACTCTTCCTACGGCATGGATGAATGGGACAGCCATCCCACCGCGGCAGGCGGGAAGAAGGCCAGCGCCGAGTTCGTAAGCCTTCTCAAAGTGTGGTATAACGCCTGGAAAGCTTCGGCCCAGGGACGCTGAGCTTCTATTTCTTGACCGGCGGCTGAAGGTCCGGGGGCAGGGGCGAGATGTAGGGCTTTCCCTTGGTCTTGGACAGCCATTCGTCCCTCATCTTTTTCAACAGCTTGGGATCCTGGAGAATATCCAGGCCGGTCGCCGCCATGACCTTGCCCGCGGTCTGTAGGCACTTATGGGCGATCGTCGTTCCGGCGCAGGCTACGACCGCCCAATGATGCCAGGGGGTTCCTTCGGGTCCGCAGGTCACGGACAGGGCGGTCGTCGGCGTGATCCAGCTGACTTCGGCCACGTCGGTCGAACCGCTTCCCCAGCTCTTCTCGGGCTCGCGGAACGGCTCGACCCCCGACTTCAACCCTTTTTCGGGGAGGCCCAGATTTTTCTGAATCTCCTTGGCGAACGCCTGCTCCTCGGCGCTGAAGGCGGGCGGGCCGACCAAAAGAAGATTGGCATATACGGCTTCGGCGCCGGCCCTGTTGGGGAGGACTTCATGGACCCCGCTGAGGAAACGGATTTTATAGGTCGTCCCGCTCATCTTGGCCGCCCCGTCGATGACGTCGAGAACCCGGGCGTAATCCTTCTCGACGCTGTCTCTATCCAGATCCCTCACATAGTACCAGGCGCGGGCGTAATCGGGCACGACGTTGGGCGCGCCGCCGCCGTCAAGGATGACGTAGTGGATCCGAGCCGTCGGCTTGAGGTGCTCGCGCAGGAAGTTGAGCCCGACGTCCGCCAGCTCGATCCCGTCCAGGGCGCTCCGTCCGTCCCAGGGGTCACCCGCGGCATGGGCGGTCCGACCGAAAAACTCGACTTCGAACTGGTTGAGGGCGTTGGACGAGTCGAGCGAAACCTCGTTTTCAGCGCCCGGATGCCACTGCAGGCAGTAGGAAAGATCGTTGAAGACGCCGGCCCGGGCCATGAAAACCTTGCCCGTCACCGTCTCCTCTGCCGGGCAGCCGAAGTATTTGATTGTCCCTCCGATTTTTTCGCGTTCCAGGACATGTTTAAGGGCCGCCGCGGCCGCCGCGCTCGCGACCCCGAAGATGTTGTGGCCGCAGCCATGGCCCGGCTTCCCCTCGGCTAAGGGCTTCTTGAAGGCTGCCGTCTCCTGCGACAAGCCCGGCAGCGCGTCGTATTCGCCGAGAACGCCTATGACGGGGACACCGGAACCCCAGGTCGCGACGAAGGCGGTGGGCAGACCGGCGACTCCCCTTTCAACCCGAAATCCCGTCTTCTCCAAGAAAGACGCCAGGAGTTCGGCCGATTCCGTTTCCTGGAGCGCGAGCTCGGCCTTCCTCCAGATCTCGTCATTGAGGCGGGCGAGCTCGGGAAGCGCGTTATCGATCCACAAGAACGCTTCTTTTTTCTGCGGGGTGAGCTTGGCGGGCTTGACCTGAATGACATCACCGTCCGGGAGCGGCGCCGCCTGGACCAGTATTGAAATCCCCAATCCGCAAACGATCCCCGAGATCCATCGACGATCGATCATGGCGCTCTTGCCTCCTTGCGACGGCGGTCGAGACAGCCATTTTAACAAAGGGGGGGTAAAAAGCAAGAACGCGGCCCGGATAGAGCTTCCAGCCGCCGGCGTCGGCCGCGCGAAAAAGCAGGACGAGTTCCTCGAAATACCGCCGGCTTTCCAGCGGGGGCGGCAGCATGGGAAGCGCCGCATGCGCCATGATGACGGTCACCCCGTCGTCGAGGGCGTTTCGCAGAAGCGCCGGCACTTGGGGCTCGAGGGGTCGATCCGCTGGGAGGAGGGGATCCACTTGCACAGGACGCAGCCCAGGTCGAGGCAGTCCCGGAGTTCGCGCTCCCAGTCGCTGCTGAAGCTCCACGGACTTACGTCCGTGGGATCTGCCCATTGCAGGCGTTGGAGCGCCTGTCCCCGAAGCGGGGATTTGCTATCCCTCCACGGACTAACGTCCGTGGAATCCCGCGGAGGGGATTGAA
>Ga0299912_10002775_pt1 | contig 14337 bp, 14 predicted proteins | sample RVTome_2_FD_207667 | JGI IMG/M metagenome (GOLD analysis project Ga0299912, IMG submission 207667) | Soil microbial communities from uranium-contaminated site in the Upper Colorado River Basin, Wyoming, United States - RVT95D214 (version 2) ...
CTGAATTTGTTGATATCCATTACGACAGGGACTTTGCTCGATCACGGGGATTACCCGACGTCATCATCCAGGGTTGGTATAAAACGGCCATCATTGCCCAAATGCTTAAAGACTGGGTTGGAGATGGTACAGCTATCAAGCGAATTACCGTTCAGCACCGGGGCATGGATGTAGCTGGCAATACCTTAACTACCGGTGGGAAGGTAACCAGGGTCTCCAAGAAAGGCAGCGAGAAGTGGGTTGAATGTGAAGTCTGGGTGGAGAACCAGCACAACCAACGAACAGCCATCGGCACCGCGTCTCTGATTCTATAAAAGAGAGTTACTCAATAGATACCCGGCTCAAGTTACTAAACCCAGAGGATTATGTCGGTAACCCTTAACATAGGGCTTGACCGGCACAATTGAACTAAGGACTTCCACTGCTAGTGTGGCGTCGTAGAGAAGGGGCGACACTCAAATCATCGGTCACAAACTGGCTTTTTGTTGAATTGTGCGGCGGTTTGAATCCTGTTCCTGAAATCGGAGGATTTGAACCCATAGGAAGACCGCTGAAAAAACTAGGTTTTTCAGCGGAAATTAAAGCTAGGGGTAGCGGGGTGTGAGTTTGCTGAAAAAGCTCCGAAGGACTTTTTAAGCAGTTAATATAAGAGCGTCCTCGTTTCCTTTGTCAGTTGGTCGGAGATTAAACAATTCATGAATGTTTAACCTCCTTGGCTTGACGAATGTCCCCTGAGCTACGAGCCCAGTGCTATGTTCCAAGTTTCGTTGACGACCTTCCTTGCACTTGGTATAATCGCTGGTGAGAAATATAGCTAGTTAAATTGGAGGTAGGGACCACAGTGGATGATAGCCGCATAGCCTTTAAGGGTACGCTCAAGCAGCTTCTGGAAAAGGTGGAGAAGGGAGAGATGATTCCCAAACTTCAGGCGTCTCATGCCCCTCCTTGCAAGTTCTGGACTGCTTTCCAGGTTATCAATGGCATTCGTCACATGGCGCCAGTGATTCACGGCCCCAAGGGTTGTACCTATTCCGTGGCTAGCGCTTATAAAATGAGCAGCTGTGAGTACCGCGGTGTTCCACTGGAGCCTACCTCCTGCACCGCGCAGGATGAAGCCGACATAGTCTATGGAGGGGAGGGGAAGCTTCTAGAAGCAGTGAAAGAAGCTGAGCAGAGGTACCACCCTGAGCTCATCGTGATTTTTTCCTGCTGTTGTTCCGGGATAATTGGCGATGATGTGGAAACCATTGCCCAAAGAGCAGAGAAAGAGGTCAATGCAAGGGTGCTGGCTATCCGCAGCGAAGGGTTTGGTGGTGACTTCCGCAGTGGCTACGAGGACGCATTCAGGATGATTATGGAGTTAATGGAGCCGCCTGCGGAGAAAATGGAGAGAACCATCAATATCATCGGCGCACGGCAAGGCCCTACCTATACTGAATGGACACAAGACCTGGATGAGATTGAGAGAATGGTATACGCCATAGGGGCTAAGATAAACGGTATTCTCTGTGGTGGGTGTACCCTGGAGCAGATACGACGGGCGCGTGCTGTAGAACTGAACGCGTCCTGGTGCTACGACTGGGGGCAGAAGCTGGGGGATCTCATGGAGGAGCGGTTCGGTATACCTTATGCCCGGACTGGTCAGCCCTATGGCCTCAAAGCTACCGAGGAGTGGCTCATGGGTGTAGCTCTGCCACTGGGGCTGGAAGAGCGAGCAAGGGAGATGATTCGCAAGGAAACCGGAGAGCTCACCAAGGAGATAGACATCATTAGGCGATTCTTCGATGGCAAGACTGCCCTGGTGGAAATTACGGAATTCCCTGGGCCCATCAGAGCTCTTTCCCTGGCCAGGATGGCTGAGGAGTTTGGCGCTCGCCCTATTGTCGTCAATATCCATCCCTATACCATCAAGGAGCGGATGCCCAGCATCAAGTTCCTGCTACAACAAGGGCAGAACCCAGAAGTAATCCTGACCAAGGGACTCTTCTCCTTGGGAACCTTCCGTTCCTCGTGGCAGACAGAGGCAGAGCTGGAGATGATTGCTGCTCAATACGATAATGCCGTTTACTTGGGAAGCCCCTTGAGACAACCTGGTGTCCCTCAGGTGAATCTGACCACTATGACCGGGTATCCCCATTATGGTTATAGTGGGATAAGAAACATAGCTAGGCTAGTGCAGTCCAGCATGGAGCACGCCAGCCGTCCCCGCTCCAAGCTATTCCGTGAAGTGCTATACGGGGGTTGATTGACATGACTGAGACTAGGGAGCTAATAACGGCCACTGCCGAAAAGTGCCACGACCCATATCTTCGCTGTGCCTTTTACGGTGCCGCTCAGACTGCTCTGGGGGTCACTGGCTGCTGTGTCCTCGCCCACTCGCCGCAGGGTTGCTATCTATTGGTTAATGCTGCCTTTGGCTGGCAGGATGCAGACTATACTGAGACCCTAATCCTGTCGACCAAACTGTGTGAAGATGAGATTGTTCATGGGGGTGAGGAGCTCCTGGCTCGTACTATCCTCGAGGCTCAGGAGCTGGAAGTCCCCATTCTCTTTGTGCTTAGCTCCTGCGGCCCGGAGATTGTCGGGGATGATATTATTGCCGTATGTGAGGATACGCGTCCCCAGGTGAACTTTGAGATTGTACCCATCGAGTGTGCCGGCTTCCGTGGCGACCAGAACGATGGTACAGACATAGCCCTGGATGCTATATTGAAAAAACTGGTAGTAGGGGGTGGAGAGAAAATCCCAGGCTCTGTGTGCCTTATTGCTCCCCATGCCAATAGTAATCCCACCTGGATGGGTGATCTGGCTTGGGTGAAGGGGATTCTACACCAGATGGGGGTAAGGGTTTTAGCTACCCTGACCCACGACACGGCCCTAAGCGAATTTCAAGATGTGTCCTCGGCTGAGGGGTGTATTGTGCTCAGTCACGATGCTGGCCAGAAAGCGGCAGACTACCTGGCTCAGGAATTTGGAATCGAGCAGTTGTGTAAGGGGATGCCTCTGCCTGTGGGATTTACCAATACCCGTCGCTGGCTTACAGAGCTGGGGAAGAGACTGGGAGCCCAGGATGTGGCAGAGAGGCTAGCCGCTGAGGGGGAGAAGATGGTGGTAGAGCAATGTCGGCGCAAGGGCCTAGAGCAGTTCTTCATGCACCGGGCACCGGCAGCTATCGTCGCCGATGCCACGGTGGGCATTCCTTTGCTTCATTTCATTACCGAGGACTTGGAGATGATTCCCCGTCTTCTCTGCTTGAGGTCATGCCTGCCGGGGGTGAAGGAGGTTCTGGAGCGGGAGCTGAAGGAACTAAGCCTCAGTCCTAAGGTGGTGTACAACGCCGACGTTTATCAGTCAAAGTTAGCCTTGGGTGAGGTCAAACCGGAGGTAGTGTTTGGCAGTAATATAGAGAGGCATGCTGTTGAGGAATTGGATATCCCCTTCGTGTTCCGATTGGTGAACCCCATTTCCCGATTTCGCAGCATCAATCGGGAATACTTCGGATATGTGGGCATGTTGAATCTGATCGAATGCATCCACAATGACTGGCTGGATAGATATAGGTCAAAGGAGAGGAGCTATAAAGCGAGGTGGTAAATGAGACAGATTGCGATATATGGCAAGGGAGGGATTGGCAAAAGCACCGTTGCCACCAACCTTAGTATGGCTCTCCGGGAACAGAGCCTTAAGGTAATGCAGGTGGGGTGCGACCCCAAGAGAGACTCCACCAGGAATCTAACACAGGGAAAGTTGATCCCAACAGTGCTTGAAACCTATAGAGAGCACCTGAGAATGGGGCAAGACGAATATGCCATTACCCTGAAGGACATCGTTTTCGAGGGACCTAAGGGGATATATTGTGTAGAATCAGGAGGCCCTGAGCCGGGGATTGGCTGCGCTGGCCGGGGGGTATTGACGGCGATTAACATTCTTAGGGATCTCAAAGCCTTCGACACCTACAGCGTTGATGTGGTGGTTTACGATGTTTTGGGGGATGTGGTTTGTGGAGGCTTTGCCCAGCCAATCCGCGAAGGCTACGCCCGGGAAATCTACCTCCTTTGCTCTGGCGCATTTATGAGCATTTACGCTGCCAACAATATTGCCAAAGCGATTCGCCGCCTCTCACGGCGGGGCGAAACAGGACTGGCTGGCGTGATATGCAATAGCTCGGGGGACGAGCAATTCGAAAAGAAAGTCCTTGCCGACTTTGCTCAGACTTTGGGTAGCAAGCTCGTCCATGTCGTCCCCCGCAGCCCTGTGATTCAGGCCTGCGAGGTGGAGAGCAGAACGGTACTGGAACATTCTCCCCAGTCGGAAGAGGCGGAAGTATTCAGGGAGCTGGCTCGACGGGTGATGGATAATGAGCGTCCTGTGATTCCTACGCCGCTGGAGGAGCTTTCTGAGCTTGAGGCTCTGTATCGGCGGCATATGAAGGCATAGGCAAGGTAGCCCCCGGCAAGGGAGAAATTCAGTGAGTGCATTGCTGGTAGCAGCACAAATGGATGTCATACGCCGTCATCCCTGCTTTAGCGGGGAGGCACACGACCGGGTAGGCCGGGTTCACCTGCCTGTCGCCCCCCGGTGTAACATCCAGTGCAATTTCTGTGAGCGCAAGGTTTGCATCAGCACGACTATGCAGCATCCAGGGTGGACATCAAAAATTCTTTCAGTGGGGGAGGCAGTGGAGCTGGTGCGGTCGATTATGTATTCAAGAGCAGCGGAGGACTTCGTTGTTGGCGTAGCTGGCCCCGGCGACCCGCTAGCCAATGAGGAGACTTTTGAGGCTCTAAGGCTGATCCACCGGGAGTATCCTGGGCTACTGAAGTGTATTAGCACCAATGGTCTCCTTCTGGAAGATAGATTGCCGCAGGTCTTGGAGGTGGGGATCAGAGCGCTTACCATCACTGTAAACGCTCCTGTCAGCAGCGTAGGTAAACACATCTATTCCTGGGCGAAGTACCAAGGAACTATATACCGAGAGGAGGAAGCTGCCGCTCTCCTCATCACAAAGCAGTTCAGTGGCATCAGGAAAGCGCTAGATGCCGGCCTTTCCGTTAAGGTAAACACAGTGCTCATCCCCAGCATAAACGACCGGCACATGGTGAAATTAGCGCTGCGCCTCAGGGAAGCAGGCATCAAGTTGATGAACATTATGCCCCTCCTCCCTTCGGGCAAGATGAAGAACTATCGGGCCCCCACCTGCGATGAGCTGAGAAAGACCAGGCGAGACTGTGAGGAGGTTGTTCCGCAATTCTATCGGTGTGAGCAATGCCGGGCCGATGTGGTATATCTGCCCTAGAGTGGCTTGGTGAAGTTCTGTTCCCACATTAAACCTACCAGCCTCCAGGAATTGAAGGTGCAGAAGGTAATGCCTCAGCCTAACGGGCATATTACGTACAAAACCCGTACCAGACTCCCCATAACAACAAAAGTTCGCCTGAATGGGATTGCACAGTAGCTTGATTTGTTCAATCGGGTCACAAAAGATTGTTTTGTTACTTGCCCCCTTTTCGCCAGCACAATTTCCTTTTTCGTAGAGGGGCTTACCGACTGGAAATTTATTGACAACCGCAAGTGCTCAGTGGCAGATTGTATTCGAAGTCATTTACCATCTTCGACCTCTGCTTAGCAGCTTCCGCAACATCGTTGCAGGCGTTGAATAACTGTTATTGTAACAATATTGTTACAATATTGTTACAATAACAGTATTGTTATAAAAGCTGTACTGCTGGACATTGACAGTAATTCGGGAGGGTGATAATCTATCTGCGGCAGAAACTAAGCTGTTTGCGAGTTGCCTGACCCAAGACAGAGGGGCAGCCTCGGGTGTTGCGAAGGTGTAAAGAGAAGAATGCCAAGAGCACAAGGTTAGCGCCCACAGACTCGTAACAAGATGAAACAAATACAAAATAGAGAGGTAATATGTGAGAGCGCGATTTGAGGAGACTAATTCAGCAAGAATAAGGGAGGCAAGAAGTGAAAAAAAAGGTATTATTGATGGTGATGGCCTGTCTAGTGGTGACCGCTCTTGGATTGGCCGCCTGTGGCCCGGCAGTTACAACGATGCCCCCGACCACCACACCCCCGACCACCATACCACCAACTACCATACCACCAACTACGAAGCCACCAGTGGAAGAGCCCAAATATGGTGGAGTGTTTAACTACGTCAGAAGCACTGATATACTCCAATTTGACGAGGGCTATGGTAGCCCATGGCTGTGCAATACTCTTCACTTCACAAATGAGGACCTGTCGCAAGCTGACTGGGCTAAAGGACCAGAAGGCACAAACGAAATCTCGCTTAACTCCTACGGTTTTCCTGGTCTAACTTTATCAAGCCCTGTGCTGGCAGAAAGCTGGGAAATCCCCGATGCCCAAACCATCGTGTTTCATATCCGCAAGGGGGTTCACTTTCATGACAAGCCGCCAACTAGCGGGAGGGAATTGACTGCTGATGACGTGGCGTTCTCTATCAAGCGGGTATTTCAACTACCTAACGCTTATCTACGTATGGCAGAAACGAATCCACAGTCGGTAGAGGTACGCGATAAATATACGGTTCTTGTTAAAGGACCAGCTGGAGAAATGATTGAACCGTTGCTCGATGGGATACGCATAATGCCGAGGGATATGGTAGAGAAATATGGAGACATGCGGGATTGGAGGAACAGCTGCGGTACGGGGCCGTTTATACTTGATGACTACGTCTCGGGAGCCTCGGCGACTTACATCAGGAACCCTAACTATTGGGACAGGGACCCTTTCCATCCACAGAATAACCTGCCTTATCTAGACGGCATAAAGTGCCTCATTATACCGGACGCTTCCACACGAATAGCAGCTATTCGAACTGGCAAAAGTGACTATTACCAAAGCGCTTGGCAGGATGCGAATAGTCTAATAGCTGCAATACCGGAGCTGAAGCATATAAGGTATCTCACTACCGCGCCAAACATGATATATATGAGGCTTGACACCCCAGGCCTACCATTCCGCGACCTTAGGGTTCGGCAGGCGTTAGCGATGGCTATTGATTACAGGAAGATGGCGGATGAGTACTATGGGGGAAATGCTCAGATACTAAGTTATCCGATCGTGCCTCTGGCCGAGTTTTCCTATGCATATACTCCGCTGGATAAACTCCCCCAGTCCATCCGGGAGCTTTGGGAATATCATCCCGACAAGTCAAAACAGCTTCTAACTGAAGCCGGCTATCCCAACGGCTTCAAGACTGAAATAGTTTGCTACGCGGCCCAAGTGGACCTGCTCTCAATAATTAAAGCGTACTGGGCTGCTATTGGTGTTGACCTAAAGCTTGACGTGAGAGAGTATGGCGTCTATAATTCTATACAGTCAGCCAAGAGTCACAAAGAGATGCTGTACCGCTACGGCGGCCTTGCTAATCCCGCCAGAATTCACTATGCACGGGCGGGCGGACCACAAAACGCCAGTATAGTTGTCGACGAGTATATTGAGGAGTCAGTAAGGTTCCTCGGTGCAAACTACTTTAATGAGACCGCGAAAAACCAACGGATTCGTGAGGTAACCCTTTACACTTATGATAAGTGCTGGGTGATACAACCTCCGAATCCGTACACATTCGTACTTTGGTGGCCTTGGGTAAAGGGATACAACGGCGAAACCAATGTGGGTTATTGGAACTATGATGATTTTATTAAATGGATCTGGCTTGACCAAGAGTTAAAGAAAAAAATGACCGGACGCTGATAAGGATCTGGTACTATAGTTGCCCTGCCACTGGAGAACAATAGGCAGAAGCAGCAAAAAAATAAGGAGGTGTCAATTGGCACAGGCAGATGAAGTACTAGAGGTAATGAAGGAGTTAGTAGGCAAGGAGGAACACGTAGTAACCTGTCAAGTGGATAAGGGCATGATGATTAAGTTGCCATGGGCCGTGGATGACCCTAACCCGCTGTGGCGGGATGAGAAATATGCCCGCCAGACTCGCTGGGGCGGGCTTATTGCGTCTCCCTACTTTGCAGAGTTCCTGAGATTCAGAGGGATATCAAACTATGACAAAGTGTTTACGTCATTCGGCCGGCCACTTCCCGGTAGCCCGGCGAATGTTGTTGGTGGAGAAGAAGTGGAATACTTCCGTCCTATAAGACCTGGAGATGTCATTACCTGTTCTCGCAGGACTACGGAGGTAAAAAAGCGCAGGAGCAAGAGCTTAAGTAAAGAGGTAGTCATCCAGACCTATGAGCAAACTTTTACCAATCAGTTTGGTGAGTTGGTGATTACCCACAAATCTACAAACGTAAAAACTTAGAGGAGGATCACATGGTGTCAAAGCAAGTCTGCTGGGAAGAAGTAGAAGTGGGGCAGGATATTCCGACCTTGGTCAAGAGTCCTACCCATATCCAGATGCTGATGTGGGGAGGGGCTGTCGATGACTATAATCCCATGCACGCGGATAACAAGGTCGCGGAGCGAGCGGGCTATAAAGAACCAATTGTCTTTGGTCCACTAGTTTTCTCATTTTTGGTGCAAATGGTTACGAGCTGGATGGGACCAGATGCTTGGCTGAAAAAGATAATGGTTCGCCATAACGCGCCAGCTTTCGCTGGTGACGAAATAGTCTGTAGGGGAAAGATAACCAATAAGTATGTAAAGGATCAAGAACATTGTGTCGAGCTGCAGATAGAGGCAGATTATCCGAGTACCGGGCGAGGCACTTTTGGCTCTGCTGTAGTTACTCTTCCTACTAAGGCAGAGGTTCATCCTGTGCCAGCTGGAGAACCAATTCCAACTGTCGGATGGCTTCGGATACGGCCACGAGGCTAATCGCGACATTCCCTGGAGGGGTCAACTCAGTCAACGGAATTGGAATCGTGACTCAACAGAAAATCTCGGATATGCTCAGTCCTTATCGAGTTTTAGACCTAGCTGACGAGGAGGGGCTTCTTTGCGGTAAGCTACTGGGTGACCTAGGAGCTGATGTTATTAAAATTGAGCGACCGGGTGGTGACTCAGCCCGGAATGTGGGACCTTTCTATCATGACGAAGTCCACCCTGAGAAAAGCCTCTTCTGGTTTGCCCTTAATACCAGCAAGCGGGGAATAACCCTAAATATCGAGAAGACCGACGGGAAGGAGATATTCAAAAGGCTAGTCAAGAGTGCTGACTTTGTAATAGAGTCCTTCCCGCCGGGGCATATGGACAAGCTTGGTCTAGGTTACTCGGCTCTAGAGAAAATCAATCCCCGCATTATCGTGGTCTCGATCACTCCCTTTGGACAGACAGGCCCGTATCGGGACTACAGGGCTCCGGACATCGTCGCATGGGCAACGGGTGGCCGCATGTATCCAGTTGGCGACGCTGACCGCCCTCCTGTTCGCATAAGTCACTACTCTCAGGCATATCTCCACGCCGGGGCAGAAGCTGCCGCCGGGGCATTGGTCGCACTTCATTATCGAGAGACAACAGGGGAAGGACAGCATGTGGATGTGTCGGTTCAAGCGTGTGTAGCCCAACTTCTCTGGGCCACGTCTGACTGGGATATGATCCACATGATGCCGAGACGAGGAAGTCTGCGCATGTCAGATAATCCTGCTGCGGCCCGTCTGTTGACCATGTGGCCGTGTAAAGACGGCTATATCGTCTGGCTTCCTTGGGGTGGCCCCCAAGGAAGAATGTACTGGCCACCGCTGGTCAAGTGGATGGACGAGGAAGGGATGGCCACTGATTTTCTAAAGGAGTTTGATTGGGGAACTCTTAGCCATCAAACAGTAACCGGTGAGCTAGCGGATGCAATAGTCGAACCAACAGCCAAGTTCTTCATGGCGCACACCCGAGCGGAACTGCTCAAGGGGGCCGTTAAACATAAAGCGATGCTTTGCCCCGTAGCTACTACTAGCGACATACTGGAGAGTCCCCAATTAGCTGCTAGAGGATTCTGGACAGCAGTAGAACATCCAGAATTGGGCACGACTATAACCTATCCTGGTGCTTTTGCCCATTCCTCAGCGACTCCTCCCAGGATACGGTGTCGCGCGCCACTTATCGGAGAACACAATGCGGAAGTCTATGAGGAGCTTGGGTTCTCGAAACAAGAAATTCTGATTTTGAAGCAGGCGAATGTGATTTAGCAACGTTCCTAGCAAGAAGAGTAAGGGCAAAATGGTACCAAGAAAAGCGCTTGATGGGGTAAAGGTCGCCGATTTTAGCTGGTCATTGGTGGGTCCCATATCAACCAAGGTTCTTTCTGATTATGGGGCTCAGGTGGTTAAGATTGAAGGAAGGGGCAAGCCGGATATTTCGCGAATAACAGGTAGCTTCAAGGATGGCATTACAGGGTTAGACCGGGCCGGCCGTTTCATCCCCTATAACACTGGCAAGCTGAGTGTGGCTCTTAACCTGGCGCACCCTAAGGGGATAGTGGTGGCTAAGAGGTTTGTTGCTTGGGCTGATGTTGTTGTAGAAACGTTCGCGGGGGGGGTCATAGATAGGATGGGCTTGGGTTACGAGGAGCTGAGGAAAATAAAGCCGAACATTATCATGCTCAGCTCGAGTACTATGGGGCAAGATGGTCCTCATCGTGATCTTCCAACCTTTGGGGCGCAATTAGTAGCCTTGGCGGGCCTGACTCACATTACTGGTTGGCCCGATCGCCCGCCAGCGAATCTCGAAGTCTATACTGATTTCATTGCTCCCCATTTCAATGTTCTGGCTATTCTTGCCGCCTTGGATTACCGACGCCGCACAGGTAGAGGACAGTATCTTGACCTGGCTCAGTATGAAAACGCTGTGCATTTTATGGCGCCTCTTCTTCTAGACAGAGTTGTAAACGAACGGGTAGCTGGCCGAATGGGGAACTATTATCCTTCAGCTTCGCCCCACGGAGCTTATCGTTGCCGGGGTGAAGATAGATGGTGCGTTATCGCTGTCTTCACCGACACGGAATGGCAGAGCTTCTGTAAGGTCATCGGGAACCCGGCGTGGACCAGAGAGTCTGAGTTCGCCACTTTCTTAGCACGGAAGGAAAAGGAGAAGGAATTGGATGAATTAGTCGAACAGTGGACTATCAAGTACTCACCAGAGGAAGTGATGAGCATGATGCAGGAGGTGGGTGTGCCTGCAGGAGTGGTGGAGACGGTTGAGGACTTGCTCGAACGCGACCCCCAGTTGAAACACCGCCACTTCCATCGTGAGCTTGAGCACCCCGAAGTAGGCAAATACCGTGCTCCAGAGCCATCCTTCGTCCTATCGAAGTCACCCCCTGAAGTGAGGCGCGCTCCCTTGCTGGGTGAACATAATGAATACGCCTTAAAGCAGATTCTCAGTATGTCAGATGAGGAGATTGCTGAACTAGTTATTGAAGGGGTGATCGAGTAGTGACCTAGGCATCGGCTTTCTGAAGCGGCGGGGTCAATCCGTATCCGGTAGACCGGATGGCGGAGTGAGGGCATAATCGATGTACGCCTACATAATCCGAAGGTTGTTTCTCATTATACCCACTTTGTTTCTGGTGACCATCATCGTCTTCCTGTTGGTCCGCTTCATCCCCGGCAGTGTGATTGACCAGATGGTTTCAGAGATGGCCTCGCAATCGAGCCAAGTCACCGAGCTAAATACTCAAACTATCAAACAAGCCTTGGGATTGGATGTACCTGTACATGTCCAGTACGGACGCTGGCTGTCACACGCCGTCCGTGGCGACCTAGGCCGGTCTTTGTGGACCAACCGTGCCATAACTGAGGAAATATTTAGCCGCCTTCCTATTTCCCTGGAACTTGGCATCCTGGCCATAATCACGGCCATACTCATTGCCATCCCCATCGGAGTATACTCAGCAATGCGCCAGGATACCTGGGGCGACTACGGTGGCCGGACGGTGGCCGTACTGGCCATCTCCCTGCCGAGTTTCTGGCTCGGGACAATGGCCATTGTCTACCCCTCAATATGGTGGAACTGGTCACCGGCCATGGAATATATCCCCCTTACAAGTGACCCCGGCGGCAATTTCATCCAGTTTATTATCCCTGCCGTTATTTTGGGCATGGTCATGTCTGGCACCACGATGAGAATGACGCGAACCATGATGCTGGAAGTATTGCGCCAGGATTATATCCGCACCGCCTGGTCCAAGGGATTGACGGAAAGAACCGTAATCCTGCGGCACGCGGTCAAGAATGCCCTGTTGCCGGTGGTGACCATCGTCGGGATGATGCTTCCTGTTGTAATCGGTGGCTCGGTTATCCTGGAGCAAATCTTTTCCCTGCCAGGGATTGGTCGTCTTCTGATTGAAGCCATTAACCGGCGCGATTACCCGGTCATTTCCGGCATTAATCTGGTACTTGCAAGCTTTATTCTGCTAATTAATCTCGTGGTCGATCTAGCCTATGCTTATCTGGACCCGAGAATTCAGTATAGATAATGGAAGACTATGAGCGATAGCCTCACTGTTGATAAGGCAAGAGCTCCGGAAGCCAGGGAAAGGAAACACCCTCCTTTTCTGGTCGAGATGTTTACGCGGCTGGTCAGGGGAAAGCCGCTGGGGACGATTGGTGGTGTTATTGTCCTGTTGCTGCTCTTCGTGGGCATTTTCGCCGACCTCTTGGCACCTTACGGCTATAACGACATTGACCTGGACGCCCTCCTGCAGGCACCATCGGCCAGCCATCTTCTCGGCACCGACAACCTGGGGCGAGACCTGCTCAGTCGGATTATCTACGGCACCCGTGTCTCCATGTATGTTGGACTAGGGGTGGCAACGTTGGGAACATTTGTCTGCACCGTTATTGGTGGCATTTCCGGGTTTTTCGGAGGTAAGATCGACCTCATCGTTCAGCGATTCGTTGATGCTGTGATGTGCTTCCCCGGTCTGGTCATCATACTGACCGTAATCGCCGTCATCGGACCCGGTCTGGTACAGGTGATTCTGGTTCTGGGCATATTAGGCGGCATTGGCGGCCGCAGTCGAGTCGTCCGTAGCGCTGTCCTGGGTATTAGACAGAATGTCTATGTGGAGGCGGCCCGGTCTGTTGGTGCCTCCAATTGGACGATACTTCAGAAACACATCCTGCCCAATATCATGGCACCAGTAATTATCCTCTTTACCATTGAAATGGGCTCCGCTATTCTGATTGAGGCAACTCTCAGCTTCCTCGGCCTGGGTATCCCACCGCCAAATCCGAGCTGGGGTGGTATGCTCAGTGGCTCTGGACGCCAGTTCATGCTCCTGGCACCGTGGATGGCACTCTGGCCCGGTGTGGCGCTGGCACTGGTCGTCTACGGGATCAATATGCTGGGCGATGGTCTAAGAGATATACTCGACCCGCGGCTGCGGGGTGGACTGGGTCGTTATACGGCGCCAAACAAGAAGTCCCTCAAGAAGTGAAACGCAGCCTCACCAAGCTGGCAAATCTCTGCTAAGAAGAACAAAGGAGGTTAATATGATTCGGACAGCGGAGCAGTATGTTAAGGACTTGAAGGACGGCCGGGTAGTCTACCAAGATGGGGAGAGGATTAAGGACCTACCTTCCTAGGCGCCCTACAAGAGGATGATTGAGCAGGCGGCCTCAGAGTACTACCTGTACAACCAGCCGCAGTACCGCCAGCTGTTCAATGTGGTCGAGGGTGGGGAAGTGAGTATACCCACTAATGGAGAATCTGCCGTGTCAAGGGTAGCCTAGTAGCAGCGCAACAATCGCTTGAAAAGTGTGATTCGCAAAATAAAAGGGCTGGATATTCCGGTACCGGGAACATCCAGCCCTTCTGAGTTCTGCTGGGCTATGTGGGAGTAGCCCTAGCCCTTGCCGATTCTGAACATTTTCGTGCCACAGGTCGGGCATACGCCCTGAGTTGCCGGCCTGCCATTCTTCATGGTGATGCTTTTGGCACTTTTCATTTCCTTCTTGGCACGGCACTTCACGCAATAAGCCTGCATATTCAAACCTCCTCTCCTATTTTTGCTCTGACATTAAACCATCTGACCCGTCCAGGTCAAGCGGGCTCTTACCCTTTTGGAAACAAAAAGGGGGTAGTCTTTGGGGCTACCCCCTAAAATGGACACGAAAAAAGGCAAAAGCGCTCCTACATCATCCGAAGCGTATCTTCCCTGGCTGTTTAGCCGTGAGATAGCCTATTAAGAAGGATTGCAATTCCATATGGTTCACCTCCTCCATAGTATTGTACCTCCTTTCGCAGTTTACAATAAATCTTGAAGTAAACTGCTTATTCTTCTGGGTTTCTGGTACAGTCAGCGGTAAATTCTTCCATATTGAAGTGAGGATTATCTTTGGCAAGCCATTCGGTCAAGTCGTGAAAGAAGCCCTGGAAGTCTATGTAATTCCCATACCGGCTGAAGTTCCGGTT
>Ga0299912_10002776_pt1 | contig 14335 bp, 15 predicted proteins | sample RVTome_2_FD_207667 | JGI IMG/M metagenome (GOLD analysis project Ga0299912, IMG submission 207667) | Soil microbial communities from uranium-contaminated site in the Upper Colorado River Basin, Wyoming, United States - RVT95D214 (version 2) ...
TAGAACAAACTCCGAATCGGCCTGGATAAGTGATTCGGACACGCTTTGTTGCGCGCCTGTTCTCCTGGCGCGCCGTTGTGCGTTAATCCCGATTCCAAGACATTGGCATGTCGCGAGCGTCAGCCGGGCGTCCGGACGTAAGCCGGAATATCCGTGCCGTCGATGAAGGCGGCGGGGACACGTGTGCCCTGCTGATCCGTGGCGTCGCCGACCGGCCATCCGGCGGGACAGGGGCCTAAAAGCCTGAACCTCAGCGTACGGCTGTAGATTGTCTTGGCCGCGTCGATGTCCGTAACGACCGAGCTGGCGATGAAGTCCTTGGCGACGTCGCCCTGCACGTTGGTCGTGATCCCGAACTCATTGCCCCCGACCATACACTTGTAGTTCTGGCCCGTGGGCCGCCGGCGCAGATCGTTCATGGCGCAGGGCTGTCCACCGATCGACACGGACAACGACGTGAAGCCGGAGCGCAGATGCTCGTCCGCACAGAGCTTGACGGCGCGGCCGAGATCCTGCTCGCCCGACACCTCGATCGACCAGAGCTGCGGCGGTTGAGCAGGCAGCGGCGGGGTGGCCGTCCGGGTCGATGGGCCGCACCCGACCAGGGCCCCGGCGGTCAACGCTACGGCGGCGACGACGGCGAATTGGCTTGGAGCGCGCATCTTGTCTCCCCGATCTCTGACGAGGCGGCGAATGATACCACATCTTCGCCCGCGCCGCTCGCCGCGCTTGTCCTCGGCCGGTGAATCTCCCACCTTGGCGGTATGAGCGATCGCCCGACGGGCCGCGCGCCCGCCGTTCTGAAGGCCGTGCTGGGGCCCACCAACACCGGCAAGACCCACCTGGCGGTGGAGCGGATGCTCGGCCACGCCTCGGGCATGATCGGCCTGCCGCTGCGGCTTTTGGCGCGGGAGATCTACGATCGGGTGGTGAAGGCGCGCGGCGCGCGCTCGGTGGCGCTGATCACCGGCGAGGAAAAGATCATCCCGCCCCGGCCGCAGTATTTCGTATGCACCGTGGAGGCCATGCCGCTGGACCTTCAGGTCGAGTTCCTGGCCGTGGACGAGATCCAGCTCTGCGCCGATCCCGAACGCGGCCACGTCTTCACCCAGCGCCTGCTGGACGCGCGCGGAACCTGCGAGACCATGCTGCTGGGCGCGGGAACCGCCGCGCCGCTGATCCGCCGTCTGGCGCCCCGCGCGGAGATGATCGCCCGCGAGCGCTTCTCGCGCCTGACCTACGACGGGCCCAAGAAGCTGACCCGCCTGCCCCGCCGCTCGGCCGTGGTCGCCTTCTCGGCGGACGAAGTCTATGCCATCGCCGAGCTGATCCGCCGCCAGCGCGGCGGCGCGGCGGTGGTGATGGGCGCGCTCAGCCCCCGCACCCGCAACGCCCAGGTGGCGCTCTACCAGTCCGGCGAGGTGGACTTCCTGGTGGCCACGGACGCCATTGGCATGGGCCTGAACATGGACGTGGACCATGTGGCCTTCGCGGGGCTGAGGAAACACGACGGGCGGCACACCCGTTGGCTGCACGCCCACGAGATCGGCCAGATCGCCGGCCGCGCGGGCCGCTATCGCACCGACGGAACCTTCGGCGTGACCGGCCAGGCGCCCGAGATGGACCCGGCCCTGATCGACGCGGTGGAGAACCATCGCTTCGAGCCCCTGAAGGCCGCGGAGTGGCGCAATGCGCGGCTGGACTTCCAGTCCCTGCCCGCGCTGCTGCGCTCCCTGGCGGCGCCCGCGCCCCAAGAGGGACTGAAGCGGGCCGCAGAGGCGCTGGACGAGACCACCCTTCGCCAGCTCGCCCAGATCGACGAAGTGCGCGAGCGCGCCAGGAACCGCGAGGCCCTGCGCGTGCTTTGGGAGACCTGCCAGACGCCCGATTTCGCCAAGACCACCCTGGACGAGCACGTGCGGCTGGTCCGCATGGTGTTCGAGCACCTGACCGGCCCCGCCGGCCGACTGCCCGACGAGTGGATGTCCGGCCAGTTCAAGGCGCTGGACCATCTGGAGGGCGACATCGACACCCTCGCGGCCCGCCTGGCCCGGGTGCGCACCCTCGCCTACGCCGCCAACCGGTCCAACTGGCTGACCGACCCGGCGCACTGGCAGGGCAGGACGCGCAGGCTGGAGGACCGGCTCTCAGACACCCTGCACGAGCGGCTGATGCAGCGGTTCGTGGACCGGCGCGCCAGCGCGCTCATGCGGGGACTTCGCACCCGCGGCGAAGTGCTGGCCGGCGTCGCGGCCGACGGCGCGGTGACGGTGGAGGGCCACTTCGTCGGCCGGCTGCGCGGGGCGAGGTTCGAGGCCGAACGGGGCGCTTCGCTGCTTGAGGATAAAGCCCTGCGCGCGGCGGCCCAGCGCGCCGTGGAGCCGGAGGTGGCGCGTCGTCTCGGCCGGCTGGCGGCCGAACCGGATGACGCCTTTGCGCTTCAGCCGGACGGGGCCGTGCTCTGGCAAGGCGAGGCCGCGGGCAGGCTGTCTGGTGGAACGCCGTTCGCGCCGCGCGTGCGGCTGCTGGGCGATCTGGGCCCCCCGGCGACACGGGAGCGGGCGGCGCGGCGGCTGGAGGCGTTCCTGGCGGCCGAGGCCGGGCGTCGGTTGGCGCCGCTCAAGCGGCTGAACGCCGCCCTCGACGAGGGACGCTTGAAAGGCCTCGCGCGGGGGATCGCCTATCGCCTGACGGAGGCCGGCGGCCTGTTGGACCGTCGCGCCGTGGAGGCCGACCTTCACGCGCTCAGCCAGGCGGAGCGGCGGGCTCTTCGCGGCCTTGGCGTCCGGATCGGAGCCTTCAGCGTCCACATGCCCGCGCTGTTGGAGCCGTCGGCGCGCGGCTTCGCCACGGCCTTCGCCCGCGAGCGCACAAGGGATTGGCGTCCGCCGCACGATCGGCCGAGCCCCCTGCCCTCGCCGCCTCCGCCGACCCTGGTTCTTGCCGCCCACGGACTGATGGCGACTGGGCGTCTGGCGGTCCCTGTCGAGGCGCTGGAGCGGCTGGACGGCCTGATCCGCGCCGCGCCTCGGCGCTCGGGAGGGGCCATGCTCGCGGACTCCGCCTTCGAAACCCTCGGATGGAGCGCCGACGAGGTGCGGGAGATCCTGAGGGCGCTCGGTTTCGTCCAGGCCGACAGGGCCCGGCCCGGCGCGCCGACGTCTTGGCGCAGACGCCGCGTCCGGCCGTCCGAGGCGCCGCCCGCGCGCCCGACCAACTCTCCGTTCGCCGCCTTGGCCGAGCTGAAGCCCGCGCCCCGCCGCCGCTTGCGACGCACGCCGAACAAGGCGCGTGCGTGAGCCAGGAGTCCTGCCGCGCCGACGTGTGGCTATGGCACGCGCGCTTCTTCAAGACCCGCTCGCTGGCCTCGCGCTTTGTGGAGGAAGGCCGCGTGCGGCTGCTGCGGGCGGGCGCCGAGACGCGGATAGACAAGGCCAGCCGGGCGCTGCATCCGGGAGACGGGTTGGTGATGGGCCTGGGCGGGCGGCTGATCGCGGTGCGGATCGAGGCGTTGGGCGAGCGGCGAGGTCCGGCCGCCGAGGCCAGGGCGCTCTATTCGGAGCTCAAGGTCGAAGTTTAGGCCGCTTCCGCGCGGCCCGAGAGGCCCTGCATGATGATGCGGTTGATCTCGATGAGGGGCGCGATGTCGTCCTCCTGACGGATCACCGCGCTGGTGTGCTTGCTGACCCATAGGCTGAGCGAGATGATGTGGGCGCGCACTTCGACGGGCAGGCCGTTGCCCTCCACGGCGCAGTCGCTCGCCAGCGCCGACCAGACCCGCCGGTTCCAGTCGAGGGCCTCGTGACGAGTCTTGACGTCGTCCGCCGGGCTCTCCGCGGCCCCAATCAGGGCGTAGGTCACCTGGCCGAACAGCCTGTACTCCGCCGCGCGCGGAGACTCAGCCCGCGCTGTCGCGCTCTGGTAAGCCTGTAGCGACATTCCCCAACCTCTCGTCCTCGTACTCGATAAGCTTTCGGCACAACATCAGCGCCTTGTAGTACTCGCGCTCCATCGCGTGCTTGTGGATCGCCACGCACTCCGCGAGCACGTCCGGATTACGGATCACGCCCATGAAATCGGCGAGCCGGCGGACGAATTCGTCGTAGTACCGGCCCGCGCCGGGCTCATCGAGGTACATCATCATCATCGGGAAGTAGATGCGGCGCGCGGGCGTGGTTGCGTCCTCCGCCTGCATGATGTCCTTTTCGCGCAGCACCGACGCCTTGTTCTGCAGCAGCAGCACGCCTCGACGATCACCGTTCTGGACCACCGCGCCGTTGAGCACGAACTTTTCGCCGGGCTTCAGCGAGAGTTTCAGAGCCACGTCAAACGCCCCCAAGGACCGGAAATCCGGCCGATGGCGCATTCTTGCGCCCGATTCGCTCGCCCGACATCCATCGGCGACGACCCGATCACGCTAACCGCATCCAGGTTAACGTCGCCTTGCACGCGCCTGGGGCGCCACGAGCCCGTCTTAGGACGTCGTTAACCATGACGGCCGATCCAGGTGGTTGCGATCACCATCGGATGAGTCATGGCCTCTCGCCCCGCCGTCAAAGCGTCAGCATCCGAGGTGGCCCTGCTGGGCGCAGATGTGGTCGTCGATCCGGCACGCCCTCGCGCCGCCTTCAGCGCCATGGGCGCGGCGGGCTCGGCCAGCACCCTGGCTCGTCTCAACGCCGCCGTCGCCGAGTTGAAAGCGCTATCGATCCAGGCGCTCCTGCAACAGGGCGTGGACGCGCTCGGCGCCGAACGGCCCAAGGCCGCCGCGGATGCGGCCCTGAAGGCGCTGGAGCAGGACGAGCGCAGCGGCCACGCCTGGTACGTGCTCGCCGTGGCGCGGGAGAAAGCCGGAGATTTCAAAGGGTCCCTGCAATGTTATGAGGCGGCGCTGCAACTCCTGCCCCATGAGGCGGAGATCGCCAACGACCTGGGCCGCCTCGCCTATCGCCTGGGGATGAAGCCCCTCGCCGAGCAGCTGTTCATCCGCTACCTGGAGCACCAGCCGACCTCGATCGAAGCCGCCAACAATCTCGCCTGCGCCCTGCGCGACCAGAACCGCTACGTCGAGGCCATCGACGTGCTGAAGGGCGCCATCGGCGTCCATCCCGCCGTGGCCCAGCTCTGGAACACGCTCGGCACGGTGCTGTCCGAACAGGGCGAGTTCGAGACCGCCGTCACCTTCTTCGACGAGGCGGTGCGCTGCGATCCGAAGATGTTCCGCGCGCGCTACAACCGCGGCAACGCGCGCCTGTCGATCGGCGACGGAGCGGGCGCCCACGAGGACAATACGGCGGCCCTGAAGGCGGTCATGGCGCCGGACGAGGCGGCGATGATGCGCCTGGCGCGCTCGACCATCCTGCTGGTGAACGGCGAAATCGGCGCGGGATGGGACGCCTATGAGGCGCGGCTGGAGCCGCAGTACTCTGACGTCACCCACTTCATGATCGACCGGCCGCAATGGACGCCGCAGGCCGACCTTGAGGGCCGATCCCTGTTGCTGATGGGCGAGCAGGGCCTGGGCGACGAGGTGCTGTTCGCCAACATGATCCCGGACGTACTGGAGGCGCTGGGGCCCGACGGCCGGCTGCATCTGGCCGTCGAGAAGCGCCTGGTTCCGCTGATGCAGCGCTCCTTCCCCGCCGCGGCGGTCGGCGCCCATGCGACCTATCGCGTCGACACCCACACGGTGCGCGGCGCGCCGTTCGTGAAGAACTCTGAAGCCATTGATCTGTGGGCGCCGTTGGCCTCGCCGCTGCGGCGGTTCCGGCGCACGGTGGACGCCTACCCGGACCGGCCGGCCTTCCTCGTTCCCGATCCCGAGCGCGTGGCGCACTGGCGGCGCGGCCTTGAGCAGGCCCCGCCCGGCCCGAAGATCGGGCTTCTGTGGAAGAGCCTGAAGGTGGACGGCGCGCGCCAGCGCTACTTCTCGCCTTTCGAGCATTGGGCGCCCGTGCTGGCGACCACCGGCGCGGCGTTCGTGAACCTTCAGTACGGCGACTGTGCAGGCGAGATCGCCGAAGCGCGCGCCAAGCTCGGCGTGGACATCTGGGAGCCGCCGGCGATCGACCTGAAGGACGATCTGGACGAAGTGGCGGCCCTCTCCTCAGCACTCGACCTGGTGATCGGCCCCGCCAACGCCACCAGCAACATCGCCGCCGCCTGCGGCGCGCCGGTCTGGCTGATCTCCACGCCCGCCGCCTGGCCGAGGCTGGGGACCGATCGCTATCCCTGGTACCCCAGCGTGACGGTGTTCAATTCGCCCGGCTTCAACCAGTGGGGCCTGGTGATGAGCGAGGTGGCGCAGGCCCTGGAGCGGTTGGTGGCGGCGTCGCCCGCCGGGGCCGCCCGCACCGCCTGATGGGCTGGGCCTTACCGCGAATTCACTGGACCGGCCGCGTCCAGGTCCTCACCTTTCCCGCCAGGAGGACTACGCCATGAAGATACAGGCGGTGGCCCTGCTGGGCGTCACGGTCGCGATCGCTGGGTGCGCGCCCCCGAACGCCCGACGCTGGAGCGACCGAACGCCCTTGAAGCCGGTCTCCCGGCTGGACTGTCCCGCGGCCCAGGGCGCTTTGAAGCGCGTCTCCGCGGCGGCGGACGGCCTGTCCTGCGCCTATTCGGACGATGGCGACGGGACCCAGATCGAACTGAGACTGGTGAACGTTGCCGACACGCCGCAATCAGCCCTCGATCCAATCGAGGCTGACCTCAAGGCCCTGATGCCGACCGCGGCGCTGCCGCCGCCTGCGCCCGCATCGTCCGGCGACGCGCCTCGGGACCTCAAGGGCCGCGACGTCGACATCCAACTGCCCGGGCTGTCGATCCGCGCGGGCGAGGATCAGGCCAACATCCGCGTGGGCGGGATGCACATCAAAGCCGATGGCCAGAACGACGCCGTGAAGGTGACTGGCCGTCACCCCCGCGGCGGGCGTCTCAGCATCGACGCCAGCGAGTCCGGAGCGATCATCCGAACCCGCTCAAGCGGGCCGAACGTGCGCTCGACCTTCATGATCGCCTCGGACCAAGCCGGACCTTCGGGCTGGCGCGCGGTGGGCTACGACGCCCGGGGACCGCGCTCCGGTCCGCTGGTGGTCGCGGTGGTGAAGACCAAGTCCGAAGACCGGGAAGACATCTTCACCGAGGTCCGCAGCCTGGTCCGCCAGACCGCCGGCGGCTGAAGGTCGACAATGCGCCGGGCCGTCAGGACGCGGCCGCGACCTCCACCACCTTATAGGTCAGAGGCCGGCCATCCTCGTCCGTGATGGTGACGTATTCCCCGACGGCGAAGCGGTGCTCGCCCAGCTTGTAGATCGGCTCGTCGTCCGCAGCGTCCTCCTGGTCGTAGTCGAAGTACCACCGCTCGCGCCGGCGCATCAGCAGGCCGTCGGCCGGATCCTCGTCCGGCGCGAAGCGCCGCACGCTGCACTTGGCCTTCACCTTCGCGTAGGCGGCCTCGTCCAGGCGGCCGTCGGCGGTCAGGGGCGCGGTCAGCGCATAGCCTCGATGGTCGTCGCCCCCCGCGAACTCTGTGCCGGGGTTGCGCGCAAGGCGCATGACGATGCGATTGAGACTCATGAAGCGACTCCGTTACGGCCAGCGGCCTAGTGCGAAAGATAGAGCGAGGGCGCTTCCGCGTGAAGCAAGCTGCGCGTCGTGCCGCCGAAGATGAACTCCTGCAGGCGCGGATGGCCGAACGCGCCGGTGACCAACAGGCTCACGCCGAGCCGCTTGCACGCGCCGAGCAAGAGCGCCGCCGCATCGCCGGACTCGGTGATGAGTTCGACCTCGGCCTTCACCCCGCGCGCGCCCAGGAACGCCTTCAACCGCTCAGGATCGAAATCCCGCGCCGAAGCGGCAGGCGCCGACAGCACGATCACCTTGGACGCCTTCTCCAGCAGCGGCAGGGCCGTGCGGGCGGCGCGGGCGGCCTCCTTGCCGCCGTCCCAGGCGATGGCCATCACGCCATCGGCCTTTAACCCTGGACGGGCGACGACCGTCGGCCGTTGTTCGTTGGCCACGAGCTGCTGGAAGGACTCCGCAAGGGGCCCCTTGCCCCGGGCGGCGTCGTTATCGAACACCACCACGTCCGACAGGCGCGACTCCACCGCCAGCGAAGCCCAGACCGGCGATTCCAGGGTAAGAAAGGTCTTGTTGGCCGCCCCGCAGGCGTCCAGCGCCGCGTGAGCGGCCGTCTCACCTTGGTTGGCGGCCTCTTTCAGGCTCTCCAAGGCGGTGATTTGCACGCCGCCCATGAAGCCTTCGCCCATCCAAGGCATCAGATCGGCGACGTCGGCTGGCGCGTAGACGCCGGACACTTCCGCGGCGAACGGACGCGCCAACTCAGCGGCGGCGGCCAGCACGTCCGCATCCGCGCGCCCCCCAGAGAGGGGGGCCATGATCCTGGCCCAACCGGCCTTCGCGCTTGCTGGCATAGTCGCTTCTATCCCCGTCCTTGGCCTATAGGTGGCCCTCATATGGGCCCGCTCCTGGGAGTCCTGACAAGGAACGATCTCGTGTCAAATGCGCCGCGTCAAATTCGACCCGTGCGCGCCTGGCAAAGGATGCTGTCGGGCCGGCGGCTGGACCTGCTCGACCCCTCTCCGCTGGACGTGGAGATCGACGACATCGCCCACGGCCTGGCGCGCGTCGCCCGCTGGAACGGCCAGACCGTCGGCGACCACGCCTTCTCCGTCGCGCAGCACTGCCTGGTGGTGGAGGACGTCTGCCGGCGGCTGAAGCCGGAGCTGGAGGCGCGCTGGCGTCTCGCCGCCCTGCTGCACGACGCGCCGGAGTATGTGATCGGCGACATGATCTCGCCGTTCAAAGCCGCGCTCGGCCTGGACTACCGCGCCTTCGAGGAGCGGCTGGAGGCCGCGATCCACATCCGCTTTGGCCTGCCGCCGAAGACACCCGCGCCGATCAAGCGGTTGATCAAGGCGGCCGACCACGTCTCGGCCTATCTGGAGGCGGTGGCGCTGGCGGGGTTTACCGAGGCTGAGGCCGTCTCGCTGTTCGGCCGCCCGCCTAAGGCCGTGTTGATGAAGATCGAGCCGCTGGCGCCCGCCGACGCCCAGGCCCGGTTCCTCAAGCGGTTCTCGCTGCTGCTCCGGGCGGCGGGCCGCGAAGGCCGCGCGCCGACGCGGCCTTAGCCCCGACCCCGGTACGGCTGCACGCCCGTGTCCGGGACCCACAGGCCCTCCGGCGCGGGACCGGTCTGATAGAAGACGTCGATCGGAATGCCGCCTCGTGGATACCAGTAGCCCGCGATCCGCAGCCAGCGCGGCCCCGCCGTCGCCACGATCCGCTTGGCGATGGCCAGAGTGCAGTCCTCATGGAAGACGCCGTGGTTGCGGAACGCGCCGAGGAACAGCTTCAGCGACTTCGATTCGATCAGCCAATCCTTGGGCGCGTAGTCGATCACCAGGTGCGCAAAGTCCGGCTGCCCGGTCACTGGGCAGAGCGCGGTGAACTCCGGCGCGGTGAACCTCGCGAGGTAGAGATCGCCGGGGTGCGGATTCGCCACACGTTCCAGCACGGCGTCGTCGGGGCTGGCGAAACCCGAGACCTGGCGGCCGAGCTGAGTTGGCGGGACATCCGTCATGGACCTGGATTAGGCCGGGTGTGGCCGTTGTGCAACTGCGAAGACGCGGTATTCGCTCTTCGCAGTTGCGAGCGTTTACATGCCCCATCGAACGATCTACCCAGCCGCCTCGCCGCCGCTCGACATCTACATGATCGAAAACAAGGCGCCGGCGATGTGCGTTGCACAATCGATCACCACCTCTCGGGATTTGACCGCCGTCGGCCCTCAGTTCGTTGATCGGCGCGGACCCCGACTGAAACATGAAGCACCTCACTCGAGGCCGACGCGGGGGCAGAAGCGCTGTCCGCGCCATACAAGGGGATAAGAATTATGAATCTGCTGAAACTGTCGCTCTGCGCCGCCGTGGCGTCCGTCGGACTGGGCGGCGCTGCGTTCGCGCAGTCCGCGCCGAGCGTGACCGCCAACCTCGCGGTCACATCCAACTACGTCTTCCGCGGCTTCAGCCAGGTCGGCGCCTATGACCCGGCCGTGCAAGGCGGCGTGGACGCCAGCATGGGCATCGCCTATGCAGGCGCGTGGGCTTCCAACGTGAAGTACGGCAATGGCACCGACGCCGAGGTCGACCTCTACGGCGGCATCAAGCCGTCCTACGGCGGCTTCAACTTCGACCTGGGCGCGATCTACTACCTGTATCCGGGCCAGCCCTCCAAGGCGAGCCTGGCCTACGCGGACGAAAACTACATCGAGTTCAAGGGCGCGGTTTCGCACGCAGCCGGTCCGCTGACCCTGGGCGCCGCGGTCTATTACTCGCCTGACTTCACCTTCACGCCCGGCGTCGACGCCGATGGCGTCTACTACGAAGGCAACGCCTCGTTCAGCCCGGTGGAGAACGTGACCGTCAGCGGCGCTGTCGGCCACCAGTACATCGACCTGCCCGGCGCGAGCTACACCACCTGGAACCTCGGGTCGACCTGGCAGTTCGCCAAGAACTTCTCGATCGACGCCCGCTACTGGGACACCGACGTGACCGGCCTGAAGGCGGCCGGTCCGCGCGGCGTGGTGACCCTGAAGGCCACCTACCCCTAAGCGAACTATCTCGTTTCGAAGACTGGACGGCCGTCGCGGCGATGTCGCGGCGGCCGTTTCCATTTTGCCGCGGGTCAGGCCACGAACAGGTCGAACCGGCCGGCCACGGCGCCGCGCTCTATCGCATCGCCGTCGCGCAAGGTGATCACGACGCTCTTGCGCCGTTCCGGATCGCGGATGCGGCGAAGCTCGAAATCGGTGTCGTTCATCGACTCGCCGGCCACGAACATCTGAGTCGTGAGCCGCCGCCTCCCGCCCACCGATACGGCGAAGTGGATATGTGGGGTTCGCTTCACCGGATGGCCCCACAGGGGATAGTCGTAGGGTACGGGCTTGATGGTGCGAAAGGCGTAGCGGCCGTCCAGACCGGTCGTCACCCGCCCGTAGCCTTGGAACCCTTCGTCCATTGGCGGCCCGTCCCAGTGGCCCGGATGGTGGTAGCGCTGGTTGGCGTCGCACTGCCAGATCTCCACCAGAGCGCCGTCCAGGGGTTGAGGTCGGCCCGCCACCGCCCGCCAGACCTGGCCGGACAGGCGAAGCACCCGCCCTTTGGCCTCGGCGGCCGCATCGCGCACGCGCACAAGGTCATTGTCGAATTCGACCGGCGCGTCCGGATAGAAAGGCCCCTCGATCATCGGCGGGGTGAGCGCGGTCGGCTCGGCCCGCGCGCCGGTGGAGGCCGCGAGCGCCAGGGGCGAGAGCAGGATCAGTCGGCGGTTTAGCATTGGACGGGCCTCCGCGACGACGTCAGCATAACCGAAAGCCCCTCGCTCGTCAGGCCGCGCGTCCTATCCGCCCTTGGCCCAGGCTGTGACGTCGAAGTCCGGCGGCACGGCGATGAACAGGCACGTCACCCCGTCGCCCTGCAGGCGTGTGACATGGCCCTTGCCGGTCACGTCCTCCAGGAAAACCAGGTCCCCCGGTCCGATCCGGCGCCTGGTCCCGTCGGACAGCTCCGTCTCCAGCCAGCCGGTGGTGTTGATCACGAACTGCTTGGCCGGAGTCTGGTGCCAGGTGACTTCGGACGGCCTGTAGTTGCGCGCGCGCATGCCCGTGACCGGGATCGGCCCGGCCGTGTCGGAGATGGCCACCTGCTCGATGTGGGATTCGCCGTCTGGCGTGGCGTAGACGTGCAGGAACTTGCCCTGGCCGCCCACGCCGAGGACAGGCGAGGTGGTGACGGGCTGGGCGTCCGCGCCAGAGGCCGCCATCAGGCCCGCCGCTCCCGCCAGCGCCGAGAAGGTTCGCCTGTCCATCGCCGCATCTCCCGCCCCTGTTCTGTTGTAGCCCCTAGATGTGCAGCGCGCCGCCGAAGGCGTCCAGCACCGACTCGTGCATGGCCTCGCTCATGGTCGGGTGCGGGAAGACGGTGGCCATCAACTCGGCCTCGGTGGCTTCGAGCGTGATCGCCAGGGCATAGCCCTGGATCATCTCGGTGACCTCGGCCCCGATCATGTGGGCGCCGAGAAGCGCGCCGGTCTTGGCGTCGAACACGGTCTTGACGAAGCCGGTGGTGTGGCCCGCCGCGATGGCCTTGCCGTTGGCGGAGAAGGGGAACTTCCCGACCTTCACCTCGCGCCCGCCCTCCTTGGCCTGGGCTTCGGTGAGGCCGACAGACGCGATCTGCGGCTCCGAATAGGTGCAACCGGGGATGGGGGCGGTGAGGCCCGAGGGCTTCAGGCCGGCGATGTGTTCGGCGCAGTGCACGCCCTCGTGCATGGCCTTGTGCGCCAGCCAGGGCGGGCCGGCGATGTCGCCGAGGGCGTAGAGGCCGGGGACGCCCGTGGCGAAGTGCTCGTCGATGACCACGTGGGTGCGGTCGATCTTCACGCCGAGGGCTTCCAGGCCCAGGTCCTCGGTGTTGCCGACGATGCCGACGGCGACGATGGCGACCTCGGCGTTCAGGGTTTCGGCCTTGCCGCCGGCCTCGATATCGACGCTGACGCCGGTCTTGGACTTGGCGAGCCTGTTCACCTTGGCCCCGACGCGGAACTTCAGGCCGCGCTTCTCGAACGCCTTCTGGGCGGCGGCGGAGATCTCCGCGTCCTCCACCGGCACGATGCGGTCGAGCATTTCGATCACTGTAACTTCCGCCCCTAGGGCGCGGTAGAAGCTGGCGAATTCGATGCCGATAGCGCCCGAGCCGATGACGATCAGGGACTTGGGCGCGGCCTTGGGGGCCATGGCCTCGCGATAGGTCCACACCCGCTCGCCGTCCGGCTCCAGGCCGATGGCGGGGATGGTCCGCGCGCGGGCGCCGGTAGCGAGGATCACGGACTTGGCCTGCACGGTGCGCGAGCCGCCGGCCTTGAGTGCGACCACGACCTTGGGCGCGGGGACGCCCTTCTCCAGCTTGGCGACCCCCTCGATCACCTCGATCTTGTGCTTCTTCATCAGGAAGCCGACGCCGGAATTCAGCTGCTTGGCCACGGCGCGCGAGCGCTTGATCACAGCCTCGAAGTCGAACGCCGGCTTCTCGACGGTCAGGCCGTAGTCCTTCAGATGCCCAAGCTGCTCATAGACTTCTCCCGTCGCCAGCAGCGCCTTGGTGGGGATGCAGCCCCAGTTCAGGCAGATGCCGCCCAGGAGCTCCCGCTCGACGATGGCGGTCTTCATCCCGAGCTGGGCCGCCCGGATCGCCGCGACATAGCCACCCGGCCCCGCGCCGATGACGATGAGGTCGAAATCAACAGCCACGCAAAGCTCCTTGGGCCGGCGTCACGCCAGCATCGTCACGGGGTCTTCGATCAGGCCCTTGAACGCCTGCATCCAGCGGGCGCCGATGGCGCCGTCCACGACGCGGTGATCGCAGGTGAGGGTGACGGTCATCACCGTGGCGACGGCGAGCTGGTCGCCCCGCGCCACGGGCCGCTTCTCGCCCACGCCGACCGACAGGATCGCGCCCTGGGGCTCGTTGATGATCGAGGCGAAGCTCTTGATCCCGAACATGCCGAGGTTCGACACTGAGAAGGTGCCGCCCTGGAACTCCTCGGGCTTCAGCTTGCGGTCCCGCGCCCGGGCGGCGAGGTCCTTGGTCTCCCGCGCGATCTGGCTGAGGGACTTGGTCTCCGCCGCGAAGACGATCGGCGTGATCAGCCCGCCGTCGATGGCCACGGCCATGGCCACGTCGGCGTGGCGGTGCATCGCGATGCCCTCGGGCGTGAAGGAGGCGTTGGCCTCGGGCACGGCCTTCAGGGCCATGGCGGCGGCCTTGATGACGATGTCGTTGACCGAGACCTTCACCCCCTGCCCTTCCAGGTGCGCGTTGATCGCCAGGCGCGCCTGGAGCAGGCGGTCGATCTCCAGGTCCATGGTCAGGGGGAAGTGCGGGATGTCACGGAAACTGTCGGTCAGGCGTTTGGCGATCACCTTGCGCAGGTTGTCCAGCGGCACGAGATCGTAGCTGCCGGGCTTGATCCCCATCTGCTCCAGCGACAGGACCTGACGGGGCTCGGCACGCGGAGTCGCGGCCGCGGCAGGCGCCGGGGCTGCCTTTGCGGCGGGCGCGCCGCCGGCCTTGCCCTCCACGTCGCGCTTGACGATGCGGCCGTGCGGACCGGAGCCCCGGATTGACGCGAGGTCCACGCCGGCCTGCTCGGCGATCCGCCGGGCCAGGGGCGAGGCGAAGACGCGCGGGCCGCGGCTGGTTTGCAGCGCGGCGGCCTTCATCGGAACGGGTTGGGCCCCCCCCCCCCCGTAGGC
>Ga0299912_10002777_pt1 | contig 14332 bp, 15 predicted proteins | sample RVTome_2_FD_207667 | JGI IMG/M metagenome (GOLD analysis project Ga0299912, IMG submission 207667) | Soil microbial communities from uranium-contaminated site in the Upper Colorado River Basin, Wyoming, United States - RVT95D214 (version 2) ...
CGCAAACACGGGCTGGTCCGCGTCGTTTACAAAACGGGCCTTCAAGTGACATTCGTCCCATTCTTCGCCCGCATCGGAATCAAAGACGATGCCGCTGCCGATGCCCATTTCGCCGTGACCGCTTGCGTTCAAGTCCAGCGTGCGGATGGCGACGTTGAAGCGCATGCCGTCGGCGGCTGAGGCGTAGCCAATTGCTCCGGTGTATACGCCGCGCGGCTCGGCTTCCAACGTGCGGATGATTTCCATCGCCTTGACCTTGGGCGCGCCGGTGACGGAGCCGCACGGAAACAGCGCGCCCACCAGTTGGGCAAATGAAGTTCCCGCGCGCAGTTTGGCCTCTATCCCGGAGGTCATCTGGTGCAAGGTCGGATAGGTTTCGACGGTGAATAAATCGGTGACGTTGACCGTTCCCACCTGGGCGATGCGGCTCAGATCGTTGCGCAGCAAATCGACGATCATCAGATTTTCGGCTTTGGATTTTTCATCATTGGCGAGCCAGTGGCGGCGCGCCGCGTCGGCGGGCGCGCTGGGGGCGCGCGCGGCGGTGCCTTTCATGGGGCGGGTGTGCGCTATGCCATCACGTGCCTCGACGAATAATTCGGGCGATAGCGATAAAATGTGGCGCGCGCCGGTGGCGATGACCGCGCCGAAGGATGCGCGCTGCCGGTCGCGCAACGCGGCATACAGCGACAGCGCGCTGCCCGAATATTCGAACCGCTGTTTGAAGGTGTAGTTGATCTGATAAACGTCACCGGCGCGGATGTGCTCGCGCACGGTTTCGACATTGGCCATATAACGTTCGCGCGTCACCACCCTGGTGAGTGGGCCGACATGATGATCTTCCTTCGCCCAACCGGTCAGCAGGGCGTCGCTTTCGCTTTTGTTCAACAGGCGCACCGCCGGAAAGATGCCCATCCAGATCAATGGCCCGTCCAGATCTTCCGGCAACAGGCTCGCCAGTTTGGGTTCCAACAGATAACCCAGCTCATAGGCCAGATACCCTGCGACGTGATGGCCATCCGCCAGCGCCTGATCGATTTTCGCTAGCGTGTGCGGCACATCTGCGGCGCTCAGGCATTCAAGCACCTCAAGCGGCGATGTATAAAGGCGCATGCGGGCCTCGGCCAAGCCTTGTGGGGCTAAGCCGTTTCCTGTATGGGCGTCGTCGAACAAAACGAAAGGCGCGGTTATTTCCATGGTATCTTGGGTTTAGCCCTCGCACGCTTAAAAGAAAAGGGTGTTCGCGCCGCCCAGGCTTTGAAGTACAGTAATTGATCTGAGCTTGATTCCCGATGAGGACCCGATGACCGATAAACTCACCCCCCGCGAAGCCGAATTGCGGTTAGCTAACATCAAGTTGCTGTCGCTGGACGTGGACGGCGTGATGACTGACGGCGGGCTCTATTACACCGATGACGGCGTGCAATTTCGCAAATTCAACGTCAAGGACGGATTGGGCATCAAACAGGTCATGCGGGCCGGGGTGGAGGTATGCATCATTTCCGCTTCCCATCAGCATTCCACCATCGATCGCGCCGAGCATCTAGGCATCGAGCATGTGCGTATCGGGGCGGAAGATAAACTGGCCGCGCTCAAGGAAATCGCGGGCGGTTTGGGGATCGACTTGCACGAGGTGGCGCATGTGGGCGACGATGTCACCGATGTGGTTTTGATGGCGCAGGTGGGCATGCCCATGACGGTGGCCGATGCGGCGCCCGAAGCCCTTGCTGCTGCGCGGTATGTCACCGCCAAACCCGGCGGTGCGGGCGCGGTGCGTGAAATCTGCGATATGCTGGTGCGCGGGCGCTCCGGTTGAAGCCATCATGAATTGGGGGGGCTGAGAGGACGCTTGCAATGAAGCTCGGCAACCTGACCCACGTTAGCTTGATGTTGACGGCGATGCTCGCCTTGATCGGCATGGTCGGCTGGATTTTGGCCGGGCGTGAGGGATTGTTGATCACGGCTGGAACTGCGGCGATCTTTACGTTTTTGGGTCATGGCGCGTCCACGACGTGGATGCTCAAAGCCATCGGCGCGCAAAAAATCGAATTGGAAGACGCGCCGAAATTGTTCGCCATCTTGCAGGAACTGGCGGATCGCGCAGGGCTTGAACATTTGCCCGATATCTATCTGATGGACAATACGATGATGTTGGGGTTTTCCACCGGCTCTGACGAAGAAGATGCGGCCATCGTGATGACCGGGCCGTTGGTGCAAAACCTGAGCGCACGGGAAATGGCTGGCGTGCTGGCGCATGAAATTGCACATATCCACGGCGGCGATCTGGTGGTGATGGGCATGGCGGATATGCTGACGCGCATGACCCGCACACTCAGTTTATTGGGGCTGTTGTTGGTGATTTTCAACGTGCCGCTGGCGCTGAGCGTCGAGGGCGGCAGACAGTTGCCGTGGACGGCGCTGCTGTTGCTGATTTCCGCACCGATGGTGAATTTCTTGATTCAGATGGCGCTGTCGCGCACGCGGGAGTTCGAGGCCGATGTGGCCGCGGTGAATTTATGCGGCGATCCGCCATCCTTGGCTCAAGCGTTGGAAAAGTTGGAGCAGCAGCAAAGCGGCATGTTTCGAACCATTTTCATGCCGCGTCGGCCGGGGACCGAACCCTCGCTGCTGCGCTCTCACCCCATGACCGAAGACCGCGTGAAACGCATTTTGGCGCAAAGCCCGGCGTTTGGCCCGTTGCCGGATAACCTGATCGGCGAACACCACGGCCCGCTCCCCGATTGGCCCGCCGACGATCTGAGCGCCATCAAGGTGCCTGTCCGCTGGCTGCTGAGGTGGTGGCGGTAAGACTCATCTAGGGCGTGCCCATCACGCTTCTGGCCCCCCGCTTTCGCGGGAGCGACGATGGGGAGTCAAAAGGTGTGTAATAACCCATTGCCGTCATTCCCGCGAAAGCGGGAAGGTGGTCCCCTACTTTCGCGGCGCTGGCGGCGTACAGCTTACGGTGAAAGAAGGAAACATAAACGGGGGGGGGCGGATGAGGGTATGCAAAGATGTATAGACCTGAACAGCCATTGATCCATTCCGAGAAATAGACTTTAATTCATCTCAATATGAGGGTACGTTTTCCTCATTGCAGCAAGGGGATTACAACCCCCTTGCATCCCCCAATTCATTTTTTTAAGGCCTTATCTCATGCCAAAATGCATCGTGCCAACAGACCTGGACAAAAAGAACAAAGTGATTATCGCCTTAGTCTTTGTCGTCGGCCTCGGTGCAGTCATGCTGTCTCCACAAGTCGCGCGGGCTGGCTTCTTTGGTCCAGACTATCCAAATCAAGGTGGCACTTGGACACTACCAGATGTCTCAGATGCAGAGATGGCAGCGATACAAGCGATGAATACACAGCAAACAGCCCAGACTGGTCTCGAAGCAGGTATGGCACCTGTCTCTATCCCTGTGCCACAGATATCTACTGAGCGACTGCAGGAAATCTACAAACAAAACCCCTGTCTCGATCCTGAGAATCAAAAACCACGAGAGACGTCGGGGCACACCTGGATCTATGGTCGCGAGTCAGCTAGTGATACCATGGGCGAGTGTCACTCCACGTATGTACGCGTCCCAAGCGAGCAACGCCCAGATGGCCTACGTATCGGTGTTGTTACGGCTCATGGTGATGATGGACCATATGAAGGAGAGACAAATATACCCGATCTACCAGGTCTGTATGTGTTCAAGTCACCCCGCCCTGGCTATTGCGAACGTGAAGCAGAGGCTGGTCCGAGCCTCTGCACTAGCGGTGAATTAAGTAAATATACAAATGGTGATCATGAACCTATTGCCAATCGCACCCCCGATAAAGTAGATTCGTACACAGGATTCGCTATCACAGCTGAGCAGCGCTATGGTCTAGATGCTATGATAGGCTGGGGGGAGTCTGGTGGGGTTGAAATATTAAGTAATGTACAAAAAAGCCTCGATGGTCTCTTTGCTTGGGGCACTGCCTGTGATGATAAAAAGTGGATCAATGACGTAAGATCTAAGCATGCAAGTAAATTTCATGAGAATGTCGACATGCTCGATGGCATGTCACAATGGCCAACTAATTACCCTGTTGTGATTATGAATGGATCACGTGACAAAACAACCGAGCCAAAATATGGGCAAATGTGTTATGAAGAAGCACAAAAGCGAGGACTGACAAATGTACAATTCATATCTCTGGAAGGAGTTGGGCATAGTAATAGGCCAAGATACGGAACATATGAGCAAAGCAAGGAAAAAATTCAAAAGGCATTCAGGATATTACTTGATAAGGTCATCGAGCAGACCAAAGCAAAAAAGTCTACTGAGGCAGCTCATGTAAAATAAAGAGGCGTACACCTCACACGCGAGAAATGCGGTCCGTTTCGAACGCAGCAAAGCAATTTCAAACCCTGAACCAAATCTGGTGACAGGGTTTTTTTAGGTGAAAGGGCGCGATAGCCTCGTGCCATGACTTCCCCTAATTTTTTCATCCTGACCAACTGACAGCCATTCGCGCATCTTGCGATTGGCGGCGCATGCTGGATGACCTTGGCGTGCGTGCGGACGTGAACCATCCAAGACCCCTGCGATTTCACCGTGACGCAATTGCGGTGGCTTAGGGAACGGGGGATGGTGTAAGCTAAAACAGCCGTTCGATATCTCGCGCACCGTGGAGGACGCGGGCGACTTCGATCCCGTTTTGAATCTCTCGATAAAAGATCACGTAGTTGCCGATGGGAAAACCAAGAATGCCCGGCTGGAGCGTTTTCTTGAGCATGCCGATTCTCGGCGAGGATGCCAGCAACACAAACTTATCCTTCAGCGTGGCAAGTAGCTTCTTCGCCGCGTCCGGGTTGTCCTGCGCGATATAGGAAAGAATAGCATCCAAGTCGTTTCGTGCCTCGGGCGCGATAATGATGCGAGGCATAGGTCAATCGGCGTTACGAGCGAATTTTGCATCCAGTTCCGCAAAGACGGTCTCGCTATCCAGGCCTTCGCCGTGGTCTAGCTGATCGATGCCGACCTGGATATCTGCGCGCAGAGCCTCACATTGAGCGACATCGCTTTCGTCCAGGACGGTGACGAAGACATGCTGGCTGCCCATTACTCCAGCCTTCGCTAGGTCTTGGGGCAGTTTTTCGACGGTGCTTTCGATTGTCTTGCTCATGACCGCATTTTACGAGAATAGGGGCAGTGCAGCAAACTAAATCCTCACAAACTGCGGCCCCCCCTTGCCGTTGCAGGACAGTGCGCACGATGCGTTTTCTTATAGCCATATTCCGCGATAATAGCGGTCTAGCGTTGTGCTTAACGCTTATGGGCTCCCGCTTTCGCGGGAGCGACGATGGGGAGTCGAAGGGCGTGCGACAATCCGCTTCCGTCATTTCCGCGACCTGTCTTTCCGTAGCTTTGGCGCTGGAGGAAAGCAGGAATCTTGGGGCTGTCGTCGTTCCGGCCGACTTTATGCTTGATTTCTCCGCCCGATTGTGGTAAATATTCCTACCATTTTTAGGCTCGGTTTTTCCTCGTTTGTACGGGAGAAATAGGCTCATCAAAATGACCTTAGAAAGTACCGTTCTTTGAAAACAAAAGATAATTTGGCTTCGTTCCGTCACTTTTTTTTAGGGTAATGGCTGTCGGGTGAAATGAACGCCATGCGGCGCGGGCGAATTGCCGTTCAGCGTTCGCCCCGTTGCAGGGCGAATTGGGCGGTCATGGCGTCCATCGATTGCAAATGCCCCAAGAACCAAGCGGGCAGGTCTTCTTGCACATATTGGCGCACGGCGGCCAAGTCACCGGACTTCAGCTTGGCCAAGATGACGTCTTGTTCGGCCAGCACGCGTTCGTGTTCGCCCATATGAACTTCGATGGCGAAAAAGCCGATGCGTTCCATCAGTTCGTTTTCGCGGGCCAAATGTTCGCGCAAATGCTCTAGGTGTTGGGCGAACCGGGCGGGCAGTTCGGCGTCGCTGCACGTCTGCATGGCGTTCATTAGGCGCACAGACTCTTCGTGGTCGGCGTCTTGAAAACCGAGCCCAAGTTTGAGGCCATCGTTCCAGGCAATCAGGGTCATGGGTTCTCGCCGCGCCAGCGTTCGACCAGATCGTGATCCAAGCCGAACAGATCGAGCGTGCGGCCCACGGTATGGCGCACCATATCGGCGATGTTTTGCGGTTTGGTGTAAAACGCGGGCATGGGCGGGGCGATGGTGCAGCCGATGTCGCAAGCGTGGCTCATCAGCTCCAGGTGGCCTTTGTGCAGCGGCGTTTCGCGCACCAACAGCACCACCGGGCGGCGTTCTTTCAGGCATACGTCGGCGCTTCGGATCACCAAGTTGTGTGAAAACGATCCCGCGATGCCTGACAGCGTCTTGATCGAGCAGGGGGCGACGATCATGCCCGCCGCCTTGAACGATCCGCTGGCGATGGCTGCGCCCACGTCCTTGTTGGAATAGGTCTCGGTCGCCAGGGCGCGCAGGTCGTCTAAGGTGTAGTCGGTTTCAAAGCCCAAGGTGCGCAGGCCGGCTTCGCTCACCACCAAGTGGGCGGGGTGGCCGATCGCCTTTAAGGCGCGCAGCGTTTCCACGCCCAACACCGCGCCGGTGGCGCCGGTAATGGCGACGATGATGGGGGCTGGTTTGGGGTCGGGTTTGCTCATGGCGCGGATCATGGCGTCTCCATTAGGGGATGTCCAGCGAAGCCTGGGTGGCGCGGTTGGTCAAGCTTGTGTTATAGCGGTAGTTATGTCCAAACCGCGATATGTAAAGAATAAAGGCATTATGGCCGCCATGCTTCAACTCCTCGTGACCGCCGCCGTGATCTATGTCGGGGTTTTGGTGGTGATGGCTGTGTTTCAGCGCAGCTTTCTCTATTATCCCGGTCAAGCCGTGATCAGTCCCGCGCAAAGCGGCGCGCCTGAGATGCAGGTGGTGTCTGTGACCACTGAGGACGGTTTGCAACTGGCTGCTTGGGTTCAGCCGCCCGCATCTGTGCAAAAGCCGGAGGCGGTAAAGCCCTGGGTGGTCATCTTTCACGGCAATGCGGGAACCCTCGCCGGGCGGGCATTTAAGGCGCGGCGGTTCTTGGACGCGGGTTATGGCGCGATGCTGGTGGAATACCGGGGGTATGGCGGCAATCCGGGCAGTCCGACCGAAACGGGGCTGTTTTTGGATGCGCGCGCCGCGCTGAATTACCTTGCGAGCCAAGGCGTATCGGGCAAACAATTGGTGTTGTACGGGGAATCTTTGGGCACCGGAGTGGCGGTGGCTATGGCGGCAGAGGCGGCACAGGCCGGAGCTCCCGTCGCCGCGGTGCTATTGGAAGCGCCCTTTACCGCAACGGTTGACGTCGCCGCCCGGCATTATCCGTTTTTGCCGGTGCGGTTGCTGATGAAGGATCGTTTTGATTCGTTATCTCGCATCCAAGATATCCAAGCGCCCCTGTTTATCGCCCACGGCGCGCGCGATAGAACGGTGCCGCAGGATTTGGGGCAAAAGCTGTTTGCCGCCGCGCGGGAGCCTAAAGATGCCCTATGGCTGGACGGCGCCGAACACAACGATTTGTTCGACCACGGTTTGGGTGAAGCGCTGCTGTTGTTTCTGAAATCCCACGATCTTTAGGATACAACATCTAGCGGGTGCATTTTTTATTGGGACAACACCAAGATAATTTAGTAAAATGTTAAGCATGCCCGCACCAGCTTGGCGCAGAAGCAGCTTGGCGCGCGGGAAGTGTGAAAACAATTGCCGGTCACGAATCCAGAATGGAGCGTTCGAGACCGAGGGTTTCGTGCGTCTAACTCCCTCTAAATAAAAGGGAAGGACGATGTTATGGTTTGGGCGATCCGACACATGTGTCGGTAAGGAGCGGTCATGGCATTGATGGCCAGACCCACTTCGGCGACTTCGACGCCATCACTTCCCGCTGGGTATCCCCAGGCCGGGGCGCGTAATGTTGCGTCCACGCCCTATGCCCAGATTTCCGAGATATCCCCACAGGTAGGGGTTCATCCCGACCATAATTTCAATTTGCAAGATTTCTCCGACTGGCGTGGAAAACGGCAGCCAGAGCCGGAACCGTTGCACAATGCGGGCGGCAATTTTTCGACTCCGTCCTCCACGTTCTTGGCGCTGATGAACCAAGAACAGGCGAGCATGGACCGGGCCAAGGCCGTGAACGGCGTCAAAGGCGCGTTCCAAGGCCTGTTGTCGAAAGCCATCCGCGCCTACGAGGGAACGGCTGCGGTCATCAATGGTGAAGCCAAGCCGCGTGGCGCCAGCTATTCCATGTCCCTGTAGGGGCGTTTCTGTGATTTTGATCACAGACGCCGTTGCGCGTTCCTGTTATCTTCAAGCTTAGCCCCCGTGTCTTTTGGGGTCGGGTTTGGTGGAGAACGTCGGTGTTGAACGGCATTTTGCAAAGCGCAGTTTCCGGTTTGAATGCAAGCGCGCAAAGCGTTGCGGCTGCCGCCGATAACATCGCCAATGTCTCTACGCCGGGGTATCGGCGCAGTGAGGTCGTGACCCAAACGCTGAGTACGCGCCAAAGCGGCACGACCTATAATGCGGGCGGGGTCCTTGCCTCACCTCGGCAACTGACCGACGCCCAAGAGCTTTCTTCCACTGATTTGGGTACTGAATTCGTCGCCCTTATTTCGGCGCAATCCGCCTATTCGGCGAGCCTGAAGGTGTTGGCGGCGGGCGATGAACTGTCGCAGAGCTTGCTCAACATCCGAGCTTAAACGGTATTTTTGAGGATTGACGTTAACCATTTTTCACGGGGTTCCGTGTTAAAGTTTATGCTTAAAATTAAGCCTATTCGTTTTTTTAGGGCGGAAATTCGCCCTTTCGACGTGCGGAAATAAGTATGACTTTTGCCGTTAAATCCACGTTCGATGTCGCCTTTTGGTTCGCCGATCAGGCGTTGAACGAAAACGAATATCTGCAGCCGCAGAAAATGCACCGCCTGCTCTACTTGGCGCAGGCTTTTTACGCTATGGCGTATGGCGGTAAAAAATTGATGCCGGCCATTTTCGTCGCCGATGATATGGGGCCTTTGGAACCGACCATTTTTCAAGCTTTTTCGCGCGGTCGTCCCGAGGTCGAGGTGGAACTGTTTTTAGCCCCCGATGTGGAGATGTTTTTGAATTCCATCTGGCGGCGGTATGGACATCAAAAACCGGAACAATTGGCTAAGGTTACCAACAAAAATAGCGCTTATTGCATTGCTTTGCGCAAGGGGCCGCGCACCGAAATTCTATTGGAATCCATGGTCGCGGCGTTTATGGCCGATGGCCAAAAGAAAAATCCTTCCATCGCCAAGCATTTCGGCGACGGTCAGCGCTTGATGCGTACGCAAGACGGCGCGCCGGTGAAGGTTAAGTCCTGGTCGCCCGGCATCAAAGACTGAGGCGTTTCTTCCGCATCTCGGAAGTATGTTTTACGAAAACGGTTGCCCTTCGCTACCGCTCCGTTACACTTTTGCGCTTAGACTGCTTATTTAGTCGTTCAATCAATGAAGTTTCTGGGAGGAATCAGCTATGCGCTTTACCAGTATCGCGGCATTGGCCGCGGGTATCTTCGTTTCGACGGCCACCGGTGCGCTCGCCAATTGCGACGCGGGTGAAACCGTCATTAAATTTTCCCATGTGGTTGCCGCAACCGGCCACCCGAAAGGCGACGCCGCCGCCCTGTTCGCCGATCGCGTGAACAAGGAAATGAACGGCAAGGCGTGCATGGAGGTGTTCCCGAACTCCACGCTGTACGATGACGATAAGGTCATGGAAGCCTTGCTGTTGGGCGACGTGCAACTCGCCGCGCCGTCGCTGTCGAAGTTCGAGGCCTATACGCTCAAATACCGCGTTTTCGATTTGCCGTTCATTTTTTCCGATCAGGGCGCGTTTGAAAAATTCACCAGCAGTAAAGACGGCGTGGACCTGCTGAGCGCCTCGGCCAGCAACGGTTATCAGGGGCTTGGTTATTGGTTCTCCGGCATGAAGCAGTTTTCGGCCAAGAAGCCGCTGTTGCTGCCCTCGGATGCAAACGGACTTAAGTTCCGCGTGCAGCCTTCAGATGTGGCCGTGGCCATGATCGAAGCCATGGGCGGCTCGGCGCAGAAGCTGGCGTTCAAGGAAGTCTATGGCGCGCTGCAGACGGGCGTCGTTGATGGCCAAGAAAACAGCTGGTCCAACACCTACACCCAAAAATTCTTCGAAGTGCAGGACGGTATCACCGAAACCAACCATCAGGTGCTGGCGTATCTGCTCGTGACTTCTAAAGAATGGCTCGATGGACTGCCGGGTGATGTGCGTGACCAGTTCCTGCAAATTGCCAATGAAGTGACTACGTTTGCCAACGAAAGCGTAGGTAAGCAGGAAGCGGAAAACCGTGCGAACATCATTAAAGCAGGCAGCCAAGTACGTGAACTCACCCCGGAACAACGCCAGGCCTGGGTGGAATCCATGAAACCCGTGTGGGCGAAGTTTGAAGCCGACATAGGCAAGGATCTGATCGAAGCAGCAGCTTCGGCCAGCAAGTAAGCTTTGCTCAATCTGCCGTTCGGGCGCAGGTGCGTCCGGACGGCAGTTTTATCATTAAGGTGTGGGTGCGTAAGGGGTGAGGAAAGGGCTGTCATGGGGATGACGATTGCCATTTTGGTAATTCTTGGTTTGCTGTTCTTCGTCGAACGCATCAAGCCGGAATTGGTGCAGCGGATGGAGGAAAACTTCCTTGCCCTGTTGCTGGCGACCATTACATTGGTTTCATTCGCGCAAGTGATTGCGCGGTATGGCTTTAATACGGGCTGGGGCGGGACGTTAGAATTCACGCGTATTTTGTTCGCCTGGATGATCCTATTCGGCATGAGCTACGGCATTAAAACCGGAACGCATTTAGGCGTGGATGCGGTGATCCGCCTGTTTCCCAAATCCTTGTTTAAGTCGGCGGCGCTGTTTGGCGCGCTGTGCAGTATTCTTTATGGCGTGATTTTGCTGTCGGCGGATTGGCTGCAATACTTCGGCGCGAGCACCAAAGGTGGAGCCATTGCCTATTGGACACGATTTTTCAATGCGGGCATCGGCCTAGATGATTTGCGCTATCCTGAATGGTTCCAGGATATGTTTGGGATGCAAGAACGTGTCCAGCGTTGGGTTGCGTACCTAATGTTACCGATCAGTCTTGGCCTGTTTGCGTATCGCTGCCTTCAAGCCTGCATCCAGATTTGGCGCGGCGAGCGCGAATTGATTATCGCCAGCCATGAAGCCGAAGATCTGGTGGCGGAAAATAAAAACGTGTTGCAGGATTGAGGTCTCTCTCATGGAATCCATCGTTCTTTTTGTCCTTGTTCTGAGCCTATTGTTTTTGGGCGTACCCATTGCCGTTTCGTTGGGGTTGTCCAGTATCATCGTGATCGCGTTCTTTTCCACCGATTCCATGTCGTCGGTCGCGCTGCAACTGTTTACGGCATCGCAAAACTATACGTTGTTGGCTATTCCATTCTTCATTTTAGCGTCGTCGTTCATGTCGACGGGCGGGGTGGCCAAGCGCATCATTCGTTTCGCCATTGCGACGGTAGGACACTTTCGTGGCGGGTTGGCGATGGCTAGCGTGCTTGCGTGTATGTTGTTCGCGGCGCTTTCGGGCTCATCTCCGGCGACGGTGGTCGCGATCGGCACCATCGCCATCACGGGCATGCGCCAAGTTGGGTACACCAAGGAATTTGCCGCTGGCATTATCGCCAACGCCGGAACATTGGGCATTTTGATTCCGCCATCCATCGTGATGGTGGTGTATTCGGCGGCGACCGACGTTTCCGTGGGTCGAATGTTTCTCGCTGGGGTCGTGCCTGGAATAGTCGCAGGCATGATGCTGATGACCGCGATATATGTGATGGCGCGGGTTAAAAATCTCCCCAAAGGCGAGTGGCAGGGCGTTTCCGAATTTATCGCGGGCGGCAAGGATGCCGGGTGGGGGCTGTTCCTGATTATCATCATCATCGGCGGCATCTATGGCGGCGTGTTTACGCCGACCGAAGCCGCCGCAGTCGCGGCTGTCTATGCCTGTGGCGTGGCGCTGTTTATTTATCGAGACATGGGACCGCTCAAAGGCATTGCGTGGGTTGATGACAATGCTCCTATGCATGTTAGGGTCGGCTTTACGGCTTCGGTTTACGCCGTGTCGTTTTATTTTGTGTGGTTGATTTTGTCGTTTTTCTTTATGCAGGCAACGCCGGTCGGCACACGGGCGTTGGTGGGGCTGATTCCAGGGGCGTTTATCCTGTTCGGCTATCCGTTCAAGAAGGGACTAAGTAATCCTTTGGTCTTTATTTCTGGACTGCCCGTATGGGCGCGCAATCTGCGCCTGATTTTAGTGAGGTTCTTTCCGGCGCTGGTGCACGAAGACACGCGCAAGGTATTGGTGGATTCGTCGCGCACCATCGTCATGCTCATGTTCATTATCGTTAACGCGCTACTGTTCGCCCACGTGTTGACATCAGAACGCATTCCCCAACTCATCACCGACTGGATGGTGGGCGTAGGCTTCAACTGGTTTACCTTCTTGATCGCCGTGAACCTGCTGCTGTTGCTCGGCGGGCAGTTTATGGAACCCTCTGGTCTTTTGCTGATCGTGGCCCCGGTGGTGTTCCCTATCGGTATGGCGCTGGGTGTTGATCCCATTCATTTAGGGATCATCATGGTGGTGAACATGGAAATTGGCATGATCACACCACCGATTGGGCTCAATCTGTTCGTTACCTCAGGGATTACGGGGATGAGCTTGGTTCAGGTCGTCAAGGCGGCGCTACCGTTTGTGGCGGTGCTGTTCGTCTTTTTGATCATCGTCACCTATGTTCCGATTATGTCCACCTGGTTGCCCTACAGCCTGATGGGGCCAGAGCTTATGATGCGCTGACGAATGGAGCTCGTAACGAAAAATCCCCGGCCACATGACCGGGGATTTTTCGTTTGCGCTGTTTTTAGACGAACAGATAAATCACCAGATATGCCGCCAACACGACGACGATCCATAATGCCATTACGCCTGCGGGCGTGGTGCGCGCCAAGATACCGCGGGGGTTATGGTGCTCTGTCGCGATAGAGACGACGAGCGTCACTAAGGTGTTTTTGAAGGCGCCGAAGTGGCCCAACAGCTTTGAGATATCAATTGTTAATTGGGTGATGGCATTGAACGCCAATTTTCGGTACAGCCAGTCGAAATCCAGCGTAATGGTGAGCGTGCGTTTCATCAGCGGCAGCAACACGAAGAATGCCAGTCCCGCATAGAGCAGCAATTGCAGCATCTCGAATACGTGTGCGCTGGTATAGGCTTCATACTCGGTGGGATAGGGCAGCATGGCATAAAGCGGCCCCGGCTGTATGCCCAACCAGATGCACAGGAACGAAAAAAACACCATCGCGGCCTTCATGTTCCAGGGTGGGTCCTTGGGCCGCAATCCGCTGTCTTTTTGGAAAAACACAAACCATGGAAACTTGATGCCTGCGTGTAAAAATACGCCCGCCGACGCCGCCATCAAGCTAAACCATACGAAACCCAATTCCAAATCGTAAGCCGCTTGGTTGGTCATGGATTTGGACACAAACCCTGAAGTCAGCGGGAAGCTGGAAATCGCCAGCGCGCCGATGATGCCTGCAATGGCGGTCAGCGGCATACTTTGGAACAGTCCGCCCAAATCGGTGCATTTGCGCTTGCCGTCGGTCATGTACATCACCGAGCCTGCGCTCATCAGCAAAAGCGCCTTGTAGATGATGTGCGTAAACGCATGGGCGGCTGCGCCATTGATGGCCATTTCCGTGCCGAGCCCTGCGCCCACCACCATGAAGCCCACTTGGTTGATGATGGAATACGCCAAGATGCGGCGCATGTCGTTTTCCTGTAGCGCGTAAATGATGCCGTAAAAGATCATATACAGACCGATCCAGATCAGCGCCTGCGTGCCGGCAAAGCCTACCAGCAACACATAGACAGCGGTCTTGGTGGTAAAGGCCGATAGGAATACCGTGCCCGACCAGGAAGCTTCGGGGTAGGCATCGGGCAGCCATGCGGAAAGCGGCGGCGCGCCGGTGTTGATTAAGAAACCCGCCAAAATCATCCAGGTGGCAAAGCTGTTGGCTTGCATGGCGACAAAATCGATAGAGCCGGATTCTTGCACATACGCGATCAAGCCGATCATGAACACGACACCGCCCAGCAGGTGGATCAGGGCGTAGCGCATCGCCGCGCGTTGCGATGCATCGGTTTTGGCTGCCCACACCACCAGTGTTGAGCCGACCGCCATTAATTCCCAAAACACGAATACGGTGAACAAATCGCCCGCCAACGCCACGC
>Ga0299912_10002778_pt1 | contig 14332 bp, 13 predicted proteins | sample RVTome_2_FD_207667 | JGI IMG/M metagenome (GOLD analysis project Ga0299912, IMG submission 207667) | Soil microbial communities from uranium-contaminated site in the Upper Colorado River Basin, Wyoming, United States - RVT95D214 (version 2) ...
GTATTTGCCTTTTGGGTATTGCGCCGGAATCCGCGCCGGTTCCGCCATTTCCTCGGACAACATGCCCGAGAGATGCCCGTCCCATTCCGCGCTGCGCAGGAAAATTTCGTTGGCAATGATGTCCATTTTTTTCTGCGTCTCGCCCTGGACGTTTGAGCTCGCGGCGTCGCCGTGAGCGCCCGCGAGCGGGCCATGCGCCACCGCCTTGGCAATCGCTTTGCAGGCAAGCGCAACGTCGAGGATCAGGGCGTTCAGCTCGCCGGTCGCGCCAGGATGCTGCCGGCGCTCCTCGATCAAAAACTGGGTCAGCGTGGTGCGGGCAACGGTCAGCATCGCCGGGCCTCCTTGTATTGGACGCTCATGACGCGCCCAGAGGCGGCAGCAGCGTTCAGCAGATCAAGACTCATGGGTCTTTTCTCCCCCGGCATTCTGGAACACGCGGCTGGCGCGGATATCCTCGGCCGCTATCGTGATCAGATCCTCTCGCGTCAGGGCGCCCTTGCGGCTAGCAAACAAGCGGTTCGCGTGGCGCAACCGCGCGCGGTCCAGCGCGTTTCGAATCGACCGCGCATTGGCGAAATGCGGCTGTTGCCGGCGCAACGCGATGTACTCGACAAGCGTGCGCTTCGCCTTCTCGTCGAGCCGGTACTGCATTTCGGTCAGCATCAGTTCCGCGATCGCAAACAATTCGTCCTCGGTGTAATCGGGGAAATCGATGTGATGCGCGATACGCGAGGACATCCCGGGATTGCTTTCGAAAAAACGCTGCATGCGGTCCTTGTAGCCGGCCAGGATCACCACCAGGTCATCGCGCTGACTCTCCATCACCTGCAGAAGGATCTCGATCGCTTCCTGCCCGTAGTCGCGTTCGTTCTCCGGCTTGTACAGGTAGTACGCTTCGTCGATGAACAGCACCCCGCCCATGGCGCGTTTAAGCACCTCGCGCGTCTTGGGCGCGGTGTGGCCGATGTATTGCCCTACCAGGTCATCGCGCGTTACCGCCACCAGATGCCCTTTTCGCGAGTACCCGAGCGCGTGCAGGATTTCCGCCATGCGCAGCGCCACCGTGGTTTTCCCGGTGCCCGGGTTGCCGGTAAAGCACATATGCAGGCTGGGGGGGCCGGCATTGAGGCCGAACTGCCTGCGCAATTTATCCACCAGCAATAGCGCCGCGATCTCCTTGATGCGCGTCTTGACGGGCCGCAAACCGACCAGCTCGCGCTCCAGCCGCTCGAGCACTTCCTCGACGCGCGATTCCCGCAGAACCGCTGCGATTTCGACGCGCGGTTCTGCGTGAGCGTCCGGCGCCTGCATTGCGTCCTCTGCTTCAGGCGCCTGGGAATAGGGCTGGATCACCGGCGTCCCTCTTAGTAGCGCTGGCCTTCCGGCCGGTCGGTCGCGTAAGCGCGCAGCGTATACCGCTGGGTTCTGCCTTTGCTCTCTTCCCGCAAGAGCATGAAGCCCGGCTCCTGGGCGGGTCGCTGCGCGATAAATGACAGCCGCAGCGATTCCACTCCGCGGGTCGAGTCGAAGGCATTGAGTTTGATGTAATGCCGCGGAAAGGTTTTGCGGCACGCCTGCAACTCGGCCATGATGCCGGCCGCGTCCTCCAGATCGAACATGGGCTTGCCGTACATCTCCCAATAGGTATTGCGCGGGTGCGGATCGTCGGTGTGCTCCAGCGACACCGCCCAGCCGTTGGCCAGGCAATACTCTATCTGCGCCCGGATCTGCTCATCGCTCAGATCGGGCAGGAAGGAAAACGTGCCTTGCGTCAGTCGCATGATGCGCTCCTCGTATTCAGGCTGCAGTCGGGGTAGGTACGAAATCCGGCGTGTCGGTGCTGGCATAGTCGAAGCTCACCTCGCCCCAGGTATCCAGCGCGGCCTTGAGCGGCGTGCAGTGCCGCGCCGCCTGCGCGAGGATTTCGGGGCCCTCGTTCCAGATGTCGCGGCCTTCGTTCCTCGCCAGCACCATGGCCTCCAGCGCGACCCGGTTTGCCGTCGCGCCGGCGGCAATGCCCATCGGATGTCCGATGGTGCCGCCGCCGAATTGCAGCACCACGTCCTCGCCAAGGTAGCTCAGGAGCTGGTGCATCTGCCCGGCATGAATGCCGCCTGAAGCGACGGGCAGTACTTTGCGCAACCCGCCCCAGTCCTGTTCGAAAAAGAGGCCGCGCTGCAGGTCCACCGGGTTGTGCGTTTCGCGCAGCACGTTGTAGTAACCCTGCACCGAGTTCGGGTCGCCTTCCAGCTTGCCGACCACTGTTCCGGCATGGATATGATCCACCCCGGCGAGCCGCATCCATTTGGAAATCACGCGAAACGATATGCCATGAGCCTTCTGCCGCGTATACGTCGAGTGCCCGGCGCGGTGCAGGTGCAGGATCATGTCGTTCTTGCGGCACCACTTGGCCATGGACTGGATGGCCGTGTAGCCGATCACGAGATCGATCATCACGACCACGCTGCCGAGTTCTTTGGCAAACTCCGCGCGCTCGTACATGTCCTCCATGGTCGCCGCGGTGACATTGAGGTACGTGCCCTTGATTTCGCCGGTGGCGGCCTGGGCGCGATTCACGGCCTCCATGCAGTAGAGGAACCGGTCGCGCCAATGCATGAAGGGCTGCGAATTGATGTTCTCGTCGTCTTTGGTAAAGTCGAGCCCGCCCTGCAGCGCTTCGTATACCACCCGTCCGTAATTCTTGCCCGACAGCCCGAGCTTGGGCTTGACCGTGGCGCCGAGGAGCGGCCGGCCGAACTTGTCGAGCCGCTCGCGCTCGACCACGATCCCGGTCGGGGGCCCGTCGAAAGTCTTCACATAGGCAACCGGAAGCCGCATGTCTTCGAGGCGCAACGCTTTGAGCGGCTTGAATCCAAATACATTGCCGATGATCGAGGCCGTGAGGTTGGCGATCGAGCCCGGTTCGAACAGGTCGAGATCGTAGGCGATATAGGCGAAGTACTGGCCGGGGCTGCCCGGCACGGGCTCCACTTTATAGGCCTTGGCGCGGTACGCTTCGCATGCGGTCAACCGGTCGGTCCACACCACAGTCCAGGTTGCGGTTGACGATTCGCCGGCGACGGCTGCTGCCGCTTCCTCGGCGTCCACTCCATCCTGCGGCGTGATGCGGAACATCGCCAGCACATCGGTCTCCTTGGGCTGGTAGTCAGGCTCCCAGTAGCCCATCTGGGCGTACTTCATGACGCCCGCCTGGTAGCGCTTGCTGGCTTCTCGAACGGTGCTGCTGCGGATTGCGGCCATCGCCTTCCTCCTTCTATATATACATTTCCAAACCGATCTTAGCCTTCCTGCAGAATAAGAAACATTCAAATCTTTTTAGAGCTATAATCAATATTACTTATACATTGGCTTCTCGATGAAGCGCGTCACCTTGAGACAATTGCGGATATTCGACGCGGTCGCGCGCCATTTGAGCTTTTCGCGCGCCGCTAAAGAGCTGCACCTGACCCAGCCCGCGGTATCGATGCAGATCAAGCAAATCGAGCAAACCGCCGGCCAGCCGCTGTTCGAACACCTGGGGAAAAAAATCTTTCTTACCGAAGCCGGCCGCGCCCTTCTGGGCCACGCCCGGGCGGTCCTGCGGGAGCTGGAGGAAGCGCAACAGTCTCTCGCCGCGCTGCAAGGCGTCAATCAAGGCACTCTCGATATCACCCTGATCAGCACTGCAAAATACTTCGCTCCGAGGTTCCTCGCGCAATTTTGCGATTTGTATCCTGGCGTCAAACTCAAGCTCGCGGTGAATAACCGCGCCCAGTTGCTGCAGCGGCTGCTCGATAACGAAATCGAGCTTGCGATCATGGGTCATCCCCCGCAAGGCCTTGGCATTGTTGCCGAGCCGTTCGCGCACAACCCGCATGCGATCATCGCCTGCCCGAATCATCCGCTTGCCGGGAAACGCCGCATCCCGTTCAGGGCGTTATCCAGCGAGAATTTTCTGGTCCGCGAACCCGGGTCGGGTACCCGCATGCTGATGGAGCGCGTGTTCCGGGATCACGGCATGAGCGTGAACGCGGCCATGGAAATCAGCAGCGACGAGACCATAAAACAGGCGGCGATGGTGGGAATGGGCATCGGTTTTCTGTCGCTGCACACGGTTGAACTTGAGTTGCAGACCGGGCGCCTCGTCATGCTCGACGTGGTCGAGATGCCGATCATGCGCAAGTGGTATATCGTGCACGGCAAGGACAAGCGCCTGTCCCCCGTGGCGCGCGCTTTCCGCGAGTTTCTGCTGACGCGCGCCGCCTCCGCGCTCCAGCCCGCGGACAGGATGGCGGCGGCAAAAGAAAAGCGGCGGCGGACTTGAGTGGTCCGGCTATTCCTCGGGTTTGCGCGCGAGCTTGATGCCGAGTTGCTTGAGCTTGCGGTAGAGGTGGGTGCGCTCCAGGCCCACGCTTTCGGCCACGCGGCTGATGTTGCCGCCTTCCTTGCCGATATGGTGCTCGAAGTAGACGCGCTCGAAGGCGTCGCGTGCGTCGCGCAAAGGCAGGTCCAGCGGCAGGCCATGGGTTGCCAGCGGCGCTGATGCGGGTTGCGGCAGCGCGCGTCCGACCTCATCCACGTCAATGTGCTCGCCAAGCGCCGTGAGCGCCAGCGTTTGCACCACGCTTTGCAGTTGCGCGAGGTTGCCCGGCCAGTCATAGTTTCGGAGCGCATTAAGCGCGGCGGTCGAGAACTGCCGCGGCGGCACTTCCCTGGCTTCGACCATGCGCGACAACATCAGGTTGGCGAGATCCGGCACGTCCTCCTTGTGCTCGCGCAGGCTTGGCACTCTGATGGTCGTCACCGCGAGCGTGGCATAAAGACGCTCGTCAAAAATGTTCTGCGCGACGAGTTCCGGCAGCGAGCGTGACGCGCCGCAAATGACGCGCGCATTGTAGCGATCGAGCTTGCCGAGCAGCAGCAGCAGGCCTTTCTGCTCCACTTTGCCGAGTTCCGTAACATCGCGCACAAACAGCGTCCCCTCGCGCGCCTGGTCGAGCAGATCAAACGGTGCGTCCGCCAGCACAGTGGTCGTTTCGGGCTCGACCCAGGGTGCGTTGCGCGGGTGCAGAAAGCGCGCGCACAATTCCACTCCGCAGCCCGGTTCCGCGGTAAGCAGCAGTGGCGTCCTGAAGTTGGCAATGCGTTCGAGCCGCAGCTTGAGATCAACGACCAGCGGCGCACGGCCCATGCTCGCCAGCGACAGTACCGTCTGCGGCGGCGGCTCGCCATGACTGAGGGCGCGGCCGACGGTAGCGAGCAGCTTTTGCAACGCTATCGGCTTTTCCAGAAAATCATAGGCACCGATGCGGGTCGCTTCCACCGCGGTATCGATGGTGCCGTGGCCGGACATCATCACCACCGGCATGGTCAGCAATCCCGCGCTGGCCCATTCCTTGAGCAAGGTGATGCCGTCGGTATCGGGCATCCAGATGTCGAGCAACACCAGATCGGGGCGGCTATGGCTGCGGAACGCGCGCGCCTCGCCTGCGTTTTCCGCCAGCCTCACCCTGTAGCCCTCGTCGGACAGTATCTCCGACAACAGCTCACGGATGCCGATTTCGTCGTCAACAACAAGAATTTGCTGCATAAGTTCTACACCTTCGTTCAAGCGGCGGATTGGTGCCTTGCGCTGCGGGCCGCGGCGACAGGAAGCGTTATGGTCACGCACGCGCCGTGCGGCGCCACGTTTGAAATTGCGATCTCTCCACCATGCTCTTCGATAATTTTCTTCACGATCACCAGCCCCAGACCCGTGCCGCGGGGCTTGGTCGTCACATACGGCTCGAACACGCGCTTCATCAGGTGCTCGGGGAAACCGCTGCCGTTGTCGGTGACCGAAAAACGTACTGCGCTTCCGGCCGTTTCGCTGGCAATTACGATACTCGGTTTGGCGGCGTCGGCAAGCGCATCCTGGGCATTTTGCAGCAGGTTGTGTATCACCTGCCGCAACTGGATGGCATCGCCGATCACCGGCGGCAAACGGGGCGCGAGTTCGAGCCTGATGCTCGATCCCAGCGATTCGTAAAGCGTAAGCACCTCGCGTGCCAGCTTGTTGATATCGAGTTCCTGCATCAACGGCTCCGGCGTGCGGGCGTATTGGCTGAAAGCATCGACCATGCGTTTCAATGCCGTCACCTGATTGACAATGGTTTGCGTCGCGCGCCCGAGCATTTCGGCATCGGCATCGGCAAGCTTTGGGGCAAGCTTGTGCTGCAACCGTTCAGCCGAAAGCTGGATCGGCGTCAGCGGATTCTTGATTTCATGGGCGAGCCGGCGCGCCACCTCGGCCCATGCCGCATCGCGCTGCGCCTGCAGCAAGTGCGTGATGTCGTCGAACACGACAACGCTGCCGCTCTCCGCGCTTTGCGGCAGATGCGTGCCGCGCAGCAGCAGCACCTGGGTACCGCCTTTCACTTCGCGCTCGACTTGCTCCTCCCATTCGGCGGTATCGGCGCGCTCGAAGCCGGCGCGGATGGCCCGTGCCAGCCCCTCCAGCGCAGCATCGTGCGTGCCCCATTCATCCAGGCCGTGGCTCAGCAGCACCGTAAAATCAGTTTCCAGTATCTGCCCGGCACTGGGGTTGGCGGAGCGCAGGCGCAGGTCGCCGTCGAACGCGAGCACACCAGCCGACAGATTGGCAAGAATGCTCTCCAGGTAGGCCTTCGCGTGAACGAGCTGCGCCTGGTTGCGTTCGGCCAGCGCACGCGCATCGGCAAGCTGCAGCGTCATGCTGTTGAAAGACTGCATCAGTATGCCAAGCTCGTCGCTGCTCGCGACCGCCGCGCGGCGGCTGAAGTCGCCCTGCGCTACGGCGCGCGTGCCCTCAACCAGCACACCGAGTGGCGCCGATAACCGGTCGGAAAGCAGGAAGGCAAGCGCCAGCGAGGACAGCAGCGCAAGCAGCAGGGTGAGCGTGAGCGTAATGCCATAGAGCCGTTTTAATCCGAGGCGCGACAGCGTGAGCTCCTGATAATCGCGATAACCGGCCTGCACCGTTTCGGCGTCCTGCGCCAGCTGTTTCGGCACCACCTGCAGCAATTGCAGCACGCGCGTCTCTTCGGCAAGGGAGAGCACGCTGACCGGCACCAGCACGCGCAGGATGAGCCCGCGGTTGGGGACCGCCTCGACCGCGCTGTAAGTCTGGTGCAGCCGGATCTGGCGCAGCGCTGCCGCTCCCGGCGGCTCCGGAATAAGCCCCATGCGCTCATTGCCCGAATACGCGATCACCTTGCCGCGCGAACTGAAAAGCGTCGCCTCCTGCGCGCCGGACTGCTCGCGCAGCGTATTGAGCGCCGACAAATGTTCGGCGGGCGGGCGCACCGACAACTGGAGCGCCATCGCATCCGCTTTCACGGCCAGGTCCTTGAGCATGGTGTCGAGGGCGTTGCGGCTGATGTTAAGCCCGCCTTCGAGCGCCTTGTCGACGCGCACCTCGAACCACGATTCGATGCTCTTGGCAAGAAACTGCACCGAGACGCCGTAGATCAGCGCCCCCGGCAGAACCGCCATCAGCGCAAACAGCAGCACCAGCCGCAGGGTGAGCTTGGCGCCGAACACGCCGGCTTTGAGCCGGCGCCTGAGCGTGAGCAACTGGTAGCCGATCAGCGCAGCGAGCATGAGCGCGATACCGCCGTTGAGCAGCAAAAGCAGCGAATAATGCTCGGCAAACAACGCAGTGTTTGCGCTGGCCGTCGCCAGCAGGAACAGCGCCACCGCGCTGAATCCGACGCACAGGATCAACAGGTACTTGATCCCGGTCTTGGCCCGTGCCGGCCCGCGCTGCATTTGCCGCATCATGGCGTCACCGTCCAGCGATACCAGTCGGAGCCGATGTTCCATTCCCGCGAGCCGAGTGCGTTGATCTGAAACGGCTTGGGCAGCTGTGTCGTATCGAGACGCAAGCGCACCGCCGCCGTATAGGTCGCGTCTTTCCTGAGCGCTCCCGGCTCGACTTCTTCGCTCCGGCGCACCCGGCTCATGACCTCGAGCGCCTCTCCCAGGGTGCTGAAATTCTGATAAAGCGTGCCGACCCCCACCCGGTATTGGCGAGTCAGCGCGTTGTAAGACAGGCGATACTGCTGGTGCGTATTTACGATTTTCTCGTTGAACCAGTACCAGCGCGACCGGATCATCTCGAATTCGGACAGAAAATAAAGCGCCACTCCTTTGTTGAGCGCTTCTTTAAGAGGCGGCGTCAGCATGATGTCAAAGTCGGCCTCGAGCACATAGCCGTCATCGAGAACGGTGAGCGCCGCTTTCCTGACTTCGATGCCCTCCGCATACGCAGTGGATGAGGCCGCGACTGCGAGCCAAAGCGCGACGAGCGCCCTCAGCAGACTAATTTTTCTGCAGTAGCGCGTAGAAAAAACCGTCATGCTGTTCATCCGGAAGTATTTGGCCCGCAGCCTGTTGTATATCGATCTCGGCCCCGGGAAGGATCAGGGGTTGCGCATCGCTGTGGTGTTCCAGAAATCGCGCAGCCTGCAACTGGTTTTCCTCATGGAACACCGAACACGTCGCGTACAGCAATTTACCACCACTGGCGAGCAGCCGCCACAGTGCATCCAGTATGCCTCGCTGCCGCTGCGCGAACTGCGCAATGTCGGTTGCGCGGCGCAGCCATTTGATGTCCGGGTGGCGCCGCACGACACCGGAGGCGGAGCATGGCACGTCCGCGAGGATGCGGTCGAATGGTTTGCCGTCCCACCAGCCACGCGGCCCGCCCGCGTCACCGCACACTATGCGCGCAGAGAGATTGAGCCGGGAGAGGTTGGCGCGCACGCGGTCGAGTCTGGTCGAATCGTTATCGAGCGCGACGAGATCCACATCGGCAAGTTCAAGAATATGTGCGGTTTTGCCGCCTGGCGCCGCACAGGCATCGAGTACGCGCATGCCGCTGGCTGCCCCGAGCAGCGGCGCAGCCAGCTGCGCGGCCGCGTCCTGCACCGAGACCACCCCCTCTGCAAAACCCGGAATGTGCTCGACGGATGCCGGTCTTGCAAGCTGCACCGCGGCGGCGCCGACCCGGCGGGCGGCGATCCCGCTGTTTGCGAGCAATGCAAGATAATCCTCCGCCGCAGCACGCCGGCGGTTTACGCGCAGGGTCATCGGCGGATGCAGATTGTCGGCTTCCAGAATCGCCGCATATTGTTCGGGATATTGGCTGCGCAGCTTGTCGACCCACCACTGGGGATGGGAATAGCGCCCTGGATCCGTGCGCTGCGCCTCGGCCAGCAACGGCGCCCGGCGGCGTAAAAAATTACGCAGTATTGCATTGGTGAGCCCTTTCGCAGCCGCCAGGTGGAGTTGCTCGCAGGCGCGCACGGCATGATCGACCACGGCGTGGGGTGCGGCCCGGGTATGTTCGAGCTGGTGGAGCGCGACCCGCAACAGATTGCGCAGCCTGTCATCATGCAGCGGTTTGTCGAGCAATGCCTGAAGCAGCGCGTCGATGCGGCCGAGAAAGCGCAGCGTGCCAAAACAGCTGTTCTGGATCTCGGCGCGTTGCTGCGCGGACAAACCGCGATGGCGCCGCCATAACGCCGCGAGCTCGGCGTCCAGGCTGCGGCCCGCCAACACGCTGCCGATGACGGCACTGGCCAGACTTTGAGTTTCGTGCATCAAACGCCGAAACGCGCCCCGCGCGCCATGGCAAAACCGGCAATGAAGGCCGCTGCCGGCAGGCGCTTGCCGCCGGCGCGCTGCAGCTCGAGCAGGCGCAAACCATCGCCGCCACAGGCAACGATGATACCGGCAGCGCCCGCTTCGCACACCGTGCCCGGCGGCGCGCTGACGCCGCGCTCTGCCTGCGCTCGCCAGATCTTGATGCGCTCGCCGTTGAACACGGACGAGGCCCCGGGAACCGGGTTGAAAGCGCGCACTTTGCGCTCGATGATCGTGGCTTTCTCGCTCCAATCAATGAGCGCTTCGCGCTTGTCGATCTTGGCGGCATACGTCGCGACCGTGCCGTCCTGCCCGCGCGCCACGAGCGGGGCGCTCAGCGCTTGCACGACAAGCCGTCCGCCGAGCGCTGCAAGCCGGTCGTGCAGCGACTGCGCGGTGTCGTCGCCGCTTATCGGGACTGCGTCCTGCAGCAGGATCGCGCCGGTGTCCAGTCCCGCGTCCATTTGCATGATGGTGATGCCGGTTTGCGCATCGCCTGCAAGTATCGCGCGCTGGATCGGGGCCGCGCCGCGCCAGCGCGGCAACAGCGAAGCATGGATATTGATGCCGCCCAGGCGCGGTACGTCGAGCAGCGCCTGCGGCACGATCAATCCATAAGCCGCGACCACCAGGGCATCGGGTTTGAGCGCGGCGATAACATCGATAACACTTCGGTCCTTCAGCGTTGTTGGCTGCAGCACCGGCAAGCCGCGTTTCGCCGCCAGGCTCTTCACCGCCGAGGGCTGCGCCTTGAGCCCCCGCCCCGCCGGCCGGTCGGGCTGGGTCAGCGTCAACGGAACGGCGTGGCCGGCACGCAATAACGCTTCGAGCGCAACGGCGGCGAATTCCGGGGTGCCGGCAAAAACAATGTTCATAGGCTAGCGCATGTCCGGCGCAGGCTGGTGCGGCGGCGCCCGGTCGAACATGTTGATATTGAATGTGGCATACGTCCTGGCGCCGGCAGCAATGCCGGCAGCAAAATTACTAAGATATGGCGACGTGCGCAAGCCCATAAAATCCGATACTCCGCGATATGAAAACCGTTGCGATAGCGCTCCGGCGCCCGCGGGTCGCCGCCCGTGGCCCGGATGAGACCGGCGGGGCCGGCCATCGTCGTACCATACCGCACACAAAACCAACTCAGACTACCGCGCGCCGCAGGGTTCCGCGGAGAGTCCGCGTGGGAAATCGTCATCATGGACAGCCAACAGAGCCCCGGGTGTGTTCTGCGCCAGGGTGCAAAACCGGACTCCGCACGTGTTACATCGTCTCGCGCTGCTGTTTCTTCAGCTTGGCAAGAATACGCTGTTGCTTCAGGCGCGACAGATATTCGACGAATATCTTGCCTTCGAGGTGGTCCATCTCGTGCTGAACGCATACGGCGAGCAAGCCTTCGGCCTCCAGGGTGAATGGCCGGCCTTCAGTATCGAGCGCAGTCACCTTGATCCGCTCGGCGCGGCGCACTTTCTCGTATATCCCGGGGACCGACAGGCAGCCCTCCTCGCAATTGGCTTCGCCGCTTGCCTCCAGAAGCTTGGGGTTGATAAACGCTTTGAGCTGGTCGTGCGTTTCCGAAATATCGATCACGATGATCCGCTTGTGAACATCGACTTGGGGGGCGGCAAGCCCGATCCCGGGGGCCGCATACATGGTTTGAGCCATGTCCTTGATTAATTTACGGATATGGTCATCGACCCGGGTTACATCCGCGGCAACTCTATGCAGACGCGGGTCGGGGTAGTGCAAAATGGGTAGCAGGGCCATAAAAATCTTGCTAATTTAATCAACTAGATGCAGAATTTAAACCAAAATGTGATGTTATGCGTAAAGGCCTAAACGGGGTGCACCATGGGTAAGGCAATTATATCGCTGATTTTGCTGTTGGCTCCGGCCATTCCGGCGTTAGCCGCCGAAAGCGCTTCGCTTAAAGACACGGCTCCCGACCGCTATACCGTGGTCAAAGGGGATGCCTTGTGGAACATTTCCGGCCGCTATCTCAAAGAACCCTGGCGTTGGCCGGAGCTTTGGAAAATGAACCAGGAACAGGTAAAAAACCCCCATCGCATTTATCCCGGCGACGTCCTGGTGCTTCACCGCTCATCGCAGGGCGCGCAGTTGCAAGTGCTCAGCCCCGAAACCGTGAAGCTCTCGCCCGCGGTGCGCGTCGGGCCGAGTACCGCCCAGGCCGTCCCGACCATTTCCCCGTCAGTGATCGAACCCTTCCTGTCCAAGCCGCTGGTCGTCGGCCAGAACGAGCTCGATTCAGCGGCGCGCATTGTCGCCACCGAGGAAAACCGTGTCGCGATCGGCGCCCGCAACATTGCCTATGCCCAAGGCGTCACCAGGGACAAAGGTGAAATCTGGCAAATCTTCCGCCGCGGTGATGCGCTGGTCGATCCCGAAACCAAAGAAACGCTGGGCTTCGAAGCCATATATCTTGGCGAGGCACGGGTCCGCGATTTCGGCAGCGACGTGGCCACCATCGAAATCACCAAATCGACACAGGAAATCTATCAGGACGACCGGCTGCTGCCGGTGTCCAAAGAAGTGCCTAATTTCGCCTACATACCCCGCCCGCCGCAGAAAAGCATCCGGGGACGCATCGTATCGGCCTACGGCAGTCTTCAGGAAACAGGCCGCACCTCCATCGTTGCCTTATCCAAAGGCAGCAGTGACGGGCTTGAGGTCGGGCATGTGCTGGCGATCTACCGCAGCCAGGGCAGCTCCCGCTACACTCAGCGCACCCAGCCTCTTTTCGGCCGCAGCGGCCCTTCGGGCAACGACGCGCCGAGCACCTACTACGGCGAGCGGCTCAGCCCGCGCGATGGGCCGGTTTATACGCGCGCGGAGCCGCTTAATGAAAGCGATCTCGCCAAACTTCCTGACGAGCGTTACGGTCTGGTCATGGTGTTCCGCACCTTCGACCGCGCGTCATTCGGCCTGGTGATGCAGGCCTCGCGCCCGGTTTCGGTGCTGGACGTCGTCGCCAACCCCTGACCAGAATCCTGTTTGGGGGCGCGCGTATCGTGAGAATCCGCGGGCCCGCGCGCCGGGCATAAACATGGCTCTCGACCAAGACCTGGAATCATGGCTGCGCCTGAGCCTGATCCCGGGGCTGGGCGACCAGTCATTGCGCAAATTGCTGGTGGCGTTTGGATCGCCGCAACAGATACTCGATGCAAGCTTTGCCATGCTTGCCAAGCTCGTCCCGACAGCTGTTGCGGCCACCATCCGCGACGGCGGGGTGGGTGACGACAAACTGGAAGCGGCCTCCCGCTGGCTGGAAGACGGGCACAACCGCATCGTCACGCTGGCTGATGCCGCTTATCCGCAGGCCCTGCTGCAAACTCCCGACCCGCCGCCGCTCATTTATGCCAAAGGCCGTATCGAGCTGCTCAACCACGACGCGCTGGCCGTTGTCGGTAGCCGCAGCGCATCACCGCAAGGCGCCGCCAACGCTGAATCGTTTGCGAGGGCGCTGTCCGACGCCGGCCTGACCATCGTGAGCGGCCTTGCGCTGGGCATCGACGCGGCCGCCCATCGCGGCGGGCTTGCCGGCGCCGCAAGCAGCATCGCCGTTGTCGGCACCGGCCTCGACATCGTATATCCGGCGCGTAACCGCGCTCTGGCGCACCAGCTTGCCGAGCAAGGCGTCATCATTTCCGAGTTTTCGCTCGGCACGCCCGCACTCGCAGCCAATTTCCCGCGCCGCAACCGCCTGATCAGCGGGCTCGGGCGCGGCTGTCTCGTCGTCGAGGCCGCGCTGCAAAGCGGATCGCTGATCACTGCGCGATTTGCCAACGAACTGGGCAGGGAGGTTTTCGCCGTGCCGGGCTCGATCCACTCGCCGCTGTCGAAAGGCTGCCACCAACTCCTCAAGCAGGGCGCAAAACTGGTGGAAAGCGCACAAGACATCCTGGAAGAGCTTAACCTGGCGGCGCGCGCCCCGTCATCGCCCATGACCGGGGTCATCAGGGATCCCCGGGCCCAGGCCCTGCTCGATGGCCTCGGTTTCGATCCTTGCGACATCGATACGCTGTGCATGCGCTGCGATTTGAAAAGCGACGCCATTGCATCGCTGCTTACGCAACTGGAGATAGAAGGCCTCGTCTGCGCCTTGCCTGGCGGTTTGTATCAACGCATCCGCTGAGTTCCCTTGCCATTAACGTGACTTATTTCACGTTTTCGCATATGCACGGTCTTTGCGCGAACAATTGTTAGAAAACAACGGCCATTCGCCATTTGCCGGCTTGTTTGTCGGCCCCACTTCCGGGCCTGGATCCGCACGTGGCTTGCCATCGCCACTTTTTGTTCTTATCATCGTGCGCTCTTTTGATCGCCCCGCGCATCGCCCTGTGATAGCGTGTGTGCGCAAACAATCTCTCGACAAAGCGCAGCAAATACCATGGGAAAACAACTGATCATCGCTGAGAAGCCGTCCGTCGCCGGCGATATCGCGCGCGCGCTGGGCGACTTCGCGCGCCATGAGGACTATTACGAGGACGACCATTATGTAATTGCCTCCGCGATCGGCCACTTGCTCGAGCTCGTGGTGCCTGACGAGTACGAAGTCAAAAAAGGCAAATGGTCGTTCGCCCATTTGCCGATAATCCCTCCGCACTTCGATTTGAAGCCGATCGAAAAAGCGGAAGCGCGCCTTAAG
>Ga0299912_10002779_pt1 | contig 14318 bp, 14 predicted proteins | sample RVTome_2_FD_207667 | JGI IMG/M metagenome (GOLD analysis project Ga0299912, IMG submission 207667) | Soil microbial communities from uranium-contaminated site in the Upper Colorado River Basin, Wyoming, United States - RVT95D214 (version 2) ...
CGGCGTTGGCCAACGATAGCGTCGTCAAGTGTATCGCGGACGAAAATAACTGGTGCATGCAGCAGCACGACTACTCTGCGACCCGTTATTCCGCCCTCGATCAAATCAACACGAAGAACGTTGGCAGCCTGAAGGTGGCATGGACCTTCTCGACCGGCGTTCTGCGCGGTCACGAGGGTTCTCCGCTCGTCGTTGGCAGCACGATGTGGCTGCACACTCCGTTCCCGAACATCGTGTACGCTCTCAACCTCGATGACGAGAACAAGATCATCTGGAAGTACGAGCCCAAGCAGGATCCGTCCGTGATCCCGGTCATGTGCTGCGACACGGTCAACCGTGGTCTGCAGTACGCTGACGGCAAGGTCTTCCTGCACCAAGCTGACACGACTCTCGTCGCTCTCGATGCCAAGACTGGCAAAGAGCTTTGGAAAGCCGTCAACGGCGATCCGAAGCGCGGTGAGACCGGCACGGGCGCTGCGCTCGTCGTCGGCAACGTCGTGATGATCGGCGTGTCCGGCGCAGAATTCGGCGTGCGCTGCTTCATGACCGGTTACGACACCGAAACCGGCAAGCGCCTGTGGCGCGGCTACTCCATGGGTCCGGATGAGGACATCCTGTTCAACCCCGAGAAGACCACGTCTCTCGGCAAGCCGGTTGGCAAGGACTCTTCGCTCAAGACCTGGAACGGCGACCAGTGGAAGCTGGGCGGCGGTTCGATCTGGGGCTGGTACGCCTGGGATCCCAAGCTGAACCTGATCTACTACGGAACGGGCAACCCTTCCACGTGGAACCCCTCTCAGCGCGCGGGACCGGATGGCAAGCAGATCGACCAGAAGTGGTCGATGTCCATCATGGCTCGTAACCCGGAGACGGGCGAAGCAGCGTGGGCTTACCAGATGACGCCGTTCGACGAGTGGGACTATGACGGCATCAACGAGATGATCCTCGTTGACAACATGGACGTCAAAGGCACGAAGCATAACGTGCTCGTCCACTTCGACCGCAACGGCTTCGGCTACACGGTCGATCGCAAGAGCGGCCTGCCGCTCGTTGCCGAGAAGTATGACCCGGCCGTAAACTGGTCCACAGGCGTCGATCTTGATCCCAAGAGCGACAAGTATGGACGTCCGGCCGTCGTTGCCTCTAAGTCGACCTTCCTGAACGGCGCCGACGTCAACACCACCGACGTCTGCCCTGCGGCTCTCGGAACGAAGGATCAGCAGCCGGCTGCCTACTCGCCGCTGACGGGTCTCTTCTACGTGCCCACGAACCACGTGTGCATGGACTACGAGCCCTTCAAGGTCGAGTACACTGCCGGTCAGCCGTACGTTGGCGCTACGCTGTCCATGTATCCGCCGAAGGGCGAGAGCCACATGGGCAACTTCATTGCGTGGGATGCCAGCAAGGGCAAGATCGTCTGGTCGAACAAGGAGCAGTTCTCGGTATGGTCGGGTGTTCTCACCACCGCTGGCGGCATCGCCTGCGTTGGCACCCTCGAGGGCTACTTCAAGTGCGTCGATCAGAAGGACGGCAAGGAGCTGTATAAGAACCGCACTCCGTCCGGCATCATCGGCAACGCCTTCACCTACGGACACAAGGGCAAGCAGTACATCGGCATCTTCTCGGGTGTTGGTGGTTGGGCCGGCATCGGTCTGGCGGCTGGCTTGACCAACCCGACCGATGGTCTGGGTGCCGTTGGTGGCTACGCTGGCCTCAGCAACTACACCGCTCTCGGTGGGTCGCTGACGGTTTGGTCGCTGCCATAAGGTGACGTCACGTAAATAAGGACCGGCGCGGGTTTCCCGCGCCGGTCTTCCTTGTGAGTGGGGCTCGCCTGCCGAAATGGCGTTGCGCGCTGCAAAAAAAACTCCCCTGGCCGCATAAAAGAATTGCTGAGCCGGGCGGAAGTTTGCTAGTTGCGCTCGCTTGTCAGGTCACCCAAATCTTAGGGCAAGCCCTGCAACCAAAAAGCAAATAGGGGAAGCGCGTGAGAAGGATCAGTTTGGCAGTCGCGGCGGTCATCGCCATGGGGAGCATCTTCAATTCGGCGATGGCTGAGGACAAACCGGGGCTCGTCAAGGAAGTGACGCTTCCCGACGGTTGCGTCAGTCAGGAAGGCGCCAAGGTCGAGAACGGCAAGTGGGTTCTCCCGGACGGCACCCCGACGTATCACATCTGCAAAAAGGACGGCACGTTCGTCGTCGACTGGTACACCTACAACGGCTACCGGCGTTACCATTCCGAATGCCACGTCTGTCACGGCCCCAACGCTCTCGGCTCCTCGTATGCGCCGGCGCTGGCCGAGTCTCTGAAGACGATGAGCTACAGCGATTTCCTCGGCATCGTCGCCAGCGGTCGCGTCCGCGACGAGGCGGGAACCAAATTCGTCATGCCGGCGTTCGGCGACAACAAGAATGTGATGTGCTTTCTCGACGACCTTTATTCATACATAAAGGCGCGCTCTTCCGGCGGTCTTCCGGCGGGTCAGCTCGGCGGGCGCAATCGCGACAACAAACCTGATGCAGCACGCGACGCTGAGAAGGCCTGTCTTGGTAGCTAAGTCACTGACACGTGCGGCGGCAGCGGCGATTGTTCTCGGCGGTCGCGGGCTGTCTTCGGCCCTGGCCGTCGAGGGGCAACGCTCGGACCTCGTCAATCGGCGTGTGCTCCGCGTCTGCGCCGATCCGGCGAACATGCCGTTCTCCGATCAGAAGGGCGAAGGGTTCGAGAACAAGATCGCGGGCATTATCGGCGACGAATTGAAAGTGCCCGTCGAGTACACGTGGTTCCCGCAGGCGATAGGTTTCACGCGCAACACGCTGCTCGCCAAGCGCTGCGACGTGATCATCGGCACCGGGCAGGGCGACGAGCTCGTGCTCAATACAAACCATCTCTATCGCTCGGCCTACGCGCTGGTGTACAAGCCCGGCGCCGGGCTCGACGGCGTCGACAGCATTTTCGACCCGCGCCTCAAGGACAAGCGCGTCGGTGTCGTGCAGGGCTCGCCCCCGGCCGACCTCATCGCCAAGGCAGGGCTCATGGGTAAGGCGAGGCCCTATCGGCTCATGGTCGACCGGCGCTACGATTCTCCCGCCGAGGAGATGACCAAGGACATCCGTTCCGGGGAGATCGACGCGGGGGTGTTGTGGGGGCCGATCGCCGGCTACTTTGCCACCCGCGGTGGCGAAAAGCTCGCCGTCGTACCGCTGGTGAAGGATGGCGGCAAGGGTCGCATGGACTTCCGCATCACGATGGGCGTGCGCCAGGGCGACGACCTGTGGAAACGGAAGCTCAATGAAGTCATCCGCAAGCGACAGGCGGACATCGACAAGGTGCTTCTCGAGTACGGCGTGCCGATGCTCGACGAGGACAGCCAGCCGATCACCAGCCCGCGCGGCTGAGCCCCCCGATCCGACGGCCATGCCTCATGTTATGGCCGCGCTGCGCGCAGCTGTTGGCGCCGGGCTTGCGTTGAACGTCTTCGTGCGCGCATGGCATCGTATGTCTCCGACGCACGCTGGCCGGCATCACATGCGGCTGCGCCTCGTGGGTAATCGCGTGACGCCGCGCGCCGTACTGCTCTCGCTCGCCACCGTCCTCGTAGTCTCGGCCGCCACATCGGTGGCGCGGGCCGCCGACCCCGTAGCGTCTCCGGCGGCAAGTACGGCCGACCCCGCTGCAACCCCCGCGGCCGGCCCGGCCAATCCGGCCGCCCCTCCGGTGGCCGAGCCGCCCGGCTACCGCATGGACAACTATCGCAGCCCCGTGCCCCTCACGCTCGTCGGCGCGCGCGTGCTTACCGCCGATGAGGCGGCTGACATCTGGAACAAGAACGGTGCTGTGTTCATCGACGTCTATCCGCAGGCGCCCAAGCCCGCGAACCTTCCCGCCGGCACGTTCTGGCGCGACCCCGTCCACCGCAGCATCGAAGGCGCCCAGTGGCTGCCCAATGTCGGTTACGGCGCGCTATCGGCGGCGAGCGAGGCGTATTTCCGCTCCGGCCTCGAGCGTCTTTCCAATGGCAAGCGCGACGCGCCGCTCGTCTTCTTCTGCCTCAAGGATTGCTGGATGTCGTGGAACGCGGCCAAGCGCGCCATCGAGGTGGGCTACAGCAACGTCATGTGGTTCCGCGACGGAACCGACGGCTGGCAGGAGCTGGGCTACCCGCTGGAGAAAATCGAAAAGGTGCCCTGAGGGACGAGTCCGGGTGGCCGCGCTCGCCGTTGCGGTCTCGCCTCAGCTCTTCATCTGGGCGCGGATCAGACGTGCGATCTCGTAAGCGCGCTGCTCGATGAGTGCCGGGATCTCGCACGCCAGCGTCAGGTTCTGCTGGCGCTCCTGGAAGATGCGCGCGTTCCAGTTGTATTCCTGCTGCTCGGGCGAAAGCTTGGTCTCGGTCGGCAGCAGCTGCTCGGCGGCGGCAAGCCCTTTCTCGGCGAGCTTCTGGCCTTCGCGCTCGAGCTCGGCGGCGCGCCCTTTCTGGCGGCGCTGGTACTCCTCGACGCGGCCGATCACGAACTGGCGGTCGGTATTGATCTTGTTGAGCACGCTGGCGAACAGCTGGGTGAGCTTCTGGTCGCGCTGGCCTTCCGGCAGCGCGGCGGCGAACTCCTTGATCGCCTTCTCGGCGTCCTCCAGAGATATGCGGCGACTCTCCAGAACGTCGGTCAGGTTGCTGATTTTTTCGTCCTTCTCAACCTTGAGATTGTCGATCGACGGGCCGTCCCAGATCTGGGCGGGGGTGACGGTCATGACTTTGCGCTGCACGCACGGCCAATCCGGGCTGCCGATCACTTCCGACGGCGAAACTTGAATCGCCGCATTGTCGCTGGGCGTGGGCGCCGCTTCCGGTGCGGGGGGCGCGCCCAGGCCCGCTCCGGCCCCGCCGCCGGTTCCCAGTCCTGGCCTCGCGCCAGGCACGACTCCGGGGGCGATACCAGGAGCCAGCTCGGGAGCCGCAGTAGGGGTTTCAGCCGACGGTGCCGCTCCGGGTGCTGCCGCGGGCTCGGCCGCCTGCAGCGCCGTGCCTGCCGCCAAGGCGAGAATCGGCGCCAGGCACGCACGAACGACTGAGCGCTTCACGTTTCTTGCTTTGAACATCTTCCTCACACTCCCGCGCCCGGACCGCCGCGACGGGCGATCAGGCCTTTCGATGGGTTATAGGCATAGATGGCTGCGCCGAGGAACGTCGCTGTGCAGGCGAGCACCACGGCGAGTGACGTCCAATCGACCTGTCCATAGAGGGCGAAGCGAATGAGCTCGACGGCGTGCGTGAACGGATTGAACAGGCACAACTCGTAGAGCAGCACGCTCGATTCCCTGACGCGCCAAAGCGGATAGAGCGCCGAGGAGGCGAAGAACATCGGGAATATCACGAAGTTCATGACGCCGGCGAAATTCTCCAGCTGGCGGATCACCGACGACATGAACAGGGCGAGCGAGCCAAGCATCAGGCCGGAGATGATCAGCGCCGGCAGAACCGCGATGTAGTTCATGGACGGGGCCGACAGCTGCCAATAGTAAATGACGCCCACCACCACAGCGAGCTCGGCAATCGCCGTCGCCGCCAGGCAATTCTGCACGAACGCTTCCGAAAAGCGCTCGGTGGCGCCGTTGAATATAAGGAAGACGCAAAGCAGCGTCGGCGCGGCGAGCAGCAATAGATAAGCGTTGGGCGGCAAGTCGGCTTCCCAGAAATAGAAGATGCCGAGAAAGACGTAGGCCTGGATTGCCGCGACGGCGACGCCGCCGATCAGCTTCGACACGAGCAGGAAGGAGCGTGGGAACGGGCTGACCAGCAGCGTGCGCATGGCGCCTGTCTCGCGGTCGTAGACCATCGACAGCGAGGACTGCATCGCGTTGAACAGCAGGATCATGCCGAGCAGCCCCGGTGCGACGTAGACCTCGTAGAGGACGTAGGTCTCGTACGGCGGAATGATCGACACGCCGAGCGTTTGGCGGAAGCCCGCGGCAAAGATGAACAGCCAGATCAGCGGCCGCACGAGCGCTGAGAGAAAGCGCTCGCGCTGGTAGAGGTAGCGCAATACCTCGCGCCACACGATGCCATCGAAGCAGGTGACATAGGCGCGCAAGCCGAGGCGTGGCGGATCGAACTCCCAGGCGCGTTCGGTGATCCGCGTTTCCACGGCTTCGTAGTTTCGCGTCGTTGCGCTGTAAGCACTCATGCCGCCATCTCCGTGACGCCGGTTCCGGTGATCTTGCGAAAGGCGTCGCTGACGTTCTGCGTCCCGGTCTTGGCGAGAAGCTCGGGGACCGAACCGGTGAACAGCACGCGGCCCTTGTGGAGCACGATGACGAGATCGGTGGGCCGCACCTCGTCGAACAGGTGGGTCGCCCACAACACGCCGAGACCTTCCTTCTCGACGAGCGAGCGGACGATGTTGATGACGCTCTCACGCGAGCCGATGTCGAGACCGACGGTCGGCTCGTCGAGCAACAGCAGCGCCGGCTCGTGCAGCAGGGAGCGAGCAATCTCGACCCGCCGCGCCTGACCGCCGGACAGATTGCGGATCTTCTCGCGCGCGCGGTCGGCGAGCCCGACGATCTGTAGCGCGCGCCCGGTGCGCTTTCGGGCTTCGCGTCCGCGAATGCCATGCAACGCGCAATGGTAGAGCAGGTTCTGCTTCAGGCTGAGGTCGAGATCGAGGGTGCGGCTCTGGAACACGACACCCAGGCGCTGCAGGGCGGCGGATGCGCGTCGTCGGACGTCGTGGCCGAAGATGCGGATATCGCCCGTCACGTTGTCGTAGAGACGCGTGATGAGCGCGAACAGCGTCGACTTGCCGGCGCCGTTGAGCCCCAGCAAAACGGCGAAGCGGCCAGGCGGAACCTCCAGCGAAACGTCGTCGAGAGCTAAGTTCTCGCCAAAGTTGTGGGAGACGTTCTTGACGAGAAGCGCTGGTGCACCCCCGGCAATGGGTTGAGTGTCAGTTGCCATATCCATTACGACGATTCTACCGGCAGCCCTTCACTTCAAGCCTTTGGAAACGTTGATCGTTTTCTCACCGGCTTGGCCGCGCGAAGAGCCTGCAGACCTCGTCTTTTTTGCTCCAGTACAACCGTTCCTCTAAATGTCCCGGCAAGGCTTTCTTGACCCGCCGGGACGGCGAATATTCCTCAGAATGGCGCCACCACGATGCCCCACGGATAGCGGCCGGTGCGGATCGATTTGATCACCTTCAGGTTGGCAACGTCGATGACCGACACGTCGTTCGAGGCGCCGTTCGTGGTCAGCAGCTGTTTGCCGTCGGGCGTGAAGGCGAGCTGCCACACGCGCTGTCCGACGAGCAGATACTTGATGACCTTGAACGTCGCGGTGTCGATGACCGCCACGCGGTTGGCCGGGCCGAGCGCGACGAAGGCCGTCTTGCCATCCGGCGTGATGCGGACGCCGACGGGCTGAATGGCTTCCTTGAGGATGCCCGGGATCTCGAAGTGGATCTTGCTGAGGACCTTGCGGTCCTGCGGGTTGATCACGGTCACCGTGCCGCCGACCTCGGAGCTGACCCACAGCTGCGTGCCGGCTGGATTGAACATCGCCACGCGCGGACGGCTGTCGACGAGCACGTTGTCGAAGGTCTTGTGCGTCGTCGTATCGATGAAGTGGGCCATGTTGGTCGTCTCGGAAGTGTTGACCAGCACCTTGCCGTCGGGGCTCATGCCCATGCCTTCCGGCTCGACGCCGACGGGGATGTCGGTCAGCACCTTGCCGCTGTTGATGTCGACGACGGTGACGAGGTTGTCGTCCTCATTGGCCACGTACAGCGGATTGCCGGAGGGATGCAGGATCAAGAGCTCGGGATCGGGCCCGGAGGGGAGCTTCTTGATCATCTCGTACGTCTTGGTGTCGTAGACCTGGATGATGTTGTCGTCGCTGGTGCACACGATCAGCCACTTGGCGTCGTTCGATAGGATAATGCCGCGCGGGCGCTGGCCCACCTTGAAGGTCTTGATGACCTCGAGCTTCTCGGTGTCGATGACCGAGACCGTGTTGTCCTTTTCGTTGGTGACGAACGCGGTGTAGGCCAGGGCCGCCGGCGCCGGCGCCACGAGAGCCGCAAAGGCGCCGAGCATCCAAACAAAACCGACCTTGAAGCGCATTAGGCAACGTCCTCCTGAAATTCTTGGCTGTCACGCGGGCAAGCGCGCGCCGTTATTGGGTATAGGCCTTGCATTTCGTTTCCGGCTTGTCGACGCCGAGGGTATCGAGTTCGCTGAACTGGTGCAGGAATCCCTGCTGCGGCGAGACGCTGACCAGAAGCTTGGGCGACGCGACGAGCACCGGCTGGCGCAGCTGACCGTTCCAGTTGCGCAAGGAGAGCCCCACGCCCTTGAAGGCGGCGAGCTCAAAGTTCGGCGATTTCATGAAGGCGACGAGGTCCTGGTACTTGCCTGACTTGGTGCGCGAGGCGGCCTCGCCAACCATGCGCGCAGCCATCCAGGCGTTGTAGTCGAGCGGACGCATAGTGCGGTCGGCCTGCCGCTTGAAGCGGTTCTGGAACTGCGTGCCGCCCCATAGCTCGATTGCCGGATGCCAACTCATAGGGACTAGGCCCGAGCTGCCGGCGACGGGGCGCGGATCCCAGGTGCGATAGGGGAGGTAGTCGCCGAACAGATTGCCTTCGTCGGCCACGATCAAAACGTCGTATTCGGGCGCGCTTTGCGTGAAGGTGGGGATCTGCTGTTGGATCTGCTCGTATCCACCGTCCGAGCGGCGGCTGCCGGACTCGTATTGGAAGATGCGCTCCTCGACGATCTTGGCGCCGAAGCGTTTGGCTGCACGCCGCAGGGCGTCGGCGAACAGCTTGTCGTTTTCCTGCGGGCCCAGAACCAGCAACCAACGCGACCACTTCTTCCACACTAGGTATTGGGCGAGTGCATCGGCGAGCATCGAGCGCGTGGGCGCCGTATGCATGACCTGCGGCCGGCAATCCTCCTCGCGCAAGCGATCGTCGGGCGCCGCGTAGTTGATCAGCAGCGCTTCCTTGCCGTGGAGCGCGTCGGCGAGTTTCAGAAGCGTGTCGGGCTTGGCGTCGACCAGGACGAAATGCGCGCCAGCGTCGACCTTCTGGACGACATCCTGGATAAGCTTAGCCGGATCGGCCTCCTCGAGAGTGTCGAGGGTGAACTTCTGGTTCATGAAGTGGCCGGTCGTATTGTTGTCCGTGATCGCCAGCTTCGCGCCCGCGATGCCAAGGTCGGGCGGGGGAAGATCGAGCAACGACAGCGGCGGCGGGTCGTCGCGCAGCTCGCGCGCGAGCAGGACCGGTATGATGACACTCGCTGAGTCGCCGGAGGCAGCGCCTTCAGGGCCGGCCTTCGTATCCGAAGCCTTCGCGTCAGGAGCAGCCTTTGCGTCGGGAGCAGGGGCAGCCGGTGCCGGCGCCGCAGCGGGAGCCGCGGGGGTGGCAGTAGTCGTGGCATCCTCGGCGGCGGCTAACGACGCGCCACCCGCAATCAAGACGGCCATCGCGCCGGCGCGCACCGTCGTCCGCCAGCCGCCGGCGAACCGATGTTTTGCCGCTACGTCCGCTTTCATCAACTTCAATTCCTCCCACCGGCGGCGCGCCAATTTCTCCATGCGGCGCGAACAAACCTGATCCTTGATTCCTGATCCTTGGCCGTATGTTACTTTGTTTCAGTAAAAGGGTATCCAAGGGGGCGGTTGTCAAGGTCCGCGGCTTCCACTCGCGGACTTGTGACCTGTGCTGGCGGAAGTCTCGACAACAAGCCCCTTGCAATTCCACGGGCGTTCGGCACACGTAACCTCATAACACAATAGCTCTGCAAGAAATCGAGAACGGGAGCCATGTGCTCCAGAGGAAACGCGTTGATTGCTAAACGAATAGTCGCCTCGGTCCTGGCACTCACGGTGCTGGCCCTCACGCTGATCCCAGTGAGCGCGCTCGCCGGCCAGAAGGCCATCATCTTCCCCTTCGACCTCATCGATCAGAGCCAGCAGTTCGAGATCGGATTGATGCCGAAGGGTATCGACCCGGAGGAGAAGCGGCGGCTCGGCATCATCACCGAGGAGCTGACCAAGCTCATCAAGGCGAGTGGGCGTTATGAGGTTGTCGACTCGCAGCCGATCGCGGCCGAGATCGAGGAAAAATCCCCGATGTACAAGTGCAACGGCTGTGAGGACGATCTCGCCAAGAAGGCCGGCGCCGAGATCGCCTTCATCGGCACGGTACGCAAGGCATCGGATGTATTGTTCACGGTGAGCATCTACATTCGCGACGTCGGCAAGGAAAAAGTGGTCCGTCAGGCATCGGGCGAGATCTACGGAAACACAGATGCGATGTGGCTTCGCGCGGTTCGCTATCTCGTTGAAAAGCGGCTGTTTGTAGATGGAGCATCGCAATGATCGATCGCCGCGGCGTACTGCTCGGCGGAGCTGCGCTCGCTACACTTGGAATTACCGTTCGGGCGGGGGCAGCATCGGTGGGGTCGCTGCGCGTCGCCTCCCTGAAGTTCGGGTCGCTGAGCTGGGTTCTGGAGACGATCCGTGCGGAAGGCCTCGCCGAGAAGGACGGTCTTAGCCTCACCGTCATCGACGTGGCGACCAACCAGGCGGGCCCGGTGGCGCTGCTGGCGGGAGACGCGGAGGTCATCGTCAGCGATTGGACCTGGGCAATGCGTCAGCGGTCGCTGGGCGAAAATCTGAAATTCGCGCCATACTCGTTGGCGCTTGGCGGCGTCATGGTCCCGGACGCTTCGCCGATCCGTCAGCTGTCGGACCTCAAGGGCAAGAAGCTCGGTGTGGCTGGCGGCGCTATCGACAAGAGCTGGCTGCTGCTGCGCGCCTATTCGCGCAAGACGACCGGCACCGACATCGCCGACATCGTCGAGCCAGTGTACGGCGCCGCACCGCTGCTCACCGAGCAGATCCGCAGCGGCCGCATCGATGCGGTGCTGAACTTCTGGACGTACGCCGCGCGCCTCGCCGGCTCCGGCTTCCGTCAGCTCGTCGCCATGGACGAAGTCTTGAAGACGCTCGGCATCGAGCCGGTCCCCGCACTGGTCGGGTTCATCTGGCGCGAGGAGACGGAGGTCAAGAAGGGCGCCGCCATCGCCGCCCTGCTAAAGGCGGTCACCGCTGCGAATGCGATCCTGGCCAGCTCCGACGCCGCGTGGGAGCGCATCCGTGGCCTCGTGAAGCCCGCCAACGATGCGGAATTCGCCGCCATCAAAGCGTATTACCGTGCCGGCATCCCGCAACCGTGGACTGGAGCCGAGACTCGCTCGGCTGAAAAGCTCACCCAGCTGCTTCTTGCGGCCGGCTCTACCGAGCTGATGGGCGGGGATACACGGTTCGATCCGAAGCTGTTCCATGCTGCAGGCAGTTAAAGCACCGGCCGATCAACGCATCAGGGTGGGGCGCTTCGGCTGGTCGCTGCTTTCGCTTTCCGCTCTGATCGGCATCTGGGAGCTGGCCGCAATGATCGCGGCGAGCCGCTATCTGCCCGGCCCCGTCGCCGTGTTCCAGGTGATGGTGCGCGAGGCGGAAGCCGGCGAGCTGTGGAGCAACATCGGCGCCACGCTGCTGCGCGTTGCCATCAGTTTCGTCGTTGCCATGTGCATCGGTTCGGCCATCGGCCTGGCGCTCGGGCGTTCTCCGCGCGCTGATCGCTTTTTCGATACGTGGTTGATCTTCTTCCTCAACCTGCCCGCGCTCGTCATCATCGTGCTCTGCTACATCTGGTTCGGGCTGACCGAGGTGGCGGCGATCACGGCGGTCGCCATCAATAAGATCCCCAACGTCGCGGTGAACATGCGCGAAGGCGCGCGCAGCCTCTCGAAGGACCTCGACGAGATGGCGCACATCTACCGGCTTGGCTGGTGGAAGACGCTGCGCCACGTGACGGTGCCGCAGCTGGCGCCCTTCTTCGCCGCCGCCGCGCGCTCCGGTCTGGCCCTCGTCTGGAAGATCGTCCTCGTCGTCGAGGCCTTCGGCCGCTCAGATGGCGTCGGTTATCAGCTCAACATCGCGTTCCAGCTGTTCGACGTGCCGATGATCCTGGCGTATGCGCTGGCCTTCATCATCGTCGTGCAGATCATCGAGATGACGATCCTGCAGCCCCTTCTGGCGCGAGCGAACCGATGGCGCCGCTGACGAATCCGATTTCCGTGCAGATCGACAAGAAGGTGTTCCCCGCGCTGGGCCAGCGTGGCGAGAACGTCGTGCTGCGCAACGTCTCGTTCCAGGTGGAGCCGGGCTCATTCGTGGTCATCACCGGCCCCTCGGGCGGCGGCAAGTCGACCATGCTCAACATCGTCGCCGGTCTCGACAAGGACTTCGTGGGCAAGGTGGATTGCGGCGACGGCGAGCCGCGGCTTGCGTTCGTCTTCCAAACCCCGCGGCTGCTGCCCTGGCGCACCGTCTACGACAACATTGCGCTCGTGCTGCCGGAGGGCGACCCGCGCCGCGCTAACATCCCCGAGCTTCTGGAGCGCGTCGGCCTGACCGAGGCGGCCAACGCCTATCCGGAGATGATCTCGCTCGGCATGCAGCGACGCGTTGCGCTGGCCCGCGCGTTCGTGCTCGAGCCGGAGCTGCTGCTGATGGACGAGCCGTTCGTCTCGCTCGACGATCCGACCGCTTACAATTTGCGCGCGTTGCTCGTCGAATTGTGGTCACGGCGGCCGACAACCGTGCTGTTCGTTACCCATGATCGGGCCGAAGCCGTCATGCTGGGCACCCGCATCTTGCGCCTGGCCAGCGGCTCTGCAAGTATCGTGCAGGATGTCCCGGTGCGGCTCTCTGTGGCCGACCGGTTGGACCGCAACAAGGTCCAGGCAGAGCAGCGGCGCATCTTCGGCGAAGCATAGAATTCGATGGATCAGTTGCGCCCGACGGCGAGCATGCTCGCCAGCGTCACCGACGAGCGCGAGGCGCGCTTGTGCGTCGCGCTGGGCGCCGACGTCATCGATGCGAAAAATCCTGCTGCCGGTGCCTTGGGTGCGCTCGACCACGCGACAGTGCGCGCCATACGGGGAAGCGTGCCGCGGCATGTGCCGGTGAGCGCGACGATCGGCGATCCCGACGATGATGCCGAGGCGGTGGCCGGCACCGTGTGCGCTATGGCCGCGACAGGCGTCGACATCGTGAAGATCGGCTTACTGCCCGGCATGGGGACGCGGGCGATGCTTCGCGGTCTCGCTGACCTCGACCTTCCCGGGGCTCGTCTCGTCGGCGTGCTGCTCGTCGATCGCGGCCGCACGCTCGATCTGGAGCTCATCAGCCAGGCGCGCGCGGCCGGCTTCGCCGGGCTCATGCTCGACACCGCCGACAAGCGCAACGGCACGCTCCCGGATCTGCTCCCCGCGGCGGCGCTTCGAGGCTTCGTGATCGCCGCGCACAGTGCCGGCCTGTTCGCCGGGCTCGCCGGCTCGCTGAGGGCCGAGCACGTGCCGCATATGCTGGGCTTCCAGCCCGACATCTTAGGCTTCCGCGGCGGCCTTTGCCGGGAAGGGAACCGCACGGCCATCATCGATGCGGACGCCGTGCTGGCGGTTCGCCGCGCCATCCCCGTCGGCGCTTGCCGCGTGCCGCTGCAGGATGGTATTGCGCGGCGGCAATCGGAAGGCGCGTTATGAGCGAGCAGAGCATCGGCGGCAGGCGCGGGACCCGGACGGGGCTGGAGGGTGGCACCCCCGACCGCATCTTCGTGCGCGGCTTGGTGCTGCCCATCGCCATCGGCGTCTACGACGAGGAGCAGAGCGTTACCCAGAAGGTGAGCTTCACCATCGAGGCGACCGTCGCTACGGGCGTCTCTCCCAAAGGCGATGCGATCGCCGAGGTGCCGTCCTACGACGATCTGGTCGGCGCGGTGCGCGCCATCGTGGCGGCCGGACACATCAATCTGGTCGAGACGCTGGCCGAGCGCATCGCCGAACGCTGCCTGAGCGATAAGCGCATCGTCTCGGTGCTGGTGCGCGTCGAGAAGCTCGAGCGAGGGCCGGCCTCCGTCGGCGTCGAGATCGTGCGCCCCCGGATGGCGCCGATCGGTGACGTCGCGCGGTGACCTCGCGCACATCAAGAACCAGCTCGCGCGGCTCGCCGCCGATCATCCTCAAGCTTGGCGGCAGCCTGGCCGAAAGCGGGCGCATCGCATCCGTCCTGAAGATTGTCAGCGGGTCGCGCAAACCCTGCGTGGTTGTGCCGGGCGGCGGCGCGTTCGCCGACGCGGTGCGTGCCGCGCAGGCCGAGCTCGGATTCTCCGACGCTGTCGCCCACCGCATGGCGCTGCTCGCCATGCATCAAGCGGGCCTCATGCTTGCCGCGCTGCAGCCGC
>Ga0299912_10002780_pt1 | contig 14317 bp, 9 predicted proteins | sample RVTome_2_FD_207667 | JGI IMG/M metagenome (GOLD analysis project Ga0299912, IMG submission 207667) | Soil microbial communities from uranium-contaminated site in the Upper Colorado River Basin, Wyoming, United States - RVT95D214 (version 2) ...
GACATTTTTTTTCAAAAATATGAGCTTCATATTCATGCCGGAAATATTTCAGGGTAGTGAGAACCGGATTCGGTGCAGTCTGTCCAAGTCCGCATAAGGAACCCTGTCTGATATTATCAGCCAAAACTTCCAGCTTCTGCAGATCGGCCGCCTCACCCTTCCCCTCAGTAATTCTTTCCAGGATCTCCAGCATTCGTTTTGTTCCCAGCCGGCAGAAAGTGCATTTTCCGCAAGACTCTTCCTGGGTAAATTTCAGGAAAAATTTCGCCACATCCACCATACAGGTTTTATCGTCCATCACCACCATGCCGCCAGAACCCATGATGGCACCGGTTTCAGTAAGGGAATCATAATCCACTGGAGTATCAAGCAGAGTGTCCGGTACACAGCCACCCGATGGACCGCCTAATTGCACTGCCTTAAATTCCCGGCCGTCTTTTATTCCACCCCCTATCTTATAGATCACTTCCCGCAGGCTCATCCCCATCGGAACCTCGACCATGCCTCCCCGCTTAATTTTTCCAGCCAGCGCAAATACCTTAGTACCTTTGCTTTTTTCGGTTCCCAGGGCAGAAAAAGCAGCCGCTCCATTTAATATGATCCATGGCACGTTAGCATAGGTCTCGACATTATTGATATTGGTCGGCTGATTCCACAGGCCGCGGACTGCCGGAAAGGGCGGACGAAGTCTGGGCATACCCCTTTTACCCTCCAGGCTGGCAATGAGAGCCGTCTCTTCACCACAAACAAAAGCACCAGCTCCCAATTTCAAGGAAATATCGAAGGAAAATTTACTTCCCAAGATTCTCTTCCCTAAAAAACCTCTTTCTTTAGCCTGCTGGATGGCCACCTCCAGATGGGCCACCGCCAGCGGATATTCAGCCCGCACATAAATGATTCCCTCATGAGCACCGATCGCATAACCGGCAATCAGCATACCTTCCATGACGCTGTGAGGATCACCCTCCATGACACTGCGATCCATGAACGCACCGGGATCTCCTTCATCACCATTACAGATAATAAATTTTTCTTTACTCTGGGATTGCCGGGCAAATTGCCATTTTAAACCAGTGGGAAATCCTGCTCCTCCCCTTCCCCGTAAACCGGAGGCTTTTATTTCAGCGATCACATCCTCAGGCTTCATTCTCTTTAAGACCTTTTGAATGGCCTTATACCCGTTTCTGGAAATGTAATCATCAATCTTTCCAGGATTGATGGTTCCCGCATTCCGTAACACGATCCGGACCTGATTTTTAAATAACTCCTTCTCCGGTGTGGGTAAAGACTCAGCTAAGACCGCCCATTCTTGAATAATCTGGTGATTTTTAACATGTTTGTCCAGCAACTGGTCAATTTTCTTAACGGTAATATCACCATAGACGACCGCCGGTAATCCCGGCATCCGGATTTCTACCAGTGGTTCGCGAAAGCAGGCACCGTTGCAACCGGTCTTATCCAGCTGCACTTCCAGCTTTTGTTCAGATATTTTTTTCTGCAGGGAAGCGTAAACTTCAGCAGCCCCGGCTGCCACTCCACAACTGGCCATTCCAACAATGATTCGAGGCATTTCCTGTCGTGAGGAATTCATATATTTAATACTCCACTATTTTTTCAGATTATCGATTACTTTTTTTACTTCCCGGTCATTCAGTCTGCCAAAGGTGGTCTGGTCCACCATCATAACCGGGGCTAAACTGCAGCATCCCAGACAGGCTACTGATTCCAGAGTAAATTTTCGGTCGGCTGTGGTCTCTCCATCATGAACACCCAGATGGTCCTCACAGATCTCGCTGACCCGATGGGCTCCGCTAACATGGCAGGCCGTACCATGACACACTCTGATGATATGTTTCCCTACCGGTTTTAATCGGAATTGGGCATAAAAAGTAGCAACGCCAAATACCTGGCTGACATCATTATTGGTAGAATCAGCGATCCGGATGATAGCAGATTGTGGTAAATACCCGTACATTTTCTGGGTCTCCTGCAACAGCGGTATAAGCACCCCGCGTTTGTTCGAATATTTCTTCAGGATTTTTTCTAAAGGTTTTAAATCTACTGATTCAAAATCTTTTGTCAGAGAAGCTTCCATTCTTATTTCCTGTATTAAACTTTAATCATTCGTCTAAATGCTTATAAGAAATATGTGTAAAAAAACACAAAAATCACGGTAAAGATATAAAAGCCAGCGAATACAATTCAATTGAAAAAATATTTAACAGAGGCTATTTATCCAAAATCGACTTAGTTTTCTTAATCAATGAAAAATTTTATATTCGTCGTAACTTCCAAATCTCTAAAGCATTCAATAAAAAATATATAAACAAGTTAAGTTATGAAAAGTTATTTCTTTAGCACAACCAGCCATCTGGAAAATCCGATCGAGGAAATTTTTCAATTTTTCAGCAATGCCGAAAATCTGAGTCGGGTGACTCCCCCCCATCTTAAATTTGAAATCCTTACTTCTCTACCCATTGAGATGAAAAAAGGGACTTTGATTGAATATCGCCTGAAGATTCATCACCTGCCTGTGTACTGGCAAACTGAAATAACAGTCTGGGAACCCCCTTTCCGTTTTGTGGATGTACAATTAAAGGGACCATATCGAAAATGGGTTCATGAACATAAGTTTGAAAAGATGAGAGCCGGAACGCAAATGACAGACCTGGTAGAGTATGCACTACCCGGCGGACCATTTGCTCCGATCATCAATAAAATTTTCGTAGGTAAAGATATTAAAAAAATATTTTCCTTTCGGGGAAATATATTTCGGGAGATATTCTAAATAATTTCCGCATCCAACTGTCGGACTTTGAATTTACTCTGGAGAAATAATCATGCTCTCAAGATTGGAAATCATGTGTTTACTATTTCTAAGTCTCACTAAAATCTCTGGCTGGGCTGATGATGGTATGTGGATGCCCCATCAGATTTCGGAATTGAACCTTACCAAGATGGGATTCAAATTGAATCCCAAAGAATTGTACCAGGAAGGAGGTACTGGCATCATGAATGCCGTGGTTTCCTTTGGAGGAGGCACCGGAGCATTTGTCAGTGACCAGGGGTTAATTCTGACGAATCATCATGTGGCATTCAACGCCATTCAGAGAGCCTCGGAGGTAAAACATGATTATATAAAAAATGGATTTCTGGCAAATTCCAGAGAACAGGAATTACCAGCCGCGGGAACATATGTTGATATTTTGCTGGAATATCACGAGGTTACCACTAAAATTTTAAATAACATAAAATCTAACATGTCGCCCCGGGAACGCTATAATACTATTGATAAAGCGTCAAAGGATTTGATCAACCAAACTGAACGACAGGGTCCGGATATCCGGGCAAAAGTAGCAGAAATTTTTGGAGGAAGAAATTATTATCTTTACATCTTTAAGCGGATAAAAGATGTACGGTTGGTTTATGCGCCTCCATTGGACCTGGGTAATTTTGGCGGCGATGAGGACAACTGGATGTGGCCTCGTCACACCGCCGATTTCGCATTCTTTCGAGCTTATGTATCAACGAATAACATTGGAGTTGATTATCACCCAAAAAATATTCCCTATTCAGCGTTATCCTATTTGAAAATCTCGCTGCAGGGTATCAAACCTGGAGATTTTACCATGGTGATGGGATATCCCGGCAAAACCTACCGTCAATTCACCCTGGCCGAATTTCAATGGGCCAAGGAACAATTGGAAGGAAGGGCAGCCAAATATCAAAAAGTCATTGATTTTTATGAGCTGGCCAGTCAAAATGACCGGGAGATTCAAATTAAATATGCCGGAAAAATTAAATCGTTGAATAATTCATTGAAGAATTCCCACGGCAAGCTGGCTGGTTTTGAGAAAGCAGGTATTGATCAGAAAAAAGCGCAATCTGAAAATGATTTAAAAAATTGGGTTGAAAGTGACACTATCCGCCAAAAAAAATACCGTTATATTCTGGAAGATATTCAATTATTGACTGCTGAAAAAAAGATGAATCAGGATAAAATGACTATCCTGAACGATTGGGTAAGTTCCAGTATAGGCCCCGCCCTGCTCTATCAGGCTCATCTTCTTTATCGCACTCTGCTGGAAAAACAGAAACCTGACATCGAGCGGGATCCTGAATTTCAGGAAAGAGAATACTCCTCTCTTCGGAACCGGATCAATCTGGCAGACCGTGGATATAATCTTCAGGTTGATCGCTCATATTTTTTATTTCGCCTTCAGGCATTACAACAATTACCTTCAGAAAAGATCCCGCCGATATTTAAATCGCTAATCGCCTCCACCTCCCACCTGAAATCTTTGGCAGATAGCCTTTATAAGTACAGCCAGATGCAGGATACCGAAAAACGATTGGAATTATTCCAGGGAGACCTCCCGAACCTTTTGAAAATGAACGATCCCCTGCTAAATTTAGCAGCACTGATCGAGCAAGAATTAAAAATCTATCGGGAGGCCGAACAAATTTTGATCCAGAAGGACCGGGATCTTAAATTGATATACTGCCAGGCATTGTCCGAAATAACCAATGGCCGGCTGGCAGCAGAGGCCAATTCAACCATTCGTTTCACCTACGGAAAAGTAGAAGGGTACTCTCCCCAGGACGGAGTGTTTTATATACCTCAGACTACTTTAAGCGGGGTGATTGAGAAAGACCAGGGTAAGTATCCTTTCCAGGTTCCGGAGAAGTTGAAAATGCTGCATCAAAAAGGTGATAATGCAAAGTATTTTGATCAAGATTTAGATGATGTTCCTGTCTGTTTCCTCAATACCACCAATGTCACTGGCGGCAGTTCAGGCTCGCCGGTCCTTAATGCCCGGGGTGAGCTGACAGGCCTGGTCTTTGATATGACCTACGAAAGCATTATCGGGGACTATTTTATCCTTCCTGAATATCAACGGACAATTAATGTGGATGTGAGATATATTCTCTTTATTACCGAAAATTTCAATGGAGCAATCAATATAATTAAAGAATTGGGACTCTAGGTATTACTGAGTTGAGCACCATTAGGGGAATCAAATACCATGGTACAAACTAAATTAAAAATAGCAGTGTTAGGCGCTTCCGGATATGTGGGAGGGCGGTTAGTCCCAAAGCTGTTGGAAGAAGGATACTCGGTCCGCTGTCTGGCCCGCAACCCGGAAAAATTATCTTCACGTGATTGGCCAGCGGCCGAAATTATTTACGGGGACGTTCTTAATTCCGACTCTTTACCACCTGCCCTGCAAAACATCGATGTGCTCTATTATCTGGTTCATTCTATGCAAGGTAAAGCAGATTTTAAAGATCTGGACGTTAGAGCTGCCCAAAATTGTGGTATTGCTGCCCGTGCGGCTGGAGTTAAACGTATTATTTACCTGGGAGGTCTGGCGAAACAATCAACTGACCTTTCACCGCACTTAAAAAGCAGGCAGGAAGTGGGTAATGTCTTACGGCAAGCCGGGGTGGAGGTAACCGAATTGCGGGCTTCCATCATCATCGGTTCCGGCAGCGCTTCTTTTGAGATTATCCGTGACCTGGTTAAAAAATTACCGTTGATGATTACCCCCCGCTGGGTGCGGTCGTTATGTGAGCCGATCTCTATCGATAATGTCCTGGAATATTTACTGGCCTGTCTGGAAGAACCACGGACCGTGAAGCAGATTCTGGAAATTGGCGGAGGCGAAGTTCTAAGCTATGCGAATATGATGAAAGCTGTGGCGGAAGTCATGGGAAAACGATTAGTAATGATTTCGGTACCGGTGCTCACCCCCAGACTTTCCGGTTATTGGCTTAATATTGTTACCACAGTTCCCATGAGCATTGCCCATCCTCTGGTTGAGGGATTACGCAATGATTCGGTGACTACTGATCACCGCATCCGCCAATGGATAAACATTGAGCTGCATCCTTTCAAGGAATCGGTCCGAAAGGCTTTAGCAGAAGACCAACAGGGATTGCTGGCTTCGCGATGGACCGAAGCAGAAAATAGCCTCAGCACTATCAGCGAAAAGAATATCCAGCTAAAAGTGCTGCAAGATCACCGGATCATTGAATCTGAGATCCCGGCGGGAAAAATCTTTCAGGCCTTTCAATCGGTTGGCGGAGACAACGGTTGGTATTATGCCAACTGGTTATGGCAGCTGCGGGGAATCATGGACCGTATGATAGGTGGAGTTGGAATGCGCAGAGGACGCCGGCACCCCATCGAAATAAGGATTAGAGATGCCATCGACTTCTGGAGAGTGGAGAAATTCGAACCAGGAAGGTCGCTTAAACTGAAGGCGGAGATGAAATTACCAGGTCAGGCCTGGTTGGAATTTAAAGTAAAATCCAGCTCTGATCAGACAGCTGTATTTGAACAGATCGCTACCTTTTTGCCGGCAAACTGGATTGGGTATTTCTACTGGTATGCAATTTTCCCGGTCCATTTGCTGGTATTTAAAAATATGGCTAAAGGTATAGTCAGACACGCCATGTTCAAATAAGGATATCCGGTATTAATTTTAATCCCGGATATCACTTCACCGAAAAGTATACACTTCACTTCTTTATTTGCTCTCTCAAGCGGGAAATATGACCACGTCCCATACCCTTTACTGCACAACCCAATTCTAAATATTGGCGAATTTTCTGATCATTCAAGATTCCGAAGGCATCTACTATCACAGCGGGCTTGCCAATTGCTTTGATTACTGTCTCCGGCTCAAGTTTAAGATAAGGTTCATGCCGCACGGCAAATATCACTGCATCAGCTCCCGCCAGCGCCTTATTTAAATCTTTAATAATTCTCACTTCTTTAAGTTTTTCCTGATTGCGGAAAAAGTTTTTCCGGCTGTGACTCTTATCGGGATAACTGTCCTGTTCTTCCAGTTCCCACCAATGATCCACATAGGGATCATGCACCCGGATTTCCGCTCCCATCTCAGATAATTTTCGCACCAGAATTTCTGATCCGCTATAGCGGGTATCTCCTACATCTTCCCGGTAAGAGGCACCCAATATCAAAACTTCTGCTGCTGCGATTGGACGATGCATCAGGCGCAGGGCATCACGGACCAGCTGGGCAGCATGAGTGCCCCGAGTATCATTTATATCGATGGCGGCCGGAGTTATTCTGAAAATATCATCTTCAAAACCTAATATATGTTTGTAAGCCCACATCCCCAATCCCCCGTCCTTCGGCAGGCAATATCCTCCGATACCTGGTCCCGGAAACATCAGATTACTATGAGTGGGACGCACTCTTATGGCCTCGATCACTTTAATGATATCCACACCATTCCTTTCAGCAAACAGGCTCCACTCATCCATGAAGGCCAGAATGGTGGCTCGATAACTATTCTCGACAATTTTGGCCGTTTCACTTTCTATTGGACGGTCTAATACCGTGAGGGGATATTTTTCAGTGTTTAAAACTTCATTCAGAAATTTGACAACCCGTTTTCTAGCTTCTTCGTTAATACCGCTGCACACCCGCCAGAAATCGCGGATACTGGCCACATAATTACGCCCTGGCATCACTCTTTCATAGCTGTGGGCCAATAGCGGTTCCTGCTTAATGCTGCGTTTTTTAAAGATTTTGTGCATGATCGGATAGGCAACCTGTTCGGTGGTGCCGGGAGCTACAGTGGTTTCAATGAGCACCAGTGCCTGCGGTTGAATGTGTTCGGCGATCACTTCAAAAGATTGTTCCAGAGCCTGCATATCCACTTCACCGCTGCGGACATCTCCCAGAGAATTTTTTAAATAGTCGCATTGCACATCCACCACCACCACATCAGCCAGAGACAATACCTCATAAGTGAAGGTAGCCATCAAAGTCTTTTTCTCCAGTACACAGCGTTTGATCATCGGTTCCACTTCCGGATCTTCCGCGGTAACCGGGGAGATACCCCGGTTGAGCATTGGAATCTTCCAATAACTTCGGGCGCTGGGTCGTTGCATCCCAATCACGAATTTCGCCGGTTTTTTCGATTTTTTATCAACTGTATCCGCCACAATTGCTGCCATAACTGCTCCGACAAAACCTACCCCCATAACGACTACAATCTCTTTTCCAGATTTCTGCTGCTGGAGGACGATTTCCTTTACCCGCTGGAATTCCTGGTTATAATCTTCCTTGTTTGGTAGAAGGAATTTCTCTCCGCTGGGACTTATCGAATAACTGCTCACATTAACCTCCGGTGTTTAAGCAAAGTCTGTTGATTTATTGGTTATTTTGAATTATTTATGGTATCCTTCAGGCCGTGAGGTACTTTTCAGGCCATCGGAACATATAAATGTAAAATACTGATTATCGATGATAATTCTTTTTCATACAATTCATTAGATACCTGTGAAGCGGAATATTGTAATAATGGGAAATTCAATTGTTTATAAAGATTTCTTTTCATTTCTGCAAATTTATCCAGCAGCCAGTCCCGGTCTTCGGGAAGGATTTTTTCAACCTGAGAGGCTAAATGAACGATATGAATAATAAAAGCACTATAAATCGATTGAAATAACTCCGGCAGCAATTTAAAATAATCATCCAGAATACGCTTACAAAATCCCTTGATCAGGGCTGATTTGGTTTTAATGTCCTCTGAAATTTCTTCCTCCGGCTTCTTAGATTGAGAAATTTCTCCAGCAATTCTATATAAATTATCAAAAATGAGATAACGCGGATTCTTATTCAATGTTGACCTGCTTAACAACTGGCGCAAGCTTCTCCCTTCGGTCCAATCTAAAAAATCTTCCAGTGCATAGAGAAGATGAACGCAAAGCCCTTTCTCAAATTCCGAGAGAATTAAATCCGGTTTCATCTCATAAGATATTCTGACAAAATTTCCCATTTTTTTGAGAGGCTGTTTTTTCAGATTTTTATCAATCCTCACCAATTCAGTTACCACTGTTTTGGCCTGTGCAGGAGAGATCATGCCCGCTTTAATCCAGGCCTGGGTCATGAGAGCGATATTGACAAAAATTTGTCTACGATATATCAAAGTAATATTCTGATCATCAAAAAGACGGAAGAAAAATTCCAGCACTTGCTGTAAATTCGTTTCAAAGGAACTCCTGACCTGCATGATATGGATTAGAAAATCAAGGATGGCTTTTTTAAAAATCCAGGATATCCCGGGATTGTTTAAATATTCCCAGAACGGATCCAGGAATTTCTCGGGCTCACCTTGAGTAATGAAGCGATAATCATCTGTAATAAGTATGCTGGTTTCAATTTTGGAAAAAAACTCCATATCCTCTTTCCGGAATGGATTTTTGGAATGAATAAAACCAAAAATTTCTTTGGCATTCTTGAGGTATTTCGTCTCGCGCTTCTGATACCACTTTCCAAGATTTTTCAAGACATCCAGGAAGGGATAGTCATAAGAACTGCGAAATTCCAGCTTGTTCTCATTCAGTATATTATACACACTGTTTTCACTAATTTTTTGGATAAGCAGGCAGAAATGATTGATCAGGTCAAACTCTTTTTGCAATTTGCGGACCAAAGGTGATTTTTGTTCTTTCCGATCCAGTTGTAAAATCGTCAAAATGGTTTCCTGAATGGCTCTCAACTGGTTAAAATTCTGATTGAATTGGACCTGGTCTTTACTTTTAATTGCCCGCAGTACTTCAATAATGTGTTTTTCAGTGGTCACGTTGATCTCGGCAAAATCTTTCGCCAGGATGTAGAAGACCAGATCTGCCAGATTGGTTTGATTCCTTAGAAGAAACAAATCAAGTTCAAAGGTCTTGTAATCCTCCTCAATCTCGAAGTGGGTATTGATAATAATTTTCCGGCGAATCAGGTAATGAAAAAGGGCGGCACAAATCTGCCGGAAATAATGCAAATGAAAACTCTGGCTTTTCAAATCCAATCGTTTAATAAATGACAAATGATTGTTCAGGTTGGATAAAAGGTTTTCAGCTGATGTGTGAAGGAACAGATTATTAAGAAATTCAGTCCAGGAAGAAACCATGATCCGGGTATAACTCATTGACCCGGTAAAATCTTCTGCCTGACCGCCCTGGACCCGGAAAAAATTATCGTCCACAGATGGAACTTTCTGTTCTTCAAAAGAATTTAGAACCGATTCATAAAACACTTTAAATTCTGATTCAGAATTCATCTGGATTCCCGGAGCCAATTTCCACAATCGTGTTTTGTATAGCCCAGTAAAGCTTTGCAACCGTAAGTGCTAATATTTTCTGGCCAATAATCTAACATCTAAACCGTTTTATTTCCAGCAATTATATTCAAATAATTATTGGTTCCTTCAGAGACCTTATCATCGTTCAATAATCCAAAAAAATAAAGGAAATTATTTATTGCCTTGTGATCCATTAAACTGAATATTGCAAAATTATTTTAGAAGCTAGGTCGGTTGATATTACTCGAACGACTATCACTGGGGGAAATTGCGACCAACCTGAAGGAGAGTTTTCCCTATTTGAATAATATTTTTGACCTGATTTAATCTATCATTAATTTTAGGTTTGAAAATTCATACTTTAAAAAGATAAATGAGTGAATGGGAATATTATGAATCCAGTGATTACCGAGGAATTATTAGGGACTTACTAAATATTTTAATCTGCTTGTCAGATTGAATCGTCTTCATCGTGCTGAATGATAATCTACATGGAATCTTTCTATGAAAACTTTCTCTATGGTAATTCTCATTTCTGTTATTACCATATTTTACTCAAAGGCATCAGGCAATACTACCGATATGGGAATAATTTCCGGATCGGTAATGGATATGCAAACGAAAGAACTGTTGATCGGTGTAAATATCCTGATCCTCGGCACCCAGCGGGGAGCTTCAACAGACCTGAATGGTAATTTCCTGATTTCTGATGTTCCATTGGGAACTTACAGCCTCGAATTTTCTTATATCGGATATACCACATATTTTAAAAGCTAAGTGGTGTAAAGCCGGGAAAACCTGCGATTCTGGAAATAGCATTACTAGCTGGCGCGGTGGAAGGAGAAGAAATCACGGTGACGGCTGGTTATTTTGTGGAAGAGATGATGACTCAGGCAAGTATCCTTAGTTTATCTCGTGAAGAAATCCGGAGTTTTCCAGGTGGATTTGAGGATGTGGTAAGAACCGTTTCCACCCTGCCAGGTGTAGCCATTAATACCAGTGGGGGAAGAAATGATCTGCTGGTTCGCGGTGGCGGGCCATCAGAAAATCTGTATATCATTGAGAATATCGAGGTTCCCAATATCAACCATTTCGGAACCCAGGGAAACAGCAGTGGAAGCTTAAGTTTTGTTAATCTGGATTATGTGGATAATGTTTACTTTTCTACCGGGGGATTTATGGCCCGATATGGCGATAAACTGTCCTCGGTGCTGGAGTTATCATTAGCTGACGGCCGAACAGATCGTTTTGGAGGCAAAATACTGATATCTGCTACCCAATATGGATTGAATCTGGAGGGACTTGTGGCAAAATCCGGAAATTTTATCTTTTCAGCCAGGCAGAGTTATTTAGATCTGATTTTCAAAGCAGCAGGCTTGCCCTTCGTTCCAATTTATACCGATTTTAATTTCTCCATGCAATATGATATTTCTCCCAAAGACCAGTTATATCTGCTTGGTTTGACTGCCATCGACCGGGTGGACCGGGACCAAGGCACTGAGGAAAACCGGGTAACCAATGCCAGTCTATTGGATAATACCCAGAACCAATATATTACCGGGGCAAATTATCGCCGGCTGTTGGACCATGGATTTTTGGATTTCACTTTCAGTGCTAATTTGTTTCAGTACCGTTTCAGTCAATTTGATGCCAATGAAATTGAATATTTTAACAGTAAAACCGATGAACAGGAGTATAATCTTAAACTCTCACATTTTTGGGGGATATCACCTAAATTCAACCTACTTTCCGGAGTATCTTTGAAATCGATATATAATAATAACACCACAATTTTTGGTGATACCATCTATGATCGAAGCGGCAACCGGATTCCCCCATCCTCTATTGGTGTAGCGCCGTATAATCAAACCGATAGCCGGGCTCAAAAAATAAACGGTTTTTTCGAAACCGAATACCAATTATCCCCGGAGGTAGGTATCAATGCAGGCATCAGACTAGATTATTATACTTTTATCGATGCACCGTTTTATCTCAGCCCTAGATTAGCATTCAAGTACAAACTAACTCAGAAATTGACCGCACGGCTGAGTGGCGGTATCTACTACCAGTCACCCTCCTATGTATGGACTGTGAATCCCATTAATGAAAAACTTAAAGCTTTAAGAAACCAGATGTCGATACTTGGATTGGATTACCTGTTTCAAAAGGATCTACGCCTATTGCTGGAAGGATATTATAAACGATACTCCGATCTTCCCACCGGTACCATTCCGGGAGTGACCGATTATATTGTGATCACTAATACCGGCACCGGCTTCGGGGGCAGTCAGGACGATTTTCAATCATTTGGTTATTTTGATCTGCGCTCCAGTGCTAAAGGACAATCATACGGAATGGATGTTCTATTACAAAAAAAATTTTCCGAAATTCCCTGCTATGGACAAGTCAGCCTTACTCTGGGTGAAAGTAAATTTACCGCAGGAAACGGACTGCAATATCCGGGACAGTTTGATCAGCATTATATCTTTAATCTCTCCGGAGGTTATATCTTTAATAAAAATTGGGAATTCAGCAGTAAATTCCGCCTTTTTAGCGGTATACCCTATACTCCCGTTTACCGTCCTTCAGAAAATCCGGTCAAACCGGGCAATATTGAAAACCTCCCGGAAGAATATCTCTCCGCTCGCTTGAACACCGCTCATCATCTGGATATCCGGATCGATCGCTATTTTTACCGGAATAACTTAACACTGATCATTTTTGTGGATATTCAGAATATTTACAACTTTAAAATTCCACAGCGCCCCAGGTATGATTTTTGGAATGACGAAGTGATCACCAGCAGTGCTATTGGTATTTTACCCAGCATAGGCATCAGTGCTGAAATATGATGAAATAACTTTCATAATAAATGATGAAGAAATTAAACTTCTGTAGCGTAGAATTTTTATGAAAATAATATGCAAACAATAATGGTTCAGCTTTTTTTACAGAGGAAGACTTTCAAACTCCTTATTAGTATTTTTACTTTGCTCAATCTTTTAAGCTGTTCGCAACGAAACGAGCCAACTACCCCGGATGATCAACCGCCGCCTTCAGGTACTTTTACCTGGATCAATGCTCAAAAACCACCAACTGCAGCCATAAATAGCCTGATGAAAAGCCAGATTGATTATCTCTTTGCAGCTACAAATGGTGACGGAATTCTGAGATCAACCGATGCAGGAGAAAACTGGGAATTTTATAATAATGGGATATCAGACAGCATAATCCAATGTTTGGCCTGTGATTCCACCGGAAACATTTTCGCCGGTACATTACACCAGGGACTATTCGTTAAGCGAGTTGGGCGAACTGCCTGGTTACAGACAGATTTGTCCGGAAAAACTATCCATTCACTGGGAGTTAATCCCGAAGGTATTATTTTCGCCAGCTCAGCAGATACTGTTTATCGCTCATCCGATTCAGGCCAAACCTGGGAAAGCCTGTCTACCAACCTGATCGATAGACCAGTGATTTGCTTTCTCTTTTTTCCTGGGGGCCATATCTTTGCCGGCACTTACGCCCGGGGAATTATCTATTCCAACGATACCGGACTTTCCTGGTCACCGAATATCATTTCCCAAATAACCATCATCTCCCTAGGTTCGAATGCCATCAATGATATCTTGGCTGGTACCTTAACCCAGGGCGGCTTGATCTCAGAAGATAATGGACTTAGCTGGAACAATTTGCAGAATGGATTCGGAGAAAGTGCTTATCAATTTATAACAAATTCGCAAGATTTTATTTTTTGTGCCGGGATTGGGGATGGTATCCGGCGCTCTATTGATAATGGCCAGAGCTGGGGAAAAATAAATGCAAATCTGAGAGATCTCTACGTTTATTCCCTGGCATTAGATCACGAAGAATACCTGCTGGCCGGCACGGCAACAGGTCAGATTTATAAATCCAATTACACCAGCAGACAGCGAGAGTTACCAGGAATCGATTAGTACCTCAACAACAAAAGTCATTATTGAAATATTGGTTTCATTTACTTGAATTTTCGCCATGAATAGCAAGAGAAATCGGATTTATACCAGAACAAGCCTTATCATCTGCTTAATTATCACGAGCTTTTGGCTGATGTCCTGTGACAAATCGGTGAAATCACCCCTGCCAGCAGAAATTCCAAAAACTCCTACCTATGGCTATCAAATTGTCAATGAATTCCCTCATTCCCAGGATGCCTTCAC